>Ga0074046_10003915_pt1 | contig 12274 bp, 7 predicted proteins | sample BogForMeECP23OM3_FD_94441 | JGI IMG/M metagenome (GOLD analysis project Ga0074046, IMG submission 94441) | Bog forest soil microbial communities from Calvert Island, British Columbia, Canada - Bog Forest MetaG ECP23OM3 | ecosystem: Environmental > Terrestrial > Soil > Wetlands ...
ACCGAATTTTGTAACAGTCTCAGCGCTAAGCGGGCTCAGGTCCGCAATGAGATCCTCGATCAAAAGCTGATCCTGACTCCGCCGGTCACGGCATTCGAATCGTAGTTCCCACGCCCAAGCTGCCCGTCGTAGTTGACATAGGTTGAAATTGCAGGTGTCAATTGAACGGAGACCCCGGCGCTCACGATCGCGCTATCGTGACCTTCGTTCGGGCCGAAGAAGGTCGCCGATGGCCCGGGAATCCCGGCAAAGCCGGCGGTGATCGGAAGTGCAGAATACTTGTACTCATGTTCCCAGGCCGCTTTGAGCGATGGCTCGATCAGAATCTTTCCGATCTGCCATTGGTAAAAGGCTCTGAAACCGAAGTCGCTCCGGAGCGACTCAGCGGAGCTGGAATGGATCGCTAAGGGCGCCAAAGAGCCTTTTTCAGCAAAGCCGTTAATGTTCACGTAGGTGTATTGAAGCGAGGCGATCGGGCCGACGGTCAGCTGACCAAAGTGGAAATCGTACCCGCCGCTAATAAATGTGCTCCACTCCGCTCCCTCGGTGCCGCCGGTGGCTAGGCCCCCTAGGCTGGAGCGGCTCGATTCATAGGTGTTGTGGCCGCCATAAATTGCGCCATTGAGATAAATCCCATGGTTGAACCAGGTAGCATACAATCCGCCTCGTCCACTATCGACGTCGATATCCCCACTCGGCTGGAGTGAGGTCCAGGTATGCGAATACTCGCCCATCGCGCCGATCGCCAGTTGATCGCTGATCCGGTAATCTATGCCCAGGCTGAATCCGCCGGTAGTGAAGTCGTAACCGTTTGCATTCGCATCGCCGTCCACATTGACAAAGTCACCGAATCCAGTCACCCACACGCCCCAGCGGTTTTCAGGCCCGGGCTGCAATGCCTGTTCCACCGGGTTCTTGGAGCCTTTGCCGTCCTCGGTCGCTTTATCTTCTAGATTCACTGTGGCTCCGTTGACTTTCATGTTGGAGCTGAACCCGTTAGATCCGCTCCGCAGATCATCCAGCCGGCCCTCCAGGTTCAATCTCTGGATGTTAGCGTTCGAGAACGTGATTTCGTAAAATGCCGTCAGCACGTCGGGGGAGATCTGTTCCAGATCCCCGGCCAGATTGAAAGCAGACTCTTTTGCGAGAAATGCAACGAGATCGTGCGCCCCTGGATCGAGCTCGATTTTGTCGACAAGGTTGCCTGCAGCGCGCTGATTGGGGGTTAGTCCGAACGATTCAAAATTGATCGTAACGATGACCGGTGGCGCGGACGGCGGCTGAATCGGCGGCGGGACTGGAAGGCTCATATTCAAGAACTCGAGCTGGACGGAGTTCTTTCCGTAGATCAGGTCAACGGTATTAAAGCCAGGCCCTTTGGCAAACGGATCGAGAAACGTAGCGAATCGGCCCGAGATCATTCCTCCGGCTAACACCAATGTCAGCTGATCTCCAGCTTTGGGTTGGAATCCCAGCGAAAGCAGCTGCAAGGTGCCTCCCAAGCTCGCGTTGCCGCCCACATTGAGGTAGTCATACTGGCCGGAGCTGGCGCCAGCCAGCTGAAGTTGCAACGTGCCACCGGCGTTCTGCGTGTAATTGCCCTTCACATTGATTGGTTGAGGGTCCGCTCTCAGGATGCCCCCGTTGACCTCGACGTTGCCAACCCCTAGGGCCTGGCCATTATTGACCGTCAGGGTACCGGCGTTCACTACGGTGCCACCGGCGTACGTATTCGCGCCGCTTAAAATCGTTGTTCCGGTGCCGTCCTGCAGGACGCTCCCAGTCCCGCTGATAACTCCGCTATAGTTGAGAGTGTTTGACCGATTGAAGCTGAGTGTACCGTTGTCAACTACGTTGCCTGAAACGCTTCCAGTTGTGCCGCCGTTGCCTAACTGAACTGTAGAACCCGGCACGATCGTTGTGGTTCCGGTGAACGTATTGTCCGCAGTGAGGGTGAGAATCCCTGTCCCGGTTTGAGTGAGGTTACCGGAACCGCTTATCGTTCCGGCAAAGGTTACATTGCCCGGCTGGTCAAATAACAGGAGGCCGTTATCGACAACGTTACCAGTAATGCTTCCGCCGGCGCCGATCTGCAGGGTCCCAGAGCTGATGGTGGTGCCTCCTGTGTACGTGTTGGTCCCGGTCAGAATCAGTACGCCGGTCCCACTTTGCGTCAGACTGCCGGCGCCGCTGATCGTTCCGGGGAAAGTCACAGTGTCAGGCCGGTTAAACTCCAGGACGCCGTTGTCAGTTATGTCGCGGGTAATACTTCCGGAGGCTGTTCCATTTCCAATCTGTAGAATCCCGGCCGTGATGGTCGTACCGCCCGTGTAGGTGCTAGCAGCCGTGAGAACCAGTCTTCCAACGCCGACCTTGTTTAGTCCGAGACGGCTCGCTCCATCGGCAAGCGTGCCGTTGAACGTGGTGGTTGAGTTGGCGTTACCAACGCTTAATATGGCCAGATTACCGCCGTTGTTTTTGATCGTTCCGGTGCCGGCGAGCGAACCGATCGTGCTGCTGAATCCGTTCAGGTCCAGGTTCGAAGTTACGGTATAGGCTGAGTTGGCGCTGAACGCTGTCGATGATCCGGCCTGCAACGTTCCCAAGGCAACTGTCGTAGCGCCGCTGTAGGTGTTGTTCCCTGAGAGAGTGAGCGTGCTGCTGCCATTTTGGGCAACGCTACCGGTTCCGCTGATCGATCCACTGAAGACAAAAGCGTTCGAGCGGTCGAAAGCTAGGGCTGCGTTGTCAATGATGTTCCCAGTGATGCTGCCAGATGTTCCGTCGATCTGGAGCGTTCCGGCGCTGATGGTCGTACCGCCGGTGTAGGTATTATTACCTGCGAGGATCAGGGTGCCCGTACCTGTTTTCGTGAGCTGAAGAACGCCTAAACCATTTTGGATTACTCCGGAAAACGCTGTGGTTGTATTTTCAGCGCCGACCGTCAAGGTTACCGTTGCCGCGCCATTGTTCAAGACCGTCCCTGTTCCAGTGAGCGAACCGATCGTGTTGCTGAATCCGTTCAGGTCCAGGTTCGAAGTTACGGTATAGGCTGAGTTGGCGCTGAACGCTGTCGATGATCCGGCCTGCAGCGTTCCCAAGGCAACTGTCGTAGCGCCGCTGTAGGTGTTGTTCCCTGAGAGAGTAAGCGTGCTGCTGCCATTTTGGGCAACGCTACCGGTTCCGCTGATTGAGCTATTGATGACAAAAGCGTTCGAGCGGTCGAAAGCTAGGGCCGCGTTGTCAATGATGTTCCCAGTAATACTTCCGGTTGAGCCGTTGCCGATCTGGAGCGTTCCAGCGCTGATGGTCGTGCCGCCGGTGTAGGTATTCGTGCCCGTGAGGATCAGGGTGCCCGTACCTGTTTTCGTGAGCTGAAGAACCCCTATACCGTTTTGGACTACTCCGGAGAACGTTGTGGTGGTATTGTCAGCACCGACCGTCAAGGCAGCTGATGCGGCACCATTATTTCTGACCGTCCCTGTTCCAGCAAGCGAACCGATCGTATCGCTAAATCCGTTCAGGTCCAGCACTGAATTGACTGTAAATGCTGAACTGGTACTTAAGGCTGTCGATGATCCGGCCTGCAGGATTCCCGAGGCGACTGTTGTTGCGCCGCTGTAGGCGTTATTGCCCGAAAGAGTCAGCGTGCCCGGCCCATCCTTGGTGAAGGAACCCACACCACTGATCGCTCCGCTCAAGATCGAGCTGGTGCCGGCATCGGCTAAAAACGTGCCCCCACCGGCATTCAGCGTAACCGCTTTGCTCGAAGTGATCCCGCCCCCAGCCGCCAGGGCTTCCAGTGTGCCCCCGTTAAAGCTCAGGGCCCCCGTTCCCAGGTTACTGTCGCTGTCTACTGCAAGGATGCCGCCGTTGAGGCTTGTGCCGCCGCTATAGGTGTTCGCCCCCGTCAAGGTCAGCGTGCCCGACCCATTCTTGGTGAACGAACCCGCACCACCGATCGCTCCGCTCAGCGTCGAGTTGGTGCCGGCATCGGCTGAAAACGTGCCCCCACCGGCATTTAGGGTGACCGCTTTGCTCGAAGTGATCCCGCCCCCAGCTGCCAGGCCTTCCAGTGTGCCCTCGTTAAACCTCAGGGCCCCCGTTCCCAGGTTACTGTCGCTGTCTACTGCAAGGATGCCGCCGTTGAGGCTTGTACCGCCGCTATAGGTGTTCGCGCCCGTCAAGCTCAGCGTGCCCGACCCATTCTTGGTGAAGGAACCCGCACCACCGATCACTCCGCTCAAAGTCGAGCTGGTGCCGGCATCGGCTAAAAACGTGCCCCCACCGGTATTCAGCGTGACCGCTTTGTTCGAAGTGATCCCGCCCCCAGCTGCCAGGGCTTCCAGTGTGCCCCCGCTAAAGCTCAGGGCCCCAGTTCCCAGGTTACCGTCGCTGTTTACTGCGAGGATGCCGCCGTTGAGGCTTGTACTGCCGCTATAGGTATTCGCTGCCGTCAAGGTCAGCGTGCCCGGCCCATTCTTTGTGAACGAACCCGCACCACCGATCACTCCGCTCAAAGTCGAGCTGGTGCCGGCATCGGCTAAAAACGTGCCCCCACCGGTGTTCAGCGTGACCGCTTTGCTCGAGGTGATCCCGCCCCCAGCCGCCAGGGCTTCGAGCGTGCCGCCGTTAAAGCTCAGGGCCCCCGTTCCCAGATTACCGTCGCTGTCTACTGCGAGGATGCCGCCGTTGAGGTTTGTGCCGCCGCTATAGGTGTTAGTGCCCGTCAAGCTCAGCGTGCCCGACCCATTCTTGGTGAACGAACCCGCTCCACCGACCGCTCCGCTCAGCGTCGAGTTGGTGCCGGCATCGGCTGAAAACGTGCCCCCACCGGCATTCAGCGAGACCGCTTTGCTCGAAGTGATCCCGCCCCCAGCCGCCAGGGCTTCGAGCGTGCCGCCGTTAAAGCTGAGTGCGCCGCTCCCCAGATTGCCGTCGTTGTCTACTGCAAGGACGCCCCCGTTGAGGTTCGTGCCGCCCGTGTAGGTGTTAATGCCAATCAGAACGAGTGCGCCACTTCCTGTTTTCGTTAGCCCACCCGTCCCCGAGATTGTGCCTGTAACCTCGGTGGTTGCTGAAGCATTATCAATTTCAAACGTGGTATCGGCGTTCAGCTGAAGATTTGTCAAAGTCCCGATGACTCCGGCGCCGGTACCACCCTGATTCAAGAATAACGGATTCGTACCGTCGAAGATGATCGTGCCATTTGTAACGCTCCAGCTGCCGGCACCGGCGCCGAAAAACTGAAGTTGGTTCAGCGTAAATGTTCCGCCGCCGAGATCCACACTGTTCGTCCCCATACCGGGCGTGACAAGCTGCGCCGTAACAGTGTTTCCATTCGGAACACCGCTTGGCGTCCACCCTGTCGTATCAGTCCAGTTACCGGTCACTGTGCGAGTAAAGAGTGTTGGTGGTGGAGCGATAAAAGAGACTGTGTCAAGTTTGACATCGCTGCCATTATCTAGCGTGTCCGGTACAAAATAGCGGAATGCGATCCAGCCTTGGGTCGGACCACTTAGACCGCTGATCGTGATTGTCTTCGGAGTCCAAGCGGTTGGATAACTCGGAGTCGCCGGACCTGTGGACGAGGATGAGCCTATTTCCAATAAAGTTGTTGTAAAGTTCCCCACATCTGTGGGAAGAGTTCCCACGTCGGGGCTCGAACCCGTCGTGTCTAATCTCACCTGAAGCTCGTTCGCGAAGTTCCCGTTGCTCGTCATCGTATAAAACGAGAAAGTGTCGCCGTTAGCAAGGGTGAGCTGGGGGGTGACCAACCAATTGCTGATCGTAGAGCTGAGACTGATCGTTCCGGTATTCTGAATACCAGCCACTATGAACGAGTTAGGTGATCCACCTTGCGCCGTTCCAAACGTAGAGTTGCCTTGAATCCAGTTTGGTGTGGAGGCGCCCGCGACATTAGTGCTGTTATTTTGCAGCAGCCAACCGTTCGCGATGAGACCGGCGGGGACGTCATTTTCGAATCCCTCGTTGAGGCTGGTCAGGCCTGCTGCGTGCGACGTTAACACCCAAGATCCTGATAGAACGAAACCGCAAAGCCCAAAGAGAAGGGATTTCCGCATAGACAGGCGATCGTCTTACCATCTAGCCGAGGCATAACCAATCCAATTTCCCAAAAATGATACTTTGAACGCAGTTTTCAGCCACACCGGCTGGAACCGCAATTGCCGATAGTGCACGGCGCCGTAGACATCCAGGAGCTCTCCGTCTGCCAAACCATAGATATCCACTTCGGCGTTGGCGTTCGAAAGATTGCGACACAGCGTTCCATAGCAGAGAAAACGTACAAGATACAATCACGAGGAAGAAAAACTTGGGACAAACGGTGAAAGGCCGGCATCAAGGCGTTAACCAAAAACCCCAAAATCCTCCGTGACCTCCGTGGCCTCTGTGCGAGCCTTCTCCCTCCTAACGTGAGCGAGTCGGCAGTTTGAGAGATAATTCTAGGGAATGACGGTTTTAATTTTTAAGGCTGAGCATTGAGAGGCTCGCGCGGAGGTCACGGAAATGACCTCGCGCATATCGCACCTACGGTGGTCGACTCAGGAAAATCGGTTTGCGCCCACCTTGAAGCGGTTTGTCGCCTGCAATAATCGCGGCCTAAATTCTTTTTCAAATTCAAGTCGCACACTTTGGTAATTGTTGCTTCATCATAGCCTACCTCTCGGAGTATCTCGCCCGTTTTACGAGCGTGAAACTGCTTCAGTTCGGTGCGCCAGCGCAGGTAGCCGGACCGTGTCATTTCGTAGCTGTTTCGTGGGATTGTCCATCGGCAGATATGCTGGCTGCGTGCGGCCAAAAGCAAATGTTCAGAAGCCTCGGGTTGGAGACGAATCACCCACTCCGTCAAGTGCATCGCGTACAAGAGCTCTTGCGGATAAGCGACCTCGTCAGCCACGACAAGCGTTGGATCGCGGCCGTTCTCTTCGTCGAACCTGGTAACGGCTTTGGAGAATCGGGGTCCGAATTTCATTGATTCAACTCACCCCGCAAAATTCACGCGCAAGCTGAAACGACGAACTCGTTGCGGGCTAGAAACTTCATCGACAAGCGCTTCGCGTCTGTCGATGAACTGGTTTTAGGACGAAGTATCGCAAACCGATGCGACCTGACGTTGGTGTACTGAACTCCGAACTCGTAATCGTGAAAGTCTCCAGAGTCCAGCCGTTGGGGGAGTGTCGGGATATCCGTTGACGGCTAGCGTAGGATTCAGGTCCCCGCCCGGAAGAAGACTGAAGACTCCACCTGTCGGAGTTTGCGCGTCGGAACCAACGTTTGTGCTCGATCGATTCCGAAGAAGCAAAGCGGGACGCTTCGCCTACAAGCTATTTTCCGTTCGAAGCGCTTATCTCAGACCGGATAATCCCCCGTGATATACTTCTCCAGATTATCGATTGTGGCAGTTTGCGCCGAAATGATCCTCCGCACCAAGTCGCCAATCGAGATAAGGCCGACCATTTTGGCGCCTTCCATAACCGGAAGATGTCGAACGCGTTTTTCGGTCATTACTTCCATGCACTCGCCGACGCTATCACTCGAGTGCGCGGTCACCGGCTCGTGGGTCATGATATCCCTGACCGGGGTGTCCTTCGACGATTTACCCTTGAGAATGACTTTCCTTGTATAATCTCGCTCGGAGATAATTCCAACCAACTCGCCTTTCTCTACCACCGGCAACGCACCGACATTTTTGTCAGCCATAAGCTGGATGGCATCAAAGACCATTGCATTTGGAGCAATCGACCAGACTGCAGAACCCTTATGCGCCAAGATCGCGCCGACTGAACCAGCGATTTCCATAGGCTTTGCAAACTATGCGCCTCTTTAGGCAAAGATTCAAAACAGAAAATTCGCCCGGGTGAGTTTTCTTTTTTGAATCTTTGCCTCAAGAGGCGCAGACAGTTAGCGCGGTATTGCGCTCTGTGGAAACTTGGCCAATTCAGCCTTCAGAAACTGAAGAGCGGCTTTTCGCGTGGTTACGGATTCTTCCAGCGGCAGGTTCGTCAAACGGCCATCCCGCAAGCGAATAGAGGCCACCCAAGTGGTGCCCTGCCGATAAAGGTCGAGTAGGCCTTGAGGTCGGAGATCTCCAAGAGTGACCTTTGATTGGTAATTCTGCGCCATGTCCCATCAATCGGCAGAATCGTTTTGAACTTTAGCCCAAGGGTACGGCGTGTCGTCGCAGGCGGGCGCCGATACGCCTACAGGCTGATACCTCCTCAAAGCCGCTCTTCTGTGATTTTTCCAATCAAATCAAGCACCGATTGGTGGATATCGCCGCGAACATATAAATCTTCGAGCTCCGGCAATTTCTTCTTATGTTTTGCGTAGATCGCCTTTAGCAAAGCGCGCTGTTGCCCGAAATCAGCCTTCCACCATTCGGTATGCTCAAACGCTGCAGGAGGGATCGAAGTGTTCCGAAATCTGGCACCTGTGAGGTCAGCACCGGAGAGATCAACATTCTGAAATCTTGCTCCGGTCAGATCGGCTTCTTTCAGCACGCTTTGAACAAACTTCGTACCCCTGCAATCGACATGAAACAGCTTCGCGCCGGTCAGGTTGGCGTTCGAAAGATCCGCATCGAGGATCGTGGCCCGATCCAGGTTGGCAGAGGTGAAGTCAGCTCCACGAAACACAGATCGGCAAATTCGGCAGTTTCTCAGATCCCGAAATTTTCCTCCGACCAAAAATGCGAAAGACAAGGATCTTGGCGTTTTGGTTCGAGCAAACGGGGCAAATAAGGATTTTCGATGACTCTTGCCTTCGAGCAAAAGAAGCGCTTCGCTTATCGACTTGATGTTCGACCGCAAAAGCTCCGCTGCTTCCCCGGATTCGATTCGCGTCTTGGCCCTGTCGGCATCGTGTTCGGATTTAGCCAATGTCCGGAATGCCCTGTTCGCCGAGTTCAAATCCGCAACGAGGTTGTCCTTTGGCAAAGTCTCCAAAAGTCCGGTTAGTGCCTGCCGATCGTATGCTGTTACCTCTTCAATTTCTTCCCAAATGACCTCAGGTATCTGCTCTATCGACTTCATACCTCGCGTCGCACAAAATCTGCACAAGGATTGAGCCAATGAATCGCGCAATGTCCGGTTGAAGGCTTCCAGTTTCGCGAGCGCCGTGACCGGATCCTTTTCTATCAGCCGGCCAAGTGATGCATGGATAGAATTCCGGGCACTATCCTGTTGTTCCGAAAGCAGGCCAACGTAAAGCTGGTCGAATGCCGTCTCAAAGTAACGCTTTTTCGTGGAGGCCATCTGTTCGAGCAAACCGGCGGCGGTCGACCTCGCAGTCGGATTGTCTCTATCGCCCAAAAGGTTCAAGGCCTCATAAAATCTCACGTCTGCGCGGCTGCGAAGGGTAGCTCCATAATTCAAGCTGAAGGATACGATCGCCACCACCGCTGCGACGGTCGCTCCGATCGGTCCTCCGTATTCCCGCACATTCCGCCAGAATCCTCTCTTGTCCGCCTGGCGCTGGTAATATGTAGCTTGAGCTCGCTGGTTCTCGATTTGCGCCTTTGTGAGCTGGTCGGTTGGTGGAGCGGTTTGGGCGGGCAACCGAGACAGGGCAACGACTCCCCATGTCAATACCAAGAGGAGAGTAAACATCCGGATCACCGGGCCTAACCGCATAAGCGCCATCGTATCAAGCCTCTACGTGCAGGCAAAGCCGACAGTTTAAAATATGCAAAAAGCCGTTAAGAAGTCAGAAGTTGCAGGAGTTGCAGAATGAGACGGCGGCTTCTCGGTCAGCCTGCATCGCTGGCAATCTCTAAGGATTTGCCAGCGATGCAGGCTAGTCTGAATCTTGCGCCAAGTGCAAAATTCAGGTTAGGCGCAGCGCAAAATGATGGGAAACTATATCCATCCCCTTCCGGAGATAAAAACGGTGCGCACCGAACCGTTGCACGCCGGAATCAAGAGTCAGTTGGCTGCACCCGTTCTTCCTCGCTTCAGCGACCAGCCAGTCGAAAAGAATCTGACCAAACCCCTTGGACCGGTCGTCCAAGTTGGTCACAAGATCGTCTACGTACATCAACTTGCCGGAGGATAAATTTTCGTAGAACCGGTAACCTGCGACGGAGCGGATTTCGTTCTCGGATTCCAGATAGGCCAGAAGATATCCTTGAACCTGTTGCCGGATGACTTGCCTCACGAGCGCGGATTCATCCAGGTGGAGACGCAGCTGTTTTAAGACCGGATAACAGCGCCGAATCTCTTCTTCATCCGCTGCCACGTGAATGGTGTGTTCCATTTAATCTTCCGTTCACTCCTTTTGCTTGTTTACGTTCTATGAACGTGCAACGCCGGTCGCGCAGGAGCGCAACCCTACCGCGCCATGCCCGCCAACACGCCGATACGTACCCGCACCAGCCATCAGCCACCATTCTTTTGATTGAAACGCCTCCGTTCGCAGGTCATCGTCGCGCCATGGCGAAATCGATTGCTCTCCTTTTCTCAGGCCAAGGCGCCCAGCAGGTTGGCATGGGGAAAGATCTATCGCAACAGTTCGCTGTGGCAGCGAATCGATTTGCAGAGGCGGACGCGGCGCTCGGCTATTCCATTAGTCAAATCGCATTCGATGGACCGATCGAGGAGCTCACAAAAACTTCACGTTGCCAAGTGGCGCTTTACGTACACGGAATTGTAGTTCTTAACGTACTTCGCGAACAGCTGGGAGATTTCAACTTTGTGGCAACTGCCGGACTATCGCTCGGGGAGTTCACTGCGCACGCTGCAGCCGGAACATTCGACTTTTTGACCGGGCTTCGATTGGTCGCCAATCGGGGCCTGTACATGGAAGAGGCGTGTCTCACGACCTCCGGGACCATGGCTGCGTTTATTGGCCGGGATGAAGGGATTCTGCGGAAGATCGCTCAAGAGGCCGATGTGGATGTAGCAAATATAAATTCTCCCGGTCAGATTGTTCTGTCCGGGAAAGTGGAGAACGTCAGCAAAGCAATCGAACTCGCGAAGCGATATGGGATAAAAAGGGCCGTTCCGTTGAACGTTGCCGGGGCGTTCCATTCGCGGCTGATGATTTCTGCAGAGGTAAAATTGCGAAGGGACCTCGCCAGCGTTACTATCTTCAGCCCGGGTGCAACAGTAATCGCTAACGTTACGGCCGAGCCGGTATCCGGAGAGAACAACATCTCGCAAAGCCTGGCCGAACAAGTAACCGGGACTGTCCGGTGGACGCAAACTGTCGAATACATGATTGATCAGCTCGGGTGTAATCTGTTCCTGGAGCTTGGACCCGGCGAAGTTCTTGCCGGCCTCGTTGGTCGCATTCGAAGAGGAACCGAAGTCATTTCGATCGCGAACCGTGCTTCCCTGGAGGAAGCACTTCCAAGACTCCGCGCGGCTGTCGGAACGTAGCAGCACGGAAGATAGCAAAGAGAACATTTCTTAGCTCCCTTTTGTTACTTAGGGATTGCAACAACTTTGTTCCGAGTGGCAATATGCGCGCCATGTTTTTTCGATCGGCACTTCTGTTACTTATTGCCATCGCGTTTGCATTAACCGGCTGCGTTAGCACCCCACCCTATACATATCATTACATCCCGGGTAGGACTGCTACGCTGAACAATTGTTACGCCGATGCGCCGCCGGCAGCGCCGCCCGTTGTGAGAGACGCGGTTGCTGCAGGAAACGAAATAATCGGAAAACCGTATCGCTATGGTGGCGGACATCAAAACTTTTACGATACCGGTTACGATTGTTCGGGTGCGGTTTCGTATGTGCTCCATTCAATAGGCCGAATGCATACGCCCACTCCGTCCGACGAACTGCGCCGCTACGGCGCGAGCGGCCCCGGCAGATGGATCACAGTCTACGCCAGCCAGGGGCATTCATTTGTCGTCATTGCCGGATTGCGCTTCGACACCGGTTACGGCAGCGGCGCGCACGGACCAAACTGGCTAACTCGAAGCCGTCCTGCCAATGGGTTCGTGATGCGTCATCCCGGCGGACTGTAGAGGTAGGGCGGCCGAGGGTTCTCGATCTTTGATATTTTCGATCCGACCTAAGAGAATCCGAAAACGAGGACGAGCTCGACCTCTGCTGTTGCCGGCCAGGGTGAGAATTTAGAGGAAGCTAGCACAACAAGTCAGCGCTTATAGGAGCGCGTCCCTCTCACCTCTCACCTACTTCCCGGCCAGTCGTTCACTAAACCGGTAGTATAAAAAGGAGACGGCTACTAGCATCGTACCAAGTACCAGGCATGAAAGGATCCGATACGGCGTCGAGATCTC
>Ga0074046_10003918_pt1 | contig 12267 bp, 8 predicted proteins | sample BogForMeECP23OM3_FD_94441 | JGI IMG/M metagenome (GOLD analysis project Ga0074046, IMG submission 94441) | Bog forest soil microbial communities from Calvert Island, British Columbia, Canada - Bog Forest MetaG ECP23OM3 | ecosystem: Environmental > Terrestrial > Soil > Wetlands ...
GAAATCCGGCGGCGCTGAGCACCTCGGAGAGAGAGCCCGCGGCCGCAAATCGAAACGGATCGGCTCCTCCCGCCGGAAGAATGCTGCCGCCTGCATGCTGGTGCACAATTTTGATCGTGGTTTGCCAGTAGGGCTGTTCCATCGGGCCCCAGGCGGCAAAGCAGGCGCGAGCTCCGGGCTTCAACACACGGCACAGTTCCCGCAGCGCTCGTTGGGGATCGCTGAAAAACATCACCCCAAAGCGGCAAGTGGCGAGATCGAAGTTCCGGTCAGCAAACGTCAACAGGTGGGCGTCAGCTTGCTGGATCGAAAAATTTGAAAGTTTCTTATTGCGGGCGCGTTCGGCAGCAATCTCGAGCAGTTCCGAACTTTGATCCACCGCTGTTTCCGAACCTTGGGGGCCGACGCGCTGCGCCAGGCTGATCGCCGGCTCGCCAGTGCCGCTGGCTAAATCGACGACACGCATGCCGGGCAGCGGACGCGAGTATTCAACAAAAGCACTGGTGACTGCATTGCCCATCGCCGCTGATTTTGCTTTCCACTTTTCCGCAGCCACCAGGCGGAACGAGGAACCCCACGGAGCTGGATTCGAAGCAGACATTTTCAGCTCTTCTTTTTTCGCGGCTTCTTGAGCGCCGCGGAAGGGGTCTTGGGGGTGGCGGACGCCCGCCGCGCCTTTGGTTTGGCCAGCAATTCCGCCGGCTCCAGCCGCTTGGCTGACTTCCACAGGCGCTCCAGATCGTAGAACTGGCGGGCTTTTTCGGAGAAGATATGGACGACGAAATCCACGTAGTCGAGCAGCACCCACTCTGCCTGCTTGTAGCCCTCGGAGTGCGTCACGCGCAGGCCGAGTGCCTCCAGGCGCTCGTCCACGGCGTCGGCAATGGCCTGGATTTGGCGGGGATTCGCGCCGCTGCACATCACAAAATAGTCGGTGAAGGCGCCCGAATCTTTTTCCAGTTCGAGAATCGCGACATCTTCGGCTTGTTTGTCCTGGCAGGCTAGGAGGGCTTCAGATACCTGGTGTTTGAGGTCGTCCTTTTTCTTCATACGGGCTTATTGATTGTAACCTGCGGGGGAGGTGGTCGAGCTGTGCTCGGGTTGGACAGCCGAGGGCGGCTGTCCCTACGCGTGCTTCCCGCGGTACAGGCCGTGCTTCCGGATGTAATCGGCGACGCGCGGGTCCAGCCATCGTGCCAGCGGTTTGCCCTCTGCCGCCGCCGCCCGAATCGCGGTCGCGGAGACGCTCTGGTTGACGCCTTCCAGCAGGTGCAGGGTAACGCCGGGAAGAACAAGATCGCCTTTTGCGGGCTGCTTATGAAACGGGCGCGTCACCGCATTCGGAGGCCGCAAGCCTTCCGGCAACGACTCGGCTACGTCGCGCAACGAATATCCGGGGCGGCTGGCGACGATGAAATCGCATTCTCCGAGAAGGGCGCGCGCCTCGTGCCATTTGGCGACATCGCGGAAGGCGTCAATTCCGATCAGGAAAAAGAGGCGATCGGATTTCTTGAGAGATCGTTTCAAGTGGCGGACGGTGTCGATCGAATAATTCACGGCGGCGGAGCTTCCTCCAACCAGCCGGCCGGGAGCGGCCGTCCCTACGTTTGCGGTTGCGAATTCTGGAGCCTCCAGCAGAGAGGGCCTGAAATGCTTTTCGTCCTGGGTTGCTAGCGCCACCATGGCATAACGATGAATGAAGGCGGCGAGCGGCTGCTTCTGTTTATGGGGAGGTACGTTTGCGGGTACAAACAGCACCTGGCGCAGAGAGTAGCGGCTGCTGGCCTCCTGGGCCAAGGCCAGGTGTCCGCGATGGATGGGGTCGAAGCTGCCGCCGAAAATGCCGATATTCATTCGTAGATTCCCTGAAGTGTTACCGGTTCTGCCCCGCTAGTTTCGTCGTTGCCGGTCCCGGTTGCAAGTCCTGTTGCCGGCCTATGTTCCCCGATGCCGATTTGTACCAAGTGAGTTTTGCCGAAAGAAGGGTCTAAGACTAGGCTATAGGTAAGAAGGGTCGCTCTTCTCTTGACGTTGGCCCCAGGCTGCTAGGCTGCCTGGCCGCTGTACCTCTGGCCACTGTGCCGCCGGGAAACTGCGGTGGACTGGCGTAACTCGCTCGGCGCGAGAGTGGCGCATAACATAAACCCATGCGAATGAAACTCCCCATCATCCGCAGCTTGGCCGTACCTCCTTCGCGCGATCCCCTGCTGCGCTATGGAGTTGCTCTCCTGAGTACGGTGCTGGCGCTGATCCCGACCTTGTTTTTTTCCGATATCGCGGAGAGCCGGCTGGTGGTGTTCGCGGTCGCAGTCATGGTGAGCGCCTGGTACGGAGGATGGAAGCCCGGACTCGCCGCCACCTCTTTTGCGCTCACGGTCAGCGCTTACTATTCGCTTAGCGGAGAACAGACTCCTGCGGAGTATCGGAAGGCGGTCGCGCACCTCGCCTTATTCTTCGCAGTGGCCCTTCTGATCTGCTGGTTCAACGCGGCCCTGCGCGCCACTCAGGAAAGCCTGCGCCGTTCCGAGAGCAATTTCCGCTCGCTGGTGATGAATGCGCCGTACGGCATCTGCCGCTGCGATGCCCACGGGACCCTCCACGACGCAAACCCAGCGCTGGTGGCGATGTTTGGTTATGAGAGCGCCGCCGAACTCACGGGCCGGCACCTGGGAAGCCTGTACGCCGACGCCCAACAATGGTTTCAAACCGCCGATTATTTTCATGCCGGCAAAGAATTCAACAACCTGACCACGGAGTGCGTCCGGAAAGATGGTGCGGCGATCGTGGTGCGCATTACCGGCCGCTCGATTGCGAACGGTAAAGCCGGAGGCACCTTCGAGATTTTTATGGAAGACGTAACCGAAACCCGCACCCTGGAACTGCAATTCCGTCAGGCGCAAAAGATGGAAGCGATCGGCCGCCTGGCCGGGGGCATCGCGCACGACTTCAACAATCTGCTGATGGTGATCTCCGGCTACTCCGAGTTTCTGCTGGAGCGTCTCGGACCCGATCCCCAGCTGCGCGGGCCGGCGCAGGAAATCGCCAATGCCACGCAGCGCGCTACTTCGCTGACCCGGCAATTGCTGGCCTTCAGCCGCAAACAGATGCTTGCCCCCAAGGTGCTCGACCTGAATGAAGTGGTAGCCGAAAATCTGAAAATGCTTACCCGCATGATCGGCGAGGATATCGATCTGGTCATGGTGCCCGGTCCGGGTTTGGGAGCGGTCCGCGCCGATCCCGGCCAGATCGATCAGGTCATCATGAACCTTGCGGTGAACGCTCGCGACGCCATGCCGCACGGCGGCAAGCTGACCATCGAGACTGCCAGCGTCACGCTCGACGAGAACTTTGCGCGTACGCACGCGCCGCTCACCCCGGGCGACTACATCATGCTCGCCATCAGCGACACCGGCACCGGAATGGACAGCGAAACCCAGTCCCGCATCTTCGAGCCTTTCTTCACCACCAAGGGCGCCAAAGGCACTGGGCTCGGACTCTCTACTGTGTATGGCATCGTGAAGCAGAGTGGCGGCTTTATCTTCGTTGACAGCCAACCGGAACGCGGCACAGCTTTTCGTACCTATTTTCCGCGAGTCAATGGTCGCGAAGAGGCCGCCGCGGCGCAGGATTCTCTTGGCTTGCCCCGCCGCGATCATGGGCAGGAGACCATTCTGCTGGTCGAAGATGAAACCCATCTCCGGCGTCTTGCCCGCCAGTATCTGGAAACCCAGGGTTACAAAGTCCTCGAAGCCGAAGACGGCGCCGCTGCCCTGCAAATCGTGGACGGCTACCGGGGCACCATCGATCTGCTGCTTACCGATGTCGTTATGCCAGGGATGAATGGCCGCGAATTGGCTACAAACATTGTCAAGTTACTCCCCGACATGCGAGTGCTCTACATGTCGGGTTACAGCGAAAATGCGGTTGGTCACGACGGAACGCTCGATGCCGGCGTTAACTTGCTGCAAAAACCGTTCAGCCTTCCCGCGCTGAGAGACCGCGTCCGCGAAGTGCTGGACTCCGAGCGCAATCCCCTGGAGGCCACTATGTCATCCCGCACCGGTTCAAGCGTTGTTGCTGAAAGAAAAGTTCCACCGTTCCGAGCTCGCCGCTTCAATCTCCATCTTCCGCTGCGCTATCGTCCACTCGGAGAACAGAACTGGCGTGCAGGCACCACCGAGAACATCAGCCGCTCGGGTTTGTTGTTCCAGGCGCAGGAACTGCTCCATCCGAGCGCGATCCTGGAGATCAGCCTGGTGCTGCCGGCGGAAATTGCGGGGCTGGCAGCCACCGAAGTCATCTGCCGCGGAGAAGTGGTGCGCTCGGTCGAAGGGCAAAGGCAGGGTGTGAGCCCGGCGCTGGCGGCGAAAATTCTCCAATACCATTTTCAGCACGGTACGCGCGTCGGGCAAGCGTAACCGTGTGGAGACGGGGCTCCGTCCCGTCTTGGCGGGGCAAAGCCCCGCCACAACACAAATCCGATACCTGTCTTACCCTTGGACAACTTCCCTCCGGGGCTGTTACATTGCGGCCAGTAGTTTTGCAGCGGTTGGGATAACGATGTCTCTGGTCGTAAAGCTGGAAGACGATCTCGGCGAACGCAGCGAGTGGGTCCTGCTGCACGGGGTGGTTCCCACCGGCGGCCATGCGGATTTCCTGCTGCTCAGCGGCATTGACCCGTTCGGCAAGACCGTGTTCAACCATTTGCAGATGGAAGTCTTCCTCCAGGAATGGGATCGCGCGAAAGATCGCGTCCACGACGACTCCCAATTAGAGGCTTGGGAGAAAGTAAAGCAGATGGCGGAAACCTGCCGCGACGACCGCGACCTCTATTTGCGCTTCGTAGGCAATTAAGAGACGTTGCCGAACTGCGCTCGACTGGACGGCCGGGGCGGCCGCCCTCGGCAACTTACTTCTCCGGCAGGTTTGCCTTCAGAAAGCTCACCACATTTTCTCCCATGATGCCGCGAATTTCCTGCTCGGAATAGCCCGCCTCGAGCATGGCGTCGGTGATCTCGACTAATCCGGTCGTGTCGAAGGGAGCGGTGATGGCTCCGTCAAAGTCCGAACCGAGGGCTACATGCTCCACGCCCACAAGGTCGGAAACATAGCGCATCGCTTTGACAATCGCCCGGGCATCGGTTCCGCAAGTCGCCGTGTCCCAATACCCGATGCCGATCAAGCCGCCCTTGGCCGCCACCGCGCGAATCTGATCGTCACTAAGGTTCCGGTTGTTGTTGCAGGTGCCCTTCACGCCGGTGTGGGAAACGACCAGCGGACGGCTGGCGATTGCCAACACATCGTCAATCGTTTTGGCAGAGGCATGGGCCAAGTCGACGATCATGTGCCGGGCTTCCATTTCCCGTACCCACTCACGTCCCTTTTCTGTAAGACCGGTTTTATGAACTCCCGCCGCTGAGCCTCCGATATCGTTATCGAAGAAATGGCTGGGCGACATCATGCGGTAGCCGGCGCGGTAGAGAACGTCGAGATTCTCCAGCTTGCCGTCGAGCGCGTGAGCGCCTTCGATGGAAAGCAATCCGGCCGTGAGCCTGCCATTCCGCCGGCGGCGCTCCAGGTAGGTGGAGAGATCGGCGGAACTTTCAATCACCACGAAGCCGCCTCGCGAAGCGTGCGCGAACTGATGCAGGCGGCGTGCATGATACAGCGCCCGCTGGGTGAGGCTGGTCCAGGTTGCGGGAGGCCAGCGGTCCGCAATTGCCAGCCAGAAAATGTCATCGTTCTTGTCCTCATTGCTCTCAATGTTCAAACCGTGCGGGCTCTTGGTGGGCAGGGAAAACACCTGCAGGGCGACGTTGCCGTCGGCGAGGCGGGGAATGTCAACCTGCCCATAGGTACCACGCTCCAGCAGATCGCGGCCCCACAAGAGCGAATCGGCATGAAGGTCAGCGATGGTGAGTTGTTTGTGCAGATTGAACGCCCGCGCCGATGCCGAGTAGGGCGGCTTGTTCACGACTTTATTCTGGTCTTCGTCCACCAGACGCGGGAGAGCCACAAAGAAGGCAACCAAGACGCACAGGACGAGCAGAATAATTGGCAGCGACCGTCTACGCACGAAACCTCCCACGATTCGAATGAAGCTGGGTTCTGGTCCCCCGGCGCAAAATCACTTTGACAGCGAACCCAGCGCCTCGCGAAAGAGCACGTCAAAGTTCTGAGGACTCTTGCCGCCCCGGGCCGCCAGCAGCGCTTTGTCGGCCGCTGTTCTGGGATAGCCCAGATTGACCAGGGCGGAAACGACATCTTCCTCGACCGGGCTGGCCAGCGGTGCGCTCACTTCAGACGCTCCCGGCGCCGGCAGCTTGTCGCGCAGTTCCAGCACCATGCGCTCCGCCGTTTTCCTGCCGATGCCTGGAATGCGCGTGAGCCGCGCCAAGTCGCCGGCGCGAATCGCTCCTACCATCTCGTCGGCCGGCATGCCACTCAGGATCTTGATCGCGAGCGTGGGACCGATCCCGCTCACGGTTAGCAGCTTCTCAAAGAGATGCTTTTCGGCCAGACGCAAGAATCCGTAGAGGCTGAGCGCATCCTCGCGAACATGGGTGTGGATGTGGAGCGATACGTCAGCACCGGCCGCTGGCAGTTCCGTGAACGTCGGCACGCTGATCGCAACGTCATAGCCGACGCCATGCGTTTCCACGATGGCCTGGTTGGGATGCTTGGCCAGCAGCGTTCCTCGAAGATGCGCAATCATCTGAGTATTGTACGGAGGGTATTGTACGGCAGTCTGGGCAAGCGACGGAAAAAGTACACTTTTTCCTTTCCTTTCCACAGGAAGTTCTGCGGCTCCACAGTATTTACACAGTACGGTTGCAGTTTTCCGTTGCGCAATTTTGTCCGCTGCCGCAAGGTGCTTGCAGTCAAAGCGTGAGATGTTCTGAATCTGTTCCGAAAAGGGTTCAGCGTTGCCGGTGATTTCTCGAGAGTGAATCACCGGGGGAAATTCGGCGCATGTCCAGTGCGCCGGCGCCCGGGCTTTGCGGCCTCCTCAGAAATCCTTCTTTCGAGAAGGGTGGAAGCGCTGAAATCCTGACCCTGAAGCGCGAGCCTCAGGGGAGCATCGATGCAATAGCACTTTTCGGAGTGCGGTGGCGCGATGTGCTTTTGCTTAGCGAGTTCGTTCGGCGATCTCGCCCGGCGAAAGACGGCAGGCAGAACGTCCGCGATAAACAATGCGGCTTGGGTGGCTGGCCCGAGCCGCATTTGTTTTTGGATCTCTTTCTGCCTGTTCACTCTAGGACTACTAACAAATCAGCCCCGCGTTTCCGCGGGGCTGATTATTGCCACCGACGTCTTATTTGCCGGTGCCGGTCAGACTAGAAGTCTCCGGACTGCCGAAAGCGTTATTGCTCACCTTCAACGTCCCCGTCCTCGTGCCCGTGGCGGTTGGCTTGAACACCACGCTGATCGTGCATGTGGACTTGGCAGCCAGGCTCGCCGTGCAGGTTTTGGTGGAGACGCTGAAGTCGCCGGTCGTCGAGATCACGATGCTGGTAAGCGCTACGCTCTGCTTGTTGGCAAGCGTAAATACCGCGGCTGGACTGCTCGTCCCCACTGTCTCTGTCGGGAAAGTCTTGCTGGCAGGGGTTAGCGTAGCCGGAACTGTGCCGGTGCCCGTCAGGCTCGAAGTCTGCGGACTACCGACTGCGCTGTCGGCCACCTTTAGCTCTCCCGTCCTCGTACCCGTCTGGGTTGGCTTGAACACCACGCTGATCGTGCATGTGGACTTGGCAGCCAGGGTCGTCGTGCAGGTCGTCGTGGAGACGCTGAAGTCGCCGGTTGTCGAGATCACGATGCTGGTAAGCGCCGCGCTCTGGTTGTTGGTAAGCTTAAACACCTGCGCCGGACTGCTCGTCCCCACTGTCTCTGCCGGGAACGTCTTGCTGGCAGGGGTTAGCGTAGCCGGAACTATGCCGGTGCCCGTCAGGCTCGAAGTCTGCGGACTGCCAGCAGCGCTATTGCTCACCTTTAACGTCCCCGTCCTCGTGCCCGTGCCGCTTGGCTTAAACACCACGCTGATGGTGCACGTGGTCGTGGCGGCCAAGCTCGACGTGCAGGTTGTCGTGGAGACGCTGAAGTCGCCGGTCGTCGAGATCACGATGCTGGTAAGCGCTACGCTCTGGTTGTTGGCAAGCTTAAACACTTCCGCTGGACTGCTCGTCCCCACGCCCTCGGTAGGGAAAGCATAGCTGGCAGGGGTTAGCGTGACCTGAGCCTCGCCCGTGCCGGACAGCGCCACGGTCTGTGGACTGCTCGGAGAGTTGTCGGTCAGCGTCAGGGTTCCGGTACGCGCACCAACCTTGGTCGGAGTAAAGGTAACCTCGATCGTGCAGTTCTTTCCCGCAGCCAGCGTGCTGCCGCAGGGCTTTGTGCTGGTTGTCTGGGCAAAGTCGCCGCTGGTCGCGATGCTGCTGATGTTCAGCGTCGAGGTCCCGGTGTTGGTGAGGGTAACGGCCTTCCCGGAGCCCGTCTTGCCCAAGACAATATCGCCCCAGAGGAGAGACGCAGGCGATACGGTGACCGTCGGACCGGTAGCAACTACGGCAAGTGCGTTGACCAGAGCGTTCCCGTTCGGACTGCCCAAGCCGCACGACAAGCTGTAGCCGACGGTGCACCCCAGGGTGTTGCCTCCACTGGTCACGTTGTGGAAGTCGGTGCCATAGTTCGAGCCGGCATAGATATCATAGAGCGCCGGATTGATGAAACCGAGCGTGGTGCTGGCTCCGTTCAAGAGATACTGTTCGTTGACGAGAGCCATGTAGCCGGCCCACATGGGCGCAGCAAAGCTGGTTCCACCATAGAGGTTGGCGCTGCAAGCCTCCTGGTCGGCGCAGACGTAGAAGGAGAAATCCGCATTGGCCGAAACGTCTGGGCCGTTGCGATAGGTTTGGGAACATTCGGCGCAGCCAGCGGCCGCAGCCACCTGCCACGAGGGAATCGGGAAGTCGTTCGGCGAAATGCCGCCGCCAGAGTCTACCCAACCAGTTTCCGCCGCCCAGGGACCGCCCGCGCTGAGGGTGGTTAGATCCGTTCCGCCGACAGAGACGATATAGGGATCATCCGCGGGCCAAACAAAGGAGGCATGGGCCCAGTTTCCGTCGTCGCCAGTGGCAGCGAAAAAGTTCTGACCCTGCGCCGCGAACTCCTGGAAGTAGGGGTCGTCGGTGGTATTGTCGGTCGGCTTCCACTCCCACGAATTGCTCAATTGCGCGTTCAGCGGGCTGGCCGTGGCCATGGCGTTCAAAATGCCGGAATCGTCGACGGTTTGCCCCGATAAGGCGCCGGTTCCGATGTACATCACCAGGCTCGACATGCCCGGCGCCATGCCGAGCGCCTGGGTCATGTCGAGGGTCTGTTCCGTATCGTCGCAGCCCCCTGCAAAGGTGCAACTCGTGCTCTGGGTGTCGACGGACGTGAGCGTGATGGGTACGTTTAGGGTTTGGCCTACGTTTGTATAGTACGTGTTCAGGTCAGCCAAGTCGGTGCCAATCAGCTCAAACAAACCGAGCGACTGGCCGGCGCCGGTGAGAGTCGCTGAGGCGTTCCCATTGACGTAGTATGCCGCCCGCATGTCGCTGCCCAGGAACGAGGCGCTGGGACCGGAGCCGGTCGTGGCGTTCGAGCCTGCACCTGCCGGGGAAATGGTCCTCGAGTCACGACGCACGAACATCGGTTTCGGGGTCGAATAGTTGTCCAGGCCCGTGATGTGCCACAACTGGAACGGCAGGTCCGCAGTAGGCTCACGGTCTGGCGCGAAGAAGGTGCGATTCTCGGTGGGGTGCTGGTAGGTGCCCATGGTCAGATGGAAGGCTCTCTCAATGCTCGCTACCGACCCCGTGACGTCCAGGTTCATGCGATTGCGGGATGTGCCAACCACTCTAAAACCGTTCGCCCTCGCGAAGCGAATCACGGAGTCATAATCCTCCTGGCTGGGACCAAATCTTGCGGTGAACTCTTCTACCGTGAGGAACTGGCGATAAGACGCGCCGTAAGGGTCGTAGAGTTCCTTGAGGAAGTTATCTAACTCTGCCTGGTTACGGTGCGGCAGAACAAGAACCAGGCGCATGGACTGCGTTGCGGGGAGACGTCCGACGGATTGAGCCTCCCCATTCAGAACCGCTTCGCGCACGTGACGCGTCAAGAGAGTCTGCGACTGCGCCTGAGCTCGCGCAGTGGGAACGACGAGCAGGGAGAGAGATGCCAGAACAGCCAACAAGCAGGCTGCGAGAGACCGTTCACAACGCATACGAAATCCTTTCGGGGAGGGGGGAGATCTAGAAAAGTAACCGCTTTCAACCGGGATCAAGGGCCATCACTCCTGCCATCGCCCAGCGCAACTCGGGAGTATGAGCGCGGGTTGTTGCCTTGTCAATCTGTAAATAGTTGCGGTCGCAGTCGTTCATGACAAATGATTTCCTGGCGCCAGCGCCCTTGCAGCACGGAAGTTATTTGCTTTTTGTTCGCCTAGTGGCATACTTGCATTGCGATGGCGGCTGTCCCAACTTGGTTTTGGGAAATGCGCGACGCGCTGTTGGAATGGCTCGGGAGTTCGGGCCGAAAATAATTCATTTCGACCCGGTTTTCCTGTGGTGCTCCTCATACGTCCACAGGCGAAAAAGATTTACGATGCAGCGCACTCACTGAAACATCGTGGCTACTCTGGAAACCACCATCGGCCGTTTGCCGGCGAACCTCGAAGCCGAGCGCTCTATCCTGGGCGCCGTTCTCCTCGATAATCACGCCTTCAACGATGCCGCCGAGCACCTTAAGCCGGAAGATTTTTCCATTGACTCGCACCGGCGGATTTATTCGCGGATGATGGATCTGGCCGAATCTTCGCGCCCCATTGACATCATCACGCTGGTCGAAGAGCTGGAACAAAAGAAAGACCTGCAGGCAGTCGGCGATGTGGGCTACATCTCCGGGCTGCTGGACGGCGTACCCGACCGGCCTTCCATCGAGCACTACGTCAAAATTGTCCGCGACAAGGCCATTCTGCGCGGGCTGATCAACGTTTCCAACACCGCCATCGCCAAAGCCAGCGAGCAGGCCGAGCCCGCCGACGAAATCCTCAACGACGCCGAAGCTGCCGTCTTCCAGCTCTCCGAGAAGCGCATGGGCAAGGGCTTCCTGGGGATCAAGGACATTGTCCGCGACTCCTTCGGGTCGATCGATGCCCTGCTCAAGCGTGGACAGCGGATCACCGGGCTGGAGACTCACTTCACGATTTTGGACGAGATGACAACCGGGCTGCAGAAATCCGATCTGGTGATCGTGGCGGCGCGGCCTTCCGTGGGAAAAACTTCGTTTGCCATGAACATCGCCGAGAACGCCGCCATCGATGACGGCAAGGTGGTGGGGGTGTTTTCGCTGGAAATGTCGTGCGAGGCCCTGGTGCAGCGCTTGCTGTGCTCGCGCGCCATCGTGGACGCGCAGAAATTTCGCACCGGCACATTTTTTTCGTCCGACATGCCGAAGATTCAACGGGCGGCTGAGGAGCTGACGGCTTCACCGCTCTTTATTGACGATTCACCGGGGCTCTCGATCAGCGAAATGCGCGCCAAGGCCCGCCGCCTGAAACAGTCGCAAGGACGGCTGGACTTGCTGGTGGTTGACTACCTGCAACTGATGTCGGGGGGCAGCAAGCGCTTCGAGAACCGGACGCAGGAAGTTTCCTCGATCTCGCGGGGACTGAAAGCCATTGCCAAAGAACTCGAGGTTCCGGTGCTGGCTTTGTCGCAGCTTAGCCGCGCTCCCGAAAGCCGCGGAGGCGACCACCGGCCGCAGCTCTCCGATTTGCGCGAATCGGGATCGATTGAGCAGGACGCCGACGTGGTTATGTTTATTTTCCGCGAGGAGATCTATAAGCAGGACGACCCCGACCTTAAGGGGCGCGCAGAAATCCTCATTGCCAAGCAGCGTAACGGGCCGGTGGGCAAGTTCAATCTGGCGTTCTTGCATAATTCGACGCGTTTCGCGAACCTGCTTGAAGGCAACAACGAACCCGGCGAGTAAACAGGCAAAAACCCGACCCTGAGACACTTTTACCCTGTGGAAAAGATTGTGGATGAGAAGGGCGGGGCGCGGGATTCAGCGCGACCGACCGGCTGGTCGGGATATTTCAAAGCCATCTTGGACTTCCTAAGGCTATGTTTCTAAGTTGGTTACCTCTTATTCGGACATTAATCGACGGAACCGCTTGGGAATCAGTACTTTCGTCACACAATCTGAGATTTGCACATAATC
>Ga0074046_10003919_pt1 | contig 12266 bp, 10 predicted proteins | sample BogForMeECP23OM3_FD_94441 | JGI IMG/M metagenome (GOLD analysis project Ga0074046, IMG submission 94441) | Bog forest soil microbial communities from Calvert Island, British Columbia, Canada - Bog Forest MetaG ECP23OM3 | ecosystem: Environmental > Terrestrial > Soil > Wetlands ...
CGGCTTCATCGTCGGCTGGAGCGACTGGCTCTCCACCTGCGGCACCACCGGCGCCGTCGGCATTGTCGTCGGCGAGTACATCGCGCACATCTTCCCCATCATGGACGGCGCCATGCGCATTAAGATCACCGCCGTTACCGCGATCATTATCTTCGCCTTGCTGCAGTGGAGAAGCATCAGCATGGGCAGCAAAGTGCAGAACTTCACTACCGTCCTCAAGGGCCTGGTCTTCTTCGTCATGGTCATCGCCTGCTTCACCCTGGGTGGCCATGTGCGCTACGCTGCCGAAGCCGCTCCGCTTGCCCAGGCCCCTGCCCCCATCGTCATCCCCGTCGGCGCGGCCCTCATCACCGCTCTCCTTTTCGGCATTCAGGCCACCATCTACACATACGACGGCTGGGACGGCATCATCTACTTCGGCGATGAAATCAAGAATCCCGGCCACCTGGTCCCTCGCGCCATTTTTGCCAGCCTCTTTTCCGTGGTCGCCATCTACCTTCTCATCAACGCCGCCGTGCTCTACGTCCTTCCCATGAGCGAGATTGCCGGCAACAATTTCTCCCTCGGCCTCGCTGCCCAGCGCGTTTTCGGTCCGCATGGCGACACCGTGTTCCGCTCGATCATGGTTCTCGCCCTCTTCAGCTCCCTCAACGCGCTCCACCTCATGGGCACCCGCGTCATCTACGCTATGAGCCGCGACGGCCTCTTCTTCCACAGCGTCTCCCGCATTAACAAGGGCGGCACTCCCACCCTCGGCCTTCTCCTCAGCGCCCTTGTCGGCGTGGCGTTCGCTGTCTTCAGTTTCGAACGCGTTATCGCCATGCTCGCCTTCTTTTTCGTCACCAACTATCTTCTATCTTTCACCTCGATGTTCCTTCTCCGCTTCCGCGATCCCGAAATGCCCCGCCCCTATCGCGCCTGGGGCTATCCCTGGACCACCGCCCTCGCCCTCCTCGGCTCCATCGGTTTCCTGGTCGAAGCCGTCCGCGAAGACCGCACCAACAGCATCTTCGTCCTCATCGCCTTGGCCTGCAGCTATCCCGTCTATCGCGTGCTAAAACTGGTCTCCAGCGGCGAAGCCAAAAATGAAGCAATTTGACCTCATCACTCAAGAGCCCGGCATTATGAGCGGCAAAGCTTGTATCCGCGGCATGCGCGTCACGGTGGGAAATGTCGTAGGACAAATCGGTGCAGGCCGAACGGTTGAAGACCTGTTGCAAGATTATCCTTACCTGGAACGCGAAGACATCCTCCAGGCTTCCGGTTACTCGGCGACCGATCAGGCATCTACAAAATAAAAAAGGGCGGATTCTTCATCCGCCCTTCTCTTCCCCGCGAACTCTGCGCGCTTACCTCTGCGCTCACAGCGTTAACTTCCCTTGCTTCCTTTTCTTCCTCTACGTCCCTTCGCTCATTCCTACTTGACCTTCTCCGCCACCGCCTTCGCCTGCAGGTACAGCAGCAAATAGTCCTTTCCGCCGGTCTTCGAGTCCGTTCCGCTCATATTGAATCCGCCGAACGGATGCGCTCCCACCATCGCGCCCGTGCATTTCCGGTTCAGGTACAGATTCCCCACGTGAAACTCTTCTTCTGCGCGGCGAATCTTCTTCGGGTTCTTCGAGTACAGCGCACCTGTCAACCCAAACTCGGTGTTATTTGCAATCTCCATCGCATGATCGAAGTTCTTCGCCTTGATCACCGTCAGCACCGGTCCGAAGACTTCTTCCTGTGCCAGCCGCGCCTTCGGATCCACGTCCGCAATAATCGTCGGCTCCACGAAGTACCCTTCGCCCGGCGCGCGTCCGCCGCCCGTCAACAAGCGCCCTTCCTTCTTCCCAACCTCGATGTAGTTCAAGATTCCCTTCATCGCCGTTTCATTGATCACCGGGCCCATGTAGTTGTTCGGGTCGTCGCTCGGCCCCACCTTGATCTTTTTGGTTCGCTCCACCAGTTTGCTCAGAAACGTGTCGTATACCTTCTCGCTCACGATCACGCGCGAACACGCCGAGCATTTCTGTCCCTGGTACCCAAACGCAGCCTGCGCCGTCCCTTCCACCGCGGCCTCAATGTCCGCCTCATCGTCCACGATCATGCCGTCCTTGCCGCCCATCTCCAGCACGGTCCGCTTGATCCAGATCTGCCCCGGCGAAGGCTTAGCCGCCAGTTCTGCAATCCGCAAGCCCACTTCCTTCGAGCCGGTGAACCCGATGTACCGCGTCTTGGGATGCTGCACGATGGTGTCACCGACCGCCGCGCCAGACCCGGTCACAAACTGCACCGCTTCCTTCGGAATTCCCGCCTCAAACAGAATGTCCACGAACTTCGCCGCAATCGTGGGCGCATCCGAAGCCGGTTTTAGCACCACGGTATTCCCGGTCACCAGGGAAGCCACTACCAATCCCGCCATGATCGCGCACGGGAAATTCCATGGCGGAATGACCGCGCCTACGCCTAAGGGGATGTACACCAGGTAGTTCCGCTCACCACGCATCGGCGTCAATTTCTGCGGCTCGCCCAGGCGCAGCATCTCGCGCGCGTAAAACTCGCAAAAATCGATCGTCTCCGCGATGTCTGCTTCGGCTTCAAACCAGGTCTTCCCCACCTCGTAGCAGACCAGTGCGTCCAACTCGTACTTCCGCGCGCGCACGAGCGACGCCACTTTGAATAAGTACTTCGCGCGTTGCCGCGCAGGCACCTTCTTCCACACGTCGAAGTACTTGTTGGCCGCTTCGATGGCCTCGATCGCCTGTTCCTTCGTCGCATCCTGGAACACGCCGATCACTTCCGATGGCCGCGACGGGTTCGTGGACTTCCTTTTCCCCGCGGTGATGACTTTCTTTCCGCCAATCCACATCGGGTACTCGCGCCCAAACTCCGCTTTCACTTTTGCCAGCGCCTGTTCCATCTTTTTTCGGTTCGCTGCGTTCGAGAAATCGATAAATGGCTCGTTTGTGAATTCCTTCACCTTCAATTTCGCTTTCCCTGTCGCCATGGCGTCACTTCCTCCTGGTTTCGAACACTCGATTATAGGGCCGCTCCCGCAACGCCCACAAGCAAGCCCCAGATCGCCTGAAGCTCAATTTGCCTACTCGTACTTTCCGTCTACGCCTGCCCTGATGTGTTGCATGAGTTGTACCATGCGGATGTAAACTTCAACTCTGGAGATGGGATGACGTTTGCGATCTTGTGGAAGATCCTTTTCTGGGGTTGGTTGGCATCCGAGATTCTCGTCGGAATCGCCACGCGCACCAAGCGCAGCGGCGGAAAAGTGCAGGACCGGGGCTCGTTGCTGATTCTGTGGATCGTAATTACCGCTTCTATCACGGCATGCCAGTGGATCAGCGAAGCCACTCGGCCCAATATGTTCGGCGGCGCTCATGAGTTGAAAACCGCTGGCGCGCTCGTCATGTTGGTGGGCCTCGCCATTCGTTGGACCGCGATCTTCACCCTTGGCAAATCCTTCAGCTCAAACGTAGCCATTCAGGATTCGCAGCAAATCACGCGCACGGGGCTCTACCGCTTCGTGCGGCATCCTTCCTACCTCGGCTTGCTGCTAGTGTTTCTTGCTGTCGGCCTGCATTCGCGAAATTGGATTAGCTTTGCTGTCGTGCTTGTGCCAACTATTGCAGCACTGCTCTACCGCATTCACGTTGAGGAAGCCGCCCTGGCCGAAGCCTTTGGCGAAGAGTACGTTGCGTATAGTAGGACCACGAAGCGCCTCATTCCCGGCGTGTACTGACCCACGTGCCCCAATCAGGAACAGACACGTCGATGATGGTGCCACAGTCAGTCAGGCAAGGAGTGCAAGCAATTCGCAAACTGACGCCCGGATTCTGCGTCAGGTGCCGCTACTTCACCCGCAACAGGACCACGCCATGCCCCGGCACTTCGGCGACGTAGTCCTCCAGCGCGCTGAGGTCCTTCGCATTCCACACATCGCGCACTTTCACTGCTACCGGGAATCCAAGGTCCTTGAACGCAATCTTGATCGGTGCATTTCCTGTCAACGGGCCCGCGCGATTGAACAGCCCCACGGCCTTCGAGCCATCCGCGAGCGGCTTCACCCATATCTCGTAAGGACCTTCCGCCCAGAAGCGGTCGCCTTGCATCCCGGCTTTGTCCTGGTTGATGGCGATCACTTCGCGATTCGTCAGCATCGCCAGGGTCTCCGGAGTCATTTTGCTCAAATCGTTGCCCGCCAGCAAGGGCGCGGCCAGGATGGCCCACAGGCTCATGTGCGTGCGATACTCGTCCGGTTTCATTCCGCCGTTGCCCACCTCGAGCATGTCGGGATCGTTCCAGTGGCCCGGCTTCGCATATTTCGCGAGCCCGGCTTGGCCGAAGCCGATCTCGGCCATGCGATCGTAGTTGTCATTGATATCTCCTGTCGTACGCCAAAGATTCCCGCCCACGTCTGGCCCCCAGTGCCACACGGCCGGCACACCGTATTGGCAAAGGCTGAAAACGATCGGCCGTCCCGTCTTCTGCAACGCCTCGTGCATGTTCTTATAAGCGTCCACCATCTTCTGGAATGCCACCGGGGACGCTTCTTTCATCAGCATCTCGCCGAAGCTGCACAGGTCATATTTCAGGTAATCAATTCCCCACGCGGCGTACGTTTGCGCGTCCTGCTCTTCATGACCGTAGCTGCCCTCAAAACCTGCGCAGGTTTTGGGGCCCGGCGAAGAATAGATTCCCAGCTTCAAACCCTTCGCGTGAACGTAATCGGCAAGCCCCTTCATGTCCGGGAACTTCTCGTTGGGATGAAGGAATCCCTTTTCGTCGCGTTTTCCTTGCCAGGCATCGTCGATGTTCACGTACACGTACCCGGCATCGCGCATGCCGCTGGAAACCAGCGCATCGGCAGCCGCGCGCACAACCGGGTCGCTTACCTTTTCCGCGAAGTGATTCCAGCTATTCCAGCCCATCGGTGGCGTCGCGGCAACCTGCTGAGCCATAGCCGCGGGCACAGTCGAGAGACACACCAGAAAAATCAGCAAACCAGCAACTCGCAATCGCATTTCCTCTCCTCGCAGCGCCCGGCACACCCAATGTGGCTGCTTTCGCGCACCATTCGCACTTCGCCGGCGCCGAATGACAATTGTGGTCATCATACTGCACCGCATCTGCGGCATGGAATTATTTCCACAAAACAATTCTGGCGTGAGGATCCGCGCAGTGCTAACCGCCATCGCATTTGCTAGGATTCATTTTCAGGAGGATCGCTGATGAAACGCATTTATCTTCTGCTTTTGCTGCTTCTCACCTGCTTCGCCGTGACCTTGAAGGTGCAGGAGTCCACGAACGCCGCAGCCCCACCGGCAAACGCTAAACCCGCTGCTGTGCCTGCATCAAACGTCTATCCGGTGCAGGAAGGTTTCGTGGACGTCAATGGCCTGATGATCTATTACAAAACCATCGGACGCGGCGCGCCGCTCATGATCGTCCACGGCGGGCCGGGCGCTTCTCACGACTACTTTCTGCCTTATCTCCTGCCCCTGGCGCGCACCAACCGCCTCATCTTCATCGACGAGCGCGGTTCGGGGCGCTCCTCGAAGCTCGAGGACGTGCACGGCTACACCGTCGAGAATATGGTGGAAGATGTGGAAGCCGTGCGCGTGGCGCTTGGCTTGGGGAAGATCACCCTGCTGGGCCATTCCGTTGGCGGAGTGCTGGCGCAGGCCTACGCGCTGAAGTATCAGAAGAACCTGACCCACCTGATTCTCGCCAGCACCTTCTCGAGTACCGTCGAACTGAATAAGATCTTCGTGCGCATGAAGGAGAATATGGCGCCGGAGCTGCGCGACCGCATAGACAAAATGGAAGCCGCCGGCCTCTATGGGAAAGGCAAGGGTTACGAAAACGGCCGCTATACTCCCGAATACCTGATCGCGGCCTGGGGCGAAGGCTATTTCCCTTATCTCTACCAGAACCGTCCCGATCCGAACTATGACCCCATCGGCAGCGGTGTGATGGCTTGGGATTTGTACCGCGAAATGTGGGGCGAGCATGGCGAGTTCATCGTGGAGGGCAACCTGAAGTCAGTCGAATACACAGAGAAGCTCGCCGCCATTCACGTGCCGACTCTGATTACCGTGGGAGATCACGACGAGTGTGATCCCTCATTGTCCCGCGCCATGCAGGAAAAAATCTCCGGCTCAAAATGGCTCGTTCTGCCAAAATCCGGCCACATGACCTTTGTGGACCAGACTGAGATGTACCTGAAGGCTGTGGATGGCTTTGTGCACGGCAAACTGGATTAGCTAACCAGGATTCCGCGCGGCAATCAGAGCACTCCAGACGCCGGCTGGCAGTCGGTCCCGGTCATGGGGCTGGGTCTACCGCGTTCTCACCAGGTACTCATACTGCGCCTTGGTGAGCGGCACCACCGACAATCTCCCCATCTTCACCAGCGGCGAATCCTTGAACAGCCGGTTCTTCTTGATCTCCTCGAGTGACACCCGTTTCTCCAGCGCCTTCCCCGTCTTGATCTTCACCTCCGGTTTCCTCGGATCGGTCGCGTCCACCGATACCACGACGGCCGCTCCAACTGCGCTCTTCACATTCCCTGTCTCATAAATCACCAGCCGGTCGCCCGGCTTCATCCCTCGCAAGTGCATCACCGCCGTCGGATTCGACACCCCATCCCACGCCGTCTCCCCATCCTTCTGCAATTCCGCAAACGAATATTCCGAAGGCTCGGTCTTCAGCAAATAGTCCATGGCTTCAATCTTCTCCCGGTATGAAATTCCACTAACAATTCGCCAAATCCACCTTCACTTCCAACCTTTTACGCGATTTTCTGATCACTCGGCTCCGCGCCTCAGAAATTCTCCATCCGATTTCGTTGCCCTCGAATCTCGCAACTCGCAGCTCACGCATTCCATCAGCCACTCAGCTTCGATATTGAGAGAGCTCCTGCACGGCGCGATAGGCTTCATCGATGGCAACATTCATGTAGGCCGTGGCACCCGCATCGGAATTGGCAATCGCGATGCGCCCGAATGGTTTTCGTCCCACTTCGTGCGGCGCTTCGCCCTCGGCAAAGTCGGGATCGAACAACGGGTTGTATTCGTAGGCGTAGCCATGCGCCCAGCGGCCCACGGTGATGCCCTCGATATCCTCCGCCGGATCAAAGCCCCCGGGGCCGAGCATGCGCGCGAGTTGGTCGCGGATCTTGCGCTCGAAGGTTTCAAATGGCGTGTCGTAAAGTTCCACCCGTCCCACACGGTGCTGTTCTCGTTCCGTCAAACCTGGCTGGCACGGTGTACGCACCATGAACACGATCATCGGCTCTTCCGACCGGCTGGGAAATTTGTACTCCGGCAGGCTCACGGGAAAGTCGATCGCCGTGTGCACGTGATAGCTCCCCGGGGCCGCGATCTGGTGCACGCCCAGTTTCTGGAATGACTTCCAATTGCGAATCGCAACGTGGGAATACACCAGCGGGGTTTTCACTCCATACGCAAGTGCCTCCTTCTGCTTCGCGGGAATTTCGGGGCAGAGATACGGAACCATTCCGTTGTAGCAGGCCAGCACGCAGCAACGCGCGCGCACCCGAAAGAGCTGCCGGTTGCGCACATAGGTCACCTTCACATCCTTTGCCGACCCCGGCTCGCCTTCGTGCCGCACACGCACGGCGGTACTGTTCAAACGGATGCGCACGGGCGCGGATTCGCGGTCCAGCCGGCTGTAGTCGGCCTTTGCGACGACCACATCTTCCATGGTGTGCCCCGGAATTGCCTCCGGAATGAAAGACCGCACTAGCAAACGAGCAATGGAAGCATTGCCATCCGGAAAATGAAAAATATAAGGATCCGGCTTGTGCTCGCCGCGATCGCTCGCCGCGCCCAACCCCATGAAGTCCAGCCCAGGGTACCCGTAACCATAGTCATCGCCCTCTTCGAAGCAGGCCAACGCGGATACCGCATCTATGCCCACGCCGAACAAATCGTGAGTGCGCGTTTGGAAAACGGGCAGCACCTCGGGACTAAGCTTGGCAATTCTCGTCAGAAAGTCCGCGTAGCTGGTTCGGCCCAGCACCGCGCGTTTCTGTGCCAGCGTCAACCCAGAAAGGTAGTCCACTTTTTCGCTGTAGATGCGCACCAGGTCCCGGCGCGCTCGATCGGAAAGCGGGGCCTTCGCAAAAAAATCCCGGTGTGGAATCTTGCCAAAGCCCGCCACCAGACGATCTTCTCCAAATGTCTCCCGGTCGAAGAAAATGCCGCTTCCCATCTTTAGCGAGGGATATAGACTCTGATCGTAGTAACGGTAAAATTTCTGGACATCGACGCCCAAGTCGGCCAGCAAGCCCTTGGACACCGCACTGTAAAGCGAAGGGCTTTCAATCGACTGGGCGCCGTAGCCGAGCAGCATCCGGTTTCCCACGCGGAACTCTTTCCGCGCCGAATGCCCGCCGAAGTCGTCGTGCGCTTCCAGAATCAAGACGCGCGCCTTCGCGCCCGCCTGCTTGCGGAAAAAATGAGCCGCCGCCAGTCCGCTTATGCCCGCGCCTACCACGATTAAGTCGTAGGTGTCATCCGTATGGGTCGCCGCGCCAGCAGTTTGCCAGAAAGTTCCGTCACGCAATCCGTGCGCAGCTTCAAACGACCCTGCGTTATCGCCGCGCATCCCGCTCGCCGCCGCGGGGTTGTAACCCGCGCCATCCTGTGCAGCGAAGGAATCCGAGCCGCCGTGCCGCGTACACCCGCCCAGCGAGCTGCTCAGCGCCAGCCCGCCGATTCCTAGCGCGACCCCGTTCAGAAAATCGCGCCGCGTGATCGCGCGGTCCATGCCCAGTTCGCGATCTCGTGGGTCCTTCAAAGGTCGTGGCTCCTTCATGGCTCGTTCCTCGCGCTGGTTGCCGGCCTCTCCTCAAGTTCCCTTACTACCCTGAAGCTTGCTCCGCTCCCGAGGAAGCCCGGTCCCGCACCATCGGGGTTCTCAACTGCCTCAACCCAAAACTCGGCATTGTTGCCGGTCAGATCGAAAAACTCCCAGGCATTGACCACCGCCATTCCGGGAACATGGGAATCCGCCCGGCTCGCCATTCGCTCCCAAGCGGGCATGGTGCCGCCGGCCACACACGCATACTCCAATTCCACTTCTGTCGGTAGCCGGTATTTCTTCCCCGTCGCTTGCGACAACCAATGCGTGTAGGCATCCGCGATCTGCGGCGTCATACCGCCTGGCTTCAGCTTCAATCCATGCTGAACAGAAAACAATTCCAGGTCGTGGCTGCTGACCGTGGCTTGCCCCATCCAGAACGCGCTCACGCTGACGGCGTGCAAGGGCCCTGCGTCGCGTAAGCGGCAAGCTCCCAGCTCTGGGCTCCCCGCCGCAAGCGTTCCACTCGGCACAGCAATCATGTGGAACTTTACGCCCGAACCTGCCACCGCTTCCGTGTAATCCTGGAATCCTGTTGCGGCAAGCGGAAACCGCGCATCCACCACCGCAGCCATTGCCTCGGGCGCCATCTTTGTCTCCATGCGATGTCCGGTGAACAAGTGGCAGTTGACACAGTGCAACCTTTCCCGATTCCGCTGGAAATAGAGATGTGCTTCCATCCGGCGCGCGACGATTTTCATCTCACGCACTTGCTTCTCGTCCGTTGCTTGCTCCCCGGAAGGCAGCGTGCCTTCCACTTTGGAGAGCCCCTCGGTAAACAGGTTATTGTGGCAATGGACGCAGGCCGCGTCATACGTAAACGTCACGGCGCGATCAAGCTTGCGTTCCCGCGCCCAGTCGATCTTGCTGACGTCGTGAAAGAGCTGGGCATACGCGTCGCGAGCTCCCAGCCGCGCTTTTTCTGCCAGATACCGCAGTCCGCCAGGAGGCAGGTGGCAGTCCGTGCAGTGGGCCACAATCCCGTGCTGGTTGGAGTAATGTGCGGACTGAATCCAGAATTGCTCTGCGTGCGGGTGGGCATGGCACGCCTGATCGCAGAAGGCGTCCGTCGAGGTGTACTTCACGGTCTGGTGCCCCGTCAACGCCGCCGCCAGCCCAAGCAGCAAGCCGAGTCCGAGCATCCAGCCTGTGCGCCTTGCCATCGGAGGTTTCTCAGCCATCGGCAATCAGCCCTCGCTGCATCCACCTCGCTTGCGTGGCCCTCACTGTCTCACACCTTGCAGAATTATAGCAAGGTTGCCTCGCCCGGCCAGCCAGTCGTCACTTTTCGCGCTGCGTTGGACGATGATTCTCAATCCTGCTACGCTGGGCCGGGCAACTATTTAAGGACAGAGGAGAACAAGCGTGACGCTCGTGGCCGGAGTAGACCTTGGTGGAACTGCCGTCAACTATACGTTGCTGGATCAGCAAGAAAAATTTCTCATTGAAGGTCTGTGCGAGCATCCAGCTCTTGTAAAACAGGGGCCTGACGTTTGCCTCCGTCAGATTGCCGATGGTCTCAAGATTGCCGCCGATAAGGCGGGTGTTCACCTCTCGGACGTCGTCGCAGTCGGCCTGGATACTCCCGGCCCGGCCAGTGCCGCTGGCCAACTCAGTACGCGGGGTGCCACGAACTTTGTTCATCCGCAATGGGCGGGATTCGATATTCGCGATGGTCTGGAGCAGAAGCTCGGCAAACCGGTGTCCTACTTAAACGATGCAAACGCAGCTGCGATTTGGGGACACTACACGATCTTTGGCGCAAGCAGCCACGAAACCTCGATTTCGACCGTCATCGGGACGGGCAACGGCGGCGGCATCATTCTTGATGGCAGCGTCGTCAAGGGAAAGAATGGTTTTGGCGGTGAACTTGGGCACGTGCTCCTCCCCTATCAGAGCATCGCCGGAATTCCCGGCATCCAGCCGCACTGCAATTGCGGACGCACGGGCGATCTCGAGTCGCTTTGTTCGCTCACCGCGATTGAAAGGAATCTCCTGCCGTATTTTCTGCCGCGCTATCCCGGTCACGAACTGGCAAAACAGGACGCACACCAGGCGGCAAAGCTCGTGCGTGGCCTCGCGGACAAGGGCGACGCCTTGTGCAAGGAGATTTTCCGGGTTCAGGCCCATGCCTTGGGTCTTTTCTTCGACGAAATGATCAATACGTTCGACCCCGATGCGCTAATAGTCGGCGGCGGCGCCCTCGAAGCCAGCAACGAGTTCCAACAGTGGTTCTTGAACGAGATTCGCGCCGGCATGCCACCTCAACGCGAAGAGCAAGCCAAGATTCCCATCTACGTCATGCCGAACGGCGACACCGCCGGAGCCCGTGGCGCGGCCATCGAAGCCCTAAAGCTTGCCCGGCAAAGCGGCCTCATGTAACTTTCGCGCTGCACTCCGCGTGTCTTTGGGAAGTCGCTCTAACCATGCCACGCGGCGCAGGTTTAGCGTCATGAAAAATCCCGGGTGGGATCGCAATATCCCAGCTACCGCCGTTGCCGGCGCTTGCGCCGCGAGTGCCATAGCTCAACCCCAAAAGCCTTGAGGAAGTCACGCCCCCACATGCCAATGAGCAGGGCGGCGCCGAAAAGAATCACAGCGTCAAGGCTGGCGAAGTCCCTCCGCGTCCAATAGACACCTTCCTGAACGTGTAGCCACAGCGCGAACTCGTCCAGGGTGAGAGCGGCGGCCACACCGTAAAGCAAGGACATCAAGCGGCTTGCAAACAGAGACGACGACCTGGCTCCCGTCCCCACTTCGATCAACCAGCAGAACCCCACCACGAGCAAAAGCAAAATCCCCCAGACCAGATGGTGGATATGCGTGCCGTTAATGTAGACATACTGAAAAGGGCCGACGCTCCGATAGGCGGCGTAAGCCAGCGAGCGTGCCACCGCAAACGTCACGAAAAACCCGATCGTTGCCAGAAGAAGCCGGCGCTTCGGCCGGTCTTTCACATGCACGTGAAACAGTTCGCCGACTTTCGCATTGCGAAGCAGCAACAAGACCGCGGCTACCATCACCAGCACGGACAAACCGAGTAGCCACGTGGTGACCAGCGTCATCGCGCCTTCCTCTTGCCCCGATCATTAATTTGAACTTAGACCGGACTCAACAAGTATGGCACGCAACCGCGCGGCTCTAGCGCACTGATGCCGCAAAGTAACTGTGTTGCCTACGTGCTGCACTGACTCCCGGTTAGCCGCATAGCCGGAAACTGACTCACTCCCCGAGATTTTCTCCATCATTCACTTTCATGTTGTCCCTCGATGATAATGTCCCCTTTTGTGCTCGATAGAAATGTCCCCTAATAGGGCCTCCGGAAGGAGGTCAGATTGGGGCGCACAGAGATGAGCAAGAGGGAGTTGGGAAGGGTGGAA
>Ga0074046_10003922_pt1 | contig 12259 bp, 9 predicted proteins | sample BogForMeECP23OM3_FD_94441 | JGI IMG/M metagenome (GOLD analysis project Ga0074046, IMG submission 94441) | Bog forest soil microbial communities from Calvert Island, British Columbia, Canada - Bog Forest MetaG ECP23OM3 | ecosystem: Environmental > Terrestrial > Soil > Wetlands ...
ACGAAGTTTTCGGGCTGCTGAGTGATTTCCACGACCGCATCTACCCCTGCGGCGGCGTCATCACCGCGACCAATGGAACCTTGCCTCCTCCAGTCCCCTGCGGCACGGGCAATGTCCCCAATGCCAGCGGTGCGTACACCAGCAACAAGGTCGGCGGGGGCGTTGGCTTGAATGCTCGCGGAACCCTGGCTCAACATTTCGACATCGGCGTCCATCTCATGGGCGGCGATGGCATTGGCCGCTACGGCTCCGGCAGCTTGCCCGACGTTGTCGCCCGTTATGACGGCGTGCTGGTGCCAGTCCGCAACTATCAGGGCCTGGGCACGATCGAGTATCACACCAAGCGTTTGGACATCTACTCCAACGTGGGCATTGAATACGCAGGGCGCACCGCCTATGTCGTCGGCGGCAAGGGGGCGGGCTACGGCTCGAACCTGTTCAACAACGCCGGTTGCAGCATCGAAGGGCCCCCGAGTGCCACGGGCACCAACGTCGACACTCCGACGAGCGGCGGTACTCCTGGCAGCGGCACCGTGCCCGTTCCGGGCTCCGGCGGAACTCCCATTACTCCTGGCTTCAACCCGTCCAATCCAGCGAACTGCACCGGCGACACCCGCTCCCTTATTGAGGGAACCGTAGGGTTCTGGTACCGCCTCTACAACGGTCCTAAAGGCCGGCTGCAGTGGGGACCGCAGTATTCCTACATCAACCGCAACACCTGGTGGGGTGTTGGAAGCAACCCGAACGCCGTCGAGAACATGTTCCTGACGTCGTTCCGTTACTACTTGCCGTAAGCTGAACTGGGTTGTTTTCGGGGCGCCGGCTTTCGTGCCGGCGCCCCGCCCCGTTAAAGCAATCAAGTACTCGCTTGTGAGCGGTCCGCTCATCCAAACCGCCACAGGAACTCACGTCGCAGTGCCATTGGTAGTCCGCCATGCCGATTGAGAAATGGAACCGCCTCCACGAACGCCTGGGGCGAATGAAACGGGATGAGATCCTTGACCGCAGCCGTCAGGCGCTGGCCAAGCGGGCTGATTCCGCTTTGGGCTGGATGGGCTACGATTTTCGAAAACGTGCACGCAGCCACGGGCCGGGAGCTCGCGGCAATTTCTTCTTCGCACCCGAATCCGTGGATTCAGTTCTGGCGCTGCTCAAAGAACGGCTTCCCGGCCGCGCGGAACAGATCATTCAGGAGGCGAACCAAGTCTGCGGGCATCGTTTCGACCTGCTCGGGTATCTGGCCCTCAACTATGGCAGCCGGCAGGGCTGGAACATTGATTGGCATTTAGACGCGGTCCACGGAAAGCGAGCTCCGAAGAAAGCCTTCTACCGCGTTCGATACCTTGACTATGCCGAGTGTGGCGACAGCAAAGTTATCTGGGAACTGAATCGCCACCAGCATCTGCTGACACTGGCCAAGGCGTACCGCCTTACGCATGACCGGCGCTATGCCGACGAAATCCTGCGCCAGAGGCGGCATTGGCTGGCTGAGAATCCGTATCCCGTCGGTATCAACTGGTCGAGCAGCCTGGAAGTTGCCTTCCGCAGCCTCTCGTGGCTTTGGACGTACCATCTTCTGCAGGGATCGCCAGGCATCCCCGATTTTCGCGACGAATGGCTTCCAGGTCTGGCGCTGCACGGGCGGCATATCGAGCGCTATCTCTCGACATATTTTTCTCCCAACACGCACTTACTGGGCGAGGCAGTGGGACTCTTTTCCCTGGGAGTATTGTGTCCGGAGCTCGCTGCAGCCGAACGCTGGAAGTCACTAGGGTGGAAAATCATCCTGAACGAATCGCAACGGCAAGTTCGTGACGATGGATTCCACTTCGAGCAATCCACTTACTACCACGTTTACGCGCTGGATTTGTTTCTGCACGCTGCCGTGTTAGCAACCGTCAACCATATTCCGCTGCCAAGGAGTTTCGCAGATCGAATCGAGAAGATGCTGAACGCCCTATGCCTGCTAGGGCGCAACGGTCACCCTCCACGTTTCGGCGACGACGATGGCGGCAGGTTGTTTGATCCTCGCCGCAATCGCAGCGAGCATCTCCTTGACCCGCTGGCTACCGGCGCGGTGTTTTTTCACCGCGGAGACTTCAAAGCCGTCGCAGGCCATCTGCGCGAGGAAACGTTGTGGCTGCTGGGCGAAGAAGGAGTGCGACAGTGGGACCAGTTGCAAGCGAACGCTGTTGGCAGCGAGTCGGCGGCCTTGCCAGACGCTGGATACTACATGCTCGCGACAGAAAACTCGCAGCTGATCGTGGATGCGGGCCCGCTGGGAACTCAGCGCGGAGGCCACGGCCATGCGGATGCGCTCAGTATTTGCCTGCAGAGTCATGGGCACTCCCTGCTGATTGATCCCGGCACCTCGGAATACGTTGGTCCAGGCGGTGACCGCGATTTGTTTCGCGGCACTGGGATGCATAACACCCTGCGCGTGGATAACCTGAGCCAGGCGGAGGCAGCAACGACTTTTTCATGGCGAAGGCTCACGCAGTCGAAGGTCGAGCAATGGGCCCGAGGGCATGGTTTTGATCTGCTGGTTGCGAGTCACGATGGTTACCAACGATTGCAGCAGCCAGTTATTCACCGCCGGTGGGTCGTCTCGTTGAAGAACGGGGCGTATTTGGTGCGAGATGTGCTGGAGGGCTCGGGCAAGCACCGCATCGACATCAGGTGGAACTTAGGGTCGGACCTCGAGTTGGTGCAAGAGAATCTGTTTCGCGTGAAAGACACTGCGCACGCGCTGGTCTTTCTTCCGGCGCAAAGTCAGGACTGGGCTCAAGAGGTCCGCCGGGAATCGTGGTCGCCCGTTTATGGTGAGAAAGTGCCCACGACGGTGCTGAATTTTGGCGCAGACGTCGAGTTACCGGCCGAGTTCAGCGTCGTGCTACTGACGTGCGACCAGGCTCCTCATGGCATCGGATCGTTCCAGCGGATTGAGCACCCCGACTGTGATGTTTCCAGCTATGAGTTTGCCGCCGGCGGCAGCGCATACTCGTTCTTCTTCCGTGAGCGCGGCGGCGCCTGGCAGGGCGGCTTGCTGTCGAGCGATGCGAAATATGTCTGTCATAAGCGGGGGCCGGGGCCTTCCGACGAGCGACTAATCTTCTGCAATGGAAGCTATGCCAGAGTCGAGGGGAGCATCGAACTGCGCTGCAGTCGTCCGGTCGCATGGGGAGAATTCGTCGTGAATGAAGCCGGACGCAGAATCTTCTCTTCTGATCTGTCGGCGGTCATGGGCGAATCTGCTCTGGAACCGGCATCAGACCCGGCTTCCGTGATCTCTGGTGGCGCCTAAGTTATGTGCGGCATCTGCGGCATCTTCTACTCCAATCGCGACTGGCGTGTGCAGGCCGACGTGCTCGCCGACATGAACCGCCTTATGGTGCACCGCGGGCCCGACGATGAAGGGTTCTTCGTCGAAGAAAACGTCGGCCTGGCCATGCGGCGGCTCAGCATCATTGACCTCCAGACCGGACACCAGCCCATTGCCAACGAAAACCACGATATCTGGATCGTCTTCAACGGGGAAATTTACAACCACGCCGACTTGCGGCGGGAACTCGAGGAAAAGGGGCATCACTACCGCAGCCGCAGCGACACGGAAACCATCATTCATCTTTACGAGGAATATGGCCGCGACTGTGTGAAACATCTGTGCGGCATGTTCGCCTTTGTGATCTGGGATCGGCAGAGGCGCACCTTGTTTGCCGCCCGTGATCGACTCGGCATCAAGCCCCTCTACTATCGCTGGGACGGCAACGCCTTCCTTTTCGGCTCCGAGATCAAGGCGATTCTCGCCTACCCCGGCGTGAAAGCAGAATTCAACCGCGGAACCCTCGCCGAGTATCTTGCGTTCGGCTATATCACTGGACCCGAGACCATGTTCGCGGACATTCGAAAGCTGATGCCCGGACATACCCTGGAAGTCTCCGAGCGTGGCGATCTCAACATTGAGCATTACTGGGATCTGCCGTTAGAAGTGGATCCAGAAGCGCGCCCACGCGAGTACTACGTGAAGACTTATCGCGAACTGCTCGAGGCCGCCGTGAGGTCGCACTTGATGAGCGATGTTCCCCTCGGGATGTTCTTGAGCGGCGGGCTGGATTCAAGTGCGGTGGCCGCGCTCGCTGCCCACATTCGCCGCGATCAGATCAAGACGTTCGCCGTGGGATATGGCTCGGCGGGCGCTGGCGAAGAGCGATTCAGCGAACTCCCCCATGCGCGCCAGGTCGCCAAGCACATCGGCTCAGATCACCACGAGGTGCGTCTCAGCCGCGAAGAGTTCTTCAGAAACCTGCCGCGCCTGATCTGGCACGAGGACGAGCCCATCGCTTGGCCCTCCAGCGTCTCGTTGTTCTCTGTAGCGCAGTTGGCAAAGCAACACGTGACAGTCGTGCTGACTGGCGAAGGCAGCGACGAGACCCTTGCCGGCTACACGCGCTACGCCTGGACCTTGTTCAACGCGCGCATGGATGCTGCTTATCGGGCAGTCACGACCCGGGGAATGCGCCGCACTGTGAGGAGAGCTCTGGAGGCCAGCTCCCTGGGAGCATCTCTCGATCGCAAGATGCGGCACACATTCCTGGTCCGCGATGGGGAATCCTGGCCTTCGTTTTACTACGACAACTTCCTTTCGGCTTTTTCCGCTGCCGAGCAGGCAGAACTGCTCACCCCCGATACGCTCACTGCGGCCGGAGATGCGTACGCGGGTTCAATGGCGGTTTGGCAGCAGACGCAGGGGGATCTCCTGCATCGCATGTTGTACTCCGACATACACAGCTACCTGATTGAACTGCTCATGAAGCAGGACCAGATGAGCATGGCGGCGTCAGTGGAAAGCCGCGTTCCTTTTCTCGACCACGAACTAGTGGAATTCACGGCCAGAATTTTGGCGAAGTACTCCATTGCCGGACTGGCGGGGAAATTCATTCTCAAGCAGGCAGTCGCAGACCTGCTGCCGAAATCCGTCATTTACCGTAAGAAAATGGGATTTCCCACGCCCTGGGAGTATTGGCTGGCGGGTCCTCAACTCGACGCTCTGGAGCGAATGTTGCTCGCCCGACGCACCTTGGAGCGGGGATTGTTCCGGCCTGCAGTCATATCCCGAATCTTCGCCGAGCACCGAAGCCAAAAGTGCGATCACAGTAACCGTATCTGGCGCCTGTTGAACCTGGAAGTATGGCTGCGCGTGGTTGTGGAGGGTCAAGACAGGGAAACAATCGCGACCAAGTGAGAGCGCCAGCGGCTGTCCTGCCACGGTGGGCGGCGACTACTTCGGCGCCTCTAGGCGATAGCCCACGCCCCGCAGGGTTTTCAGGTATAGAGGACGGCACGGATCGCGTTCAATCTTCTTGCGCAGCCGGCGGATGTAAACGTCAATGGATCGTGCCGTCACGAAGGGAGCGTCTCTCCACACCCCTTCGACCAGCTGGTCGCGCGTCAGCACCCGCCCACGGTGCGTCGCCAAATATTCCAGCAGGCGGAATTCGCGCACGGTAGTGAGTACGTTGTGGCCCTCCATCTGCACGGTCATGGAGGAGAGATCGATCTCCAGCGCGCCGAGGCGGAGCACCTCGGGCTTGGCTGAGGCCAGCTCTGATCCGCGCAGTACACTGCGCACGCGGGCCACCAGTTCTCGCGGGCTGAAGGGTTTGGTAATGTAATCGTCGCCCCCAAGTTCCAGCCCCCTGACTCGATCCGCCTCAGTCGTTTTGGCAGTCAGGAAAATGACAGGCGTCGTCCACAGCACCGGGCTTTGACGGATGTGACGACAGAGTTCGAAACCGTCAGTGCCGGGCAGCATCACGTCCAGCACGAACAGCACCGGCATTTCCCGGATGGCTTCGGCGAGCACTGAGGCGCCGCTGACAAAACTCTGCACCTCGAACCCGGCCGCCCGCAGGTTGTGGGAAATCAGACGGGCGACATCTTCGTCGTCTTCTACGACGAAGACCACCGGGCGGGCAGGCCCAATACGATCGGTACTTTCAACTTCCCCAGCTTGTGCGCCCGGCAGGTGCATGGTTTCGTTTCAAAGGTCTCCCCGAAAGTCCGCCGACTCTCCGAAAGATACGCACCAACCCTATTGGGGAAATGTTGCAGCAGTGTTTCTCCTTTGTTAACGAACGATCAATTTTGCCGTAAGTTCTCCCGGGCCTGTATGCAAGGCAGTCGTAAGAAGACTTGGGGGCGCTGTCTGGTATGCACGACTTCATGCAATTAGGGGGCATGACCTCCACCGCCACCCGCAGGCTCTCCGAATGCGCCGTGCGCCCGTACTGACGTACGCCGCTGAGCGGGACTCTTTAAGCATTGTGTTGAGCTTGCTGAGCATTGTTAAGGCAGGTCCTCAAAACTTTGGGCGCGGAAACGGTTGCGAAATCGGGCAGCAACGGAACCGCTGTTGCCGCGACGGGCGTCGCACCTGTCGGCTACCAGCAGATGCCCTCGTAGCTTTCGTTCCTTAAGGGCCGGCGAGATTCTTCCAGGTTGACCAGGTCGACGACGAAGTGATCCGGTCGGAGGTGCTTCTGCAATTCGTCCCGCTGAATACCGCGGGTCGCAATAACCACGACTTCCGCGAACCGTAGGGCGTCAGCTAGATCGGCACAAAGCAAAGATCCTATATGCGGGATGGTCCGCTCAATATAGTCCCGATTCGAGGCGATCAGGCGACCGAGCAAAACAGTGTCATCCCAAATCGTGACCTCCCGTCCTTCACCAAGAAGTTGCTTCACGAGTTGTACCTGCGGACTCTCGCGCAAGTCGTCGGTATCAGCCTTGAAACTGAGTCCTAGAAGTGCAATCTTTTTCTTGCTGAGACGCAGAACAAGCTCCAGCGCGCGCCGGAAATGCTGGTCATTGCTCGGCAGTATTGACTCAAAGAGCGGAAGGTTGAGATCAAGTTCTTTCGAGCGATGGTTCAGGGCGCGTATATCCTTTGGCAGGCACGATCCGCCAAAGGCAAAGCCCGGTCGCAAGTAACTTTGCGACATGTTTAATCTCGTATCCGCGCAGAAGATTTCGAAGACTGCCTCGGCATCAACACCGAGCTCCTTTGCCATCGATCCCGCTTCGTTCGCAAAGGCTACCTTTAAGGCGTGCCAGGCATTGCAGAGGTACTTCACCATTTCGGCGGAACGAAAGGATGTCTCGAAGATGCGTCCCGGAACCCAATCGTACAGCCCGCGAAGACGAGCCGCGTGTGCCGGATCGGCCGCGCCAATGACCGTCATCGAAGGTTGCAAGAAATCAGCTACAGCGCTACCTTCGCGCATGAACTCGGGATTAACACACACGCCAAAATCACTTCCGAAGCATTTCCCGCTGGCGCTCTCAATCGCCGGAATCACAAGCTTTTCTGCAGTCCCCGGCAGCACGGTGCTGCGCAAAACAATAAGGTGAAAAGACTTCTTCTCCCTGAGCGCTTGGGCGATGCTCCGGCACACTGGCTCCAGATGGCCGAGGTCGAGTTTGCCGCTGCGCAGGCTGGGCGTTCCGACGCACAGCAGTGAAATGTCCGTCGCAAGGACGGCCGCGGCGGTGTCGGTCGTGGCACTTAATCGAGACGCGCGATGGCACTCGATCAGCAGTTCAGGCATGCCGGGTTCGACCACGGGACTGTGCCCAGCTTGTATCTGTTCAACTTTGAAAGCGTTGAGGTCGACTCCGACCACGGAATGTCCCTGCGAAGCGAGACATGCCGCCGTCACCGAACCGACGTAGCCGAGTCCGAACACACTAATCCTGGTTTTCATTGGCCACGCCAGTCTACCAATGTTTGTATGACAGAATTATGAATGCGAATGTGAGCACATGATGCAGATTCAAAAGTGACGCGGCATCGCACGTGCCGTTGGTGCCGGCTTCCATCATGACCCGGTACTTCCTGGTTGGCAGGAGACTGCTCCAGTTGGGGCGATGTTGAACCAAAGTTCCATGGCGTCCGGCGGCTTGTGAGCAAGGATTTAGCGGTTTCGCACCCGATTAATTAGCGGAGGAGTGTCTCGATCAGCAGCAGGTACCAACGGCACCAAATCGCTCAATTCCTTCTTGCTCCCGTCAATAAAGAGAGCATAATCAACTTGAGTATTCATTCCGCGGAGGAGCCCCCGTGGAGCCCGCTGCTTTTGAGTTATACCGTTTTCGCTTCAGACTAGGCCTCTGTTTATTCTGGGCACTTTCCGCCTTCGGCCAGCAGGTTCTCGACGAGCCGCAGACCCCCACCAACTTCAAGCTTGACCTGGAAACCGCCGCCCGCCTGCGTCCTCAACTCATGGCCCAGAGCATGCCCGCCACTGGACGCTACGCCACAGGCCGACTTGTGTTCGACCGGCTCCGCGAGCAGGTACCCAGGCCCTCCAACCCAAAGTTCGCGTGGGAGCTGCGCATCGTTGACGACGATCAGTTTAACGCCTACTCGTCGCCGGACGGGACCATCTACATAGAGACGGGCCTCGCCCAGCTTGCCGGTCCGAGCGCGGGACTGTGGGCGGCGATCCTGTCGCACGAGATCGCGCACGTCGTGCGCCGCGATTGGGCTCGCCGCTACCTCTACCAGAGATCCCTGGAGAGCGGCAGCGCCGCAACCGTCGTGCTGGGCGATCCCGGCCTGCCCTCTGCTTCCTGGACCGACTCGCAAAAAGCGTCCGAGAATCTGGGTCGCTTCTGCCGCCAGATGGAAATCGAAGCCGACCGCGAAGGCCTCATGATGATGGCCCGCGCCGGCTATCATCCCGACTTCGTCCCCGCCCTGCATCATCTGTTGCACGCGCAAGGCTCCGGCGCGACCGCGGCGTCACTCTATGCCATGCACCCCTGCTGGGAGGAGCGCGACCGCGAGTTGAGCCGCGCTTACATCGCCGCCAGCATTGAATTTGAACATCGCTGGCCGGAATGGTACGCCTCGCCCGGCGGCAATCCCCCGGTCGTCGTATTCGCTGAAGTGCCGACAGTGCGAAAGACTGGTTCGAAAGAATGGGAAATCCAGATTTCCATGCGCTGCGAAAACCTGGCGGGCGCAGTCGAGGTTGTCTTGGGCGCCGACTCCGCGTCTCGGAACCTCGCGCACCCGGAGCGCTTCGCCGACCAACCTGACTCTGACTTTGAACTCCGGCAACTGACCGGCTGCACTTCGCCCCTAACCACGATCACCTTCACGCTTACCGCTTCTTTCGATCGGAGCAAACCCGGCGCACGCTGGACCGACGTCTACGTTCTCGACGCCTGGGGTGCCGTCCTAGCTCGCTCCGAGGTACCCAAGCTGCTGCATTAGCACCTCAGTTCTAGTCCCAAGCTCCGCGCTTACGCGCATTCTTAAATCTCAGATGCGACAACTGCTGAAGAAGTCACTTGCGGAAGGGCTCTCCTATCTAAAACGTGAATGCGAAGCACACAAACAGAGTGCTTCGTCAGGTCAACGCTAGGATGTCCTCTTCAGCCGCCGCTCCATAACGCTCCTTGCGCCAATCTGATTCCGTTGTCGGCAAAGCATCCTGATTTTGTGTGAGCGGTCTTGAAATTCGCGGAGTTGAGAAGATGTTAAGGGTGCTGGCTGTCCGAAGGTCTCGATTTGAGTATCAATTAGAAGGCGGACTTCATCTCTGATGGCACTGGCTGGGGTTGTCATCATGGGGACCTCGCCGACATTCTAGCCGAAAGGATTTTATTAGTGGGAATACAAGAAACCAGGATGATTTAGGGCCCTCGGAGACAGAAGGCTGGGTCGCTGGGCTTGACCAGTCGACGTAATCTCGCACACAACTGGCACACCGGAGTATCTAAAAGGCCAACAAAACCACGGTTTTCGACTGATTCCCAGTCAGTCGACCTTCGGATTCAACTCGCTTTTCGCGCATACGAGTTTTCTGACATCGACGCTAAGAGAAAGAAACAGGCGGCCTGCGTCGGCCGCCTGCATACTACAAGTGCCGTAGACAGCCTACTGCTCGCTGTCCGCGGCCCGGGCGATGAGATCAGCTACTGCTTCCGGTTGTGAGACGTATACAGCGTGACTCCCCTTCACTTCGACGGACTGAGATCCAGCGCGCTTACACATCGCTCGTTGAGCAGCCGGCGGAATCATCTTGTCATCGGTAGCGACCAAGTACCAGCTTGGCTTGGATTTCCAGGATGGCTGGCTGACCGCGCCCTCGAGGGCCTGCACTCCCCAAGGGACTTGAGAATCGGCCATGAATGCAGCCAACTCTGGATTCACATCGCCTGCGAACGACGCTGCGAACTCCGAGCGATCGAGAAAAAGAAATCCGTCTTGCGGTGGCAAGATCGGCGGTACCGGCGCCCCCGGGGCCGGGTTCTTGATCAAGGATGCGACCGATTCGCCGCTATCAGGTGCGAACGCGGTGATGTAGACCAGTTTGGCTACTTTGGGATTGTTGCCGGCTTCGGTAATCACCACGCCGCCATAGGAATGACCAACAAGCACAACCGGCCCATCCTGCGCGGAGATGGTTCTATTGGTCGCTGCTACATCCTCTGCCAGAGAGGTCGTGGGATTCTGGACGATAGAAACGTTGTAGTCCTTCTTCTTGAGAATCGCATACACGCCCTCCCAGCCAGAGCCGTCCACAAAACCCCCGTGCACTAACACGATGTTTCTTACGTTAGAAGCTTTCATATTCCGTCTCCTTTTCATCAGCCTTTATTGGCCTGTGACGTAATCTGTTTTACCGTAAACTGATAATCGATTGGAAGTTGGTAATTGTCATCATTTGTTGATAACCTCTCAACAATGGAATTCTCCTCTCGCCAGCTTCGCGCATTCCACCTCGTCGCACAGCATCGCAACTTCACCCGAGCGGCCGAGGCGTTGTTCATCACTCCGTCTGGATTGAGTGTCTTGATCCGCGAGCTGGAGCGCCAACTGGGGTTTCGAATCTTCGATCGTACGACTCGGCAGGTTTCACTGACTGCACAAGGAAGCGAACTTCTAGGTGTCACACGGCCGGCAATGAACGCGCTTGAGGAAGGAATGTCTCGGATCGAGCAGACGGTCAAAAACAAGAACCGCCGAATATCTATTGGAACAACTCCCTGGGTTGCCGCCCATGTGCTTCCAGCGGCAATCAAGGAATTCCGCGATAGGCACCCAGACCTGCAGGTCCAACTATTCGACGGGAATCTTCGTGCGATCGCACGACGCATAGAAGCTAACAAACTCGACTTCGCTGTAGGCATTTTTGACCGGATGCCCGGAATAAAGCGGGTACCTTTCTTTCGTTTCTCTCTCATGCTGGCGCGACCAGACGACGGTCGACCGATTCGTCACAATACCAGCCAGTGGTCGGCCCTCGGTGGCGAAACTCTGATTTCGCTCACGAAGGACTATCCACACGAGCAACTCATCGACAAACAACTCGCAAGGATGGGAATAGCCTGCAAACGAGGTCAGACTGTCAATTTGTTGGACACACAGATTGGATTAGTGGAGGCGGGGTTGGGGATCGCAGTGATCCCCTCGTTCGGTCTCCTGGCCTCCCGGGATCGCAAGGTTAGGATCACGGAACTGGACCCTGTGGTGACCTTGGAGTTTCAGGAGATCAGCAACCGCGGGAGGAAGCTGCCGCCTGAGGCAATCGAATTCGGTGCATTTCTAAAAGCCTACATCGCACGCCGAGTAGACGGTAGGTAGGGGATGCGCAGGCGCAGAAATTGGCATCACTTTCTGGCTGGCCAAGCTGAGATCTCCCCGTTCTCATTGGTGCTTTCTCAGTTGCTCGACGCCGATCCGCCAGTTGTCATCGGCTTTTCAGCACACGACCCCGCAGCTTTCCCTTTCTTGCATTCATTTCCTGCGTAAATTGCGTTCGCGCCGATTGGGCGACGATGTCTCGGATCACGATCCGTTCAGCCGGCAGGAGCGACTGATATGCGGTATAAAGCCCTTCCAGCAACTCTCCCGCCTGTTCGGGAGTGCAGTGCGGGTCGCGACGGAGAATTAGTCCGGTTCCGAACTCAAGGTTGACCGTAGTGTGCATGGCTCCTCCGGTTCACGTTGCAATAGACATTTGATCGTAAAGTGACGAATGTTGATCGAGTCTTCCCGGAGCTTTCGCTGCCCGGCTTCGCGGCCACTGCAGTTGAGGTTCCCGAGGCATAGCGAGTCGCTCAAAGCTATGCATCAGGAACGCATTGTTGTACTTCGCCCGCACCCGAGCAAAATGCTTCAGAGTGCTTCCGCAGGAGCCGCCCCGCCAGTTTGCCTTTTCCCTGAATGAGCGCTTTCACAATC
>Ga0074046_10003923_pt1 | contig 12257 bp, 13 predicted proteins | sample BogForMeECP23OM3_FD_94441 | JGI IMG/M metagenome (GOLD analysis project Ga0074046, IMG submission 94441) | Bog forest soil microbial communities from Calvert Island, British Columbia, Canada - Bog Forest MetaG ECP23OM3 | ecosystem: Environmental > Terrestrial > Soil > Wetlands ...
ATACGTATCTGGTGAGTATAGAGGAGAATGGCAAACAGAAATGGAAATGCAGAGATTGTGGGGATACCTTCGAGAGATGGCGCGGCTGACAACTTAACAGGAAGAACAGGAAACCAAGGAATTACCAGAACTGAGCCTCAAACCGCGCGCGCAGTGCTGCTTCCCGGTGCCATTGACCAAGTAAAGATCCCGGTACCAAAGTCAAAAAACCCCGCAGCTCAAGCACTTCATTCTACTTGCCTAGTGCCGAATAGTCCCTCTGGAGGGGTTCGGCCAGCAGGTAGAAGCCAAGGGCGAGCAGCACCGCGAACCCGGCGATTGCATACCAGCCGAGTCGAGGGTCTGCTGCAAAGAGTTGAAAGCTGTAGAGACCGACGAATGCGGCGAGGGACCTCCCACCAATGGAGGCCGCAGAGTAGTAGCCCTGAAAGGTCCCCCTGCTTTCGGCGCTGGAAAACAGAGTAAGGACCGCCTGGGAAGGGACAGTCAGGAAGATCTCGCCCAAAGTCAGTATGATCATCACTCCCTCCCACTGCAGGAAGGTCGACGAAAGCCCTGCGACGACGAAGCTGAGAGCAGCGAAACCGCACGAGGCGATGATTGGGTAGGCCAGCCTCTTTGCTCGAAAGAAGAACGCTGACAGCGGCAGCTGCAGCAGAACGATGACGACTCCATTGGTCGCAAAGAGATAGCCAATTTCCTCTGGCGAGAAGTTGAGGTAGCTCTGTACATAGACCGAGATGGGGGCTATCTCATAGCCTATGGCGAGGTATCCACCCAGAGTCAGGAGAAGGAACAGAATCAGGTTCCTGTCGGCACTCCAATGGAGCGCCGCCGAAGTTCGAAGCCTTCCTCCCGCGACAGGTGCAGACAGCAACCCTCCCCTGATGGACACCACTGTCATCGCGGAGGTGACAACTGGAACGGCAGCGCTGAGAAGGAAGACGCTCGAGTAGTCGACCGTTTGGGCGAGAATTCCCCCCAAAACAGGGCCTATGGCAAACCCAAGGTTCCCGGCAATCGATAGAAGAGAAAGCCCTGTCCGGAGGTTCTCGATTTCGTTGTGTGCGACGATCGCGGACGCTGCAGGCTGCGATATGCCCCTGAGGAAGTTGAAGATGGGATAGGCTATGAGGATGAAACCGGTGTCCGCGCCGACGCCAACGAGGTAGCTTAGGATGAGCGCAGAGACTATGGAAAAGAGGTAGCCCACGAGCATCACTCTCTTCGGCCCGATCGAATCTGTCAACCACCCTCCTACGAGCTGACTGGCCAAGCTCAGCAGGCCTGCGACCAGGTAGACGACGCCGATCGTTGCGAGCGGGACATGTCTGACAGAGCTCAGATAGACCGCCAAGAACGGTATGGTGGCTGACCACCCTACGGAGTTGAGCGTTGAGATTGTGAAGACGGCCCAGGTGTCATGAGAGGCGCGAATCAAGTCTCTTCTCACTCGGGTAGCATGGCCGCTTCAGCTCTTGAGAGACGAAGAGCGACCATTGTCATGATTCAATTCTCGAATCTGGGCAACGGCCACACAAGGAGTGGCCTTAGCCCTTTCTGACGATTGTGAATCAAATGAGATGAGAAGAAACGCAGGAAGAAGCGGACAACAGACTGTCCAGTAACGACGCAGCCGCCCACCGCACGCAAGTCTGCCGCGGAGAGATGGCGAACCATGTGGTATTCGACCCGAGGCGATTGCAGGTATCTGTCGGGTGGCCCCCTTCGAGCAGCGCAACTCCCGTTCACGGATAAATAGGGAAACGATGCCGTCACTGGGCGCACTTGGGGTCCGTAAGAGGGAGGGGTTCGCCATCATAAGGGAACCACTTCTGCAGGGGGACGCGCCCTGGAAGAAGAGGTTCAGGATTCCCAGGATCGAGGTCCAAGTCGCGCACGGCAATCCCGACCACATACTCGTCACCAGCAACGAGTCAGGCACATACGAGCTGTACGCGTACGATCTGCCTTCGGACACCCTCAGGCAGGCGACCAAGAGGCCTTCGGGCACGATGTACGGCATGATCTCTCCCGACGGCCGGCACATCTACTACATGGACGACAAGAAAGGAAACGAAACGGGGCACATCGTCCGCGTCCCCTTCGGCGGGAACCATGAAGCCCAGGACATGACGCCGACTCTGCCTGAATACACCCTCGTGGATCCCTCCGTCGACGGGACGGGCTCTCATTTGGGGATCACCGTCCCCGGCCCCGATGGGTTCGACTCCTACGTCGTTGACTTGACCGGCGATTCGACTGGGGAGCCTCGCATGATCAAGAGAAGCAGCAAGACTTCCTTCGGGCCTGTCTTCTCCCACGACGGGAGGGTCGCCGTAGTCGTCTCTTCAGAGAGGTTCGGAGGACTCGACTTCAGCCTCATTGCGTTTGACTCAGGGAGCGGCGAGAAGCTCTTGGAACTCGCCGATGAGTCGAGCAGGGTCGAGCCGTCTGATTTCTCGCCGATTGCGGGCGACCAGCGAGTCCTGGCAATGAGCAACGTAAGCGGAGTGATGCGGCCTCTTGTCTGGGACGCTGTGAAAGGGACGAGAAGGGACCTGGATGTCGGGGGTCTTGAGGGCGACGTGGTGGGGATGGGCTGGTCCCCCGACGCGAAGAGAGTGCTGCTCTGCCAGACCAACAAGGCCACCACCAGCCTCTGGCTCTACGACCTTGGATCCTCGAGACTGACGAAGGTCGCGCATCCGGAGGGGATGGTCGCAACCGCCTGTTTTCAGACCGCTTACACAGTCCTGATGGCCTGGCAGGACTCGACGAGCCCGCCTCAGTTGCTGGCCATCGACCTGCGCGACCCCTCCGCAGCCCCGAGACGCTACCTGGCGCCGAAGGAGGTCCCCGTGTCCCGACGGTGGCAGAGTGCGACGTGCCTCTCCTCCGACGGCCAGGAGATTCAGTTCTGGTTCGCCGCCCCGAGCGGAGAGGGGCCCTTCCCCCTCATCCTCGAAACCCACGGAGGGCCGACCGGGGCGCAGTTCAACGCCTTCGCGCCCAGGGGCCAGGTGTGGCTTGACCACGGGTTTGCCTTTGCGAGCGTCAACTACAGAGGGTCTACGACGTTTGGGAAGGCGTTCGAGAAGAAGATCAACGGCGACCTGGGGCACTGGGAAGTGGAGGACATGGTCGCAGCCCGGCAGTGGCTCGTCCAGGCCGGAATCGCACGCCCTGACGAGGTCTTCCTGACGGGAAGGTCCTACGGAGGGTACCTGACCCTGCAGGCCATGAGCCTCTATCCCAAGCTCTGGGCGGGAGGGATGGGAGGGGTGGTGGCCGCCGATTGGGTGACGGAGTTCTACGACGAGCCCGAGGCGATGAGAGGGTACGACGTCGCCTTGCTCGGTGGGACGCCAGCCGAGAAGCCCGAAGCGTTCGCCAGGGCTTCGCCCATCAACTACGTGGAAAGGCTCGCCGCCCCGCTTCTCATAATACAGGGGAGGAATGACGTCCGCTGTCCGCCCCGACAGGTCGAGCTGTACGAAGCCAAGGCCAAGTCCTTGGGAAAGGAGGTGAAGGTGGTGTGGTTTGACACTGGCCACGCCGGCTCCAGCGTGGACGTCGAGCTTGCCATCGCCCATCAGGAAGTAATGCTTCGTTGGATTTACGAGGTGCTCGCGAGAAGGCGAACCCGACGGGGCTCGCGCTAAACTTACTTAAGCGCGCGATTCAGTCAATCAATGCCTCACTTCGACCTCCCCACGATTCCCTCGCCGTCGGTTGGGAGGTTCAGCCTCTTTAGCATCGACCGGAACCTAGGATCCTCCCGGATCGGGTCGTAATTGATTGATTGGTAGGTAAGCCAGAGAAGGCTATCCCCAGTCTGGAAATCACGCTCCAACCAATCTAGCGCCCTCTCCTTTTCTCCGAGCGCTGCGTAGAGGATAGCGATATCGGAGAGGTTGACGAATCTGGTCCGCGCGGTTTCCTCCGATTCTCTCACCAGCTGCCGGGCCTCCTCGGGCCTTCCGAGTTCGGCCCAAAGAACCGCTCGAGTCCACCGGTGCTGCTCGTTCACGGATCCTGCTGAGAGTTCCGCCTCTTTCCTTGCGTCGTCGATTCTACCCGACCACAAGTACAGGCGGCCGAGACCGGAATGGGCCCCGGGGTTCGGGGGTTCCCTTTCCCACCGCTCCTTGGTCAAGGCAATCGCTTTCCCGAACTCCCTGGAGACGGTGTAGACAAGCAGGATGCCGATCCTCGGAGCCTCCCAGAGGGGATCAAGCTCGATTGTCATCCTAAATTGCTCGATTGCTTCGTCGAACCTTCTGAGAACCAGCAGCAGATGCGAGTACCAGAAGTGGGCGATGGCGTCGCTCGGATTGAGCGAGATCGCCCGCTTGAACTCGCTCTCCGCGACCGCCCAGTTCTGCTCGTACTGAAGGGCAAGGTTGCCACGCGCTATGTGCGCGTCGGACGAGCCGCTGTCAAGCTCGAGTGCCTTGGCGATGAGTTCTTTGGCGCGGGGGAAGGCCTCGTGAGGGGCGAGGCTATCCCCGGCTGAGCTGATACAGCTGTTTGCGAGGGCGGAATAGGCCAGGGAGAAATCGGGGTCCATTCGGATTGCCTCTTCGAAGTACCTGATCGACTTGGTCCATTCTTCGGTCGTCGACTGGCGGGCGGCATGGATTCCCTTCAGGTAGAGGTCATAGGCTGCGGGGCTTGACGTGGGCTTCTTCTTAATCTGGACGGCCTCACTGTCGAGCAGCTTCACTTTCAGGGCGTCTGCCACGCTGGTCGCCACGTCCGACTGGACCACGAAGATGTCCTGGAGCTCCCTGTCGTAGTTCTGAGCCCAGAGGTGCCTGTCCTCGGATGCGTCGATCAGCTGGACGGTTATCCTGACGCGGTTTCCCGCTTTTCGGACGCTCCCTTCCATGAGTGTTCCAGCTCCAAACTCTCTCCCTATGTCGACCAGGTTCTTCTTGGCCCCCTTGTACTGCATCGCAGACGTGCGCGAGATGACTGTGAGGCCGCTTATGTTCGAGAGCGTCGATATCATCTCCTCCGTCATGCCGTCGGCGAAGTACTCCTCGTTTGGGTCGCTGGTCATGTTGACGAGGGGGAGGACGGCGATTCTGTCCTTGGGCAGGCTGCTCTTCTGGAATCGTGGCCGGCTCACTGCCTGGCCCAGGCCAAATATCTGGTAGACCTCGATGGGCCTGCTGACGTTCTTCAACTCTGGTGTCCCCAGAGTCTCGAATGCGTAATCGACCTTGTTTACCACGCTTTCGTAGACCTGCTCTGTCACGCAGACTCCCCCAATCGGCGCGAGGGCTTGTATCCTTGAAGCTACGTTGACAGCGTCCCCGGTGATGTCAGTCTCGCTGTGAATCACGTCCCCGAGATGGATGCCGATCCTCAGGAGCAGCTTCTTCCCTTCGGGGCGGTTCGAATTGGCCGCTTGGAGGGACGACTGGATTTCGAAGGCGCACTTCACGGCCATGATGGAGCTGGCGAACTCTACGAGGAAGGCATCTCCTATCGTCTTGACCTCCCTCCCGTTGTTCTTGGCGAAGAAGGGGCGGAGGGCCCTTCGCTGCTCGTCAAGGAGCTCCATCGCCAAGGGTTCGTTGCTTTGCGCGAGAGCCGTGTAGCCCACCATGTCCGTGAACATTATCGCCGCGAGTCTCCGCTCGCTCTGGGACAAGGTTTCCTTTCAGCTAAGCATGGAGTCGCATGATAAAGCCGTTATGGGGTGGCATGAGAAGGAATGGCAGAGCCGCACGGAGAACCCTCCCTGTCAAGCAGGTGTGAATCTAGGTGGCCAGCTATCAGCAGACTGGGCACCTGAACTGTCATGGACCCTCCCGACTTTGAGAAAGCACCTTGGGCTCACGGTCCAATGTGCTCTCGCTGCAAGCATCTACAGACGGTCGACTGGAACTACCGTTGTTCCAGGTATGAAGTTGATGTGCGCCATGGGACCCTCTGCAAGACCTTCGAGAGCGACGGTAGGTTCAGGGTCTGTTGAACTCAATATGCAAGAACTGTAAGGAGTTGTTGTAGCCTACAAGAGGACGGAATCGCTTAAGAGATGTTCACTACACCATGAGGCAGACCAAGTGACCAGTCTCGCCGAAAGGAAGGAGAAGTTCATAGAACACCTGACTACATTAGGGGCTCTGCTCGCCGTATTCCTCGGGTTTGCGGCTAGCAAGGAATCCATTCTCCTTACTTACACAATTAGTGCGGGAGTTCTCTTCATAATCTCTGCTCTGTGTAGCTATACAGCTATCCTCTTTGAGGATATACTGAAGGAGAAGTCAAAATGGGTCAGGTTGGCAGCCGGCTTTGCCCAAATTATGCTTGCGGTGACATTCGGCGCCTTGATTTCGTCGGGGGTGGCAATCGCCTTCACCCTTACATTTCCAAGTGCCTCTAACTGGCTTATAGTAGCAGCGGTGGGTGTGGCATTCGTAGTTGCTTTCCTCGGCGTCTACCTCCTGATTCTGAAAGTCCTTGGCCTTAAAGAGCCCGAAACCGAACAACCTGCGGCAAGCGACAAAACCTTCGCCCAGACGTGGACAGGGTAACGTGCGCGCTCTTCTTTTCTCTCAAGCACGTGCAGTGGATTCATGGACCGAATTCGAGATTCATAATCGCTTAATAGAATTCTGTCCGCTTCCACTCGATGGTCCAGCGAGCGGAACGCATCACCAGCTGCGGAGCATGTCATCACCCCAAAGAAGCTCACGCAGAATGGATGACTGATGGTTCATCACCTACTCTTCCTCTGCATGAGCATTGCGGCGTGAGGGGTTGCAGCTGCCGCAATTACATCGGGTTACTGTGGGAAGGCCTGTCCTAGAACACAGTTGCGCGCGCACGTCGCAATGTTTACAGAACGCGGCGCCTACAGTCAGACACACATGCTCATCAGGGTTCACGTGACTCCAAACGCAAGCGAGGTCAGTGTGACCAAGGTCGATGAATCTGCCTTCGAAGTAAGGGTCGATGAAAAAGCGATGCATGGCCGAGCCAGCAAGAGACTTCTGGAGATCATGGCCAAGCATCTTGGGGTTCCGAAATCAAAGGTCTTCATCGTAAGAGGGGCGAAGACGAGAGACAAGATAATCGAGGTGGTCTCTTGAGGATTCCTTATGATGTGCGCGCGCTGACGAATCTCTGGTTTAAATAAATCCGGAAGAGAGCAGCGCTATGGTTCTTGACCTCCCGGCAGGCAGTATTGCTAGGCGCGACCTAATCAAGATCGACGAGGACAAGTCGGTCTATCACGCAGCCAAGATGATGGTCGAGAACCACAGGGGCAGCGTCGTGGTCACCAGGGGAAGCGAGATCATCGGGATACTCACTGAAAGGGACATAATGACGAAGGTGGTCGCCAAATCAACTGACCCGAAGTCCATTAAGGTGAAGGAGGTGATGACATCCCCTCCCGTAACAATCGACAAGGACAGGCCGCTCCGCGAGGCAATAGACGTGATGAACAGGAGGAAGGTCAGAAGGATGCTCGTAACCGAGAACGGCAAGATCATAGGCATCTTCTCCCTCAGGGACGTCGCCAAGCACAGGAGGGTTTGCGCGTACTGCAGCAGGGAAATCAGGTCGATTCTGGAGGGGGAGGAGCCTGAGCCCTACGTCGAATGCGAGTGCGACTCCAGGTATCACAGGAATTGCGTCGAGACGGTGGCGAACTGCGTGAACTGCGGAAAGACTCTCGTTACCAAAGTCGTCTATCCCGAGCCGTCAGAGACGTTCAGCGGCTAGCCCGTCCCCTACTTCGACAGCCCGAGTAGCGCGCGCGCGAATGTGGGTGAGCTTATAATGAGGCCCGAAGCCTGCCAATCATGCCTTCTGGCGACGACGAGGAAGAGGTTTCTCCTGGCGACAACGAAGCAGAGATTCTGAAGAAGCTGGACCTGAAGGTAAAGGAGGTGATGAGTCCAAACCCTCTCACGATTCCAGCCGATGCCACGGTCGTGCAGGCGGCCAAGGCGATGGAGAAGCAGGACTCTTCCTGCGCCCTCATAGAGGCCAAAGGGGAGATAATTGGGATGATCACGGAACGCGACATAACAAGGAGGGTTGTCGCAAAGGAGGCCTCACCCGATAAGACGAAGGTCAAGTCCGTGATGACGTCTCGAATCGTAGTGACATCTCCCGACGCCGATATCGAGGAGGCGCTCAGGGTGATGACAACGAACAAGGTGAGGAGGCTGCCGGTCTTAGACGAGAAAGCAGGTCTGGTGGGTCTTGTGCATGTAGCCGATATAGCAAAGGCTCTTGCAGAGAAGGCGGGCTATTCGACCTCGCTGATAACGGCAATGACGAAAGAGACTCTGCCTCCGAGCGGAGTGTACGGCTGATTCAGGCGCGCGCTTGCAAAACACTTCATCGAAGTCTAAGGCAGAAGTCATCTCTTCAGAAAACAAAAAGGCGGCGGGTGGCTAACACCCGCCTACTCGGTTCAGCTCACCTGAATGTGAGCGTAACCGCCGCTCCTAGTGTTGGCTGATTCCCCGAGGTAGTAAGCACCGATACCGACGCGTCCCTTGGCGGACCCTGTCACTGTGATGGAACAGGTCCCTCCTGATGAGAGAGTGCACGACATGGATGAGAAGGTGGCAGATCCGTTCCCCCCGATCTGGTACCAGGCTATTGTCTCTCCCGAGACTGAACCTGAGAAGCCCGTCAGGGTGGCGGTGCATGTAATCGAAGATCCAACGGCCACAGAAGTTGCATTGCATACATTTGCAAGGCTTGTCTTGCTCTTGATGGTCAAGGTGGTCGTTCCCGAACTGGCCGTGTTGTTGACATCCCCGCTATAGGCAGCCTGAATTGTGACCGACCCAGTTGAGCCAGCAGTGACCGCGACTGAACAGTGTCTCTTGGCGAGAGTGCAAGTGGTGGCTGAGAAGGTTACGCTTCCTGTCCCTCCAGTCTGTGACCACGTAATAGTCCCAGTGGGACTGTGGCCGTCGACCCGGGCGACGCAATTGATGGCTTTGGTCCTGCCCGTCACCACAGAACTAGGGTTGCAGTCCGCGCGGGTTTCAGTGCTCTTCAGGCCCACGGTGATCTGGAAGGAGCCGCTTGAGGGAGCATTGTGTGCGTTACCGGTGTAGCTGGCGGTTATGGTCACGGGGGAAGTCTCTGACAATGGGCGGAACCACACCGAGCAGGAGCCGATGAAAAGCCGACATGTGCTACTTGAAAGCTTCGCAACGCCTCCGTCAGACCAGGTCACTTTTCCTCTTGGGAAGTTGCCAGTGACAGTCGCTGTGCATCGGACGGCGTGGAATATCACGGCGGAGGATGATTCGCAGGTGACGGTGGTTGTTGTACTCACCGGCGCCACAGTCGTGGTTGAGCTCGTCCCGTCGGCCACCACAGGGCTTGCTAGCACAGTAAATGACGAAGCAAGAAGAACTAGGAGTATTGCGATCGATGAGATATTCTTCCTCATTCTTAAAGTAGAACGCTCCAGCTCTATATTTGTGTTGTTACCGGATTCGGCAATCAATCTTAATCACTAATCCAGATTATCCCATTTTCAAAGGCTTAAGGCGAATCGGCGGCTGTTCTGCCTGGTATGAAGTCCGCCTACACCGAATCGTACAAACTCTCCAAGACAATCAACGCCCCGCTCGCGCGCGCTTGGTGTCAGTCTTGGGCCAAACTCGTTCGAAGGCGGCAAGTGGATTCTGGAGCTAATTTGCGCCGCTCCAGCATGCTAGAAATCCGACAAGGGTTAGCGGGGAGACGAATCCGATGGAACTTACCGGAGCCAGGAAGAATCGAACGCGCGCGCATTGCAGTGGGAAGCTCTAAGAAGGTGAGTGTCATGCTATGAAGCTGAGGGACAGCTCCAAGAGAGCGTACAAGGAGACGTAGACGAATATGCAAATGAGAAAGAACACCATTTTGATCACAGGAGGGTCCACGGGAATAGGCTTCGCTCTTGCAGAATCCTTTGCAAAACTGGGAAATCGAGTGATAATCTGTGGTAGAAGAGCTGACAAATTAGAAGATGCAAAGAGAAGACTTCCCGCTCTGAGTGTGAAGCAATGCGATGTCTCAAAGGAGAAGGATCGGAGGACTCTGTACGCTTGGATTGAGGAGAATTTCAAGGAACTAAATGTCCTGGTCAACAATGCTGGGATACAGAGGCGAGTAGACTTCACTAAGGGAACAGACGACCTGCTAAAGAACGAGGACGAGATCGAGATAAACCTCAAGGCGCAGGTCTATCTTGCTGCCCAGTTCGTGCCGATGTTTTCCAAGCATAAGGAAGCAGCTATAGTGAATGTATCTTCTGGCTTGGGCTTTGTGCCATTGACGATATTTCCCATCTACTCTGCAACTAAGGCTGCGATACACTCCTTTACGATGTCTTTGAGATACCAACTTAGGGGAACTTCGATAAAGGTGTTTGAGGTGATCCCTCCAACAGTTTACGACACCGAGCTAAAAGGTAAGCCTACTGAAAAAGCAGAGTGGACCGTCTCTTCCTCAGAAGTAGCCGAAGCCGTTGTTCAAGGCCTAGAAGAGGATGAGTATGAGATTGCTATGGGGCCATCAAAGAAGTGGATATCCAGTACTAGAAATGAACTTGACCAGACATTTAGCAACATAAACCATTAGACAGCAATCCTACATCTGGCTCGCGCGTAGGGTGTTGTGTTCGGCCCATCAGAGAGGGGACCAAGGGAATATTGTTCAAAAGACGGGTTGTGGAGATGCCTGATGATGATCGGTGGGAAAACTGATGATATACTGAAACTCATTCAGCAAAGGAAGTCCACTAGAGCTTCATTTGATCCACACCGTCCAGTGGACAAGGAGGATTTGAGGCAAATCATCGAGGCGGCGCGATGGGCGCCTACCCCTCACAATATGCAGAACTTCGAAATCATCGTGGTCGATGATAAGGAGTTCCTGAGAAGGATAGGCAGCATCAGGTCACCTGTCTCCGAATCATTCATCCGGGAAAACTACCGTCAGCTGTCGTTCTCCAGGAGGGAACTGCTCATCAAGAAGGTAGGAATCCTAGGCGCGTACTTCCCCCCTGCGTGGAGGGACCCCACGAGGTTCGGCGAGATACTGAAGGAGGAGAGACATTCGTCCCTGAACGACACGATGGATGGCAGCCCTGCGGTCCTGATAGTCATCTACGACCCAAGGAAGAGGGCGCCCGCTTCCGAAGGGGACTTCCTAGGCATCCTGGGCCTCGGATGCGTCATGGAGAACATGTGGCTCACCGCCCAAGCCCTGAAGATTGGTTTCCAGATAATGAGCGTCTTTGGCGGGGAGAGCGTCGAGAGGGAGGTAAAGCGCGTCCTTAGCGTTCCCACGCGCATGAAAGTCGCTTACGCGATCCGTCTCGGATATCCTGTCCGCTCGTCAGACAGATACCTGAGGGTGCGCCGTGACGTCGAAGGTATCGCGCATCACAATCGGTATGGAGCCAAAGGTCTCCGCTAGAGAAGCCTTAACTCGCGAATTGAGTCTGCAAACGCTTCACTCGGCGATTCTATCTCTGACAGTAATCGCTTCGAGCACCAGGAAGAGGAGTGCGATCCCTCCTACGATTCTGAACTCGGTCGAGAGCTGCGAGACCCCGTATCCCTTCAGCATGATGCCTTCGAGAATCATGTTCTCGTAGTACATCGGGATCACCTTCGCCAGCGGCTGGACCCATATGGACCCTATGACCGTTGAAGAGGAAGGTCGTACGTTCGAAGGACATGGTAACAAACCCAGAAGGTGTTCCGTTGTACATCGGAGTGGATGTGCATGAAAGGGAGTCCCAGCTCGCTGTCTTCGAGCAGTCCGGCTCCATTCTTATGGAGAAGAGGATCCCAACGAGCAGCCTGGAGTCCTTCGTGTCCTCCCTCCCCGGAGAGAAGCACATCGCCGTGGAGTCTGTCGGATTCATCTATCCGATCTACGACAGGCTCTCGAAGCTCCCCGGGTGCCACGTCAGCGTGGCCAACCCCAGCGGCGTTGGTCTGATCGCGAAGTCGAGGCTCAAGCACGACAAGGCCGATGCCAAAGTATTGGGAGAGCTACTGAGGACCAACTTCCTCCCCACGTCCTACATGCCTGACGAGGAGACGAGGGAGGAGAGGCTGCTGATCAACGACAGGGTGCGATACGGAACCCAGAAAGGGCAGCTAACGGCCTCCATCAAGTGGCTCCTGAAGAGGAGGGGAATCGACGTCACGAACCCATTCAGCGCGGTAGGGAGAGGGGCGCTGAGGAATCTCCGCCTCCGG
>Ga0074046_10003924_pt1 | contig 12256 bp, 14 predicted proteins | sample BogForMeECP23OM3_FD_94441 | JGI IMG/M metagenome (GOLD analysis project Ga0074046, IMG submission 94441) | Bog forest soil microbial communities from Calvert Island, British Columbia, Canada - Bog Forest MetaG ECP23OM3 | ecosystem: Environmental > Terrestrial > Soil > Wetlands ...
CAACTCGCCGGCGAAGATCTTCTTGAGCTTCTGCTGACAGCGAGCGAGCATCCCGTTTTCCCATGCCAGACACATTAACACATCGTTCTCAGTATGTCACCTATATTATGCTCTGATTAGTAACTGGAGGAAGCGCCCGCACCCGCTGCCACATGCACGTTGGGGTAACGATGCCGCTTGTTTTGCGTTTCGCGCCAATTTACCTGCGGCATGATGATGTTGCTGTCAAAGCGATCCCGGTATTGCAGCGCGATATTCATCAGCGAATCCAGCAAGGAATCCGACAGGAAATGCGGCTGCAGTCCCAGATCAACCAGCTTGGAGTGCTTCGCGTGGTAGTAATGAGCTTCCGCTTCCACGCGCGGGTCGGGAATGTGCTCGACCACAGTCTTTAGTCCCAATTCCTTGCCGGCAATCTGTACTTTGTGCGCAAGATCCAGCACCGAAAATTGCTCCGTGAATTGGTTGAACACGCGACACTCTCCGCGCTCCGGAGGATTCAGGCAGGCAAGCTCCACGCAGCGAACCGTATCCCGGATGTCGAGAAATCCGCGCGTCTGGCCGCCTTTTCCATAAACCGTCAGGGGTTCCCCGATCGCCGCTTGAACGCAGAATCGGTTCAGCACTGTCCCAAACACATCGTCGTAGTCATAGCGGTTCACCAGCGCTTCATCCAGCGCGGTCTCATCCGTGACCGTTCCGTACACCACGCCCTGGTTCAGATCCGTTGCCCGCAATCCCCAGATGCGGCAGGTGAACATCATGTTGTGGCTATCGTGGACCTTCGACAGGTGATAAAACGATCCCGCTTGCTTGGGGAAGGGAAGAACATCCGAGCGGCCATTGTGTTCGATCTTGATATAGCCTTCCTCAATATCAATATTCGGCGTTCCGTATTCTCCCATCGTGCCAAGCTTGATCAGGTGGCAATCCGGTTGCGCCTCGCGCATGGCAAACAAAACGTTCAGAGTCCCAACGACGTTGTTCACCTGCGTGAAAACCGCGTGCTTTCGATCGATCATGGAATACGGAGCTGACCGCTGTTCGGCGAAATGAATGATGGCATCAGGTTGCACCGCCTTGATCACGCCGATCAAAAAGTCATAGTCGGTGATATCCCCGACAGACAGGTCAATCGTCTTCCCCGTGATCCGGGACCAGCAGCGCAGCCGGTCGCTCATTGGCTGAATCGGCGTCAGCGTCTGTGCGCCAAGTTCGTGATCCCACTGGCGGCGCAAATAGTTATCCACAATCGTGATCGCGTGTCCCTTCGCCGACAGATACAGCGAAGTTGCCCAGCCACAATATCCATCGCCACCCAGAACAATGATCTTCATGTATTCACCACAATGATTCATAAGGTGCCAGCGGTTAGTCCAAAACTCACCGGCCGTAATGCCCACTTCTCTATTCCGTTGAGTCCTGCAATTCGGTCCCTACCTCTGCGTCCCGGCCGGCTTCCCTGAGCCTAACCGCACTTTAATTCCCATTAAATTGCTGCGTGCGAACTGCCTCGACGGAAACAAGCCCCCAGCGGCTTCCCCAATTGGCAAGCTTTCCACATGAACAACAGGACCTAATCCGTACAAATAGATTGCCACTCCAAACAAACCGACGATTACGTTCCAGCAGCGCACGCACAGCAAAGCGTCCGCGCCGCCGGAAATACCAATCAGCGAAAACAGCGCATTGAAGGCAGCTTCACCGATCCCCAGTCCTCCGGGCGTCAGCGGCAACGCGTTGATCAGATACCCGATGGGCGCAAGGAAAATAGTTTTGAGGGAAAACCCATGCGGATTCGTGCTGTAAAAACCCAGCGCCGTGACCACGATAAAGGCAAAGTTGGCCAACAAGGAAAGAGCCAGCGCCGAAATTACCGTGCCGCCGCTTGCTTTGTACCCAAGCAATGCCTGCACGACGCGATTCCACAGGCTCTGCACACTCGGCCAACTCTTCAGCCCTGCAGATGCCAGGTCGCACAGCGGCTCGGAAAACAGCACCACGGCCATAACCGAAAGTAGCCCGGCAACGAGCAGCGCATCCATCCAAAGAATGCGTTGAACGGGCACGATCGAGCGAATCACCTGGGAAAAGAACGGCGCAAGCATCAGAGGCAGCAGCAGCATCGACAAAAGGCCGATCAAGCGGTCAAACAGTAAGGCTGCCGCGATTTCCGCGCGCCTTCCATGATTGTCCCTGCCCGCATAGTAAAACTTAGCAATCTCTCCGCCCGCCGTGCCGGGAAGCACCATAGAAAACAAAAAGCCCAGCAGGGTAAGTCGAAGGGCATTCCCAAGCGTTAGTGTTAATCTCTGAACCCGGAACAACAGCGATACACGAACTGCCATCAGGAACAGATCGAAAAGAAGAATCGCAATCGCAGCCAAGGTGAGCGGCCAGGTCCGAAACGCGGCGGAAAGTGAGTGCAGGCTCATCGCGCCAGACCGCTTCAGCCACACCAGCATGCCTATCCCTACACCAAAGCGTAAGGCAATCAGAGCAACCTTGCGTAGGGTCGAATTCATTTAGTTTGGGGGGGCTGTTTCCTTCAAGTCCTCCCGCCGTTCCAAAAATTCTTCTGAATTTGCTTTCTTTACCGCTTTCCTTCCGCAGTCGAACTGCCGAGCCCTGGTGAATTGGATGCCGGAGGACTTTGCCCGAGCCCATTCACCGGCAAATTCGTCACCAGCAATTTTCCCCCGCTCTCTATTACGGTGCCAAAATACTGGTCGCCCAGCAGGCTTGAAATGCGCTGAAGGCCCGTTTGGGTCCCTATCAAATAGTACCGTTCTTTGCTCTTCCAGAGCGAGACAAGTTCAGAATCCGTCAGGAACACCGGCGGAGCGTCCGGCGCGGCCGCTCCATACTCTAGATTGTGGAATTTCCCGTTCAGCAGCAGTGGTTCCTCGCCGGAATAGAAAACCACCGAAGAAAACGTGTAATAGTGATGATCGAAAATCAGCCTTCCGGGTGGCGCCTTTCGATAGACTTCCGCAATCGGACGCGAGGTCAGGAAGGGGTCGAACACGATCAGCGCCAGTCGCGCCGCGTGAAAAAAGACGACCATCATCACGGCGGACATCAGAAAAGCGCGCGTTCCGTTACTCCAGAAATTCCCGATCACTCCGATCAGGAAGGCGATTCCGGCAATCACCAGTGGCATCCGCAAGTAGGCGAAGGAAGCAAACGTAATGTCCAGCATGTGACCCAGCGACAACGAGTACGCCTTCGGATGAGATGAAAGGGCGTTCGAAATGTCCCCCGGCGTTGGCAGCGAGCGAACCTCAAACGCGATCACAAACACGGCAATCGCCGCGAGCGCTGCAATTACTCCGAGAAACCTCGTTCCGCGCTTGACCCACACGCTTTCCGTCCCCATCGCGGAGCTGATCAACAATGCCAGCGCCGGATAGCAGGGCATCGTATAGTATTCCTGCGTCGTCGAGAACGTAAAAAACACAAGGAGAAATCCTGTCCAACAAAGTGCAAGCAGTCGCGTCCGTCCGGCTCGATCCGTGGGCTTAAATGAAAGGGTTCCTACGGCTGGAAAGTACACACTCCAAGGAAACAGCCAAAGCAGGTGAAACAACCAGAAATAAGGACGCGGCACCGTGTTGTAGTCCCGGGGATACCGCAGATTCAGGAACCGCAGCAATTGTTCATTGATGAAGTAAAACCACAAAAATCCATGATACTGGCCTGGCAAACTTTTCAGCGTCCATGCGAATACGGGCGGGTTGCGAATCGCCGCCAAAACGTGCCAAGGCACCGCGATGATCATGGTGATGCAGGAACCGCTCACCGGATGCAGTCGTTGCCAGGTTCTTCGAGTGAATAACTGCTTGGTCAACGCCAGATAGATGAAAACCGCCCAGTGGAAACACCAGCCCAATGAGGCTCTTGAGCAGCAGTCCTACGCCCAAACTCGCCGCCAGAATGGCCGCCCAGAGGGGCGGGTGAGTTTCCTCCGGATCAAGCGCCCGAAGAAACGCCCAGAGTGCCAGCGTGATAGTGCCGGTAAGCATCACATCCGGTATCTGCACGCGTGTGAACAGAAAAAGTCCCATGCACGTCCCAATACAAATACCTGCGTAGAATCCCGCCTCCTTTCCGAATGCCCAGGTTCCGAATACCGCTGCGAGAAGAGCCAGCAGAACCGCCGACAGCGCCACGGGAATCCGCGCCACCCAATCGGCCACGCCGAATATCTTGTAGCAAAAGGCCATGGCCCAGTATATGAGCGGAGCCTTTTCGAGATACACGACGCCGTCCAACCTAGCGGTTACCCAATCCCCGCTCACCAGCATCGTCTTGCCGATTTGTGCCTGGACGGCATCTACGTCGTCCATCAGCGAAGGAGGCGATAGAATGCATCCCAAATAAATGGAAGCGGCAATCGCCACGACGGCCAGATACAGACGCCAATCCCCCCGAGTCGGGGGCGTAGCCGGATTTAGCACGCGGGGAGAGCCACTCGCCATTTCTTCATCCAAAGAAAAAGTTCCAAGGCTGGATTCTGGCCTGACAAACCGGGAAATGCAATTGTCAAAATTAACAATCTGTCCACAATCGACGGCAACAGTCTGAGTGCCAGTACCTCAAATGGCCGATTTCACAGCCGCAAATTTATGGTGCGTGGACTGTCCATTCTGACAATGGACATCTCTTGTGGCCAGCGATATGTTCGCCTGAGTTTCATTCTCGCTAGGAGAAATCACATGAAAACACGTATCAGTATGTTATTTATGTTTGCGCTGGGAATCTTAACAATTGGAGCTATTACGGGCCGTGCTCAAATCACGAATCAAATCGAATTCAAGATGTCGCAGCCGTTTACGGTCGCGAATACGACTCTACCGGCTGGGAGCTACGTAATAAAACCCGTCTCAGGGACGGATCAAACGATGCTCGAGATATCAGGTGTGGGCGGCACGCCTAGCGTTATGGTGGAAGTGGATACCATTCAGCCCGATGCGGCCAAGGGTGGTAGTCACGTCACGTTCAACAAATACAAGAATGTGCTGGCGCTGTCGGAGGTCTTTCCAGGTCGTGCGAACAGTGGATACCGGTTGGTTCAAGGGCATCCCGAGAAACTGGCTGCGAAGACCGAACAGCCAACGAAACAAAGTGTCCCCAGTACCGTGAAATAGATCGTGACGGCAGCGGTAAGTGGTATGGCGACACGCTAACGGTAATTACGTGGCGAGCTAACTGTGTCTGCAACCGTCCGCAGCAGTCGGGCCCAGTTAGCAATCAGCCAGTCGAATCGCTGTCTGATAAATGCAGCCGAACCGGTAACTTGAAGTACTAGCCCGAACACGTCCCGACGCAATATCAAAGGTGCTCCTTTCGGGAGAAGTTTGAGCAGGACACTCAAAACGTACTCCAAAGGGGCGCCCTCTTATAATGTGAGGGTACTGGGACGAAGATGCGCGCGCATGGTTTTTTCTCCGCTGTTTTCTGGATGCGCTGAATCACAAATATGCTGTTGACCTCTTTTTTACTACCGCCGACAATACCTTGTCGCAAATTTGTTGTGCAAAAATTTCTTCGGTGTCACTGAGGTTTAGAGCCAAACTGACACTCCAAGAGCCCGGAGCAATCCGGGCTCTATCTTTTTGTACGGCTGTAAGTGAGATGACCAGTCCGTTAGCTCATAGTTTCCGAACTAGGGATTTATCCACTCCCAGGAGGAGACTGGTAGTTTTGACAATGGCGGGCCACCTTGACAGTCTCTAGCCTGTCTTTCGCAATAGCGGGGGGCTTTTCCAAAAACCGCATGCGGGATTTCAAGTAACTACTTTGCTGTCAACGGAGCTTGCCGGAAAAGGTGTGTGGTGCCGACCTACCCTCTTTTCAATGGTGCGGCAGTTCTGGCATGGTGGCGAGGACGATGTTTCTTCGCGCCAAAGTCAGAAAGAAGGACGGCAAACAGCATCGCTATTTCAGCGTCGTGGAGAACCACCGCGTGGCGCAGAACCACACGGTGCAGCGGACGGTGTTGTATCTGGGAGAGATTAACGATAGTCAGGAAGCGACCTGGCGGAAGACGCTGCAAGTCTTCGATGAAACGCACCAACAATATACGGCGTTGAGCTTGTTCCCGGAGGACCGGGAAATTCCCGCGGCATCGAGCGACAGTATTCAGGTCAGACTGAGCGAGATGGAGTTGCGTCGGCCGCGTGCCTTCGGTAACTGCTGGCTGGGATGCGAACTGTGGCGGCAACTGCGGCTGGAGGAGTTCTGGGAGGAAAAGTTAGCGGAGAAAGTGCAACGAGAGACGGTGTCCTGGGCCAAGGTTCTGCAGCTGTTGGTGGTGAATCGGCTGATTGATCCGGGCAGTGAGTTTCGCGTGCACCGTCAGTGGTTCGATCAAAGTGCCATGGCGGAATTGATGCAGACGGATTTTACGGTGGCCGAAAAGGATCGTCTTTATCGCTGCCTGGATCGACTTCTGGAGCACAAAGCGGCCTTATTTCAACATTTGCGGGAGCGCTGGCAGGATCTGTTCCAGGCACAGTTTGACGTGCTGCTGTATGACCTGACCAGCACCTACATCGAAGGCCAAGGGGAAGAGATTTCCAAAGCCCAATACGGCTACAGCCGAGATCAGCGCTTCGATTGCAAACAGGTGGTGATCGCGCTGGTGATCACGCCGGAGGGCTTTCCGCTGGCTTACGAAGTGATGGAAGGCAACACCGCGGACCGCACGACGCTAAGCGGATTTCTCGAGAAGATCGAGAGCAACTACGGGAAAGCGCGGCGGGTGTGGGTCATGGATCGAGGCATTCCCACCGAAGAGGTGCTGCAGGAGATGCGCACCTCGGACCGCGAAATCTTCTACCTGGTGGGGACGCCCCGCAGCAAGGTCCGACAATATGAGAAGAAATGGCTGGATCTGCCCTGGCAAAAGGTGCGTGAGTCGGTGGACGTAAAGCTGTTTACGGAGGACGGCGAACTCTATGTGCTGGCCAAAAGCGAAGGCCGGCGTGCCAAAGAAAGAGCCATGCGGAGGAAAAAGCTGGCTCGCTTGTTGCGTAAGTTGCGAGCCATGCAGCGCAGCGGTCCGCGACGGGATCAGCTGTTGTTACGCATTGGCGCCGCGCGGAAAGAAGCGGGCAGCGCTTTTCGTTTCCTGCACCTGCAACTCCCGAGCGAAGGCCAGGCGGTAACGCGCCAAAGCTTTCAGTTTCGCGTCGACCGACCAAAGCTTATAGCGGCGGAGCTGCAGGATGGCCACTATTTGCTCCGTTCGAACCTCGCGGGTGAGGATCCCGCGGTGCTCTGGGAGCGCTATATGCAGCTGGCACAAATCGAGGCGGCCTTTAAAGCCATGAAGAGCGAGTTGGGTATCCGTCCGCTGTATCATCAGCTGGGCCATCGCGTCGAAGCGCACATTTTGGTGGCCTTTCTCGCTTACTGCTTACTGGTTACGCTGAAGAATCGATTGCAAGTTCTCGCTCCTGGCCTCACGCCGAAAGCCGTTCTGGAAAAGCTGGCCACCATTCAGATGCTCGATGTTTGGTTCCCCACGACGGATGGCCGATGGCTGGTGATGCCGCGCTTCACTCAACCAGGGGCGGATCAGGCCATTCTGCTGCACAAACTCAAGCTCGAGTTGCCGCCACAACCGCCACCTCGGATCAAAGCTCGAGTCCCCGAATTCCCCCCAAAAGCCCTCTGCCTGTAGTGCCGACCTTTTCGATCCGTTCGCTGAAAATCAATGAGTTAGACTGTTCGCTGTGCCCTTATTGCGAAAGATAGGCTAGGATGCACTGGTGGACGGCGAGCAGGGCGATCTTGGCCAGAAGACTGGGCGGTCCAACTGGGCGTTATCAACTTTCTCGCCGTTCTTCTCTCCTGAACCTTAGAAAACGGCCTTCCATTCCAAGCTACGTTAGATAGAGGAATTCTTGAGTCAGTCACGAGCAACCCATCGGGTGTCGCAATTCGCCGGTCTGTTTTTGGGATTGGGATGAGGTTCTGCACCGTTTCAGCGATAACCGTCCCGCTATAGATGCCGCTATGTGTGAGCGCCTGGTCTATCCTCGCTTCGGGACCGAACTTTTCTAAAGCTGATTGCACCTGTTTGGGGAGTTCGGGGCCGCCCAGGAGCTTCCGTATGTCGGTTCCAGTTGTCTTCTCGTGAAGATTGACCACATCAGTGGCGGCACGGTGCTCGACAACGTGGGTTGTTGACTCCCGGCGTTCCGTGCGAAGCGGCGAGTGATTTGGCGGTAGATGTGGTTCGCGGTCTCTGTCTCGCGCAATCCCTTCGACTTGGGTCGATAGCGTTTCGACATCATGGACATCAGTTGGATCGAAAAGAAGTTCATACGGGTGCTGAGGATCGGATTGCCACACATCGGTGACTTGCAGCGAGGAATTCGGAAGAGACTGAGGACTTTTGGTAGCTTCAGGCTCCGCAGGGAATTCGATGGCCAAGTCTTCGTCTCGTTCAAGCGGCTTCAAGAACGTCTTGCAGTTGTTCGGGAGTAAGCGGCACCCGCCCTGTTGCGTCGGAATCGAGATAGGCTTCCAGATATTGCCGTGGCCAGGTAATCAGGTCATGGTCCAGGGCTGAATTAAAGAGCACGTTGAGGTCAGGCTGCGATTTCGGGTCCGCTTCCAGTTCTTCCATCTGATGATTCACGGCATTCTGAATTAGATCTTGTCGAAGCGCGGCATTTTGACGTTCCATTTGCTGTTCCCCCTTTTCGGAGAAGCGCTGGTGCGGTTCCTCTCATCGAGCGCGAATGGTGTATGTATATAGCACCATGTGCGGTGGTCTTGTCAATATGATTTCGGAGCGACGCTGCACTGCGAAAGGTAGGGCGGTTCTCGCGGGTGATTAAGAATTCAGGTTGTATGCCTTTATTTTAGAAATGATCCCGCTGGGATGAGCTTTTCCTCTCAGATGTCCGATCGCGGTGCCGCTGTGCTAGCTGCAGATACTCTCTTTTCGATGGATGCAAAACAGTTTACAGAGAGCTTTCCGACACGCCGCGCCTCTTCGATGCTTCCCGTGTGGTCGCTTGAATTCGTTCTCGCAGGCGGCAAGGATGAACGCTTGCTCCGAGCGAAATCCTTGTTCCTTCGCAGCGGTCCGTACTCGAGTCCTGAACTCTTCGGTTGGAAATGCAAGATTGCGCTCAATTCTGTGTTTCCGCATGGGTAATCCTCCCCTATTCGTTGTGGCGCATTTGTGGCGCCGTCGGACAAAGAGCGCCACAACTTACTAAATTCATCACGCCGGACTTGCCGATCAAATCGCGCGAAGCGCCGCCAACTTCCTTTATGTTCCAATACCGTCGACCTACATCACAAAATCCTGCCATTCCTACTCCTTCTTTTCCTTTATGTCGTTAGTCGTCGCTATTTGCAGCCATCTGTCGCCGGCTGTCGCATTTTGTCGCCACTTGTAGCTTGTTGTCGCCCGACCATTTCATTTGCATTTCATTCCCCATGCTGCTATATCTATACAGCATGTAGGGGGAAGTCAATGGGAAATCGGTACCGCCACACCCTGGAGAAACTTGCCGCTGAACCTCCCGCGACCAAAACGGCGCTGATTTGCTCTCTTCTGCCCGACACAGGAGGTGAGGGGACACCACCATCCGGCGATGGCCTACTGTCATTTTTGCCAATTGGCTCGCAGATGCCTGGTTCCAACCCTTGACCTTGGGCTGGCATTTGAAGCGCGTTGATTTCTGGATCGGCGATGCGTTCATGGTTCCTATCGGCCGCTATTCTCCCCTGAATCAGAGTTCAAAATCCAGAGTGTTCAATTGGCGTGACTTTCCCCGCGCTTGTATCCCTTCCGAATTGCAAGAGCTCAAGTCTCCGGACGGAACACTCAGGGTCTTTCGCCCGCGAAGCCGGGCAACCGCTGGCTGGCCAGTTACAAATGTTACCGGCAGGCATTTGATCGGCGATGCTTCCCCGTGGGACAGTCTCTCTATCGCAACCACCTTGGTACTTTTGACAATATATTTGATCCGCGCGTCCGAGTACGTTTCCCACGAGCAGAAGCCATGCCGTTGCCCTCCAACTCGGTGTCCAAGCGTGCTCGACAGTCCTGTGTTGATGAGTTAAGACGGAGAGAACGAAAACGCCAATGCTAAGGAGAAAGCGATGATGAAGCGTTATTTCCCTTTGATTACCGTGCTCGCGCTGGTTCCACTCTTATTCCTTGGAATCACTCTGCTGCGCACCAGCGGAGCAAAAGCTCAGCCACCGCAACAGTACCCGATCATGGACAAAGTGGCCGATAAGATCATCCAGAAATATCAGACGTCTACCTGCGAGCAATTGTGGGTGAAGAAGAGCGAAAAGGCTCCGCCAAGCGCGGAAGAACAGAAAGCCATCGCATTTCTGAAGAGTGATCCTCAGATGCGCACTGCCTTCATCAACAAAATTGCACCACCCATCGCCAACAAGATGTTCGATTGCGGGATGATCCCATGAAGGTCTCCGGCGCCACTTCCGACTCAAATCGAGGTGTACGATGGTTCGACTCAATAAAACTGGCCAATCAGCGTTGATCGCGTTCAGTGTTTTCTTTGTGAGTTCTGGACTTGCTGCGGCACAGGACACGCCGCCACTCGCCAAGACGAAAGCCGTATCACACAAGACCGCGCCAGCACCTCCTCTCGAGCTCGAGCCCAAGGCCATTGAAATCCTGAAGGCCACCAGCAGCAAGTTGGCCGGGGCTCACACGTTGTCCTTCACTGCGGTGGAGACATTCGAGAGTCTCAGCCGTCAAGGCGCACCTCTCGTTTACGGTAATAAATTCGAAACGGTTTTGCAGCGGCCCAATAAGCTTCGCGTACTTCTGGAAGGTGATGGCCCTACCTCGGAGTTCTACTACGACGGCAAAATCGTTATGGCCTACGCGCCGGCGGAAAATCTTGTTGCCGTTGCTGACGCGCCCTCCACAATCGATAAGACCCTGGAAGCTGTCTTCCATTCCGCGGGGATCTACTTTCCATTTACCGACATAATCGTCGCCGATCCGTACGGCGACATGGCTCCTGGTTTGAAACATGCCTATTACGTTGGCCAATCCAAAATCGTCGCAGGCATTACCACGGACATCGTGGCCTTTGCCGGCGATGGAATCTTTGCGGAGATGTGGGTCGGCGCGGAAGACAAATTGCCCCGTGTAATCCACGCGATTTACCTCGACGATCCTGATCAGCTACGCCACAACCTGATGCTCTCCGATTGGAAGCTTGACCCTTCCATTTCCGATGATTTCTTTACATCGTCCAGCGCCTCTTCCGCAAAGCACATGCCCTTCGCCCATCCTCATCCGGAGACAGGCCCCGGCGCGAAGCCAACAACAAAAACGCCAAAGACCAATCCAACACAACGGCAGCACTAGCGAGCAAGGAGATTGAACACACCATGGAAAAAATTATGATCGGGCTCTCGGCTTTACTGTTCACGTTGTTTACCTGCAGTTCGGCCTCAGCATACGGGCACGCGAATGCCTGGGGCGGCGGGTCTACCACCCACTCAGGAAACACCACTACGCGCACAAACGCGTACGGCGGCAGCGCGACCCACACCGCAGGGCAGGGGACTTCGGCTTCCAACGCCTATGGCGGCTCGGCCTATCACGCTGAGGGCTCTGGAACGACCACCGCCCACAACGCCTATGGCGGTAGCGCGACACATTACGCCGGAGGTGGTACCGTCGCCACAAATTCCTCTGGCCAGACGGCCTACGGCAACGCCCATTACGGTGGTGCATACGGCACGGCCTATCATCCACCCACTGCCTACTATGGCTATCATCCACCGACGACCGTCGCTGTCTATGGATCTTCTTGCTACAACTGCACCAGTGGTTGGGGTGCGGCCGGCGCGGCTGTGGCAGGAGCTGTGGTTGGCGCGACGGTAGCTACCGCGGTTGCTAATTCGAATAACGCGGCCGCGACGAACAACGCTTATGCGCAGGGCTACAATGCAGGCGCGACCACCGCCAACACGGCTAACACCAACGCGGCCGCGGCAAATGCCAACGCTGCTGCAGCCAACGCAAACGCCGCCGCTGCCAATGCCAACGCCGCCGCTGTCACCAGAACGACCACGAACTACACCGTAGGCCAGATGACCGCCGTTCTTCCTGCGGGCTGTATCACACCCAACGTGAACGGTCAGGCCTACTACCTATGCGGAAATACCTGGTTCAGCGCAGCGTATGGAGCGAACGGCGTGTACTACACCGTAGTGCCGACTCCGTAAGAAA
>Ga0074046_10003926_pt1 | contig 12253 bp, 14 predicted proteins | sample BogForMeECP23OM3_FD_94441 | JGI IMG/M metagenome (GOLD analysis project Ga0074046, IMG submission 94441) | Bog forest soil microbial communities from Calvert Island, British Columbia, Canada - Bog Forest MetaG ECP23OM3 | ecosystem: Environmental > Terrestrial > Soil > Wetlands ...
GATAGAACCTGACGGGCCTCCGCAGCCCAAAGTAACCCGAAACTTGCGGATACTTCTCGTGGAGGATAATGAGGTCAACCGCATTTTTACCACCTGCCTGCTCGGAAATTGGGGACACAAAGTAGTGGTCGCGCGCAACGGCCGGGAAGCCGTAGCTGCCGTGCGCAAAGCCTCCCGGAGCGTATTTGACCTGATCCTTATGGATGTGCAAATGCCGGAGATGGATGGATTCGAGACTACGGCTGCCATCCGAGCGCATGAACGCTTGACGGGCGGGCATGTGCCGATCGTTGCGGTTACCGCCTATGCGATGAAGGGCGACCGGGAACGTTGTTTAGCTGCTGGAATGGACGCGTACATCTCAAAACCCCTACAATTGCCGGAACTGTCCGCCCTCTTGCAGCGCTATGAAGCGATCCCCACTCAGCCTCCGAGGGTGTCCCATTCGCATGATCGAGAGGAAGATTCGTATCCGCACGGCGACGGCGAACGCCTGGATAGGTCTGTCCTTTTGAATCGCTTCGGTGGCGACTCCAAGCTTTTGAGCGAACTTATCGACATTTACTTGCGTCAAAGCCCTTCCTTGCTTGCGGCAGCGCAACGAGCCCTTCAAGAGAAGAATGGGCTAGAACTGGCGCGGGCGGCTCACACCATCAAGGGTTCCGCCGGGAATTTCAATGCCCGAGCAACCGTCGAGACTGGGGAGCGGCTGGAGGCATTTGCCGCGGAGGGAGATTTCTCGCGCGCCCAGGAAGCCATGAGTGCCCTGGAACGGGAAATGGAGCGCCTTGACCGCGCGCTCATTGCGCTACGTGAAGTGACTGTACCATGAGAATACTCGTTGCTGAAGATGATCCTGTTTCTCTCCGCCTGCTCCAGACTTGCCTGGTCGAGTGGGGCTACGAAGTTACGAGTGTAACGGATGGTCAAAAGGCCTTGGAAGTCCTTCAAAACCCTGAAGCGCCAAGGCTGGCCATCATTGACTGGATAATGCCGGGCAAGGAAGGCGTCGAGATTTGTCGCGAGGTTAGAAACCGTGGCAAGAAACCCTACATCTACATTCTGATGCTGACCGCAAAGGTCAGGAAGCAGGATATCGTGGAGGGTTTGGAGTCCGGCGCGGACGACTACCTGATTAAGCCCTACAATCCTTACGAACTGCGAGCTCGCTTGCGCGCGGGAAGACGAATCCTGGACCTCCAGGAGCAGCTTGTCTCGGCCTATCGTCTGATCGAAGCTCAAATGACCGTGGATCCGCTCACGGGCGTCTGGAGCTGCAATGTAATTCTGGATATCCTGAAGCGCCAGCTCGCCCTTTCATCTCAAAGCGATTCCCCCATGAGTCTGGTGGTCGCGAACATTGACCACTTCCGGGACATCAATGCCACTTTCGGCCCACTCGCCGGGGATACGGTCTTGCGGGAAGTGGCGAGAAGGTTTCGCGCCGCCCTGCGCCCGCCGGATTCGATCGGCCGATCTGTAGCGGACGAGTTCGCGATGGTCCTTCCAGGATGCGACGCGCCCACGGCTGCAACCCTGGCGGAAAAGTTCCGGGCCCGAGTTGACCGGCGTGCTGTTGATACCTCCGAGGGCGTGGTCCCGGTGACGGCAAGCCTCGGTGTTATGGTAACTCCGTCGGAGAAGGCGCTGGATTTGGATACGGCCTGGGGCTTGGCCACCGCGGCCGTCGCGCGCGCCAAAGCAAAGGGGCGCAATCGCGTCGAATTCGCGGCGCCTTAGCCACGGATGAACACAGATCAACACGGATCAGAAGTCCAAGAGTGCTGGAATCGAAGACGTGCATCCATACCGCGTCTTCGCATGTTCCTTTTGCCGAGTTTTTCCAGTTCTTCTATCCGTGTTCATCCATGTGAATCCGTGGCTCAAAGTTTTTGCGCAGAAACTGCACTCCCACTTCCTCCGCACGCCGAAGGGCGCATTTGAGGGTGGACTCACGTGGAAGCTCGGTAGTAAAATTGTCCCCGTTGTCATAGCCTCAGAGTTATTCATTCGATTCTGGAGGAGGCATTTTATCAGGAGGAGTCCAAATCATGATGGGCAGATTTGCTTCAATTATTGCTCGAGGATGCATTGTCCTGGCCGGGCTTGGCTTGCTTGGCGCGCCTGTATTTGCCCAGGGAAATGGGCCGGCCCGGACGCCGCCCATGGGATGGAATAGCTGGAACCATTTTGCCTGCAAGGTGACGGAAGCTGACGTGCGGTCGGCGGCAGACGCGATAGTCTCGACCGGGATGAAGAGCGCCGGCTACATTTACGTGAATATTGATGACTGCTGGCAAGGCACGCGCGACGAGAAGGGCGTCATTCATCCTAACGAGAAGTTCCCGGACATGAAGGGGCTGTCCGATTATGTTCACGCCAAGGGCTTGAAGTTGGGAATCTACTCGTCGCCCGGTCCGAAAACCTGCGCGGGTTACGAAGGCAGTCTTGGGCACGAAGAATTGGATGCGCAGAGTTACGCCCAATGGGGTATCGATTATTTGAAATACGACTATTGCAGCTTCCAAGGCGACGTTCCTACGCAGATGGCGGCCTACAAGAAGATGCACGAGGCGCTGGAAAAGACCGGCCGAGTCATTGTTTTCAGTCTCTGTCAGTACGGCATGGACAAGGTGTGGCGTTGGGGACCTTCGGTGGGAGGCAATCTGTGGCGGACCACCGACGATATTTCCGATGACTACAACAGCATGGCGTACATTAGCTTCGGCCAGAACGGGCTGGAGCGCTTTGCCGCACCCGGGCACTGGAACGATCCCGACATGCTGGAAGTCGGAAACGGCAAAATGAATAAGGATGAGTATCGCACCCATATGAGCCTCTGGTGCCTCCTCGCGGCGCCGCTGCTGGCGGGCAACGACCTTTCCAAGATGACGCCCGACACTCTGGCCATCTTGACCAACCCGGAAGTGATCGCTGTGGACCAGGATGCTCTCGGCACCCAGGGTCATCGCGTGGCACAAGAAGGCCAACTCGAGGTTTGGGTAAAGCTGCTTGCCGACGGCTCGAAGGCTGTGGGCCTTTTTAACCGCGGCGAATCCCTAATGCCGGTGACGGCATATTTCCGCGATATCGGCGTAGGGGACACGGCTTCGGTCCGCGACCTCTGGGAGAAAAAAGACCTGGGCGTGTTCAGTTCGAGCTTCACAGCCCAGGTGCCGAAGCATGGTGTAGTGCTGCTTAGGGTCAAGTAGCGGCGAGTTTATCTCGCCAAATGGCGGCGTAAAGCCGCCTCTACATCAAGCGGCCGTACTGTGCCATTAGGCTACGAGCGAGACTGTGGACACACCTGTGGACACACCTGCGGTGAAACCCCTGGCTGGATCCTGCCAGCACAAATGGCAAAACCAGGAAAGTCCCTTCATCCTGGCGCAGGTGTGCGCCCTTTGTAGATTGTTCCGATACAAGGCAGGCTTGACGGCAGATTGGGAATATCGGGCGCCCATTCCTATCGGGCAGCTTCCCCCCAAAGAGGAAACGCAAGTCTGAAGCTCGTAGCGTGACGCAGACTTGTTCCCCTCCCGGCTTCAGTTGGCGGGAGGCGCATACGTCCGCGGGTGGCGTCGATCCGCCGCGGCGGACCCTTCATGTCGGCGACCGCTAAGGAGCCAGAGCACGCCACGGACAGGACGCGGTGACGAGATGTGCCCGTGTTCGTGGGGCGCATACACAAGACGTAGCAGCAGGTAGCCACGGTCAGTGCTTTTCTGACCGTGGGCTTTTCTCACGCCCGATATCCGACTGGCAAGGATACGTAGTCAATCTGAATGGGGCACGCCGCCACCGTGGCCTTGTCCAAAGCAAAATTGTTGTAGCTCGACCACCGCCAATCCCCCGGCCTCTTGACCAGCCCTCGACGGACCGGATTCATGTGCGTCAAAACATACCCACACAGCAGAAACCCCAACCGTTGTCGCGAGCCATGCATGACGTTGAGGATCAGGGGATATTCGCTATCGCGGAATCGTCTGATGCTCGGCCGAAGATTGACGTTGACAAGGAAAATGCGGTCCGTCACCCGCGCCGGTGAACGTTCGACATGGCATCAATGTAACACCTCGGACCTACACCTCAAAGAGAAGAGCCCACGGTCAGAAAAGCACTGACCGTGGCTACCCGCTCGTCATTCTGACTTCTGACTCCTGACTCCCTCTCGAACGTCTACCAAGTACTATACGGCGTGCCTTCTAGTGAAATGAGGTTCGAGCCGGTGTGCACGTCCACAATCCCCAGTCCGTCAACTGACGGATTTGCGTTGGTGAGAGGGGCGCATCTTCGTTCTGCACCTGCCAAGTCTCGTTTGAGCCGGTGAAAGGGTCAGTCGGGAGCCGCCCCAGATACCCCTTCTCGACCAGCTCTTCCAGCCGCAAGGGAGAAAGGGAGATAGGGTGTCAGGTACCGTTTCTCCTCCGCCTTTCCCGGGAACGGAGTCCCCACTGATTGGCTCCCTACGCTCCCCCCAGAAAGCGCACCAACTCGTCCCGTGTAAAGCCAGCCTCCCTCAATAACGCAATGAGGGTTCCCTTCGCCATGTCCCGATTGTGCTTGGGCACGACAGCATGGCGCCGTGAAACCGGATGATAAAAAATGAAATGGCTGCCGGAAGTGTGATCGAGCACGAAGCCGCTCTGTTCCAGGAAGCGGACGACTGCGCGCGGCTTAACGGAGGGCAGCTTCGGCATACTCGAGGTCCAACGTCGTGACTAGCGTTTCGTTGTCGGTTGGGATGGGCTCCTGGTGCTTTCTGAGGCTTTCGACATAACCGGCTACGGCATCCCTAGCCATCTTCTTCGCTTCGGCCAGTGTTCGGCCATAGGTGACACAGCCCGGCAGCGCAGGGACCAGGACAGTGAACCCGCCCTCAGGTTCGGGCCGGAGAACAAGGTTGAAATAGTAGTGTTCCTTTCTCATTGGACGATTCTACTCTAACTCAGCCATCCCCCGGGGTCAAATTCGATGGGCAGGGAGCGCAGAGTCCCCGGTGTTGGGACTCTGCGGCTTTCTCTAAAATGCGCTGGCTGGCGCAGAGCGGAGCTCTGCGTTTTAGCTCCCACTGCGGTATACTGCCTTTGCCATGTCTGTCTCCCGAGAATCAAGGCCACGCCTGGTGCCGTAAGATGTTGAACGGGTTGCGCCTGCCGCCCAGCGTTCACAGCGACTCGCGCTATCGTGTTTGGGAGCGCCGCTTCTATCCCTACGGTGTTTACAGCGAGAAGAAACGCCTGGAAAAGCTGAACTATGTGCACAACAATCCAGTGAAGAGGGGCTTGGTGCATTCCCCGGAGGAATGGCCCTGGTCGAGCTTCAGGTTCTACTATCTTAATGATTCATCCCTCCTGAGCATGGATAAGCTCGTTTGAGTTCCTTCCAGACTGCAGTCGCAGAGCTTCGCTGTGATGCGCCAACTGGCGGTTCAGGCCGTCCTCTTTCCCTCCGCCGGCTTGCAGCTAAAGTGTTCCCTCAAATCTCAGGCGAGGTACGCTTGTCTGGCGCGCCTACATTCGCGCCCCCCGACGTGCCTGGGCCACCCCCCCGGCCCAGAATAAACGTTCTGGCCGGAAGGACGAGACCGAGCACCATGAGCAGGAATATCAGGAAAACTTCTACAAAATTTCGTGCGAGCCCGCCCTCACTTATCGAGCTTGCGAACGATTGTGCCATGGTGGCCTCGCCCCTCCAGGGACGGAGGTACGGTAACACTAAGACCGGGAACGCCCATACCCATACGATCACAAACATCACGAACCACGTCCAGCGGACCGCTTTGATGTACCCAGCCCACGTAACAATCAGACCGCTCGCGATAACTGCAAGGGAAGCAAAACCCGCGGGAGCGAAGCAGACCTGAAACCTATATAGTGGACCCGGTCCCCAGAGGCTGCTTTCGCGCACGGTCGCAGCAGCCCCCCCCATTGGCGACGCGAGCGTAAGGAGTGCCAACGTGAAAAGGATGCTTGAGACAGCCACAACGTCACGACGGATTTTCAAGTGCCGCCTCCTTTGTTATCCACTGGCAGCGGGTAGATTCTCTGCTTTTGAGGTTCTGCGGCTCTTTCGGGATTCGAACATCGGGCGCGGCCCTCGCGCATTATTGGGAAATGCATGTTTATCAATTAAGGAGCCGCAGAGCGTGAAAGGCACACACTCTGCGCTACCGACTGCTTGCGCCACCCCCCTGGCCCCGGATAAACGTTTTGAGCGGAAGGACGAGAGCGAGCACCATGAGCAGGAATGCCAGAACAAGTTCCATAAAAGTTCGTGCCATCGCGCTCTCCTTTAATGCACTTGCGAGCGTCTGTACGAAAGCGGCCTTGGGATTCGGGGGGAGGTGGAGGTACTGTAACATCAGGACCGGGAATCCCCACACCCATACGATGACAAGCATCACAAACCACGTCCAGCGGACTCCTCTAATATACCCAGCCCACGTAACTATCAGACCGATCGCAATAGCTGCAAGCGAAGCAAAACCCAAGGGCGCGTCACAGTCGTGAAACCTATATAGTGGACCCGATGCCCAGCGGTTGCTGTTGCATAGATCCGCAGCAGCCCGCCACATTAGGGGGACCGGCAAAAGGAGTGCGAAGGTCAAAAGGATGCTCGAGACAGCGAGAACGACGCGACGGATTTTCAAGTCCCGCCTCCTTTGTTATCCACTACAAGATATCCCACCCCAAGTTCGTTTCAGACGGTTCGTCGGGTTCTTTCGCTCCGTGCCCCGCCATTTAGCCGCCGGGCTTGGGCCTGGGCTTGGGCGGCTTCGGCTTGGGCGGGGGTGGGGGCGGGGGGAAGCGCCCCCCCGTATCGCAGCAATTAGCATAATAGTATGTCCCCCCCAGCCCGTTGTACTGTTGGAGGCTGTAAAGCTCTCCTTTTTGTCTTCCCTCGCTTTCACACTGCTTACTGGCCGCGTCTTCTGCGAGATCACAACAACCGGTCCTGTCGTTGCGGGGGTCACAGGTAAACGCCCACATTTCGACCCATTTTTTATTCTCCTTTACGCAGAGATCCCCCAGCCACGCCGCCTCGGGGGGATAGAAACCCTGAGGCCAGCGTTTGGGCTGGCACGTGCCCGGGGGCGGCGGAGGTGGCGGTGGCGGTATTGGAATCGGAAAGCAGAAGGGACTCTCCGGGGGATCGCAGCAATCGGGGTCGGTGATGGGATCGCAGGCCGCCGCAATGTCCCCGTTCGGGTCCGTGAGATTCGTCGGGTTGTCGCGCACGTAGGCGTAGAGATTCTGTCCTTGCGGGTGCATTACGCAGCCCCGCACCGGGTCCGTGGACTCCCAGCGGCACTGGGCGGGAGTGTACTGGCGGTAGAGCGTGTGATTCAGCCCACCCTCCGAATCCCACTCCATTCCGGCAAAGCGGAAATTGTCCGTCACCGTGCTCGATATCACGCGCTCCGCCCCGAAGGGATAGTAGTCCGATTCGCCCTTGACGTTGCCGTTCGCATCCGTCAGCGTACGGTAAGAGCCCAAGCGGTCGGAGAAGATGTAATAGATATTCCCCGAGGAAACGTCCCGGCGGGCGATGCGCTGGCCGCCGAAGAAGGTATACTCACTCGTGAGATTTCCGCTCGAGTCGCTTTCGGCCAGAACTTTGCCGCAAGAAGCGCAGTACCAGTAAAGCGTCCCGCTGGACTTCTCGACGCGCCGCAGATCGCCGTCGTAAGTGTAGGTCACCCCTGCCGCCGATTTCAAGTGCGCCTCGGCATTCCAACTGTACGTGTTCACGCCGTCGCCGGTCAGGTCGCCGGCGGCGTCGTAGCTGAAGCCGCTGTTCGTGATCTGGTTGTTGGTATTGACGCTCAGGCTCAGGACAGGCGCGGAGCACTGGGTCGAGCTAATCGCCGTCAGGTTCGCGTATCTATCGTAGCCGAAGCCGGAGGTGCTGAGCGGGTTGGTGTCGGTGTTGAAAGCCCACTGAGGGCGCGGCCCGTTCGTGTTCGAGTTCTCAACGCAGCTCATCTTGCCCTAACGATCATACTCCTGCCGGGTGCTCCGTACCACCATTCGGAAACTTCTGGTCGGCGCGCGAAGGTTTTCAAGCTCGCACTCTGGGCGCGGATCGGATCGGCCTTCGCCTCACGAGCGTCTGCGCCATTGGCGAAGCGGTCTGGAGTGCGGCAGCAAGCTGCCGCACTCCAGAACCCGGCTACCAACTGCTATACGGCGTGCCTTCGAGTGAAACGAGGTTCGAGCCGCTGTGCACGTCCACGATCCCCAGCGCCGCTTGCGTTGGTGAGAGGGGCGCGTCTTCCTTTGTCTCCTGCCAAGTCTCGTTCGAGCCGGTGAAGGGGTCGGTTGGGATTCTTCCCAGATAGCCCTTTTCCACGATTTCTTGGAGCGAGGCAGGAGCGCGGTCCCGCGTCCGCGGGATCGAGCGTGAAGCGGTCGATTAAGGCACGCAGGGTGAAGAGATGATCAGCGAGAAGGGCCTCACGCGCCCGCACCACGGCGGTCATGTAGATAGGGGCGGAGATGGAAGCCACGATCAGGATCACCGTGACTACCATCATCATCTCGAGGAGCGAGAAGCCCGAGGGGCGGTTTGCGCTTTGAGTGTTGTGCCGGTAGATGAGACAACCCATCGGTCCGCGCCCCATAACGCGCCCACCGGAAGCCGGCACTCTTCGTAGCGGGCCGATTCAGGCGGGGAACTTACAAGGTCCGGCCTGCCAAGCTGACGCTTGCCTGGACGAGAGCCCACCAGGCTCGTTTCTTTCCGCAACGCACGGGTGGCCTCGCGCGCCTAATCCTTTACGGACCTCCGGGCCGGTGCTCTGGTACAGCGGCAGCAGAGTCGCCCCTTCGGGCCGGCCCGCAGTAGCCACGTACAGTCTTTCTCAAGATTGGGAAGATTATCAACCATTCCAAAGGACAAGAGATTGCCGCCAGGAGCGGAGGAAATTCCTTTACGCGTGCCAGCACAATAGAGTAGGCAATTGTATGCAAGACCAGCAGGGCACCTGTTGAAACCCAGAAAGCGGCGTGCCTCCAGCATCCTCGATACCACCAAACGGGGACGCCAAATACGCCCGAGCTTATCATCGTGAACGTCACCCACTTGCGTCGAGGCAGCCAGCCGAAGGGGCCGTACGTCGCATAGAGTATCGCAATGATCACCAGCGTAGTCCCAATGGCGATTTCAACCAACAGGGTTTTTGCTCTGCTTTTCTCCATGGGGTCCCTCATTCGCAGTTTCCTTGTTGGAACGCCACGTATTCATCTATAAGCCCCTCAAGCATGGCAACATCCGTGGAAACTAGGAGACCCACTACCGCACCACTGCGGATACTCCGGACGGCGCGACCGATCGCATTCACCCTGTAAATGTTCGAATACTTAAGCGGCAGCCACTTCAGGAGGTTATTATACCGGTAAGCTGCGTACGCGAACCCCGCCGTTTCCCCTTGGCGGTCGGTCTGCGCCCTAATCTAGAACGGCGGCGCCCGTCGCGGCGAGTGTCAAGCGCGCAGCCGCAGTTCCGAGCGTGGGCTGCCCGCACTTGGCCTACAGCCTATGCAGGGCTTCCCGCCCCGCCTCCAAGGACCCAATCGTGCGGATGTAGTCGTCGACCGTCCGAATATTTTCAATTGGAATATGCACACCTAGCCGTCTTTCGCGCTCGCGATTTAGCAGCACTAACTCATCCGGAGAGTCGTCGAGGTACCACCACCCTTTGACAACTGCCAGCTCGGTCTCGAACCTGTCAGCCGGTAGCAACACTATTGGCGAAAGGTCCAGAGCCGCCCCCAATTCGTGGCGGAGTTTAACCACCAAGTCTTTCGTCAGACCCGAAGATCTGTAATACCGGTCGTAGAAATCATCGTCGCCGACAGAGCGTCTGTCGGCTAGCCTCGCCAGTTTCCTTCCGCGAATGTATCCAGAGGCCCCAAACACCATCCAGACGAGTATAGCAACGATCACTGCCGCTAGCGCCGACACGAGAATTTCCCAGCCGTTCATGATCCTCCTCTAGTTTGTGACTGCACATCTGATCATTGCAGTCGCGTCGTAGGCTGCTTCTCCTACGAGAATCACGGCACGTGCACCTGATACAATCCGCCCAGCCAGCGCCCACCCCGTTTTGCCGGGACCTCCAGTCACTAGTAGCCAGGTTGAATAGTGTGTCGGCGCTCCCAATGCTGCTGGAACCTTTGCCCCAAGCAATAGGTTCACGCCGGCGTCAGCTGCTGAGGCGCCCGCTGCTCAGACGGCCGTCTACGGCGTGACTAACGACCCAGCGAGTAGACGTTGATAGCGGTGGCGTACGTGCTACCTGGCTCCGCGTTGATGAAATTCGCCAGAACCTGCTTCCCGTCCGGCGAGAAGAAAAGGGGCAGCGGCTCTGCCAAATCGCCAGGCCTTCTCAACTTCTCCCTAAAAAGGACACCGCCGGTGCTGCTGTCCAGAATTACAAAGCCATAGTCCTCTCCGAGGGCCATGCCTGGCTCTCGCCAAAACGGCGTGGGTATATCCTTAGTTGACTCGGCGACGATTAGCTCGCCGTCGGGCGAGACGGCGAAGCTGTCCCGAACCCCCGTACCCGGCACGACCATGCGTTTCTTCATCTCCCCCGTTTTTGAATCGAATGTGCGCAACGTGTCCTTCCGCCAGCCCCCATGACCCCCGAACACAAGATGGTGACTAATCGAATAGACACTGCTCCCATCCGGGCTGAACCTAACTTCCGCATCGAAGGCGGACGTATTGAAGCGCAGCAGCTCCTTGCCGCTCTGTGGGTCGAAAACAGACAAGTTTGGCTCAACCGGGTACGGCGAGGGGGTGCCCACCCATTTGCCCGTTTTAGGGTCCCATGGGTAGGGCGGATCGTAATAGAGCACGGCCAGTTCCTTGCCCTCGGGTGACCACGCGAGGTCCTGGACCGGTCTTGGCACCATCCAGCGATTAACAGCGCGCTTGAGCTCCGCATCTAAGATTACGATTTCCGAACCGCCCTTTACGACGCAGCCTGCCGCAACCAGTCCGTCGCGCGGGCTTATGGCCATCAGCATGTCTTCGCGCGCTTCCGGCATCGGCGGATAAGGCTGGTGTAGCGGCTGCCATAACAGGAGTCGTTGCTGGCACGGCCGAACGCGCCGGATTTCTCTGCGGGCTTCGAGGCTGATGAGCGCCAGCCATGGCATCTGCATGCCGATGATAGATTTCCCGTCTGGCGAGAACCTGAACGGCCCCGGTGGTTTCTCGAGATAGACACCATCCTTCCAGGCGTACTCCCGCATTTCCGGAAGCTCGATTTGAAAAGACGGTTTTGGTTCCCCCACCCGGCTGAAACTCAGGCCACCGTGTCCCCCTTTCGACATTAGGTTGAGCAGCATGAGTCCTGATTGGCTCAGATCCTCGAGAGCTGCGCCCTCTCCCCACCAAGGACCGGGCACCGTGTATGATTTGCTTGCGATAGTCAACTTGGCATGGGCTGCGCGGGCCCAAGGCAACGTGGATACGAGAATCGACAGTGCCAAGAACCCGAGTGCCCATGCGCGGAGTGACGGGCGTGACCCAACTGCTGTTCTGTGAGATAACATAGCTAGAAAACCCCGAACTTGACGGCGCACGCCGGTTGACTTCTTCTTGAAGCAATGCTCGCCGCCACCACGTCTCCGAACACATGCCTGAGTAGTCCCCACAAGTCCTTAGGATCCCCAATGTCCGCGTGAACTTGCGCTGCGACTATCACGCTACTGGGAACCCCAAAGTCCGAGGCGGTGTTGTAAACGATGTGAACGGTACTTCCCGCGCCGACCGGCACCGAGGGTCCAGGATTGTCGATCCTTATCTCGTGGTGCCAGTTCGGCTCAAAGATCGGGTCGTTGAGCGGCTGCGATCCCGCGGGGACCCCAGGGGGAAGGCTGCTTGTATTCGTCAGCGGAACATTCATCGCTCCACCCCGGACGGGGTTCGCGCCGGGATTCCCAATGTTTCGGGGCCCGACGGGTCCGCCGAGGGCAGCGGCGGCCTGTCCGAGCAGGTAATTTTGCAGTATCTGCATCTCGGCATCCGTTAAGCACGGAAGCAGGCTCTCTGCGCTGGCGCTCGCACCCCCGCCTGCTGCGGGGCCTGTCGTGCCGCCACCGCCACCACCACCTCCACTTTCCCCGCCCCAGCCGCCGATAGGTAACCAGATTGTGAAGCAGGCGTCCATGTCATCAGGGCAATTCAGCACGCCGGGGTATCCGGCTGGATCGGTTCCTAGGGCCGCGAGCAGCCCC
>Ga0074046_10003928_pt1 | contig 12252 bp, 11 predicted proteins | sample BogForMeECP23OM3_FD_94441 | JGI IMG/M metagenome (GOLD analysis project Ga0074046, IMG submission 94441) | Bog forest soil microbial communities from Calvert Island, British Columbia, Canada - Bog Forest MetaG ECP23OM3 | ecosystem: Environmental > Terrestrial > Soil > Wetlands ...
GATTCGAACGGCGGATCCCCGCGCCAGGTCTTTCGCGGCTGGGTTACCTCCTATGCGTGGACGGGCGCCAACGAGCTTTTCCTGCTGGAAGGCAAGCCGAATCTCGATGAGTTCGTTTGGCGCGTCCGCCTGGATGGTTCGGCTCCGGTGCGCTCCCGGGCTGTGCTGCGGCTTAATTTCGTACTTACGGACGTGAGTTCGAATATGCATCCCGGCTACTCCATTTTCGACGTGCACCCCGACCGGCGGCGCCTGGTCACGGAGGCCTTCCGCTTCCAGGAATCCGACATCAGCATGATTGAGAATACTCGCTAGCTGAAATTTCGATCAAACAACAAATCCTCGATCAAGTCACCAAGCTGCCCTTGACCCAACAACAACTCGTTCTCAATTCTGCATCCAACCTGATGCGCAAGACCCCTCGCGGTACTGGGGAAGGAAGGATATCTCGGAAGCGTCCGCCGGAGGTAAGTTCGGACCAGATAGCGGAAACCGACTTTGTGTCTCTTGACAGGCGGAAAACGATAGGCTAGGATGGTAAGTGGGGTTGTGGAAGAAACAGGATTCAGATTCAGGAGTCAGGGGGCAGAATGAAAAGCATCTGCTCTCCACCGGCTGCCTTCTGCTTGCTGCCAACTGCCTCCTGCGTTCGGGGGAGCCGGGGTGGAAAAGGCTCTTGGCAGGCATAGCAGCCCTGGACAAGATGTCGCCGCCGACAGGGAAAGAAAAAACTAGTAACTTCAAAAAGTGACGAGCGAAGCAGGAATGTCTATGAAAACAAAGGGTCGGTCTTCCAGAGGCGGGGGTAAAGCGGGAATGTTCTAGAAAACAAAGGCAGTTAAGTGTTGAAAGCGGGAATATTAGTGAAAAGAATGGTACTTAGTAGCGGTAGTTGTACGTGGCCAAGAAGGACTTGGTGCGGATTTCGGGCGGCGGGTGTCTGACGCCCTCCCCCGCCGACGAAAGCAGCGTTTACTGCTGACTGGCACTAAAGTCAGCCACCGCCTTGCCAGTTCATTAAGTGCTGGTGTCACATGAAATGGGATCCACCCGAGCCGCCGGTCATTCCCGTCCCGCCATGGCGGGAGGAATCCAGTCCGACAACAGCACATTTCCAAAGGTTTGCGTATTGGACTCGCTTTCGCGGGAATGACTGCGCTCCAAATGACACCAGCACCGTTCATCAGGATCTTTTGTCAAAGCGTGTGGGGTGAAGTATGCTATGTGGCTTTCGTCCCAAATAGCTCTTGAGGGGAGTCATGACTGAACCCATTTTGCAGGCATCGAATTCAACACCCGCAAGCACACCTCAGCCACAATTGCAGCGGCGGCTTGGGATCCTGAACGCCACTTCCATAAATATGTCGAACATGATCGGCATCGGGCCCTTCATCACGGTTCCGCCCATCCTGGCGACGATGGGCGGTCCGCAGGCCCTTATCGCTTGGTTTGTAGGCGCTCTTCTCGCCATTTGCGATGGGCTGGTAGTTTCCGAACTCGGCGCTGCTTTACCCGGAGCGGGCGGACCTTATGTGTTCCTGCGCGACACCTTCGGGCGCGAGCGCTGGGGCAAACTGATGGCCTGGATGTTCATCTGGCAGTTTCTCTTTTCGGGCACACTGGAAATCGCTTCGGGAAGTATCGGCATGGTGCAGTACCTGAGTTTCCTCTGGAGAGATCTCGCCTTGCATCCCTGGCGCATCAAATTCCTGGCGGCAGCGATTTCAGCCTTGGTCATGCTCTCCTTATACAGAAAGATACAGGATATCGCCCGGCTAATGATGATTCTCTGGATCACCACCCTGGTGACCACGGGCTGGGTGATTGTTTCCGGTCTTGTGAAGATGAACGTGCACATGGCATTCGATTTTCCTCCCCATGCTTTCACCTTGAATTGGGCATTTCTACTGGGGCTGGGAAATGGGACCGTCCTGGTGATTTACAACTATCTCGGGTACAACCAGGTCTGTTATCTGGGCGGGGAAGTGAAAAATCCGGCACGAACGATTCCCTACGCTGTAATTCTCTCCATATTGGGTGTCAGCATAATCGACTTTCTTCTCTCCTTCAGTTTCGTGTCGGTGGTTCCGTGGCGAGAGATGGTGAAGGAAGGGTCGCTGGCCTATAACGCGGTGGCTTCGGTTTTCATGGGCAAAATCTACGGTCCGTGGGGCGCCTGGGTGATTTCAGGGATGATCCTGTTCACTGCTTTTGCCTCCGTATTTGCCCTCATGCTGGGGTATTCAAGAGTGCCCTACGCGGCGGCGCAGGATGGCGCGTTCTTCCGCTATTTCGGAGCGCTTCATCCCCAGGGAGAGTTTCCCCATCGCTCGCTTGTCCTGGTCGGGTTGCTGTGCATCATCGCCAGTTTCTTTGGGTTGGTGCAGATCATCACCGCTTTGATTCTGGCGCGAGTCCTGGTGGTTTTTATCGGACAGATCAGCGGGCTGTTCATCATGCGCAAGTACCGTCATGAAATAAGACTGCCCTTCAAAATGTGGCTTTATCCTCTTCCCGCGATTCTGGCGTTAATCGGCTGGCTCTTTGTGTTCATCAGTCCTTTAAGCCAACCCGGGGGGTGGAGATATATGCTCTATGCCTTCGGGACCCTCATTGCGGGATTAGCAGCCTATCTTGCATTGGCCGCCCAAAAGCATGACTGGCCTTTCGCCCCTCGGGCCCAGGGGGTCCGAAGTTGACTTCATGCGCAGCGTGGCTCGTCGAAAGGGAGGCCATCCCAAATGACAGCATCACCGAGAGCAAGCGACATATTATCCCGTGCCTTCTTTTGGTATAATAGAGGGAGAGTGCAAGGGCGATCCGTTTCGGGTGACAGCAGCACGGCCGCGCGCGGACATGGACGTTGGACTCCCTGCGCTTCGTCTTGCGACGCCGACCAAAGCTCCGCATTCCTGGCACTCGACTGCGGGAGCCTGTGCCCAGGCTTAGGTAATCGCGAAGGCTTGGCGCTGTCTTACGTTTGAATTTGGGGGTATTTCAAGGAATTCTATGGCAACTACTCATGTTGAGTTGAAAGAAAGGGAATTGCCTGCCGAGCGCAAAAGAGTTGTAAACGATCTCAGCATTCAGATCGCAACCGTGAATGGGTCAGGCAGCCAAACGGCAAACAGTGTCCTTTTGAGGGCCATTTTCCAGATGGGGATTCCGGCCACCGGCAAGAACCTGTTTCCGTCGAACATCGCCGGCCTGCCCACCTGGTTCACGATTCGTGCTTCCAAGGATGGATACCTCGCGCGCCGGAAGGATAGCGAGTTCTTGGTGGCGATGAACCCTGAGAGCGCCGACGAAGATGTATTTGCCCTGAAGCCGGGCGCCGCCTGTGTTTACGACGAGCGCTTAAACTTGCGACGGCTTCGCGATGATGTGGTGTTTTATCCGGTGCCTTTTGACCAGCTCGTGGCCCCCGTATGCCCCGATGCCAGGTTGCGCAAGTTGGTTCGAAACATGATTTACGACGGCGTGCTCGCCAGGCTGCTGGGTATCGAAATGGAAGAGATCCAGATCGCCTTGCGCAAGCAGTTCAAGAAGAAGGCCAAGGCGGTGGACCTGAACTTCAATGCAGCTCAGGCCGGCTACGACTACGCTACGCGGACTTTCCAGAAGCAAGATCCCTTCTATCTCGAGTGCATGGACGCAACGCGCGGGAAGATTATTATCGACGGCAACTCGGCTTGCGCGCTCGGGGCGATGTTCGCCGGCGTCACCGTGGTCACTTGGTACCCCATCACTCCTTCTTCGTCAGTCTGTGAAACGTTGATCGAGTACATGAAGCGCTACCGCCTCGACAAGGAAACCGGGAAGGCCACGTTTGCCATCGTCCAGGCAGAGGACGAATTGGCAGCCATCGGAATGGTGATGGGCGCCGGCTGGGCGGGGGCGCGGGCCATGACGGCTACCTCCGGTCCCGGCATTTCCCTCATGTCGGAGTTCACGGGCTTCGGCTATTACGCAGAGATTCCCGCCGTTATATTCGACATCCAGCGGGTCGGGCCCTCGACGGGTCTGCCGACCCGGACGGCGCAGGGTGACATGCTGAAGAATGCTGTCCTTTCTCACGGTGACACGAAGCACATCATGCTGATTCCTTGCTCCGTCGAGGAGTGCTTCACGTTATCGATCGAGGCGTTCGACTTGGCGGAAGAGTTCCAGACTCCGGTGTTCGTCATGAGCGACCTTGATCTCGGGATGAACAACTGGATGGCCGATCCCTTCCAGTATCCTGAAAAACCCATGGCGCGTGGCAAGGTGCTCAGCGCCGAAGATGTCCGCCGGCTTGGCGGGTTCGCTCGTTACAAGGACGTGGATGGCGACGGGATCGGATATCGCACTCTCCCCGGCACGCCCGAACCTTTGGCCGGTTACTTCACGCGTGGCAGCGGCCACAACGAGAAGGCCATCTACAGCGAACGGCCGAACGATTACGTTAACAACATGGACCGCCTGGCTCGGAAGTTCGAGACGGCCCGCGCCAAGCTCCCCAAGCCGGTGATCCAGGAAAATGGCAGGCGTGAGGTGGGCATCATCGCTTATGGCACAAGCCACTGGGCGGTGCTGGAAGCCCTCGATCAACTAAAGAAAGAGCAGGATATTGAGGCCAGCTATTGCCGCCTGCGTGCTTACCCCTTCGCCCTGGAAGTCCGCGACTTCATCCGCCGGTACGATCGAGTTTATGTCGTGGACCAGAACCGCGACGCCCAGATGCTGGGCCTCTTGCGGCTGGAACTGGAAGCAGCAGACATCAAGAAGTTGCGCAGCGTGCGGCATTACGACGGCTTGCCTATTGACGCGCGCAGCATCACGGACGAGATTGTTTCCCAGGAGGCACAGAACTGACATGGCGACTGTAACCGTTCCCCCGGCATCGCCGGCCAAAGTTAACCGCATCGGCCTTGAGCTGGCCAACTACAAAGGCAACAAGAGCACCCTCTGCGCTGGGTGCGGTCATAACGCTATCTCCGAGCGCATCATCGAGGCCTGCTACGAAATGGGCGTTGAACCGCATCGTGTGGTCAAGCTTTCGGGCATTGGCTGCTCCTCGAAGAGCCCGGCCTATTTTCTGCGCACCGCTTATGGTGTGAATTCACTCCACGGGCGCATGCCCTCAATTGCCACGGGCGCCATGCTGGCGAACCGGAGTTTAATTGCCCTGGGCGTAAGCGGCGACGGCGATACAGCGTCCATCGGGATTGGCCAGTTCGTGCACCTGATGCGCCGCAACATGCCTCTGATCTACATCATCGAGGACAACGGCGTATATGGGTTGACCAAGGGCCAGTTCTCCGCTACGGCCGACATCGGTTCCAAGCTCAAGACGGGTGTGGTGAACGACCTGCCGCCCATCGACACCTGTGCGCTCGCCATCCAGCTCGGCGCCACCTATGTGGGGCGTTCATTCTCGGGCGACAAGAGGCAGTTGTCAGCCTTGCTGAAAGGCGCGCTTGCCCATAACGGGACTTGCATGTTGGACGTAATCTCGCCCTGTGTGACCTTTAACGATCATGAGGGATCAACGAAGAGTTACAGCTATGTGAAAGACCATGACGAGCCTTTGGCCGACGTGAGCTTTGTCCCCTACTTCGAAGATATCTCGGTGGATTACGACCCGGGCTCAACCATGGACATCACCATGTACGACGGCTCGCACATCCTGCTTCGCAAACTCGAGGAATCTTACGATCCCACCAATAAGATAGAGGCCCTTCGCTTGCTCACCGAATCCCACGACAAGGGGGAGATCATTACCGGCCTCTTTTACGTGAACACCAAGCCGGAGAACTTCCTCACTTTGCTGAATGTCGTCGACGAGCCACTGGCGACTTTGCCGGAGTCGAAAGTGCGCCCGCCCAAAGAGGTCCTCGAGCAGGTGATGCAGGACCTCATGTAATTATCATTCTCCTTCGTACGCGCGCTTAAGACCTTCAATATCGAACTTCTTCATTTTGAGAAAAGCTTCGGTCACTCGCGCTAATTTCCTTTCGTCATTATCTTTGAGCATCTCGTCCATTGCAGCGGGAACAATCTGCCACGAGAGGCCGTGCTTGTCTTTCAGCCAGCCGCACTGTTCTGCGTTAGGGTCGGCGGAGAGTTTTCCCCAGTAATAATCGATCTCTTCCTGAGTCTCGCAATGCACCTCGAACGATATTGCTTCGTTAAAAGTAAAAAGGTGCGCGTGAGCGCTATCCATGGCCGCGAACTTTTGGCCTTCCAGCGTGAAGGCAGCGTGCTTGACGGTCCCTGCTTGGTCAGGCTGTTCGCCTTCGCCGTAGCGGACAATGCCGTCAAGTCTTGAGTTGTTGAACACGGTTGCATAAAACTCCATCGCTGCTTCGGCTTTTCCGCACTGCTTGCCGACGAACATCAGCGTCGGCGTGATGCTCTGTTCAATCGCCCTGCCGCCCGTAAACATCACCTGCCACGATAGACCGTGTTTGTCCTCCGTCCACCCGTATCTTTCGCTGAATGGGTATTCACCGAACTCCATGAGCGGCTTGCCACCTTGGCCCAGCTTTGTCCACAACTCCTCGGCCTCGTCTTTCGTCTTGCAAGCAACTAGAAATGAGACCGCTGGAGTGAACTTGAAAAGCGGGCCCGCGACCAGGAGGGCAAATTCGTGGCCCGCGAGCCGCAGGGTGACGATGTCAACCGTTCCCGAGGGCGTATTACGAAGGGTGGTTCTGTTTTTAACTTGCGAGTCCTTGAATATCGAAGTGTAGAACTTGCTTAACTCCTCGGCTCCCTTCTCGAACCACAGGCACGGGGTGATTTTCTGTGTTCTTGTTCTTTCGGTCGTCTCAATGGGTGATGTCATTAGGATGCTCCTTAGGAATTCACCTTGGGCCGTGAGCAAAACCTAGCTCTTTCCAAAACTTATCCCAGCGCCAAATTGAGGCGGCGTAAGCGGGCAGGGGGTAGCCGAGTTGGTGAGCCAAGGCGATCACCTGACCTCGGTGATGCGCCTCGTGGGCGAACATGTAGGCGAACATTGTCGCGCCGGCCGGCCAAACCGGCATCCAACTGTCGCGCGAGAATTTGGTCACCCGCCGATCCACCTTTTCCGAGAGTGCTTCCTTGAGCATTTGAAGGCAGCGCGCGGCGCTTTTCCGGTGAGCGATGGCGGTTTGTCTCAGGGTACAGCGATGGGGATCAAGCGGTGCAGGGCATTTGAGGTGAGGCGCAGAACGCTTCAACCAAACCAGGCGGCTGTTGTGCATATGCGCAAAGATGGCGGCGATAGTACGGCCCGCGCGCCGGTTCAGGCCGGGCAGCTTGGCTCGCCAGGCGTCTGCCTCGAGGTGCTCAAGGAGAACCCGATTCATGCGGTCGCTGGCCGCGTAGGTTTCCAGCAAAACCTGGCGGACGTCAGATTGACATTTTGTCCCGGCTGACATTATGGCTTCCTGGCGGAGTTGGCGCCTGGAGTCGTCAACCTTTATACTCGTCTAGCCCAGAAGAATGCCCCTGCAAGCACGCGTCTTTCGAGCCGAAAATAGCCATTAATGCTGTGAAAATTGGCGATTTTCGCTCTTTTTGCGTTAAAATTGGGTTCGTTTTGCACTAAAAACCAGTTCGTTTTGTGCCTCTAAAAATAGCTAAGTCCTTTATTTGCACTAGATGGCTAAGTTCGTTTCGACTAAAAAACATCTTTTTCCAGTTTCCCTTGCTTCCCCCATCCGGTCAGGTCCGTCCCGGGCATCCATGCCGCAGTCCGCTGGCCGCGTGCCGGCGCTTCTCTGCGACAACACTAGGCTATCATCAATTGGTTGTCTTGTCAAGAGAAAAATGCAGAGGGACAAAAGGTCAAGGCGCGAGGGTGAGGCAAGTCCGCGGCAAGGGCGTTTACCGGCAACTAGGCCGCTCCTGTCCAAGTTCCGAGTGCCGCGTCATCCGCCCGGGACCGCGGCCGCGAGACCCACGGCCACAGAGAGTTGACTAGAAACCGCCGAACCGACCGCGGCGACCTACACAGTGGCAGCATGGATGTTCTCTGCCACGAACGAGTAGGGGCGTTTCAGGTAAGCTAAGAATCCTGTTGCACCATCAGAAAACTAGTGGTACTATACACCTGTTTAGTATGCCGAGTGAGTTGACAGCTGCGCAGCGGCAAGTATGGCTTTTTCTCAACGAGCGAGTGGATGCAGGCGAGCCGTCCCCAACTTACCGTGAGATATGCAAACGCTTCGACTATTCCAGCCCCAAGGCTGCGTTTGACCACGTTTTGGCGCTTGAAAAAAAGGGGTATCTGAAGAGGGGGGAGGGCGCTCGCAACATGCGTTTACTGCGTAGGAGCAGGGGGATACCACTACTTGCCCACATTCCTGCGGGGTCCCCGGATGAAACATTGACAAGTACTGACATACGCTTTAATGTTGACTACGATTTTCACGGCATTCGTGATCGCTCGCGGGCGTTTGCGCTACGTGTGACAGGCGACTCGATGATTGGCCGTCACATCTTCGATGGCGATATTGTGCTTCTCGACAATCCGGCTGACGCCCGAGACGGCGATATCGTGGCCGCGCTGATCGACAACCAATCCACCCTGAAGACCTTGGTGCATAAAGGGGGGAAGGCTTGGCTTCGGGCCGAAAATCCCAATTACCCCGACTTGATTGCCTTGTTCGATATACAGGTCCAGGGCGTCGTTCGCGCGGTAATCCGGCTGATGAAACAATGAGGGGAAGGGCGTCTGATACCCGAGTTGCGGTCAGACGCAGGCAGAGTGCGGGATTGGAGAAAACAACATTTTTACCGCCGCGTTGACACCAACTTCAATCAGTGGTCCGCTCCGCGAGTGCGGATATCGTGCCGATCTGCTTCGTAGGGAGTTCTCATTCGGGGATGGACAGATCGTACCATTGGTGGGGTTTGCCCAGGCTCCCACGGATGCTCGCTCGGCGTGCGTCGCCGTGCTCTCAACGTCGAACGGCTCCCGCTTGGCTGTGGAAGATTGCAAGCCTCTTGGAGCGCCACTCGTATTCGTATGTTCACAAAATACGCTCCAATGGTGGAAGCAGGGGGCAAAGGTGCCAGAATTGTTGGAGAGCATCCCGACGGACAACGTTGCCAAGTTCTTTCAAGAGCATCGGGAACAGTTCTCACCTGGCGCGGTTTATCGCGCAAAGACTTGGGGGCGCTTCCAGAGGGCGTACCAGCTCAGTTTTGTCGACCTTGGGCTCATGCCTCTCGTCGAGGAGGAGGTTGGTAAGTCTCTTGACAGGCTCATAGAGCAAAACGTTTCCGGTCTCAAGGATCGCCTCGGCTGGGGTCAGGTTACGGGCGATCAGGGCCGATGGTTATTACAAACAGTATTCTGGCTTGTTTCCGGGAAGATTCTGGGCGACAAGCAGGTTGCGGCATTTAGGGACCTCAGCCTTGACGACGTGGACGAGGTGTTCCGACGGTTGGCGAACCACTATGGTACAAAACTGCTCACGGCCGGTTCCCAAAGGAAACTGGAAGCCTTGCAGGAATCCGCTCGCATCATAAGCCGCCACAGTAGCTTGGTGCTGACCACGACTGAGTCTCTCGCGCATGTGTACGAAAACACCCTAATCGAGGCAGCGACGCGCTCTTCCCTTAGCACGCACAGTACTCCGTCATTTCTAGTCGACTACACACTCGGAAACCTGGCTGACTGGATACGCGAAATTCCAGTTGAAGACCGGAGCGTTTTCGAGCCGGCGTGTGGGCACGCGGCGTTCCTAGTGTCGGCAATGCGACTGCTTGCAGAAATGCTCCCGCCCGGAAAAGAAGCACCAACCAGTCGGGGGCCGTATCTGAGACGCCGATTGCACGGCAATGACATTGATGCATTTGCCCTTGAGCTGGCTCGGTTGTCACTGACCCTCACAGACATTCCAAATCCTGACGGCTGGGACTTGGAGCCGCGGGACATGTTTCTCGGCAATCGCTTGGGTGAGCAGGCAAAGAAGAATACCATATTACTAGCCAACCCTCCGTTTGACAACTTCTCGGCCGAGGAAAGGGACTCCTATCGAGACCAAAACTCGCCAGTCCATTTCGTCAACAAATCTGCCGAAATGCTCTGGCGGACAGTGCCGAACCTTCCCCTTGGAGCAGTCTTTGGTGTCGTTCTCCCACAAACCTTCCTGCACAGCAAAAACGCAAGGGATCTTCGCCAGTTTCTCGTCACGGAGTGTGAGCTGAAGGAAATCTGTCTTTTCCCTGACAAAGTGTTCTCGTTCTCCGACGCCGAATCGACAATTTTGATCGGCCGCCGCAAAAAGGCTTCCGGGCAAAGCCACGTTTTGTATCGCCGGGTCCGAGAACGTGAGGTTCAATCCTTCCGGTCATGTTATGTCGCCTCGGCTACGCGCACGGTTTCTCAATCGCAGTTTTCAAGCGATGAATTGTTTTCTATGCGAGTCCCTGAACTGGAGGAGGTGTGGGCAGCGCTGGCAGACAACCCGACGCTCGCCGACATCGCTGTGCTTGGGCAGGGCCTCATATATCATGGCAAGCACCTGCCGCCAGCCACCCCGACATACTCCGAGGAGCAATTCGAAGGGAGCCAGCAAGGCTTTGTGTTCTTCGATCACGGGTTACAATTGCATGAAATGCCGAAGCTCTACTGGATGAACCTGGATTCATCTGCGATCCGGCGCCCAGTGAGCGGGACCACAGTGGGCACACCGCAAGTTCTCCTCAATTACGCTCCTGCAAGTCGGGGTCCCTGGCGCCTGAAGGCCCTGATTGACAGGCAGGGCCATCCCGTCACAAGCCGTTTTATTCCCGTGCGTCCAAAAGCGCCTTTGAACTCACTGGAAACCTCTTGGGCTCTGCTCAACTCGCCGGTTGCAAACGCCTACGCCTTCGCGCATTTGGGGAAACGCGACAATATCGTCGGCGACATTCGGAAGATACCGGTTCCTGAGGTGAGGTCTTTCGAAGAAGTTGAACGCGCCGCAAGTGCGTATCTTGAGGCCGCCGGGTCGCAGTCGGATTCCAGAGCCCTTCAAAGACTTTTGTTTCGAGTTGACGCGGAAGTTCTAAAGCTCTATTCGTTGCCGTTGGAGCTGGAACGATCACTACTTGCAATTTTCACCAATTGGGAGCGCGTAGGCGTGCCATTCAAGCAGAGCAGATACCTACCAAGGGAACTCGAGAATTCGGTGCAGTTTTCCGATTTTCTTCAGTTTGAACAGGATTGGCCAGCGACAAATCGCGAACGCGGCCTCCTCATCGACAAGAACATTTCAGGTACCATCAGCAAAGAAGAGCAAATGCGTCTGGATGCATTGCAGGCCTACGCCGACTATCACGTCGACCAAGTGGCTCCGCGCCCTAGCCATGTGCTCGATGAACTCGAAAAGCGGCTAGCTTCCGGCCTTCCCAAAAAGGACGGGGCTGCTTGATGGTCGGATTCGAATACCCAACCCAACCGCACTCGCGGCGGCACGGCCCCGGCGGGTACAAAGATTACGAAAGCTTTCGCGATTGGCTCCGCGATGAGTTCACCTTTCGATGTGTATACTGCCTTCACCGCGAGCAGTGGTATGGCCGCGGCGTGGCGTTTCATATCGACCATTCCAATCCGGTAACGGTTGACGAGCAGGGGGAGTGCGAATACTCAAATCTGGTCTACGCGTGTGCCACCTGCAACGAAGCGAAGAAAGCCATCCTCAACGTCCCAAACCCCTGCGAAGTGGCGTTTCGCGATTGCCTGCGCATCATGCCGGATGGGCGCGTAAAGGCTCTGAACGCGGACGGCGCGAAGCTTGAACAAGCTCTAGGGCTGAACAGCCCGAGCAACTTACGACACCGCTCACGATGGATGCGCACGCTTGAGGCGCTGAAGACAAAGGAACCTGACCTCTACCGGGAGTTTATGGGATTTCCTGAAAATCTGCCAGACCTGCGTAAGAAGCGAGTCCCGAGCAACACGAAACCAGAGGGGGCGGAAAACTGCTACTTCGCTCTTCGCGAGCGCGGGGAACTGCCTGCGACCTACTAGCGACCAACGCCACTCGATTTCCGGATGGATCGTCGGCAACTCATCCACAATGCGATAAGGGAAGGGTGGCCCGTTATCCGCCTGGAGTGTTTAACTGTCGGCGGACTCGTCCATGAACGCTACGGAGGAACTAACCCGCATTTCTCACCAGCTTTTTGGGACCGGCTTCGAGGGCGCGGAGAGCGGCGACTGCGGCCTCACTTTGAGCCCCTGGCGTCGAAAAATCGCCTGTGGATAACTGGGTGAGACTAAGGCCC
>Ga0074046_10003929_pt1 | contig 12245 bp, 8 predicted proteins | sample BogForMeECP23OM3_FD_94441 | JGI IMG/M metagenome (GOLD analysis project Ga0074046, IMG submission 94441) | Bog forest soil microbial communities from Calvert Island, British Columbia, Canada - Bog Forest MetaG ECP23OM3 | ecosystem: Environmental > Terrestrial > Soil > Wetlands ...
AGGATCAAACGGCGGAAGCTGCACGATCTCAGCAACGCCAGGGCGTCCCGAGCGCGGCTGATTTCTGACCCGAGATGAATATCCGACAGGAGCAACGTATCAAGCGTTGGAGCCTGCATGCCTGCATTGTGGGATTACCCGCGTGAAAGGATGATGAAAACACTATGAACAGATGGTCGGCGAACCAGATCCGTTATCAGCTAAAACTCCCTTAGCGTCCTAAGGGTCACCGTTTCATGCCCACCCTCTCGCCAAAAGCGGGCGAGAAGGGATGGGGTACCCCAAGTTTAGGACTCAGGCGGAAAGGCTGGGCCACCCGTCCACGACCGTCCATTTGGTTTGCCCTCATGTCAGACTTCTTCATCCCGGATCATTGATGAACGAAATCGGGGCAGCTACCAAAGAAGCTTCAACGCAAATTGCACTTGTCGGGCCGTCGTAGAGGTGCCGGTAATCGCTCCTGCGGTGCCCGAGACCCCGGTGGGCGTGAAGGTAATCAGATTCGGCGTGTTGAAGTTGGCCCGGTTCAGCAGGTTGAAGATCTCCGCACGAAACTGCAAGGTAATGCCTTCACTCAGGTTAGTGTTCTTGATGGTGGAAAAGTCCCAGGTCGCCAGGCCGGGGCCGTTAAGGTTGTTCCTTGAGGCGTTCCCGAAGAATCCGCTGTTGGGCGGCGGTTGCAGAAAAGCAGCGGGATTGTACCACTGGGCGGGAGTACCGATAATCGGGTTGCCGGTGAAGTTTGGATTGCTGAACGGCCTGACTGGATTGCGCGTGTCTCCATCGTTCGAGGGGTTATAGCTGAGCTGGGCGGTGAACGGTAGTCCGCTTTGCAATGTGACGATGCTATCCACCGACCAGCCGCTCACCAGCCCATTGGCGAAGCCTTGCAATCCATTGGCATACTTCTGACCGTTGCCGAAAGGCAACGCATAAACCGCACTGATCACGCCCACGTTGGTGACATTCCAGGCTGCCGGTCCCCAGTCGGCGCGAATATCGTACGGGTTCGATACCAGTCCGGGCTCGTTGCCCGTGGTTGTGCCATTCACCGAATCGCCATCGTCGAGCGCCTTGGACCAGGTATAAACGCCGCGCAGCGAAAGACCATTGCTGAAGCGGCGGTTGAAGTCCACTTGCAGTGCGTTGTAGCTGCTATCGCCGTACGAGAAGTAAGTCCAGGTATTGGCCAGGGTGGGATTGGCTCTCGGCGTTCCGGCCTTGATGTAGTACGAACCATCCGGCACCGGCGTCCCCGCCAGGCCCGGGGGAAAGCTGGCAGGATAAGTCGCCGGGCACGGCGATGCCGGACAGATGGTCGGGAAGGGCGTGTTGGCATCAAGGCCGACGATTTCATGGTAGCCGTGCGAGCCGACATAACGCAGGGTCAACGAAGTATTTGGAGTTATGGCCTGCTCAACCGCCAGCGTGTAGGAGATCAGGGTCGGCGTCTTCAGGTTCGGCTGCACTCCTCCCGGCACCAGCAGGGCGCTTGAGGGCGGAGGAAGATCAGGGTTAATCGGAAGCTTGGCCACGGGCAGGTTCGCAATGCTGTACGTGGGATTAAACGGGGCATTCTGGTCCGTGCGGTAACCCAGGGCGTCCTGCAGATCGTTGTAGATCCCGAATCCGGCCCGTATCACCGTCTGTCCGGGATAGGGACTCCATGCGATACCCACACGCGGCTCGGGCAGAAACTTTGCGTTGTTAACCGTGAATGTGCTGCTGGCGATTCGCGGCTCGCTGGAGATTACTCCGTCGGTGAAGGTGTAATTGGCGGCGCGGCCATGCGCCTCGTTCCATCCGGTCGAGAACTCGCCCCGGAAGCCGAGGGTGAGCGTTAGCTTGGGACTCACACGAATCGTGTCTTTGGCGTAGAACGCACCGAAGAACGATCGCCAGTTCAGCTCGGTCGGCGCGGGATCATATAGGAACGAGCTTGTGACTCCAGACAGAAATGTTGTGAGGCTGGTGAACGTAGCCTGTCCATATTGGCTGAGGGCCAGGGTCTCGTTCGATTGAAATTGCTGGAACCACGCGCCGAATTCAAACTGATGTTGTCCGTGGGTCAGCGATACCCGGTCTTCATAGGTATACAGATTGCGGGCCAGCCTCAGGTTGCTCCCATTGTTGCTTCCTGCCAGTCCAAGCTGCGCCTGCGGATTCGAAGCCGCGCTTCCGCCCACCACGACGGCACCCACGGGGAGTCCCGTCAGAAACCCAGGAACCGTCGTGGCTGGAGTACCCGGCGTAGGTTCTCCGGTGAAGTAGTAACTTGCTCGTGAGTAGCCGACACGGGCGGTATTCAGCAGGGTCGGCGAGAAGACATGCGTCTCTTCCAGGCTGGCCACCTGCTCGGTCAGCGTCAAAATATCGGTGCTGTAGGGATTGAGGGTAGTCGCGGTGTCATCGGCGCCGTCGTCAACGGTGTACACCATTGAGAAGTTGTCCTTCGCGGAAAAAACATGGTCGTAGCGAGCGTTGCCGAAGTACTCGCGTATGGTCTGCAGCGGGCTGCTGGATACCTCCGCGATTCCATTGAAGTCGGGATCGCTGGGCGAGGGAGTAGGCCACAGATTCAGCAGGGGCTTGACGCTGGGCGCTGCTGCCGCGCGCGAAGCCAGATCGGGCACAAACGCCACTGAGGTCTGGTGCAGGTCCTGAATAAATGCCTCGAAGTTTATGAAGAGAAAGTCCTTGTCCTTCTGGATGGGTCCTCCGAAGGAGCCCCCAAACTGGTTGCGCTGAAACGGCGGAGCCGAGCCCTGATCGAAATAGTTAGGCGCGTCCAGCGCGTTGTTGCGCAGATACTCATACAACGCGCCGTGCCATTGATTGCTTCCCGACTGGGTCACAATCGTCACCTGCGCGCCCGGGCGCTTGCCGTATTCGGCGCCATAGGTGTCGCGCAGCACATTGAACTCGCGCACCGCGTCCACGCCCAACAGGTTCCCGCTCGGGCCGCCCGGGGTCATGTTGTTCTCGGCAGCGCCGGTGAACTCCACCCCGTTCAGCAGAAACAGGTTCTGCTGCGGACGATTACCCGATACGGAAAAGTTGTTGCCCGTGGTCGAGTTGGAAACCCCGATGCCGCCCGTCTTCTCCCCGCTGAAATTTACGATGCCGGGATTGAGTGTGAGCAGCAGGTCGAAGCTCCGCCCATTCAGCGGCAGGGCCTTCACTTCCTTCTCTCCCACCAGCCCGGTGATGTCCTGCGTCGACGTATTGACCACCGGAACGTCCGCCACCACTTTCACCTGCTCGGTCACATTGCCGACCTTCAGGCTCAGGTCCGCGGTGGCATCCTGACCCACCACCAAAAGAATTCCCGTGCGGACTTCCTCGGCGAAGCCGTCCTTCTTCGCGCGCATCTCGTATCGGCCAATGGGAAGCGCCAGCAGTTCGTACATGCCGGACTGGTTCGTGACCGCCGTACGGGCAAGCCCCGTGTCCAGGTTTGTCGCGGTTACCGCGGCCCCAGAAACAGCGGCGCCGGTCTGGTCCGTCACCCTTCCCGACAGACTTGCCGCCACCTGCGCCCTTGCGTGGATCGGGATAAGACAGAAAAACAACAGGACTGCCGCCGAGAGACGATGCTCTTTCACTTCAACCCCCTTGGTGACGATGTCCGACACGACTTAACGGTTTCAGTCGTTATGAATCGACATAGCACTCTAATATAGGTCGTATCGAAACGCAAAGCGGCTCAAATCGGCGGAAGGAGTGATCGTGCTTCTTTAATTCAACCGCGCAGTTTCTAAGGGTCGGAGCGGCTGCGCTTGGCGGACCGGACTCCCGGTTCCAAGGCATCGAAAATGGCATCAAATGATGATATTATTGTGCCGTATCTGGAGGCTGCAATGCGCACCACGCTGGCGCTGGATGATGAGCTGGTAGCCAAGGCCCAGGCTTTCACGGGACTGAAGGAGAAGTCCGGTCTGGTTCGGGAAGCGCTCAAAGCCCTGATTGAGCGCGAAAGCGCGCGGCGGTTGGCGCGTTTAGGCGGCAGCGAGCCTGCCCTGGAGGCGCCGCCGCGGCGACGGACAACCCGGGCGTGATTCTGGTCGATACCTCCGTCTGGATCGATCATCTGCGCCGGCACAACAAAACGCTCGCCCAACTGCTCCACGCCGGCATGGTCCTCACTCATCCTTTTGTGATTGGCGAACTCGCTCTGGGCGACCTGCGCCAGCGTGAGGTCGTGCTGACTGCCCTCTCCGATTTGCCTTGTGCCGGTGTCGCCACCGAGCCAGAAGTCCTGCATTTCATCGATCAGTATGCCTTGTTTGGGCGTGGTGTCGGCTACCTTGACGTCCATTTGCTTGCCGCCGTGCGATTGACGCCGGGAGTGGAGCTGTGGACCAATGATAAGAGGCTGCAAAAGGTCGCTGTCCAATTGGGTATGACAACGACCCTGCCATGACGCCGTCACAACGGTTCAAGCTCTTCGCGTTGAAGCTGGAAATACCGCGGGCGAGAAGGGATGGGGCACCCCAAAGTTAGAGCTTAGGCGGAAAGGCTGGGCCACCCGCCTAAGCTAGGGTCACGGCATCCGGCTATTCCCGAAAAAGTGGGACACCCGCCCTTCAAAATGCTGCCAGGCGTGCGATTAGCCAATAAGACGCCGTCGTGCCGATTGCATAGGGTGGAACGCGCCATGACCATCCCGGCAGCTTGACCATCCATCGGCGTGTCGCCGCAATTAAGACCACGGCCAGGGTGACGAAAGAGAAATGCCCGACCTCGACTCCGGCACTGAAGAAACCCAACGCCAGAGGGATGTGCCCGACCGGCAAGCCAGCCGCGCTGAGTCCGCCGGCGAAGCCGAGCCCGTGCAGCAGCCCGAACGTGAAGGCCACCAGCCATGGTTTGCGTTGCGCCAGCCCAGTCGGATTCTCACGTTTTCGCAGAACCTCATAGGCGACGAACAGAATGCTGAGGGCGATGACTGCTTCCACCGGTGCGGGAGGAACATGAACGAAGCCCAGCGTAGCGAGGGTCAGGGTAACTGTGTGCGATAGGGTGAAGGCACTGACGGTCTGTATCAGCCTGGTGAAACCGCTTACCAATAACAACAACCCTGACACGAACAACAAATGGTCCACACCGGTCAGGATATGTTCAAATCCCAGCGCGAGATACGTCCGCGCGACTTCAATTCTGTGCGGCGCTGCCTCGACCACCAAGGCCGGATCCGAGGACGTGACGCGACTTACCTGCGTCGATCCATCCAGGCGCTCGATACGCACCAGCACGTCGGTAATGGTCGCTTGCAGTCCGGGAAACTCGATGCGCTTGCCTGCCAGCCCATTCGGACCGGCGTCGATCCAGCGGCGTTCAACGAGAGAGTCCGTCAGTTCCTGGACAGTAGGCTCCTTCAAGTTCTTCACACCGTCAGGGAGTTGCAGCACAATGGGCAGGCGCATGCCCGCCATCACGGGAGTGCGCCACAACACGCTGAATTGGTTGGGAGCGGTTTCTTTGATTTCGAGGTAGGCTGGACGCACGTCATGGGCCCGCGCAGCCGGAACTGCGGCCAGCGTCGCGATGAACACAGCAGCAAGAATCCAACCGAAGCGATCCCTCAAACAATTCACAGCGGCCCCTCACCTGACGGAGCAGGAACTTGTTTCTTGGGCGGAGGCGCCGGTGCGTTGGCGGCCTGCTTATCGGGAGGCGCCGGCAGCAGCACGACGTACTTGGCCCGCATCTCCCCGTAGGACTTCTGCCAAGCTTGTGCCTTCTGTTCACCCAGCCAAGCCGTCTTCACATCTGGCTCGATCTCTTCAAATGCGGGCACGCGGCCGGGAATCACGGTGTCGATAAAGGCGAGATGCCAGCCATAACCGGACTCGACTGGTCCCTGCCAAGAGCCGGGTTTGAGTTTCTCGAGCGCAACCGCAAATTGCGGCCCGAACTCCTTGGCGATTGCCTCGGGAGTCCGGTCACCGTAGTAGTCCTGAAACATGAACGGGTCGGCAAGCGCAGCGGCGAGTTTCGAGTCCTCGGCCTGGCCGGCGATTTTGGCCAGCGTCTGGCCGGCATCTTCCTGCGCGTTCTTGCCGCGCTTGTCGGGAGAAAAGTAGAGGTGACGGAAGCTATAGCGGCTGGGTAAAGCGAACTTCTGGCTGTTCTTGTCGAACCAGGCTTTCAGTTCGGCGGTGGAAGGTTCGTGGGCCGAGGCGACATCCTCAGCCAGGAACTGCATCTTCTGCGCCATGCGGCGCTTCACGATGGTGTCGTCTTTGTCGAGCCCCATCGCGAGGCCTTCGCGGTAAAGGACCTCCTCGCGGATTTTATCCTCGACCATGGCTTGGAACTCTTGTGGAGTGGGCTGTCGGTGCCATTGCGATTCGAAATACGCTTCCATTGTTCGCAAGTCGTCGAGAGTCAGGGCAATCTGGCGGGAAGACTCGACACCGCCGCGGCCACGGTGCAGGTAGCCATAGATCGCGAACAGCACAGCGCCGAGCAGGAGGAAATGCAGCAGGGGCTCGCGCAGCCAGCGTTTGACGGCGGCGTTGAAAAAATTCTTCGGTCGTGAGTCGAGAAGCCTCTCCTGTTGGTCCGGGGCGATTTCTATCGAACTGCCAATCATCGACAACAACAACTCCTAGGGTTTGGCTGGCGTGTACCAGACGGGTGAAGTCCAGGCTCTTTGCTGCTCGAACGGCGGCACCGCAGGATTAGGCGGAAGATTCAGCTTGGCCGCCCAGTAGGTAGACCAGCGCGGGGTTGGAATCTCCAGCACGCGGCCATAATACGTGGCATAAGCCGAAGGATCGAACTCAAGGTCCGTCCATTCACCGATCAATTCCGCAGCGCCGATATTGTTGGTGTAAGTGGCCGATTTCACATCAACCGTATTGCCCACGGCGGGCACTTTGCCGGTCTTGGGATCGGGTTTGCGGTCGCCGCTCCACACCGCATCGAAGACCTTCTCCCGGCTCTTGCCGTTCTTGGTGGTGACTTTGATGATCTGGATGCGATCGAGATTACCGCTCTGCGGATCTTTGATTGCGTGCAGCAGGAACGTCGGCCCGCTTTTCCCGCCTGGAGCTGACAGGTCGCCTCCCATGGGAACGCCGTCAGCGTAGGCAGTCTTTACCCAATCTGCGCCTTTAACCAGGTCCTTCGGATACTTCCAGCCGCCGAACATGCGCACCTTTATGCGCACACCTGAGGTACCAAAGGTCTCCTTGCGTTTAAAAGCCGCAAAGATCGCCTCGCGCGTGTTCTCTTCAGCCCACACCCCGGTCAGCCCGCCGGAACCGATTGCTGTCGGCGGCTCGCCGCTGACCGATTCGGTCGCCATGACCACGGTGCGCGGATCGCTGTCCTGGTTGCCGTGCGATCCGACATAGTTACTGGGCTCCGTCGAAGACACGCCGGAATGAAAATCGGTACCCGCCTCGATGCCATACTTGAACGGGTTGACGCCCAGCTTCGGTTGCAGTTCCTGCCCCACCCCGTAAGCCTGCCGCAGATAGCTTCCGGTCGCCGACTTCGCCTTGATGTTGGTACCGATCAGGTAGGTGAACATCTCAAAACTCGCGAACTCATCGTTGGGTGAAAGCGCCGGGCTGGTATCGCTCTGTCCTTTTCCCTGAATAATCTCAGCGAGGGGCTCGTTGGCCATACGCCGTTCTGCATAGTCGCGAGTCAACGGCCTGCCGGAAAGATCTTTGGTGTCAAACATCAGCCCGTTGCTGACATTGGCGTTGTGTGGAACCGCGATGACATCGAGTCCCTGCTTTCGTTGCAGCTCCAGATATTCCCAGAGCTTCTCCGGGTCCTGCGAATCGAAGGAAGAGAACGGCATTGCCGGTCCCTTTTCGGCAAAAATCACGCAGCGATGAAGGTTCTGGTTCTGTGGAGCCGAGGTCCACTCGAATCCTACGAACGATGTGAACCTGCCGGGCTTGTAGTACTTGTCAGCCACTGCGGCGTACTCGTCCCAGGCGGATCGAGTGAGCTTCGGATCCGTAAACTCCGGCAGAGGCTTGTTCACAACGGTTGAGCCAATGAGCTTCTTGAACGCTTCGCCCGACACCTTAGGGTCGGTGCTGGTCATCATCTTGTACCACTCGGTGTTGACGAACGGGCCATTCGGGTTGATGGTGTCGCGCACCACGCCGAGGTACTCCGCGTGGTCCGTAACGGCAAGAAAATCAAGCGGGACAATGCGCTTCACCGGCTTACCCATATACTCGACGGTTTCACCCATCGCGTACTTAAAGGAGTCTTCCGGCGTGGTTCGCGTGCCGAAAGCGAAGGCATCCATGGAGTAGCTGGTATGAAGGTGTAAATCGCCGAAGTATGCGTTGCGCAGAGGATTGCGCGGGGGCCGGGTTTCGGCGGATTGGGTAGCCGAAGGGTTATTGGTTGGCTCTGCTGCTTTTACATTGTTATTCCTGCCGGCACATCCAGTTTGCAATGCGAGTAAAACAACGATGCTCAGAAGAGCGCACCACGCCTGTTTCATCCACGGAACCTCAGCCGGAGTAGTCGGTATTTTGGGAGCACTGACATGGTAACAAAACTGCTGGCCTTCCCGAATTCCGCCTAAGTTGTCCTGCGTGATGCGATGCGTATGAGGTCACGTAGCTGTCCGATTTCGTACTTTGACGGCCGCGCGGAGCAGCAGAACGATGAGGGCCGCGTGAACTGCGACTGCCGGCCACAACAGAATCCCCGCCGCACCGCCTAGCCCGACTACGATAAGGTACAGCGTGACAAGCGTATTGTAGGCCAACATTCCGTAGAGCGCTTGATGGGCAGAACTGCCCGGCCAGCAGGCCACGCCCAAACCGATCAGTGCGATGCCGGCGACGCGGGTAACGATGATACCCGCTCCACTGACCTCCGTGCCGAGAAGTAACCGAACCACAATCGGCGGATACACAAGTAGAACCGCTCCCAAACCTGCTTCGGCGAGCGCCGTGAACCCGAGAAGCATCCTCATGTTATTTGGGCGCCGCCGGGGACCTTTCTCCGTAGCTGTCAATGTCCTGCTCTATGTCGGCTTTCGCCTTTTGCACCACCTGGCCCGCCAACTTTTCGATCAGCTGCCGCCGATGTTCTTCACGCATGGCCTGAAACTTCTGCTGTTGCTGCGGATCCAGAAGAGGCGAGACTTTGGCATCGATTTCGTCACTGATCTGCTTGAGCTGTTCCAGCTTCTGCTCTGGTTTAAGCGAGGCATTCTTCTTCAGCTCCTGCAATTTCGGTAGCTCGCCTTTAAGGAAGGGGAAAATCTGCTGGCGCTGTTGCTCGGTCAGACCCAACTCGATCGAGAACTGGTTCAGCATCGCCGTGACCGGATTGCTTACGATTGGCGGCGATGGCAGCGGAATCATCTCGTAGTTGGCGTAGCCGAATTCGTTGCTCCGTGCCCCGTAGTAGGCGTCGCCCAGTTTGTACACCGTGACCGAGTAGGGATCCTGCGAAATGAAGGTGATCAGCTTGCCGCCCCCGATCTTGTAAGGGATGGTCGTACCCTGGTAGCCGTCACGCTGGACGCTGCCGAAGCCACTGGGCACGTTGGAGTACTTGCCAATATGAAAGACGGTGGTGTGCCCTTCCGCAGTGAAGCTCTCGCTGAACTGCTCTCCGGTCACGTTGTTACGCACCCAGAACTGCTTGCCCACGATCAACGCCTTCAGCTGCCCATCACCCAACACGGTCGCGCCTTTCGCCTTGAGGTCGGCCACAGTCATGCCCGCAGGAGCGCTCTTGCGTGCTTCGGCGCTGGGCGTGTACCAGATGGGCGAACTCCACGCGCGTTCCTGTCCGGTGAGCGGCACCACGTCGGGTGGCGGAACGCCGGCCTTCACGGCTTGAATAAGCGTCCAGCGCGGCGTGGGAATCTCCAGAACGCGCGCATAGTAGAACGCGTGCTGGCTGGCGTCGAACTCGGGATCGCTCCAGACTGTGCTGAGCTCGGTTGACCCCACGTCGTTGGTATAGGTCGCTTTCTCCAGGTCCACGGTGCTCTTGATGGCGGGAACGCGGCCCGTCCACTTGTCGGGCTTGCGGTCACCAGACCACACCACGTCGAAAATCTTTTCGAAGCTCTGGCCGTTCTGGGTCCAGCCTTTAATGATCTGGATGCGATCCAGATTGCCCGAGGTCGGGTCTTTCACCGCCCAGACAACAAACGTCGCCGCTATGCCTTTCCCTTGCGGCATCGGAGATAGGTCGCCGCCCATGGGGACGCCATTCGCGTAGGACTGGTGCACCCAGTCCTTCGCCTTCAGGATGTCTTTGTTGTAGCCCCAGCCGCCGAAGAAGCGCACCTTAATGTGCGGGCCACTGACGCCAAAGGTTTCTTTGCGATACATGGCGTCGAACAGCGAGGCGCGCGTGTTCTCCTCGGCCCAAACACCCGTCAGTCCACCCGGGTTCTCGAGGCGGACGTCAATGGTGTTTCCCAGCATCACGCCGGCCAGCCGGCGGTCGATGGTTCCATCCACTTGCGCGTGTCCGCCGTAGAAATTGTCCTGGCGATAGGGGCTGCCGGTGTTGTGCGAATCCGAGCCGCCTGCCATGCCGAACTTGTACGGGTTATAGCCGCGGACGTCTTGCATGGTGATGCCGTCTTTCAACGCCTGACGGGCGAAGCTGCCGGTGATGTGGTCAATCCGGCCATTGCCGACCGGGAGACCGAGTAGACCGCTGAACATTTCGTAGTTGGCGAACTCGTCGGTGGGCGACAACAAGGGATGGGTTTCCGATGCTCCCTTGATCTGCTTGATCTCCACCAGCCGCTCGTTGCGGTCGCGGGACGAGGCATAGGCGGCATCGATGGGCCGTCCATAGGTGTCAACGTCGATGGGATACATCCAGCCGTCGCTGACGTTGGCGTTGTGCGAGATGGCCAGCAGTTCATTGCCTGCCTTGCGCTGCGTGTCCATCCAGTTCCACAGCGCCTCGGGATGGTTGTCATCCATGGAGCTGAAGGGCATTGCCGGAACCTTGGCACAATCGCGGAAGAAGATATTGCGGTGCAGATTGCGGTTGTTGGGCATGGACGTCCACTCATACGAGCAGAAGGCCGTGAACTTGCCAGGATGATTGTTGGCGTCGGCGATCTGTACATTTTCCTTCCACACGGTGCCTGCCACTTCCGGCGTCATGAAGGCCTTGATCGGCGGTTTGCTGGTAAGAGAGAGCAGATACAGAAAAACTTTCTGCTGGTCGGCTGGGTTGTTGGGGTCTTTGAGAATCAGGGGTTGCGCTTCGGGCAGCTTGCTGAGCGGAGAACCAGGCGTGTTGGCCAGTCTCGTGACTCCCACGTACTCGGAGTGGTCGGTCACCCCCATGAAATCCATAGGCGTGTCGATCTTAATGTCATAGCCGAGCGGGTGTTTGATGGTCTGGCCCTGCGCATATTTCAGAGCGTCGTCCGGTCCGGTGATGCGGTTGCCCATGACCCATGCGTCCACCGACCAACTGGTGTGGATGTGCTCCTCGCCGAAATAGGCGTTGCGGTCAGGATTCTTCTCGACGCGCTCCTCGGCCGGGGCGCCTCCGCCGGCTTGCTGGGCCTGTTCCGGCTGCTTGGATTTCTCGCAGGAGGTAAGCATGCCGACCAGGGCCAACGTGAACACCAAAACAGCAGTTATCGCTGCTATCCGCTTCATGGAGCGCTCCTATCCGTTCGGTCGTTTCGACAACCGTGACGCACACTTTAGCCGCAGACCTGCATTGCAGCAATGTAATTCGGGTCGCGGCAAGTCTAATTCCGGACGGTGCTGTGGTCAAACAGAAAAATGCTGGGCCCGTCGCCCCAGAGCCGGCCCTGAGCTTGTCGAAGGGTTTGTCGCGCGGTCACGTGGCTTGCTCCCCAGAGCCCGGAGGGCGCGACAATCGTATGGGGCACCCCAAAGTTAGGACTTAGGTGGAAAGGCTGGGCCACCCGCCAATGGAATAGGTGGAGGGATGAACATTCGCGGTGTTACCTCCGAGCCCGCAGCCACGCTTACGCCGAGCGCCGGTTTTGCGCGAGGCGTGTGGCGAGGGCGAAACAGAAGTTAGCCCACCGTGAAGCGAAGCGGAACGGTGGGTTTGGTAACCCAAGAAGTCCTGAGCCCCGGAGGGGCGGCACAATTCTCTTGTGTCGCCGGCTGAAGATCACCCCAACCAGCGCAAAAGCGGCGCTGCTTGGGGACCCCGATCGCCGGCTCGGGATTTCATACAACAGCCTACCCAGCATTCCGCGCCCAACCACCCCAACGAGCACA
>Ga0074046_10003930_pt1 | contig 12245 bp, 14 predicted proteins | sample BogForMeECP23OM3_FD_94441 | JGI IMG/M metagenome (GOLD analysis project Ga0074046, IMG submission 94441) | Bog forest soil microbial communities from Calvert Island, British Columbia, Canada - Bog Forest MetaG ECP23OM3 | ecosystem: Environmental > Terrestrial > Soil > Wetlands ...
GCGGGCTCTGCAACTGACAGAGTCGCCACGAGTGAAGGCTGTCGACCTCACGAGCAGATGTGCGATGCTTCCTAGGCATGTGGCCGAGCGGCAGCTGAGTTCGGCTGCCGCAGCGCTGGAGGAGAAGGGTCTCCTCATCGGGCAAAAGCTGGTCGCGGAGGAACCAGCGGACTCGCCTGGCTCGTCGGTCTTAGTCTCCTCCTCGGGCGATTCGTTCTTCCTTGGGTCGGACGAGCTAGGCGCCAGGGGGCGCCCCTCCGAGGAGGTCGGAAGGGCGGCGGCCGAGAGGTTCGCCTCCTTTGTCCGGTCCGGGGCGTGCGTCGACGACAACTTGGTTGACATGCTCGCACCGCTACTCTCCCTCGCGTCCGATCCATCAGCCTTGCGGGCCGCGCGCGTCTCGGAGCACCTCATTGCCGGCTTCTACATCGCCAAGCTCTTCTCGTCCTGCGAATACAGCGTCCGGGAAGAAGGTCATGGCGCGGTCGTAGCCGTAAGGCCTAGTGACTTGCGGACCGCTTTTCAGCACAATGTCTAAAAAGGCGGGTCTTTTCGCAGGGACGAGCAAACATGTCCTATGAGCAGTACCTCCCCGGCGCCACGGCAGTCGGAATCACGTACAAGGATGGCGTCGTCCTGGGCGCAGAGAGAAGGATTACCCTGGGCAGCTTCGTGAGGAGCAAGTCTGGTCGGAAGGTCTTCAAGGTCACTGAAACTGTTGGGGCCGTCTGTGCAGGCATGGTCGCCGACATGCAGAATCTCGTGAAGGAGGTGTCGGTCTACTCCAAGTTGAAGGAGCTCGAATCGAGGAAGGCGCTCAAGCCCAACTCAGTCGCAAAACTGATGTCTACGCTCATGTTCCAGAACCGCTACGCGCCCCTGCTGACTCAGGTCATCTTGGGCGGCGTCGGTGCGAAACCAGTCGTCTATGTGCTCGACCCGCTGGGCAGTGTCATCTCGGACGTGTATGCGACCGTAGGAACGGGAGAGGAGACCGCAATCGGCGTAGTCGAGGCGGGCTACAATCCGGCCATGCCCCAGAAGGACGCGAGAGACCTGCTCGTCTCTGCAATAAAGGCGGCCATAGCAAGGGACGCGTTGAGCGGCAACGGCATCGACATCCTTACCGTGGACCGCACGGGAATCAAGGAAGAATCTGTGAATCTATAGGTGACCTCGAAATTGTGGACTTACAAGGGAGTGAAGGTCCATTGGCTCGGGCACGATTCATTCGTGCTGCAGGGTTCAAGGACCGTCATCATCGACCCGTTCAAAGCGAAGGGTGATTACAAGGCCGACCTGCTTCTGATCTCCCACGAGCATTACGACCATCTCAGCGAGGATGACATCAAGCGTTTCTCTAACGCCTCGACAACCATCGTAGCCCCGAACATCTGCGAGAAGCCGCTGCAGGCGTTCGCTCAGGAGAAGAAGTTCGTCGTGCCTGGTTCGAGAATCGAGGTGAAGGGTGTCTCTATCGAGACCGTCCCGGCCTACAATCTGAACAAGTTTCGAGAACCTGGCAAGGTCTTCCACCCAAAGGCCGACGGCCGCGTCGGATACGTGGTGACGCTGGACGGGGTCAGATTCTATCATTCAGGCGACAGCGATGCCACACCGGAGATGCAGTCTCTCGAAGTGGACGTCGCATTCCTGCCCGTTTCAGGGACCTACGTCATGACAGCCGAGGAGGCTTCTGAGGTCGCGAAGACGATGAAGGTCGGCGTGGTCGTCCCGATGCACATCGGATCCATCATCGGAAGCAGGGCCGACGCCGAGAGGTTCAAGAAACTCGTCGGAAGCAGGCCCTCGGTCGAGATACTCGAGAAAGAGTGAGCTAGCGCGCGCGCGCGCGCCTGAGTGGGGGATGAGACAGAAGCGCTAACAAACAGGGCTCGGTTGTGAGCATGGGCGACTGCGATGAGCATCCATGCCTTCGGTCTGCTCTTGTGTGCTAGACGGTGTGCGCGCGCTTCCTCTTCTTTAGAATCGTAGACAGTTTCTTGAACTCTGCCTTCGTGGTTGTTGTGAGGTTGCCTACCTTCGTTGTGAGTTCATCAGTCTTCTTCGTGAGTTTGTCCGATTTCCCCCCAAGTCGGTCTACCGTCTCCGTAAGTGTGCCCACTTTCTCCGTGAGTTCGTCCACCTTCCCTGCGACTTGTCCTGTCTTTCCATCGAGTTCGTACACTTTCCCCGTGAGTTGTCCTGTCTTCCCAAAGAGTTCTTCTACTTTCTCTGTGAGTAGTCCTGTCTTCCCATAGAGTCCGTCCACTTTCCGCCGAAGGTTCGTCATTTCGACCTCCAACCATCCCGCAACCTCACATGCTACTCCTCCTAACATGAGTGCCAGCCCAATTGGATACCACAGAATCACGTTGGGGTCGCTGACCGAATGAGAAAGAGGGGAATATGTCTCGAAGAAATAGAGGCCGAACACGACGAAGACGACACCTAAAACGAGAAGGGAGAGTGCGGTGGCACCAATCTCGGTGGCACCAATCTTCATGAGGCCCGAGCCTCCGCAGACTGCTTGAGTAGTTCAAGCCACTTATCCTCTTCCTGAATCCCCACAGCGCGCGCGCGGGAGTCTGGCCTTCTAAGTGTGACGGTGTCTAGTACGACCCGAGCGGGGATGAGGTATTCGCTTGCAAGAGGAATCTGTAATAGTCTGCCAGGACACGCCTCAGGATTGCTTGAATCGCGCGCGCCTGGGCCTACTCAGGTACGCTTTCAGCCTTCAGCTTCCCGTTCTCAAGCGTCACGAAGAGAAACCTATTGTCGGCAGAGACGAGCGTAAGCTCGTTCTCCTTCTCGGTAGCAGTCAGCAGTGCCTTTCCAACGATCCCGTCGAACTTGACCATGTTTGGCTTCCATAGCGCTTGAAGTCCGTATTTCTGTGTTGCCGCGTCACTCTGGGATGTAAGAGGTCAGGCGGGCCGTGGAGGACTCCTTGGAGATCTTTTCGACAGGCAGGCCTGTCGTCGCGCGTATCATCTCTCTGATTACCTCGTCGAGGCTCCCGTTCCGCCCGTGGAGTTTGAGCTGCTTGAGCGCCCTGTGCGTGTCCTCGTGGACTTTCACCGTCTTGGCCAAGACGGCCGCCTTGCGGGTCTGCCTCTATTTAGGCTGAGGAGGTTTTGACTCGGTATCGTCGCGAGTTCATCATCTGCCCACGGAGCTAACCTGGGCTATGACTGGGACGGCGTTCACCTCATCGTCAGCGGCAGGTGCTCCGCCCTCGATTTAGGCTTTAATGCTCATGTTCACATCAATTTTCGGCTTGTTTGGCCCCTGATTTTGAGAGAGCAGTCTGACCGTCCCCATTACGCTTAGAAGCGCGCGCCCTCAATCCGATGAGGAACCATCAACGTCAAGGAGCAGTCACCGAGCGAGGCACTGCGTCCTCTGGCCCTAGTCACCTTGGTTTACTTTTACAAGGACAAACTGTTTGAATTTGCTCATCACTTGCTCCCTGCTGAGGTGGTGGCCCCCGATCCGGTTGGCTGAGTCGTGTCTTGTTATGTCATTCTTGGGTTCGTCTTCTGGGTACTTGCAGCCTTCGACCCAGTTGTCCAGGCGCCCTTCTCCCTGCAGCTCCACTTCTTCTACGAAGTCTGGAACAGGCCAAGGCGACTTGTCTGAATCAATTCGCTCGGTCAGCGAAAGGTGATGTTGCCTTCCATCGCTGAATCTGATTTCCTTGTGGTCATGCGAGCAGAGGTACGCCTGTGTAGCATCAAGGGCGTATACTCTGCTACAGGTCGGGCAGTAGAAGAGTTCGGGCATCCCGCTGAAAGAGAAGCCACACAAGCCGTTCATACGTGTTTCGTGTACAGATTTGTTGAAGGTCGAAGGAGTAAGACGAACAGCTCAGGAAGCACCAGTCAGTCTCTTGAAGTAGCGTAGAACGTCATCCTCGGCGTTCCTTGTTCCGCCTTCGATTTCATTTGAGTAGCGATTCGTAAAGTGTCTAGGCTCACGCTCCTGATTAGGCTTTATCTGCGGCATAACGACCGAAGGCCGTGGGTTTCCTCGACGGCGTCAGGGTGGTCGACACCACAAGGCTACTTCCGGGTGGCTTCTGCACGATGCTACTCTCTGACATGGGAGCGGAGGTCATCAAGGTCGAGCAGCCGGGCCTGGGTGACTATATGCGGGCGACTCCCCCCACCAAGGACGGCGGAAGTCCGGTCCACGCCACTGTCAACAGGAACAAGCTCAGCATCGGGATTGATCTGAAGGCCGAGGAGGGAAAGCGCGTGCTACGCAGGCTTCTGAGAGAGGTAGACGTCTTCGTCGAGGGGTTCAGGCCCGGGGCGATGAGGAGGCTCGGTTTCTCCTTCGAAGCGGTCAGGCGCATCAGCCCGAAGATTGTGTACTGCTCGATCTCCGCGTACGGCCAGTCAAGCCGGCTCAGCTCCATGCCCGGCCACGACATCAACTTCCAGGCGGTGGCCGGGACGATGGGCTATTCTCGCAGGACAGAGGTGCCGCTGCTCCAACTGAGCGACATGGTATCGGGGACCTATGCGGCGCTCGCGATCGCGGGCGCGTTGGTGAGACGGAAGGCGGCGGTCTTCGTCGACGTTCCCATCGTGTCATCTCTCCTCTCCTGGATGGTCCTGCCCGCTTCGACGTACTTGGCGACCGGTCGCCCTCCGAAGGAGGGGGACAGCCTGATCTTCGGGTCGACCCCGTACTACAACCTCTACCGGACTTCAGACGGCAGGTACATCGCCGTCGCTGCAATCGAACAAGAGTTCTGGCACAACCTCTTGGAGGCGGTGGGCGCTCGAGAGCTGGAGCAGAAGAGGTTCGGCACTATCAAGGAAAGGAGGGAAGTGACCAGCGGGCTCAGACAAATCTTTGCCACGAGGACCCGAGACGAATGGGCAGGCCTGCTCATGGACAAGGATACCTGCGCGACACCAGTGCTATCGGTGGAGGAGGCCCTGACCAGCGGTTGGGGGAAGGCCGCATCGATGCTGGTCGAGGTCGCAGGGGACGGAATGGTGCTCAACAACCCTCTCCGCTCGAGACCCAAGATGCGCTCGGCTCCCTTCACGGCCGCGCCGTCCTTGGGCAGGGACACCAGCTCGCTGATGGCTTCGATGGGCTACGGCAAGAAGGATGTGGCAAGGCTCAGGAGTCTGGGAGTGGTCGAATGAGTCGCCGCCGAAGTGGTACCATGCCGCAACGATATACGACCGCGGGCAGGGATTCCTTGAGGAAGCCACGATGGTAGAGCATTTCGCCAGCGAAACGGCGGCCTGGCTCTGCGAAAGGGCGATACGTATTCACAGGAAGCGTGTGGTCAGCAAGCTTCTCCGGGTGGAAAGGTACCTGCGCGACGCGAAGATACTTTATAGTCGAAGGCACCTCAGAGGTCCAGCGTTGAATCCTCCCAAAGGAACTGCTCAACGCTCAGTGAGGCTCCCTAGATGACCAGGGTCGCGGTCGTAGGGATTGGGCATTCCAAGTTCGGCAGGCGGACCGACGTCAACATCGCCGAGCTCGCGTTCGAATCGATCAAGCAGGCTGTCGACGACGCGGGCGTCGACAAGAAGGACATCAAGAACGTAGTCGTTGGCAGCTTAGGTGGATGGTGCGAAGAGGCGCTTCCTGCGGTGGTCGTCAACGAGTACGCGGGCCTAGAAGCCGTCGGAACTATGAGAGTCGAGGCCGCCTGCGCCAGTGGGAGCGCAGCGGTCAAGGCCGCCTACAACAGCATACTGAGCGGGGAAGGCAACGTGGCGATGGCCTTGGGCGTGGAGAAGATGACAGAGGTCGACAACTCGACTTCAATCGAGCTGATTGGAAGGGCCGGCTCGTACATGTGGGAGTTCGAGATAATCGGTTATTTGGGGCGTGTGAGGAGCATGAGATTCCCACAAAAACACGCCAACGCAAGCTAGACCCAAACAGCGAGACAAGAACACTCACCGACATTAACGGACACAAATTCGCAAAGCGAATAAGATTCTCACAGTATCACAAAGAATACGAGCTAATCAAGAAAGACATAGCAGTGAGAACCTACTGGGCAGACCTAACAAGACCGGATAAACCGATGACCTACGGACGACAAAAGATAGCCCTCACAGCCGTCAAGAAATTCCTCGACAAGCTCGGAAAACCAGTGACGGAAACAGCCATCAGCGAACTGATAGAACAGAAAAGAAACAATCCCAAAGACACCAGACTTGAGCAAGAACTCAAGCTCTGGAAAGCCGAAGCAACAAGCTCAACAATATTGAACTACGTCGCAACCATACTAGGAATATTCAGACACAATTTCACGCCACTGGAAGTACACATACACGTAACCAGCAACCACAGGACAATACCCATCAGCGAACCAATCTTGAGAAGCATCCACTCCGAGCTAACACAAGACGAGAAGGATGCTCTCGACCTGATGACCTACGGGGCAGAGAGACGAAACGCACTCAGCCATATACCGCTAGAGAACGTGCACCTTGTCGAGAACTCGGACGTAGCAATACTGGACATTCCAGCAAGACTGTCCAAGACAGCGACCGAACACCCTTCAATCATTCCAAAGGAACTAGCCGAAAGGCTCCTCGACAAAGCGACCAGACTCAACTACAACTGCCTGATGCCAAACTTCAACTCGGTCTTCAGACGGATAACCGCCAAAGCCCTCCAAAGGCACAAAGTCAGGCTAACGAGCCACTACCTACGGAAGCGGTTCGAAACTATCGCAGAGCGAATACCAGCAGACCAGATGAACCCAAACCACTGGGTAATCCTCATGGGAAGCCGACCAACGGTCGGACACATACCACAGATTTACAGTCTGCTGAACGATAGAGAGCTGGTCGAAGAATACGAAACACAACTAATGCCAAAGCTCGCCCTATCAGGCGAGACAACAAAACCACAAGCCAGCAAGCCGGCACAACTACAGAAAGAGAACCAAGAGCTTAAGGAACAACTCCTAAAGCTCACCAAACTACTCACAGAGAAGCTAACAACATGACCACCCTACCAGCGCGGCGCATCCGCGCCGCGCACCAGGGAGACACCTCCATTTTTCCGGTTTCCCCCTACACACCTCTTTCAAACAACCACAAACGAAGGAAAACCCTCGGATGAACAAAACCATCCGAACCCTTCGCGTGGTTGCCAACCTAACGGGTCAAATCACGCCTTGTCTTCTCGCTTCACTCGCCGTCCGACGCATACACGCCTCGCACCAGAAATCAATCCTCGGCTGCAACTCACTACCAACCCGCGGCAGAAACAGAACACAACGCTCCTTAACCGCCTCGGTCTCTAGACCACACAAAGAACACTTAACGAACAACCTTACTTCACCGAAAGACCGAAGAGATGATGAAGAACTTCTCGCCACTTCGACATAGGAGGCTCAACCGACTCAGCACAGCGAATACAAACGCCTCCATACAACACTGAAACAGGAGCACCACACCTGTCACAAACCAAAGCCTCAATCCTAACCATCGGCAAAAGCCTCCCGCACGCGGCCCATTCATTTGACACCATCCTTCCTAGGATGAAGCCAAATTCCCCAAGCATCACCCTTACCATCAAGAACGCCACGAACATAATCATTGATGCCAAGAGCACAACCATACTGCTCGTAACCCTCCATCACAACCTTCAACCGCGTCCCCTCACGAACCAAACTGAACAAAACCCGCTTGAAGACAGGAAAGTTACCACCATTACCAGACAAAGGCTAACCTCCACCCGCAAACCGAAAACCCTGAAGAGGAACCAAGAAAAGGGAACCCACACGGCGCAAGTCGTCCGTATCCTCCACAACGGAAGGAACGGCCTCCATCAAACAACCGCACTTTGGACAGAGAACCTTCTTCCGCTCCTTCGCGTAAGACTTCCTATCCAACAACTTCAAGCCGAGAAACTTCATGAAATCAGACCTCGGAGACATGCTCCGCGCCGACAACCACCCGTAATAATGCACCCTCTGCTTACGAGACCTGCCGCCTAACGCGACACGAACCCAAGCAGAATCGTAATCCTTCGGAACACCCGAAGACGCGACCCACTTGTAAAAATCGAAAACAGCAGAACGAAGCATATAGGAGAGACGATGCTTCAACTCGTCGCCACCCTCCTCATACCTAACGTAAACATCGACATCACGAGCACGTGACTCTCCCCAACGGGCTCGGAGCTTCGCAAACCACATCGCCCTCAGGCGAACGAAGCCCTTGTCATTGGAAAGGAACAAACTAGAGAAAGGAACGACACGATTCAGCTTTTCATCGAAACCGAAATCAAAGCAGACACCGTGAACATGGGGAAACCATCCCCCAAACTTCTCAGTTCCAAACGGGTCTGACGAATGAACAATCTGGGGAACCTGAACAATCCCCAGGCGCAAACCCTTCGCCTTACCAAGATACTCAACAAAAACTTCCTTGGCCATCCTGTCCAACTCAGGAAGGTCAGCCACCGTAACCTTGCCCTGAAGGTCAAAAGGAACGGTGAACTCGTAACGGTAAAACCGAATCCTACGATGAAGCTGAGAATAAATCTCGTGAACCCGATACATCAGGTAATCCACGAGACGCTTGGAAAAAATTCCAGAACAAAAAGGACAGAGAGGATTCCGACACATCAGAGGACGGAAACCACGGTGATGGTCATCACCGACACAATCCCAAGCCATGGACTTCGTACCACACTCAGAAACGTCTCGCTGAGAAGAAGGAAACTCAACACCAACAAGACCAGAAGTCCAATAATCAAGAACCTTCCTCCGAGAATACACACTCGCAGGAACAAGTTCGAACTGACGAGCTAACTGACTCAAACCTCGTTCGGCGGACTCTAGAACCGCCTACTAGATAAACTTAAAGGCTAAAATGGGTCACTACACCAAAACAGACCTCAAATCGCACCAAGAAAAGCCTCAAGAAAGGCATCTAATTCGCAACGTCAAAACAGGGCACAAATCGCACCAAAAACAGGCCTCAAATCACACCAAGAAAATGGACATCTAATCCACTGAAAAAACAGGCCCCAAATCGGGCACCCAACAGAACAACAACTAAAGCGCACGATTACGCAAACGTTCCAACTCGCTTATGCGAGATACAACGCAAAGCGAGAGGGAACCGAGGCTAGTTCAACCGATAGAAAGCTCGGCCCCGAGACGCCCACACGCTCCGCAGAAAGGCTCCGTACAACTCCGCCACACGCTACGCAAAAGGGCGAAAGGCCGAGCTAGCTCCCGCTATCGGTTGAACGAAACCTCGGTTCAACCTCTCGCGCTCTCCCTCCCCCTCCAACAAAGACAGAAAAGCGTCGCAGGAGCGACGCGAACGGTCGCTAACGCGCCCTGCTGCGCTAACTCCGACACTCACATACGCTCGCGGGAATCCAATGCTCACGCACCAAACCCACACCTTAACAACACAAAAGTTGCCTCCTTTAAGTCGGCAACGAAGTGCTTCCTATCCACTTAACGCCCTTACGGGCGGAAACGGAAGCACACACATCGGGCGCAGAAAGACATACTCCCTACGGGCTCCGCTGAAGTAGCTCGCTACGCTCGCCCCTTACCACGCTCCCCTCTATCGCGCCCTGAACGAATGACCATGTATGAGGAGCATTAGGCGAACGGGACATGAAGGGCATTAGGAAGCGTCAGCAGACGCCGAATCAAGACCATAATGCCAAAAAGACCTATTAACAGCACTCTGCCTAAAGTAAAGACAATGAACGCAACGGACAAACAGACCAATGCAGAGGAAGACCAGGCATCAAATGCCTTTCCTCTACATGAGGGTATGAATCATGTCCAATTAACTGATTATCGAGAACTACGGTATGACCTTCCCTGCCTACTACGCGCTCTATGCCGTGTCCCACATGAACAGATTCGGGACCACCGAGGAGGACATGTCGAGGGTCGCGGTGAAGGCGCATCACTACGGGGCGATGAACCCGCTCGCCCAGTTCCAGAAGGAGATTACCCTGGAGAAGGCGCTTGCTTCGCAGGTCGTATCGTGGCCCCTGAAGCTGTACGACGCCTGCCCGCTCACTGACGGTTCGGCCGCGGTGATTCTCGCTTCGGAGGAGGTCGCCAAGAAGTTGACAGACACGCCGGTCTGGATCAGAGGGGTCGGCTATTCTTCGGGCTCCGCCAACCTAAGCCGGAGGGGCGACTACGTGGGGCTCCGAGCCTCCGTCGAAGCTGCAAAGAGAGCGTACGGAATGTCGGGAGTCGATCCTGGAATGGTCGACGTGGCCACCTGCCACGACTGCTTCACGATAGCCGAGCTGATGGCATACGAAGACCTGGGGTTCTGCAAGAAGGGGGAGGGAGCCAAGATGATTCGTGAAGGTCAGACGGAGGTCGGGGGGCGGATTCCCGTGAACCTGGACGGCGGCCTGAAGGCCAAGGGGCACCCGATTGGGGCGACTGGGGTCTCCATGACCGTGGAGATTACGAAACAGCTCCGGAACGAAGCCGGCAGACACCAAGCCCCAATCAGGAACGGGATTGGGCTAGTCCACAACGTCGGCGGGACCGGCCACTACGCCTTCGTCACTATTCTCTCGAGGGATTAGACTTGCAGGAAGACCCCATCCTTCATTCGCGCAGGTCGCTAACCCTGAAGTTCGACATCCCGATTTCGAGGACACACGAGTTCTGGGACGCGCTTAGACAGGGGAGGTTTGTAACGACGAAGTGCGCCAAGTGCGGGCAGGTGAGCTTCCCGCCCCAATCCGACTGTCCGAAGTGCATGAACGGCGAGTTCGCATGGGTGGACCTCGGCCGCGACGCGACCCTCGTGACGTTCACGCACGTGGAGATAATACCCACCAGCTTTGCAGGAAACGACTCCTACATCGTAGCCATCTGCGAGCTGGCAAACGGCCTCAAGGTGCTAGCCTGGCTCGAGGGAATCGACTACGAGAAGGCCAAGCCCGGAATGAGGGTCAGGGTCGAGGGAAGGACGAGCAAGGAGGGGAATCCCTACTACGTGTTCGTCCCGGCTTAGAACTCCTTCGGAACGTCCCTCATCACTTCTGCGACCCTGTTGAACCTGTCCTTGTACATCAGGATCTTGTTGATCGAACCCTTGAACCTAAGCTGGCCCTTCAGCACGGCCGTCTGAATGTCCACTTCGCCCTTGACTACCTTGGTCCAAGCGTCGTAGGTTCCGTCGAAGGAGAACTCCACCGGCGTCCCCGCCGCCACCTTCTGCAGCGTGGTCACCCCGTTCTCCACGGTCAGGACGTAGTTCTGTCCGATGTCCGTCGCGTTGAATGCTATGGTCGTCTTGATCGACTTCGTGCTCTCCAGCCACTTCTGATCCTGAGAGAGAGCAACCTGGACCTGTGAGAAGTACTCGTCACTGAGGAACTTTGCCATCTTACGTCGTCTCGCTACCAGACGCTCTGCTTTTGAGTTTACCGATGGATCCTGAAGTCAAGACGGTTACCAGCCGCTTCTCGCCCAGGTGCAGCTCGCCGCTCATCTCCCGCAGAAGCGGGGCCACAGAGTTTGTGGTCTTCACTATGACGGCCCGCGGGTTCTTCTCCACGGGGATGACGGTCACCTTCCCGTGCCTCCTTTCCAGGATTACGGAAAGGTCCCTCCTGTCGCCGTCCGAGAGCTCTCCGTCGGCGACAAGAAGCACGTATCTCTTGGACACCTAGATCCCACCGAAGAGAATCTTCGAGTAGAAATCCTTCGCCCCGCCTCGGAGCAGGAAGACCCGGGGCTTCACTCTGATCCTGACGGGGTCGTCGGTCCCCTCCTCCAGCGCTCCCACGACCAGGCGCTGCTTGTCGAAGCGGAGGTAGAGCGCCGAATGCTCGTCCACGAGTTCCCCGAGGCCGCGTTTCAGCCTGTCCTTGGTCAGCGCCGGCAGACGGGCCGCGATGCTACCGAGGGCCGCAACCGCGTCCTCTCCGGTTAGGTGATACCGCACCCGAGTGATGGCGTTTCCGAAGTGCCCCTCCATCTGTTCTTCCTCTGGTGCTGCATCGACCGACAGCATGGTTGTAACCGCCTTCGCGAGGGTCTGAGGGTCTTCGGTGGCATGCACGATGTAGGAGACCTCGACTGACTGGACTGGTCCTTTCAAGCCCATCTGCGTTCCGCAATCGATAACTAATAGCAGTTTGCGAACCTCTGTCGTGCCGAAGAAGTTCACCGTCGAGGACATTCTTTCCGACGAGCTGAAGCGCGAGATGAACCTCGACACGGAGACGTA
>Ga0074046_10003931_pt1 | contig 12244 bp, 9 predicted proteins | sample BogForMeECP23OM3_FD_94441 | JGI IMG/M metagenome (GOLD analysis project Ga0074046, IMG submission 94441) | Bog forest soil microbial communities from Calvert Island, British Columbia, Canada - Bog Forest MetaG ECP23OM3 | ecosystem: Environmental > Terrestrial > Soil > Wetlands ...
CGCATCGAGGGTCACGCCAAGGTGACCATCCAGCTCGACGATGGCGGCAACGTGGATACCGCGCGCGTGAACGTGATCGAGTTGCGCGGCTTCGAACGCTTTTGCATCGGCCGGCCCGTGGAGGATATGCCGCGCATTACGCCGCGCATCTGCGGAGTCTGCCCCTGGTCGCACCACTTGGCGGCGGCCAAGGCCTGTGATGCGGTCTTCGGAGTCGTGCCGCCGCCCGCGGGCGCCAAACTGCGCGAGCTCTGCAACAGCATCGCCTACATGGAGGAGCACATCCTGCACTTCTACTTCCTGGCCGGCGCCGACTTCCTCCTCGGCCCCAGCGCAGACTATTCCGTGCGCAACGTCATCGGGATTCTCCAGGCCGCGCCGGACGTCGCGCGCCGCGTGGTGCGGGTGCGCCACATGTGCGCTCACATGCTGGAGATTCTCGCCGGCAAGCCCATCCATCCCCAGGCGGCCGTGCCCGGTGGGTTCTCCAAACCCCTCGCCGCCGGCGAGCGGGACGATCTGGCGAAGATGGCGGAGGAGGCGCTGGAGCTGGCGAAGTTCTCCATCGCCTTTGCCAAAGAGAACATCTTCCCCAAGTACCTGGACGTCGTGAAGTCCCTGGGAGTCATCACCACCGGCTTCCTGGGCACGGTCACCGAGACTGGGGCGCTCAACCTTTACGACGGCAAGCTCCGCCTCATGAAACCCGACGGCTCTTTCGAGGATTTCCCCTACGACCACTACACGGATTTCATCGCGGAGCACATCGAGCCCTGGAGCTACCTGAAGTTCCCCTATGCCAAGAAGTGGGGCAGCTTCTCGATGGACGAGGGCAGACCCGAGGGCATCTATCGCACCAACACCCTGGCTCGCATCAACGTGTGCGATCACATTGACACCCCGCTGGCCCAGGCGGAGCTAGAGGAGTTCCGCCAGAAGTTCGGCCGGCCCGCCCAACTCACCTTGCTCTACCACTGGGCGCGCCTGATCGAGCTGCTCTACAACGCGGAGAACGCCGTACGCCTGCCCGCCGACCCCGAGATCACCAGCACTGAGACCCGCGTCAAGGTGACACCCCGGGCGGCGCGTGGCGTGGGGTGCACCGAAGCCCCGCGCGGCACGCTCATCCACGACTACGAGACGGACGCCGACGGCATGGTGACCAACGTCAATCTCATTGTGGGCACCACCCACAACAATGCCCCCATCAACATGTCGGTCACCCAAGCCGCGAAAAGCCTGATCCACAACGGCACCTACGATCAGGGCATCTTGAACACCGTGGAGATGTCCATCCGCGCCTACGATCCCTGCTTCTCCTGCGCTACCCATCGGCTGGATGGGAAGCTCTCGGTGAAGGTGGATATCATGGGAGCAAACGGCAAGCTTCTCGACTCGTTCGCGAACTAGCGCTTAGAAGCGTAGCCGGCTCCACCGTTTGTAGGGCCGGGGCTTGCCCCGGCCCTACAAAACTGGTGCGGACAATTGTCAAGAATTAGGCGTGACAGGACACTGCGCTTAGCCGTTCAGGCGGCTTTACGCCGCCAATGGGCGATCCCGCCTTGCGGGATCGCCGCTACAACTTCAAACTGAACCACTGGTGGGAGGAAGGCGACGGTGCCAGACTCGGATCAAAATACACTCCCCGACTTTTGCCGCAAGCCGACACTCATCCTCGGTTGCGGCAATACTCTGTTTGGAGACGACGGCTTCGGCTGCGCGGCGGTGGAGTACCTGGAAACCCACTACGCGCTGCCCGAAGACGTCTGCCTTCTGGATGTCGGTACGGGCGTTCGCAAAATCCTGTTTACGCTCTGCTTGAGCCCGGCGCGCCCTCGGACCGTGCTCATCGTGGATGCGCTTGACGTCGGCCGCGCTCCGGGCGAACTGTTCGAGATCGCCCCGGAGGACATTCCACCCCTCAAATTGGACGATTTCTCCCTGCACCAGCTCCCTACCTCCAACCTGCTGCGCGAGCTCGAAGAGCAGTGCGGGGTTGAGGTACGCGTCCTCGCCTGCCAGACCGCGCCTTTGCCCGACGAGGTGCGCCCGGGCCTGTCGGAGCCGGTGCGTCGCGCCCTGCCCCTGGCCGCCGAACGGGTCGCCGCTCGCTATTTTCACGCTGCACAGGAAATTATTTAATATGGTAAAATATTTCTGGAGTAAAGGATAAGTGGATGTCCAGCGCCCGCACTGCCGAGCTCATCAACGACTTCCTGGGAAGCACGCAGGTCTTCGCCTTTTCCTTGAACGACGTCGTCGAAAAGCGCTTGCTGCGCGAGGTCGGGCCCCGGCAGCTCACCTTCTCCCAGTTCAAGCTGCTCAAACTGGTCGCGCTGACGGATGCGCAGATGATCGGCGATGTGGCGGCATTTCTCGGCGTAAGCAACGCGGCCGCCAGCAAGGCCGTGGACAAGCTCGTCCGCCAGGGCCTGCTGCTTCGCAATGAAGCCCAGAGGGATCGCCGCGCCGTCCAACTTTCCCTCACCGCCTCCAGCCGTCGGGTGCTGGCCGCCTACGATGTGGCGAGGGACAGGAAGCTCGCCAGCGTGTTCCGCCAGTTTTCGCCAAAAGACCTGCGCCGCACCGCCGACTTGCTGGACCGGCTTTCGGCCGGTATTGTGGACCACTCGGCCCAGGCGGAGGAACTCTGCCTGCAATGCGGCATCTATTACCGCAAGAAGTGCTTGGTGAGGCAACTGGGTCGCCGCCACTGTTTCTACCACCGGCGCCAGAACCGCGAAAACGCCGCGGCCGCTCCGCAGGGCCGCGCGGGGTTTGGTTCCCGCATATTCCCTTGATAACGAGCGCTTCACCGTGCTCTCCTCTCATTCGAGTCTTAATACCGTCATCGGAGACAGGCAATGAAGACTCTCTTTCTCGCACTCAGATCCGTCGTCTACATGAGCGGCTTTTTGCTTTTGTTTGGCTGGATTGCGCTACTGGTGCGAACCTTTGACCGGAGTTTTGGAGTCTCCTTACCGGCTGCGACCCGAATCCCCGGCGCTATCTCGATGGTCGTCGGAGCCACTCTTGTGCTCGCGTGCGCGGGCGTGTTCATTTCCAGAGGACGAGGAACACCCGCCATTTTTGATGCTCCGCGAGCATTCGTCGCCATCGGCCCCTACAAGTTCGTTCGCAACCCGATGTATATCGGGGGGCTGATGCTCCTCATCGGCTTCGGTCTCTGCGAGCGTTCGATTTCGATTCTGTTCCTGACTTTGCCACTCTCTCTTCTTCTTCATTTGTTCGTCCTCTTTTACGAAGAACCTACCCTGACTCGGAAATTCGGAAGTTCTTACCAGGAGTACTGTAGAGCCGTGCGCAGGTGGATTCCGCGGCTGACGCGCTCGTGATGCTGTTCCCCGATTATCGGCTGGCAGGCTCAAAGTAACCACTCCAGTGGCCAAACTCAGCCAGCATGGTGGAAATCGGCCAATCCCATGTTACGCCCCCTCGATGTCCGCAAGCTTCCACCGGCAAGCGTCGACAGTACTGTAGTACTGTCGCGGAGGGGAGACACTCGGCCTCGGGTTGCGATGAGCAAGAGAACATTAGGTAAGTTCCTCAAAGCCGCAGGGCGGCAGGGTCACGAATCGGCGTGCCCGCCTGCAAGGCAAAGCAGGTCAATGTCTTCGCCTATCTCCTGACGCTGACGGGCCATACCTCACATGATATCTGGCGCTCGCTTCGGGGGCTTGCGGAGAGAACAATGGCCCACCCACAGAATCACCCCTGGCATCCCCAGCCGTCAATCCAGCCGCTTGAATGTTCTGGTCACCAAATTGCCCCAACTGGGCCGAGGTCCAAGAAAACCATGAGAATCAAATTGATCTCCTCAAGCATAATCATCTTGGCGTTGGCATGTCTTCCTTCTCCCATCCGAGCCACCGAGCGGCTTCGGATCGAGCCGGGCACGAAGATTCCCGTCCGGCTCGAAAGCAGTGTAGGAACCAAAGAGTTTTACCAATGGCACTCTTTCGGTAATGTGCGCACGGTTTCCGGAACGCTAATGCAGGACTTGGTTACGTCCGACGGGCAAGTGGCGCTGCCAGCAGGCACAAAGATCCGTGTGGCAGTACTCGAGAGCAAGCGCGCCGGACACATAACGGGTAGGTCCCGCTTGCGGCTGGGCCTTTACTCGGTGCGTACACCGGACGGTGAAGTGATTCCCCTCGATGGCTACCCCGACGATTTGGACCATCACAAGGTGAACAACGAGGGTACGGCGCACGGACACCGGGGACTGGTGAAGGACGGCGCCGTGGACTTTGGATCGGTGGTGATCGGCGCGGGCGCTGGCTTCGCGGCGGGCGGGCCTGTAGGTGGAGCCATAGGCGCCGGCGGTGGTCTTCTTGTAGCCGCGATCTGGACCGTGGCGCGGCGCGGCCCCGATCTGACAGTTCCTGCCGGCACGGTGCTCGAGTTTGTGCTTGGCCGGCCGGTTTCCCTCGTTGCCATGGGTGACTTCGTCGATGATAGTCCCAAGCTTCATCCGTCCACATGGGGTCGCGGCCGGATGATCCCGCCTTCGGAAGATTTGTTGGCGCTGGCTGACCAGCTCAACTCCGACCCCGAGGGCGTGCTCCAGCAGTTGAAGCAGATCAAGTTCAAGGACCGTCCGGGTGTGGATCGCGCCTTTGCGAAGTATTTGCAGGCGGTGGCGCGCTTCCAAAAAGGTGACCACAGCAAGGATACGCTCAACCTGATGCGGGAGGCCTACAGTGCCGCGCAGAACTCGGCGCTGCCGCCGGCGGCACGCGCCGAGATGGCGCGCAACCTTGTTTTCATCCTGCGTGCCACGGAGAGGGATTGGGAACGCGACCCGCTCCTGAACGACCCTCAGGTGCAGGCGGCGCTGGTGGAGGAAAGCCAATGAAGCCCGCACTGATTCTGACCCTTCTCGGGTGCGCGCTCGCCGGCGCAGCGCTTGCCCAGCAGCCTCCGACAACCCAAGTGCCACCCCCGCCCCCTGCCGGCGTGGCGCCTCCGCCGCCCACGCCTGGCACAACGGAGTCGGAGGCGCCGCCCCCCGCAGCTTCTGAAACTCCCGAGACGGCGGCTGACGATACGCAGGGCGCACGTGAAACGCCACTGGATGCTGAAGCCTTCGATGTGCGCGTCCATCGCCGCCTCGATGAGTACAACCAACGTCGCGACCAGCGCGAGCTCGAGATGGCTTCCTACAGCAAGGCGAGTGGGAATGATCCCGGTCTGGAGCGATTCGCCGATCCGCGCCAGGTGCAGGTGGAACTGAAGGACGAACTCGATCGCGAGCAGACCAGCGAGCAATTGGCCAATGACTACGCTGAACAGGCCCGCGAGGTGCTTAGCAAGCAGCAGGCGGTTGAGGATTTCATCGCCAAGCGCCGCAAGACCCTGGACGACTTGAGCAAGCAGAACGTGGGCGTCAATGTCCAGGACCTCGAAGTGGCCCTCGCCAATCTGGCCCATCAGCCCGAGTCACCCGAGACGGAGGCCCAGATGCGCGAAATCGATCGGCGGCTGTCCGAGGCCGAACGCCTGGAGAAAGATCTGCCTGCCCGGCGAACTCGCGCTCAGGAGGAAGCGGCAGGCGCCGCTGAAGAACTCGCCAAGCTCAAGGCTCTCGAGCAGTCTTACGAGAAAGAGTCAAAGGCCTTCGCGGCCGACGCGCTCTCCGCCCACCAGAACCGGTTGGGGCTGGCAGACAGGCTCGAATATTACGTGGTCCGCGCCCAGGCAGAAGATGTGCTCGAGCAAGGCCGCAAAGCCACGCGGTCGGTGCAACACCTCTCGGCCAGCCCGTATGTCGATAAGACGCTCAACAGCTCGGGGTCAAGCGCCAAGTCGGAAACTGACCTGGAGCAGTTGAGGAGCTGCATTCAACAGTCAGGCGACGTGAAGGCTTGTCACGACAAGGCACGCCAGGCGGCACCGGGAGTTGCTGATGAACACGAATAGAGAACCAGGTTCAGGCGGCTCGGCGGCGGCGCGGTGGGTTCTCGTGATGGCGGCTGGCGGCGCGCTGGTTTTGGCGCTTGCTGCCTCAAGCCGCGCGCAGAGTGCCGACTCTCAGCCCGCAGCTCTAAGCAAACAGCGCGCCGCGCTTTACCTCGAGGCCACCCGCACCCCGCTCGCGGACCTGGAGAACGACGTGAATCACCTTGCCCTACGTTCGGAGTCCTGTCGCATCGAGTATGGCGCCCAGGCGTGCGGCCTGCCCGACAAGCCACTTGAGTCTCGCAAACTCGAAGAGCGCTATGCCTACTACGTCAGACAACCTGTGGAGGCCCACTCCAAAGGGCAGGGAGTGAAAATCAGCCGGCGGAACTGGGAGGGGACGAGCCCGCTTCCAGCACGATGAAGCTGTCAGCTCTCAGCCTTTGGAGTGCGGCAGCTTGCTGCCGTTTTTCGTTCTGACCTTGCTCGAGACGCTGCTGGAAGCAAGCTTCCGACGGACGAAAGCGGCAGCAAGCTGCCGCACTCCAAACTCCCTTCGGTAGAGGGCATAGACCGAGTTCTAGCTGATTGCTGACCGCTGACGGCTGATAGCTGATCGCTGGTCCGTATGACTCGCGTGAGACACATCGACGCATCCACCTATCTGGCCTTCGCTGCAGCAGGGTTGTATCTGCTAGGGGTCGCGACGCCACTTGGCGCGCCGCAGGAAGGGTCGAGCGTGCCACCACCCTCGCTTTCCAGGCGCGCCGACTCGACGAAGCCTACCTGGCATTCCGGGCCAGCTTCAACGCCGCCCCAGACCGAACTTGTGCTGCCGCCGTCCAAGGCTCCGCCGCCCGCAAAGTCACCCCTCCTCGGAGCGCAGGTAGAAGGGAAAAAGCCGACGGTTACGAAACCGCGGGCGGTGACTCCTGCCGGTTCGGGTTTCGCCACAAGACGCACTCCCGCCGCTGCCCATGCGCTCACGTCCGTACCAAACGCCAACCCGTACGACGACTCAAATCCTGCCGATCCTGAGGCCCAGCGCATCCAGGATGAGCTCAGCCGCTTGCGCGACGATGCTGGCGCGCGTAGCGCCTTCTACGACGAACTGCGCCGCACGGTCGAGCAGGTGCGCGCTGGCCAGCGGGATGAAGACTCCAAGAACCCCCCATCGTCGGGCCCGGGTTGGCACCGGTTCCATGATGCTTCCGGCGAACCTTCCAACCCGCCGGCCAAAGAGGGGCCTAATGAGTCCCCTCCGGCAAAGGCTGAGGGCCCGCAAGCATCCTTGGGCAGGCATCGCGGCAGCCTCTCGGATCAACTCTCCCCTCTCCCCGTTGGTGGAGAGGGTGGCCCACCGCCGACGTTTTCCTCAGCCGGGGCGGGCCGGGTGAGGGGGTCTCGATTCGCGAACGCAACGGTTGACCGAGCAGCCTACCTGCGCGTGGTTCGCTACGCCAAGGCTAATGGTACGCCGGTGCCACTGGCCCTAGGCGTGGCCTGGATCGAGTCCCGCTTGCGGACCTATCCGCCCCGCGGGGCCGCCGGCGAAGTGGGGATGTTCCAGATTCTGCCGGAGCGTTGTCGCCTTGAAGGTTGGCCGCCCAAGCGTCTGAAGGAGCCGGAATTCAACGCCTGGCTGGGTACCCGGCTGCTCGCTCGCTACTATCAGGAAGAAGGCAGTTGGGCGCGCGCCGCCGCTAAATACGTCGCTGGCCCCAGAGTCTTCGACCGCAGTTACTCTCAAGACCTGTGGGCCTACATTAACTGGTATGCAAGCTCGGTGGACAGCTATGCCGGCCACTTTTCCCGTTACCAAAGCTGAAACCTGGGCGGCAAATCGCCCCGTCCCGGTCATTCCCGCGAAAGCGGGAATCCACCTGTTGTGGCCTGATGTGGACCCCCGCTCAGGGTCGCGTCAAAGTCGCGTAAGAAGCGGCTCTGCCGCCTGATGTGCGGAAAGCCTCTGGCTTTCCGGAGCAGACAGCCTCCCTCGTTCCCCTCAGCTCGGCTGGAAGGCTGAGCCTTCCAGCCGAGCTGAGGGGGTCAGTCAGGGCGCAAGCCCTCGGAAAGGCGAAGCCTTTCCGCACATCAGGCGGCAGAGCCGCTTTGGGATGTTACGTTTCGGGGACTTTGACGCGGCCTGACCCCCGCTTACGCGGGCGTGACAGCACCGGCGATTTATGCTATGAGTGACGCCCCTGAATTTGTACTGCTCGATGCGGGTGCACCACGTCCCGGAGCGCTCGCCCTCTCCTTCGGATTCTCGAGCGCGCTGGTGGTTCTGGCCGTTGTTCTGGCGCGCCCTTCGAGCGCGACTCCTCCCGCGCGCGCGGAGATGATCTCAGAAATCGTTATCGCGCCCGGGCCACTCTGGTTGCCCGCAAACGCAGCGCCCCTGAATTCCCACGCGAGCGTAACGCCTCATTCCGATCCGGACCCGCCAGCCCAAAAGCCGCATCCGCCGTCAGTTGCGGACCCGCCAGTGAACGCCGCCGCTTCAACTCACTCTCCTGCGGCATTGTTGCCGAAGTTACAACAGAGCCTCCAACTTCCACCAAGCGAAGTTATCTCCCCTGACCTGAAACCGGCGCCCGAAGCTGAGGGAGTAACCCATGATCCAGCCAGCGATGGCCGCAAGCTCGCCCCAGACGCCCTTGGTACTCTGCCGCTCCCACGCCTGATTGAGGACGAAGCCGCTCTCGCCGCCAGTCTTGCAGCGCTGCCTCCTGGACGGCGCCTGGCTTTGCCGAGCGTCTCCATTCGCGTCGATGCGGAATGGCTCGAAGTGCTGCCCCAGACGAAAGAAGAGCTCTACTTCTCGGTTACAAGACCGCAAGAGAATTCGGAAGTCCTCGCTTACTTGCCCGCCACTCACAACTTCACCTTGAAGCGCCCGCTGCAACCCCTGTGGCAAATCCGCGAGGGCGAGGAAGTGCCCGCGCTCGCAGCACTGCGCTCTGCTGCTGCCAGCAGGCTAGGCGTCTCTCCCGAGTTAGTCGGCCTTTACACCTGGCATCCGCCTGTCCTTGAGAATGCGCTGCGCATATTTGTCCTCGCACGAATGGAGCAGATGGGCGTGCAGTTGGGCCCAAGCGACGTGGTCACCGTCCGCTTCGCCTCGGGACCTGACGGTTGCCTCATGAGCCTCGAGCCGATTCGCGCTGCGGCGTCGCAGTGAACCCTCTGTTTCCCTGTCCTCTGTAATCTGTCCCGGCTCTTCTACCGCCTGAATCCTGACTCCTGAATCCTGAATCCTGCTCTTCCCCTACCTACCACCTACCACATACTACCTACCGTCTGTCACGGTCACCTGCATGTCAGCCGTGCCGAAGGGTTCACTGTTTCAGATACTTGTCATACCATGCCAGGAGGCGCGTGAGCACGTCCACCTGGTGCGCGCGCTCTTGGAAGCCGTGGTGTTCGCGCGGATAGGTGACCATCTCAGCCGGAACGCCCAGCATGCGCAGGCCGTTATAAAACTCCCATCCCTGGCTGGTCGGGACGCGCTGATCCGCCTCACCATGCAGAATCAGCGAAGGTGTTTTGCAGTTTTTCAAGAAGCTCATCGCCGAGTGCTGGTCGTAGTCGGCGCGCCGAGTGAAGGGAAGGTCCAGGAAGTAGTAGCGCAGAAAACTCGGCGTGATGTCGGTGGTGCCGTCAAAGCTGAAGAGATAAGTCACAGCGGCCCCCACCACCGCCGCTTTGAAGCGGTTGGTCTGGGTGACCGCCCAGGAAGTCATGAAACCCCCGTAGCTCCACCCGCCGATGCCCAGGCGATTGGGGTCGGCGATCTTCTGGGCGATCAAATAATCCACTCCATCCATGATGTCGCGGAAGTCCGCACCGCCCCAGTCGTCGCGATTCGCTTCTGCAAACTTCCACCCCTGCCCGGTGGAGCCACGTGGATTGGGCAGCAAAACGACGTAGCCGTTCGAGGCAAGCAACTGCGCCCACTCGTGCCACGAACCCAACCAGCCACTCCACCACGCCCACTCGGGGCCGCCGTGAACTTCCACGATGGTGGGATACGCTTGGCCGGGCTTGAAGTCCGGCGGCGTCACCAACACGCCATAGATGGTGGTGCCGTCTTTCTGGTTTTTCCAACTGATGTCTTTCATCGCGCCCAGCCGCCAATTCTTGGCCTGGGGATTCAAACCGGTTAGCCTTCCAGGCGTGCCGCCGGTTGTGTAGGCCCATACGTCCGGCGGGGAATCCGCAGTGCCGCGCGTGTAGGCAAGAGTCCGCCCGTCCAGACTGCTGGCGAAATCTGCCGCCGGCAAAGCCGTCTCCGCGGGGATTTCAGTAACCGAGCCGTCCAGGGAATCCACGCGCAGGAACTGGTCGTGAGTCCGCTGATTGAACTCCGCCACCAAGTGCTTTGAATCCGCCTCCCACTGGAAGTCGCGCACGGTCCCTGCATAGTCCTTGAGCAGCGGCCGCGTGGGCCCACCGGCAGCCGGGACTACAGCCAGCCAGGAGGCAATCCGGTTGGGCGAATACTCTTGAAAGGCGATGGTTTGTCCGTCGGGCGACCACCGCACGTCTCCCGCGAAGTCCTCGCTGAGGCTACGCACGATTTCGCCCGTAAGCCGGCGCACTACCACGAGCCGCGCATGCCAGTAGTTATCGTCGTTGCGAGGCGTTGAGGAAGCGCTCACCGCAAGCTCGGCGCCGTCCGCGGACCAATCGAATCCGCTGATGTGCAGGTCCTGCTTGGTCACTTGCTCCGGCTTGCGATCGGTCAGCGTCAAAACCCAAAGCCGGGCGAATTTGTAATGGTGATCCACGAAGTTCTCGTCATAGCCTTCCTTATGGGCTTTCTGCTCGGCTTCCGTGTCGGGGTCAAGGACTGTGAAGGCAATCATCTTCCCATCCCGGGACCATCGGAGGTCTGTGACGCCGCCCTTAAGGTTGGTGAGCTGCTCCGCCTCGCCGCCGTCAGTGTGCATCAAGTAAACCTGGCTTTTCGCCTCTTTCTCTTCCCCTACGGGCTCGCCACGGTCCGAGAGAAATGCCAGGTAACGGCCGTCCGGGGACCAGCGCGGGTGCGTATCACTCTTCGGACTCGCGGCGAACGATCGGGCAGGCTGGCTGCCATCGGCGGGCGCCACCCAGATGTTCGTGTCGCGCGGTTTCTGCGGCTTGGTTGGGTCCGCGGGTTCGGTCACAACGAAGGCCACCCACCTGCCGTCGGCTGAAATCTGGACATCACTCGCGGTTCGAATGTCCACCACGTCTTCCGGCTTCAGCAGGCGCTTCTCCTGGCCGAGCACGAGACTCGCAGTCATCAGGTAAAGGCAGGATGCAAGACCCAGGACTCTTTTCAAACCAAGATTCATACGGCCTCCTCGAGAGAACAGGCTTCCAGCCCGTTCGGCATTCAAAGGATATTGAGGCACCGAAACTATCGCAAAGGGCCGGGGCTGTCAATGCGCGCGGCGAGAGGTAGGAATCGCCCCTTCTGCGACCCGCGAAAGCACCTTGCACTGCAAACCCGACTCACAATTGCATTCGGCGCCGGTCAGGTGTATGTTGTCGCTCGGGCCGGAGGTCGACGGTGGAAATGCCGGATAGTTATGCTGGAGAGTGGTTATGAATCGTCCACGCGGGCATTCGCAGATCCACAACCAATCCGTAAGAACCAATTCAAGTCATGGGGGATGATTAGATGAAGCCGGACAGCGAACTTGCGACAGCACACCAGCCAGGCTCGATTACTTCCGCAACGGAAGCCAAGCGGCCCTACCTGAACGAGGACTGGCTCTCAGTATTGATTGGGCTGTTACTGTTCCTACTCTCCTTGGCTGTCTTCTTCCGCCTCGACCTGCTCGGTTGGGCCGTGACGACCGCCGTCTGGACAAAGCCTGCGGGCGCCCTCGGATCAATTTCCAAGGGCTACGGCAGCCTCCCGGGACTCGTATACCTGGCGGCCACGTATGTGTTTCTTTCGACGCTCCTCGGGATCGGCGCTTCGGCACTCAGAATCAACGTGGGGCGGTTCCTAAAGGGTTTTGCGGCGGTGTTCTTCGCGAGCTATCTGGCCTGGTTCATCGGAAGCTGGGCCTACATCGCCGCCACACCCGACAAACGCAAGGCGTTCGGACTCACCTGGTCGCTCAGCCTCACAGCGGAGGCCGGCTTCATCGTCGCGCTCCTCGCGGGGCTCGCCATCGGCAACTTCCTCCCCTCCGTAGCGCGTGCGATAAAAGAAGCCATCCGGCCGGAGTTGTACATCAAGACGGCCATCGTGATTCTGGGCGGTTTTCTCGGAGTCACCGCGGCCGAGCAGCTTCGCCTGGCCAGCGCGGTGATGTTC
>Ga0074046_10003934_pt1 | contig 12236 bp, 5 predicted proteins | sample BogForMeECP23OM3_FD_94441 | JGI IMG/M metagenome (GOLD analysis project Ga0074046, IMG submission 94441) | Bog forest soil microbial communities from Calvert Island, British Columbia, Canada - Bog Forest MetaG ECP23OM3 | ecosystem: Environmental > Terrestrial > Soil > Wetlands ...
CGTGGCCGGCGCCGACCCTTTCCGTGAAGATCAACTTGGCGGCTTGAATCTCAGCCTCGAAGGACTCAAGCAGCGCGATGCGCTGGTCTATCGCGCCGCCCGCGCCCGCGACATCCCCGTCATGGTGACCCTCGCCGGTGGTTATGCGATCAAGGTGGAAGACACCGTCACCATCCATACCAACACCGTAATCGCCGCAGCAGAAATCTTTCGCGCCGCTGTTTCAGCACAGCAGTCATAGCGAGTCGCACTTCTGATTACCAGCGACGGTTCTCATGCAACCCAGGGTAATCGAAATTGGTGGAAGCGCTGGCCTTTAGGCCAGCGTTCAAGGCGCTGACAAGAGTTTGGGCTTTAGCCCTGGGCTGTGTAGCGCAGACCTACTCGGAAACCCTTCGACGGCTATTTGCGACCGGGACCATGTGGTTGTCCACTTATCCCAAGTTAGCTTTTTTTTGCGCACTTCTTTGAATAGTCGCTCCAAATGGTCCAATTCCAGCCTCGCAGCGGCCAACATTGGCCCCCCATCCCGCGTGATATCCTGATACTTCGCGGCCCGCACCAACCCCGCCGCAACCATAACCTAAATGTTTGAGAATCTTACAGATAAACTCCAGCGTGCCTTCAAGAACCTCCGCGGTCAAGGCACCCTGAACGAAGAAAACATCGGCGACGCCCTCAAAGAAATCCGCCTGGCGTTGCTCGAAGCTGACGTCAACCTCAACGTCGTCAAAGAACTCATCGAGCACATTCGCGAGAAGGCCCTCGGCCAGGAAGTCATGACCGCGCTCTCGCCCTCCGAGCAGGTCATCAAAATCGTTCGTGACGAACTCATCGCCATCCTCGGCAAAGATACCGCCAAGCTCAAGTTCGCATCGCAGCCGCCGACCGTCGTCCTGATGGCCGGCCTCCAGGGCTCCGGCAAAACCACAACGTCCGGCAAATTAGCGCACTGGCTCAAACAAGGTGGCCACCGCCCCCTGCTCGTCTCCGTTGACGTCTATCGTCCCGCCGCGCGCGAGCAGCTTAAAGTCGTTGCCCAGGCCGTCAAGGCCCATCTGTACGAAGGAGAAGTCGGCGAGGCCAACACCGCCACCGTCGAGCGTCTGGTAAAAGAAGCCCGCCGCGACGCCATCAGCAACGGCTGCGACGTGCTCATCGTTGACACTGCCGGCCGACTTCACATCGACGAGCAGTTGATGGACGAGATGCAGTCGCTGAAGAAGATCCTCGCGCCGCAGGAGATTCTCTTCGTCGCCGACTCCATGACCGGACAAGATGCCGTCCGCTCCGCCGACGAGTTCCACAAGAAGCTCACCCTCACCGGCGTGGTGCTCACCAAGATGGACGGTGACGCCCGTGGCGGTGCAGCTCTCTCCATCCGCAACGTCACCGGACAGCCCATCAAGTTCATCGGCGTGGGCGAAAAGTACGAAGCGCTCGAACCCTTCCATCCCGACCGCATCGTCGGACGCATCCTCGGCATGGGCGACATGCTCTCGCTCATCGAAAAGGCCGAGGCCACCCTCGACAAGAAGAAGTCCGAGCAGTTCGCCGCCAAGGCGCTCAGCCACGAAGGCTTCTCGCTCGAAGACTTCCGCGATCAGCTCCGTCAGGTAAAGAAGCTCGGCTCCATCAAGAGCATCATGGGCATGATGCCCAAGATCGGCCCCTTCGCCAACATGCAGAAGGCCGCCGACAACGTCGACGAGCGCGAACTCACCCGCGTCGAAGCCATCATCAACTCCATGACCGCCTACGAGCGCGAGCATCACGAGGTCATCAACGGCAGCCGCCGCAAGCGCATCGCGCGCGGCTCCGGCACCAGCGTGCAAGAGGTCAACCAGCTCCTCCGCCAGTACGCCCAGATGCGCAAGATGTTCAAGACCATGGGCAAGCCTAGCTTCGCCCGCCGCATGGCCGGCATGAAGATGCCGGGTATGTAGAGGTGGCAGCAGCACTCACCACTTATGGCTGGCTCCGGCTTCGCTTGTGGGAAGGCCTGTTATCGCCAACTGACGCTCAGCATTCCGATTGGCCGTCCCTCGGGAGATATCTCAGGGACTTTCGGCGACAGGCCAGTTTCCCAGAAGCCGACTGATCGGGCACTGGCGCCAAATCGTAATAAGTTCGGCATCGCTATGATCAGGTCAGACCCTTTTGTGGCATTAGACGTTGCCCTGACACGCAGCTGAATCAGCGATTGAGCGCCTCCACAGCCGGCTGCAACCACGAATAGAGGAATCGGTTAATCGAGGGGAACTGCGATGCCATGAGGCTCAACAGCGGAAGAGCAACGAAACCGGCCATTCGTAGCCAGAAGTCGAAACCCAGTTCGCCCGGATCGGTGTCGGTGATGGCGCTGAGAGTGTTGTCGCGATATATTTGCGAGAACACCGAACCCACGACATAGACCACGAAACCAAGAACTACGACCAACATCAACTGCAGGCTGGCTTTGGGTTCAAAAGGATATTGTGAAATGCCGATGAGGGTCAACACGTACATCCCGCCAATAGCAACCGTTAAGGTACGAATCCTAACCAGGACCACCAAGAGGAAGTTGATGTAGAGTAGACAGACAAACCGTTCGCACGCGCGGACCTCGGGCGGGCAGCCATTCGCCTCGTTCTCCGAGGAAGCGATTTTCTCCTGTTCTTCCGACCACGATGACGCCAGGTAGTCTAGGGCAGCGCCGGCAACTTGGGCGACCTCCTCCTGATAAGCACCAAACTGGCGTATCAGACGCAGCTCTAATTTGCGCCGCCGCCACCAATTGATCGTGAAGCCCTGCTCCACTCCTGCCGCTTCACCATAGGTTTCGATCATCCCTTGCATCAGATTGTCCAGAGTTGGATCCTTGATCCGCACGGTCTTCATGGCACAATCCATCGCTTCTCTTTCCCGCGAGAACATGCGCTCGAACTCTTCCAGGCTGCCCGCCCCCAATCGCCAGATCGGGTCCCACGAGAAGCCCTTGATGCGCTGGAAGCCACGCCTCAGCGGAAGCGAGTCAAGCGACACCAGCAGGCGCCGGGTTGCCAGCCAGATTCCCCAGAGCTTTAGCGTTGCAGTGATGATGCCGGCGATGGCTAGAGTCAGAAACACGGTCAGGAATATCTCCAGAATCGGACGTTCCAGGGTGAGCACCGGATGTCTAGGATCGCTGAGTGCCCAGGATCCACCGACGAAGCAGACCAGAATGACCCAATAAAGGAGGTAGCGTCCCCAGCGCAGGTCGTAAGCGCGTTGCAAATGCTTTAGCGCCTGCTCGGATAGGCCTAGGACTCTATGGTTCTGCATTCCTTGCGGCAGCCGGGGGCGCCGGTTGTCCAGCAAGGTCGAGCCCGCCAGGACGTGATCGGCCCACCAGAGCCAGACCGTAAGGAAGAAGAAGAGCGGCACAATGAACGATAGGCCCGAGGCAAGCTGGGTGGCGCGCACGGTGCCAAAGCGCAGAATGAGACTGGAGGTCTCAGGTATTTCAGCGGTTACTCGCACTACGAACAGTACTGACAAAATCACAAACACAGTCAGAGGAGGATTCTTAAAAGCGCCGACAACCGGTTTCCCGTGACTCAGGGCCCCGCGGACACCCAACTCAATCGCAGTGCATATGAACACCAGACCGATAGTAAATCTAACGCACCATTCCACGAATGGCTTCTGGCTTTGGGCGCCATGTATCGAGGGCCAAAGCAGAGTCAGCATGCTGAAAATCAGGGTTAGTCCGGCAATGACGACCAGTGCGCTTCGGGAATCGTTTTCTGCCGGAGCGTATTTCGCCAGGGTTTGGGTACGCGAGAAGATCGAGGAAAACCACAACGACAGCGCAAATCCCACTCCTAGTGCGATGGCAACCAACTGCACGATGCGCCAGGAATTCGGGATGTAGACGGGACCCAGCTTCTCGACCAGTTGGTTTGCCACCCGCGGTAAGGTGCTTGAGGTTGGTTCGCCGCGAAATGGCCCGAGGCTGGCGATAGGCCAGTAATCGTCGCGGCCTAAGGCAAGCAGGCGCACCGGCGCTGCATAGTGGTAGAGCGCTGGCCGGTGCGCCTCTTGATCCACGGTAGGCGGTTCTTGGCCGGGCTTCCACTCAAGCTCATAAGGCCAACCGTATTGGTACAGGCTGAGCGGAGGGGGACCTGACTTTGCGTCTCCCTCTTGAGGGTGCCTCGCGATCAGGTGACGACAGGACCTACTGTCAACCTGCTTTTCTTCCCTGCAAACACCATCGGTTTGAACCGGATCCAAGACCCACGCCGTTAACAGGCTGCGCATCGCATTATAGGTCCCCGCTTCGTTTGCGCTGGGGAAAACGCGCTCCACATGATCCTTCTGATAGCTGTTGAAGTTGTGATTGGCGGACGGGATTAGGGAATAGGTCGTCAGGGCCAGCACGCCGTGAAGACGCGGGTCTTCTGCTTCGCGCCGGAAAAGCATGTCCGCACCAATCGTGACGATTCGGCCTTGAGGGTATTCCGTTCGCAGGTAGCGAGCAAGGAAAAGCTGGTCCACCGGGTCCGTAGCGCGTATCAGGATGTATTGCGAGTTGTGTCTCCGCAGCTCCGCGACAATGCCAAGCATCACCGCTTCCTGCGAGAGGGGCATCTGTTTGGATGAGTAGATCGGAACCGTATCGTCATCCGATCCCGGCACATCCGGCGTGGCGCGCAGTATATCGGGCGGTGGACCGTTGGCATTGTTGCCGGATACTCCCGCGACATCTCTCTGATAGGCTGCACGGAGCTGCGAGATCTCGCGAGGGAAATACAGCTTGAGCATGCATCGTTGTTCACTTTTCTCGGCGTCGGCGTCGCACCTTTCTTCCGGCGTATCTTCTTGCGTCTGCTCCCGTAGGAAGTTGCCGTAGGCGCTTTCGTCCTCCGACAATAATGCGATGTTCTTCGTGCTATAGTTCCGGTTTTCCGACTTGGGCGAATTTCTGTCATCGCCGTACGCCGTGCCGGTCAGAAATTCGATAAACCGCTCAACAGCGACATCGTCAGACTCCATAAAACTAACCAGGTGGACATTCTGCGGCTGCATCGCTTGCTCGAATGTGAGAATGCTGCGGCGGCTGCTGACGGTTCCGCTGTGAATACTCACCAGCGGGCAGCCGTTTGGAGTTGATGCCTTACACGTCAGCAGCTCGTTCAGCGATGCAAGCGAGCCGGAAAACGAGGGTCCTAGGATGCGCAACCCGCGGGGTACGCACGCGGGTGAGTTCTGCGCCTCCTGACCTTGACAAGCAGGGTTGGACTTATTCCAGCCCCAGCTCTCGGGAAGGCTCAAATCTTTGTGGGTTACCTCGCCGATTTCTTTCGTGGCGTTCGTGAACTGTTGTCTCCGAATTCCCCCAGTCGGCGTCTCGGTCACCACGAGCACAAACAGTGCCTCGCCACGATGCTGGCTTCCGCCTCGAAAGATCATTAATCCCGGATATCTCTGTCTGGCCTCGTCATACCACAATGCTTCCAGCCGCTTTTCGTGATCGTCGGACTCCGGATGCACTTTCGTGTCCCAGGGCATGATGGCGCGGTCAAAGATGTAGCCCTCGTCTTGTGCCGCTTCCTCAATGACCTCGATTCCTCGGTCGAATTGCAGGGCGAGGTGGGTGTGAATGGGATCGGGAAGAATGGCGATGATGAAGTCCTGGGGTTGAACCAGGCAAGCTCCGGCAGGATTCTTCTTCGGACACCCAACGTTGAGAACACGGTCGAAGTCGTCTTCGTAATCCTTTGCGGCTTGGTCCTCCGTTATTTGACGTTTCTGGTCGGACCACTTTCCCTGGGCTCTCAGCCCGCTCCCGGCATGCCCGGTTCCTGATACTTGGGTAGCGGTTTCGGAACCGCCGCCTCCCGAATTTCCCGACGAGACTAGGCGCGATCTCACTGGTGGCGTCAGCAACAGCGAGAGCAACAAAGTGCCGGTAAGAATTGAACTTCCTTTGCGATCCATAACGAGTACCAGCGCCAATTGCAGTTAGACAGCCAGATCTAGTGACATGGGTAGCTGTTTGCCAACGCCAGTCCTTCTCAATACTTAGCAAAGGTGGCTTGCAGCGAAAAGGGCTCAGCCTGATCATTGCGTCTTGCTTCTATCTATCCGAGTGTCTACAGCCGGCTATCTGGATGGATACAGGCGGGTGGCCCGGGTCAGGTTTCTTACCGCGGGGTGCCCCGTGCAAGCGAAGCTTGAGCGGGTCTTTTTCCGACTCGAACGCACAACGTTTTGGCCGCTGCCCAGTGCCCCAGCTTCGCGTCCCTCCGTTGGACGCTAACCTGGGCGTAGCCAGCCGACGAGAACTCGCAACACAATGACTTCACCCTTATTTCCCATTTCCGGAATTTCCGGTTACCTTCGTCACCTCGCCCTTCCGATTTCACATGACCCGGCCTCCCGCAACCCGCAACGATGAACACGATGTACTGGCAGTCGGGTCAGTCCTGCTGCCTGCCATGATCGTTCTTTGACAACCGCTGTCGCCCGTCAGGCCGGCAAAAATACAGCGCTAAGTCCTTACGGCTGACATGGATAGCTATAACTCAATTATTTTTCAACGGTTTGCGAACAAATTTCTCCCAAACCATTGAAAACAAAGGACCGCTGAAATAAAAATTTCTGCCACTTCAGTTGTAGGACGTGCGTCTGCTGACAGAAGACATTCTACGAGATTAAACTCAGCAACCGTCAGTAGGCTCACCGCATCCTTCCTTTTCGAACGCAGTTCCCACCCCTGGTAGGCCCTTACCCTTGGCGATCTACGGCAAATCAAAAAGGACGGCACACGTCCCGTGGAATATCAAGCAACGCATAGGTTAAGAAATCACATCGGAGAGAAGACACTGTATGAAACGGATCGCTTTCTTGCTTGCTGCAGTTGTATCGTTGGCTGGCGTCGTCGCCTTCACAGCTCCCGCATCTGGACATGCCGATGAAGAGGCTGCTCCGATCTACGGAATCACAATTCCCCCTGGATACCGCGACTGGAGGTTGATCTCCGTGGCCCACGAGGCAGGCAACCTTAACGATTTGCGGGCCATTTTGGGCAACGATGTAGCGATCAAGGCCTATCGGGAAGGGACGCTGCCGTTCCCCGACGGCACAATCATCGCCCGGCTAGCCTGGAGTTACGTCCCGTCGGAGGAAAATAACAAAGTCTTTGGCCGTGACCAATCGTTCGTTCCCGGGCCCGCCCCGGATTGGTACCTCCAGTTTATGGTCAAGGACTCAAAAAAATACTCCGCGACAGGTGGCTGGGGGTTCGCTCAATTTAATAAGGACGGCAAGCCTGCCGACGAGGCGATGCATAAAACCTGCTTCCCCTGCCACGAGCCTGCCAAAGCGAGCGACTTTGTCTTCACCCATTACGCACCCTGATACCTAGGACCCAATCATGAACATGTCGCCGGTGCCGGGTGCCCCAGACAAGCTGCCTTTGCTCGTCTGGGTCTTTTGACTTTTGCCGGCTACCCTGGGTTCGCGCCGGGCTTTTCGGCGCTAACCTGAGACTGAGCGCCTCTGCCTTATCACACGCCTCTGTGTCCTGCGCACTATCCTGTTGCAGTCCACTGCGGTAAGACATCCTTCGTGAGGCAAAGGGGTAGTCTCTCTGCCTGTCCGCCCACGGTGGCAGGGAATGGCTGGCTCTTTGACAACCGAAGACCGCTGACGCCGGTTCCCAAATCGGGACGACATTACGTCAGACTCGGCCAAAAACGGCAAGGCTAAGTCCAATCGTATGATATGGATACATATAACTGCCTTGGATTCAATTGTTTTGCGGTTAATTTTTGTCTAACTCACTGATTCTAAACAATCGCAACAAAAGAAAATGTGGCAGATTCACTATTAACTTGCAATAAATCTGCAAATAATTGCGCACACGCACAGGCGTCAGCTCAATTGCTTATTGCTTATTGCTTATTGCTTGTTGCTTATTGCTGTTTGCTAGTTGCTCTTCGCCTTCGCGATAATCAGTGTCAGATCATCCGCCTGCTCACCCGGTGCGAACTCCTTTACTGTCGCAATGACCGATTGCAGTAACTCCTGAGCACTTTGGTCTCGCCCCGTCCGCAAGGCTGCTATGAGCCCATCTTCGCCCAACTCCTCACCGTGTAAGTTCGCCGCCTCGAACACGCCATCGGTGCAGATCGCCAGAATGTCGCCGGGCAGAAAGCACGTCTCGTCCACCTCGCATTGCCAATCTTCGAACATCCCCAGCACCGTTGCCGTAGCGCAGAGCCGCTCGACTTGCTCGCCATGCAAAATCACCGGCGGATTGTGCCCGCAGTTGATGTAGCGCAGCCGCCGCGTCTCATCCTCATAGACGCCGATGAACAGCGTCGCGTAGTTGTTCGACTCGGTGGACTCGAAAAACATGCGATTCACTCGCTCCAGTGTCTGCGAAAAGTCCTGGCTGACGATCGCCGACTGGCTGCGCAGGTGCGCCTGCAGGTTGGCCATCAGCAGCGCCGCCGAAATGCCCTTACCTGCGACGTCCGCCAGCACGAAGCCAACCCGCCCCTCGCCAAGATCGAGAAAGTCGTAGTAGTCACCACCCACCGCACGCGCCTGGATGCAAGCTCCCGCGTAGTCAATCGTCTTCAGCACCGGCGATTTCTGCGGCAGCAGTTTGCTCTGCACCTGCCGGGCGATGTCCATCTCCTGACGCGCGCGCCGGTCCGCCTCGAGGCGCTCCGCCATGCTTTCCGCCAGGGCGATGTTTTCCAGGGCCGTACCCGCTTGGTTCGCGACGGAGTCCAGCAGGCGCTTGTCCTCGCCCGAGTACGGCTCTTCCGACAGCCGCGGCCCCAGTACCGCAAGTCCCAGCAGCTGTCCGTCGCGCCCCAGCATTGGGACCAGGCATTCGGGCTCCAGCGGCAGTAGCATTGCAAGCGGCGGAGCTTCGCCCGGAGAGGGAACTATCTCCCATGGCTGGCCGCACTCGCGCATGTGTTCCAACACCGGCAGATCTCGTGGGAGTTTCCGAATCTCGGCCGGAACGTTGGAGGAAGTCGCGAATTCACCGTTGCTTTCGCGGAAGTAAATGGCAAGCGTCAATGGGTGCAACGCACCGTCGATCTCGTGCCGTAGTAGTTCAGCCAGCTGTTCCCGGTTCGACGCATTGCGAGTCTTCGCCGCTAGGTCGATCAGGATCTGCCGCGTGTCGTACGCGCTGCGGAAAAATGCCCGGTCGAGGCGCCGCGTGACCCGGCTCTCCATCTGTGTGCCGCCCCACACCAGGAATATACCCAGCGCCGCTCCTGCGGGAACCGCCAATCTTCCGCGCTCCGGCAAGTAGCGGTTCAGAGCATGGGCCAGCAGGAGCGTGGCGCCAATTCCTGCCAGAAGTATCAGGAGCAAAAATCCACGTTGCACCATGAAATACCTGGCGCTCCGCTTCAGCAGCACCGGAATCTCCAGCACCCGGTGTTTTACCACCGCGTAGGCGAATGACACCGGCAGAATGCCAAGCGCAATAATCGGCAACACAAAAAACCAGAATGGATAAGCGTAATAGATTCTGTTCTGTACGACCGCAATCATGCCCGTAAGCAACAGCGGACTGATGCTGGCAACCGTTCCCCAAACCATGACTTGTGTCTTGCGGCGGTCATTGGGAGTCGGCGCCTTTACGCTGTTCCAGATTAGCGAGGCCAGCCCGAGTACGAGGCCGCCGAACATGTACACGGCGGAAAAAGGTAACCACTGGCGCGCACCCATCCAGTTAATCAGTCTTGTAGCCGTGTAGGAACTACCCGTGACTAGCGCTAAACCGGCAAAAGGCACGGCAGAGACAAGTGAAATTGCCACGAGGATGTACTTCAACTTCGGAAACTTCCTGTCGATTGGAGACGAGGTCGGAAACGTCGCAAAGAACCAATAGAAGACCGCAGGCAGCAGGCCGTACAGCAGAATCATGTAGCTCAGCATGAAACGCCGTAATGGTGGCAAGAGCACTCCCTCCAGAAATGCCACCGGTGCGGCTGCAATGAAGCCCGCGAACATAAGCGCTAACAGCCACGCGTTGCGGTCTTCCAGTCGCAGGAACAACACCAGCAATCCGACCACCAGAAACGGTACCGGATAGTAACTGATGAGCCTGATAGCCAGCCAACGCGCTGGTGTCACCGGTTGCCGCGGCGGGGCAGCCTCCAGCGTCATCTGCACGTTGAAAGGTTTCGCAACTCCCGGTCGTTGTATCTGCATCGTCACCACGTCGCCCGCTTTGCCGTGAGCAAACGCAGGCACCGGCGACAGAATATGTTGCGGATAGCCGTTAACCGTGAGGATACGGTCGTCCGGCCGCAATCCGGCGCGATCGGCAGGAGAACCTGGCGAAACACTGGTGATCGTTACGTACGGCGTGAACTCGGGCTTCCATTCAAAGCCGGTCCGGACAGGCCACGACCAACCAATGTAGTACAGCCATACCCCGGTGTAAACGAGCAGGCTCGCCGCAAAAACGACGGCAGCCGCCAACAGCCAAGGTCGCGGGATGGTACTCAGGCCGCGCATATTCGCCGGGAGACGCTTACGCGGGAAATTGTAGGGGAGCTTACGAGTCTAAGTCTGTGCTATCGGACACAGTCGTTGAGGTATCTTCAGACATGAATTCCAGCACTTCCTGAGGGGCGTTTGCCATCCACACCGGCGCGAATGACATTCGATGCATGGGAGTCGGCCCCTTTTCTCGCAAAGCTTTCAGGTGCGCGGGAGCGCTGTAACCCTTGTTCGACGCCAGGCCGTAGCCGGGGTATATCCCGTCGAACTCACGCATCATGGCATCTCGCTCCACCTTGGCGATGATCGATGCGGCTGCAATTGACGCCGATAGCGCGTCGCCGTGAATGATCGGAGTCTGTGCACATTCGCAGGTCAGGCACATGGCGTCTACCAGCAGATGATCGGGCCGCAGGGTGAGTCTGCCGACCGCTTCTTCCATCGCCCGCTTCGACGCCCAGTAGATATTGATCTGATCAATGATGGCGACGTCCACCGCTGCCACCGCCCACGCGAAGCAGTTCTCGCGGATTCGCGGCGCCAGTTTCTCACGTGTCTCGCGATCCAATAGCTTCGAATCGCGTAGCCCGCGAATGCGATACGCCGGGTCCAGGATCACCGCAGCGGCCACTACCGGCCCGAACAGCGAACCTCGTCCCACCTCGTCCACTCCCGCTACAAGCTTCGCGCCGGCTTCCCACGCCTGCTTCTCGTACCTCAGGGTGCACTTCAGGCTCTTCAGCAGGCGCAGCTTAAGCGTTGCGTCCGAGACGTCCTCTTCGTCGAATTTCAAAAGCCGCCTTAGCGATTTGTAGTTGGAGCGTTTCACACGTTTCCGGACGGGACGCTTTGACCGGATTGTAAAACAACGCTCGTTGGAAAAGTCCGTCGCAAACACAAAAGACACAGAACTTCTCTGTGTCCCTGTGATTCGGTGTTTAAATCGCTCTTATTGGATCGACACCAACTGCTCCTTCGCCGCGTAGTGGGAATCCACGTAGTCGTTCAGGATCTTAGTGAACTCCACGACGATGTAGTCTCCCTTGAGAGTCGTCATCAGCCGCCCGTCGACGTAAACCGGCGCTTTCGGTTCCTCGAACGTACCGGGTAGCGATATGCCGATGTTCGAATGCTTCGACTCGCCGGGGCCGTTGACCACGCAACCCATGACGGCGACCTTCATCTCTTCCACGCCAGAGTAGCGCGTCTTCCACAACGGCATTTGTTCGCGCAGATAGCTCTGGATTTGTTCGGCCATCTCCTGGAAGAACGTGCTCGTGGTTCGCCCGCATCCTGGGCACGCGGTCACCTGCGGCGTAAAGCTCCGTATTCCCATCGACTGCAGAATCTGTTGGCCGACGGTGACTTCTTCCGTGCGGTCGCCATTCGGTGCCGGTGTCAGCGATACGCGAATCGTGTCCCCGATGCCTTCCTGCAGCACCACTGCCAGCGCCGCCGAACTGCTCACGATACCCTTTGCGCCCATCCCGGCTTCGGTCAACCCTAAGTGCAGCGGATACTCGCAGCGCTTGGCCAACTCGCGGTACACGTCAATCAGGTCCTGTACGCCGCTAACCTTCGCGCTAAGAATGATCTGCTCCTTGCGCATCCCGTAGCTCACCGCCAGCTCGGCCGAGCGCAGCGCACTCTGCACCATGGCTTCCATGGTCACGTCGCGGGCGTCTTTCGGCTGGTCCAGCTTCGAGTTTTCGTCCATAAGCCGA
>Ga0074046_10003936_pt1 | contig 12235 bp, 12 predicted proteins | sample BogForMeECP23OM3_FD_94441 | JGI IMG/M metagenome (GOLD analysis project Ga0074046, IMG submission 94441) | Bog forest soil microbial communities from Calvert Island, British Columbia, Canada - Bog Forest MetaG ECP23OM3 | ecosystem: Environmental > Terrestrial > Soil > Wetlands ...
ACCTGGTTCGTGTTTCTTCCATCTTTCCGCCCAACTGTAAACTAGTCCCACGCACGCAGGGACTCACGTATCTTTCCCCAGGAGAAGTCGTATTTGCGGTGGTTGCCGAAAATTCCACCCACGAGCCGCACCGCCTGCTGGCCTCTTCGATTGGCGTCGCCATCCCTGCCGATCGCAATACCTACGGATATCTAAGCGAGCATCACTCGTTCGGTGAGACCGAAGACGCTGCCGGAGACTATGCCGAAGAACTCGCCGCCGAAATGCTGGCCACCACTCTTAACGTGGAATTCGATTCCGACCGATCGTGGGACGAGAAAAAGGAGATTTATCGCATCTCCAACAAGATCGTCCGCACGGCCAACGTTACGCAGTCGGCAGTGGGGGATAAGCGCGGGCTGTGGACTACGGTGATTGCGTCGGCGGTGCTGATCTTCGACTAGGATGTAGTAATGGACCCGCGATATTTACCGATTGTTGATGGATCGCTTCTCTTTGCTCTTTTTGTAGGAGCGCCGTCGATTTCCGCTGCAATTGGGTATGTTGCATGGAAGGGTAAACCAAACGGCTTCGACCGCGAACGGTACGGACTATCGGCGATCACAGCCGGTGCTCCAGGTATCGCCCTGATGGTATGCACCCAGCGGATGCACGTCGACGTCCGAACCCCGCAGTATTTCTTGCAACTTGCGTGCTTTGCATTGGGTGTAGTGCTCTTGGGCGTCGCCGGCGGCTGCTTTGTAGGAGTCTTCACTTATCGGCGCAGCCAAACTTCCTAGTTGTGCAACATGATTTTCTTTTTCGCGGCTGGCTTCTTCTTCAAGCGCTCCAACACGGCGGCTACGATCAGCGGCAAGCCCACTGTAGCGTCCACAAAAACCTCGCCAAATTTCCCGCCTTCCGCTGGAGGCACAAACTTGCCCCAGGAAACCGCCTCGCTGTAAGGACTGCCCGAAAGCCCGCCCCAATACACAGGCTCCGGACAGATGCGCAATCCATAGTGATAGCGCTTCAGGGGCAGGGCCTCTCCGCCACGGCGGTGGCGCAATTCGATGAAAGGGCCAAACTGCTGTGACCAGTTGCGCGGAACGCCTCCACCGATGGTAAAGATTCCCAGCCGCTTCTGGCTCAGCAGAGTGGCGGCAAAGTGCTCCAGGTCTTCGAAAGGATCGAAACGGAACCGCGGCTTGCCTTCCTTGTCGCGTTCACGGTTGGTCAACGCGAAATCGAGGCCGAGTTCGGAGTCGGAGAACGCGGGCACAAATATCGGAACATTCTTTTCATAAGCCGATTTCAGAATGCCGCGCTGTCCCTTGGCGTGCTTGGCAAGATGCGCTCCGATTGCGCGGTTCAATTTGTACGAGCACATCACTTCGGTCGAGTCCCAGGCGCCAAACACCGCGTGCATCACGCGCTCCACGTCGTCGAGGTTCTGTTCGGGTTCGAGCGTGTCATAGACACGGTTGTATCCAGCTTCGTAAAGTTCCTCGTCGCTGAGGTCGGGATTATGGCGGAAATGAGCGCGCCCGGTAGCTTCGACCAGCCCATGCGCCATCAGCGCTCCCGTCGAAACGATGGCATTCACGATGCCGCGATCGATCAAACCGGCAATCACCAGGCCCTGCTTGGCTACGGTCATCGCACCGGCAAGCGTCATGACGACGAAGCAGTCCTGGTCGCGCGCCATGGCCTCGAAAACGTCGGCAGCTTCGCCAAGCTGGCGACCGGTAAACGCCGTCTTGGACATCGCCCGCACCAAATCGTCAATGGATTGAATCTTGGCGAGATCAAGCGGCTCCAGCGGAATCAGCCGGTCGGCCACCGGATCGTGCAGCTTGCGGTCAATGCCCGCGCCTTCTTGATGAGTGCCATGCTCGGTGACATCTTTCTGTTTCAAGGAAGACCTCCAAGATAAAAACGATTTTGATCGAAGAAACAATTTACTAGAAGTGAGGGAAACGCGGCGAACTGCTTTCACAACGGCGTAGCATTCACGTCCGCACCGAGCACTTTGGTATGCTAGAGCGCTGGTTGGAAAGTCACGCCGGTTCGTTGTATGAGCAGCACCCTCATGAGTTGTCATCCTGAGCGAAGCGAAGGACCTGCTGTCTCATGCGCGGGCAAAAAGCAGGTCCTTCGCTTCGCTCAGGATGACAAAATCTTACGGGATGACAAAGTGTAGCGGGTGACGAGTTCTGACGAAGCTGGGAGACAAAGTGCGAGAGAAGTTCACCGTAGCCCTGATCCAGATGTCGTGCGGTCCCGAGCCAACCGACAATCTGGCCAAAGCGCTCGAGCGCGTTTCGGAAGCGGCACGCCAGGGCGCTGACGTAGTCTGCCTGCCTGAGCTCTTCCAGACACAGTATTTCTGCCAGCGCGAAGACGCCGCTCTGTTCGATCTCGCCGAGCCAATTCCAGGAGCGGGCACGGAAAAGCTCGCCGCTGCTGCCCGGAAAAACAAAGTCGTGCTCATCGCGTCGCTCTTCGAGAAGCGCGCTCCTGGCCTCTACCACAACACGGCCGCGATCTTCGACTCGGATGGCGCGCTCCGCGGCATCTACCGCAAGATGCACATTCCCGACGACCCGCTCTATTACGAAAAGTTTTATTTCACTCCCGGCGATCTTGGCTTCAAGGCCTTTGACACCTCCGCCGGAAAACTCGGCACGCTCGTATGCTGGGACCAGTGGTATCCCGAAGGCGCTCGCCTCACGGCTCTGCAGGGGGCAAGCATTCTATTTTATCCCACGGCTATCGGATGGCATCCCGCGGAGAAGGCTGAATTTGGCGAGGCGCAACACGATGCCTGGCGCACGATTCAGCGGGCACATGCTATTGCAAACGGTGTTTATGTCGGCGTAGTGAATCGCGTCGGTTTCGAGACGGGAAACATCCGCGGCAATTCCGCGCCCGGCAAAGGCCTTGAATTCTGGGGAGGATCGTTCTTCTGCGGTCCCTTCGGTCGCGTGCTGGCCGAAGCTTCGCACGACAAAGAAGAGATTCTGCTGGGTGAGGTGGACTTGCGACATCTTGAGGAGACGCGGAGGAATTGGCCATTTCTGCGCGATCGGCGGATTGACAGTTACGCGCCGATCACGAGCCGAATGTTGGATGAAAAGTGAGTTCCAAACGGTCGTTGTTTTAGGCCTCTGGTGTCTTGGACCCCCCCTAGTCGCGGTCTTTTAAAGTCAAAGACTTAGCGGCGGGTCATAGGCTAGGTCTTTGAAAAATAAGGACTTAAAACTAAAGTATTTATTATTCAATTACTTACATGGAAAAAACGCGCTCTGCACGAAAACTTCCTTCCGCTCTTGGCAACCGCATGCCCGCCGAATGGGAGCCGCACGAATCCACTTGGTTGGCGTGGCCGCACCTGCGCGGCGACTGGCCGGGGAAGTTCGAGCCGATCCCGTGGGTCTATGCCGAGATCGTCCGCAACCTGGCGCGGCACGAGCGGGTGGACTTGATCGTCAAGAATGAGCGGGCGGAGAACGGCGCAAGAGCCGTACTGGAACGAGCCGACGCGCTCTCTGACAACGTTTGCTTTCACCGCTGGCGCACCGACCGCGTCTGGACGCGGGATTCGGGTTGCATCTTTCTCGCTCAGAATACAGAACCTCAGGGGCTAAAGCCCCCGACTAACGACGACGCAAGCGGCACGGCTGAAGAGGCTGCGGAAAGAATCGCCGTTCGACGCCCAGCCCCTAAAGGGGCCTCTGATTTTGAAGAACTTACGGTATCGCTAAAGCGATACCCTGATACGAACCTGAGTTTTTCCGCAGCCTGTGAAGCCGTGCCCTTCCCAAAACCCACTGGTGAAGGCAGGTCCAAGGCCAAGCACGACAAACCGCTCATGGGACTACACTTCCAGTTCAACGCCTGGGCCAAGTATGACAACTACAAGCTCGATGCCAGACTCGGATCGCGCATGGCCAAAGCCGCGGGTGCGCGGATTGTGCATCCCACGTCGGGAGACGAGCGGGTTGTGCTGGAAGGCGGATCGATTGACGTCAACGGGCGAGGGACGCTGCTCACGAGCGAAGAGTGCCTGCTGTCGACCACACAACAGCGCAATCCCTCCATGGATCGCGTCGCCTACGAGCGGATGTTTGCCGACTATTTCGGGGTCCAGTCGGTCATCTGGCTGGGTGAGGGAATCGAAGGGGACGATACGCACGGCCACGTCGACGATCTTTCCCGCTTCGTCGCAGCCAACACAGTAGTGACCATGGTCGAAGCGAACGCGCAGGATGAAAATTACTCGGCCCTTCAGCACAATCTCGGGAGGCTGCGAGCGGCGCGCGACCAGGACGGCCAGCGCCTCAATGTAGTGGAGATTCCCATGCCGCGTCGAGTCGTGTTCGAAGGGCGGCGATTGCCCGCGAGCTACGCTAATTTCTACATCGCGAATCGAGCTGTGCTGGCGCCGGTCTTCAACGATCCCAACGATCGCATTGCGCTTAACACGCTTGCTGAACTGTTCCCAGCGCGGGAAATCGTACCGATTTATTGCGGCGATCTGATCTGGGGGTTCGGCGCGCTGCACTGCATGACGCAGCAGCAACCAGCATGCTGATAGCTGGTATCCAGCACCGTGTTGCGCGAATTCGTGGCACAAATCAAGTTTGCCATCCAGAGCGACGCCAAGAACCTGCTGTCTTGCCGGTACAAGAGAAAAGCAGGTCCTTCGCTTCGCTCAGGATGACAACCTATAAAGGCGACCGCATCTCCTCCACGATTCATCACTTACGCTCTTAGCGACCCAGGGCTTACGTCCTGGGCTACCATATCTCGCCCCTTCGGGGCTGTTTGCGCATCTACTTTGAACATCATTTGATGCTATAATCAGTGCCTAGGAGTCTCCATGAGAACTACTATTGCGCTGGATGATGAGCTGGTACGAATTGCCCAGGAGTTCACTGGGGTAGCGGAGAAGACGGCGCTGATTCGCGAAGCCCTCAAAGCCCTGATCGAGCGGGAAAGCGCTCGCCGGTTGGCGTCCCTGGGCGGTACCATGCCGCGATTGAAGAATATTCCGCGGCGCCGGGCGGCGGCGAATTGATTCTCGCCGACACCTCGGTTTGGATCGAACACTTGCGCTCCGGCAACCAAGAACTGCAGAAGCGGCTCAGTCAGGGGCAGATTGTGATCCATCCCTTCGTCATTGCCGAACTGGCGCTTGGATCGCTGAAAGAACGCTCCAGGACGCTTGCCCTGCTGGACCTTTTACCGCAGGTGCGAGTGGCACAGTGGAACGAAATTCGAACCTTGATTGAGGCCCGTCATCTGTACGGACTCGACATCGGTCTGACCGACGCACACCTGATCGCTTCGGTTCTCATCAATCCGCCCACGCTGTTGTGGACGAAAGATAAGCAACTGCGCAAAGCCGCCGAGGCTCTCGGCATTCACGTGCGCGTGCCTTAAGAACGCCGACGCCGCGTTGCTGTCGCCCCTACGGGGCTCGCGCATCTTTTCTATCGCAACCCAGGACTTACGTCCTGGGCTAACATATTTCGCCCCTTCGGGGCTGCTGACGCGGGTGGGTTAACTCTTGAATCCGGGGTAAAAGCCAAGTGAAAACCTCGCTGGCTGATTTGATCTCAGCTTTCCCTGCGCGACTTCATTTACACTCTTACGCGTGAACGCCGAGATCATCGCGGTCGGCTCTGAGTTGCTGACTCCCCACCGCCAGGACACCAACTCGCTCTTCCTCACCGAAAAATTGAACGACCTGGGCGTAGAAGTGCGCTTCAAAAGCATTGTGGGCGACGACCTCGAAGGGCTGACCGCAGCCGCTAAACTCGCCATGCGGCGTTCGGACATTATTATTTTTACGGGCGGCCTCGGCCCCACCGAAGATGACCTGACGCGCGAAGCGGTGGCCGAAGGGCTGGGGCTGAAACTGCAACGCGATCCGGAGGTCATGGCGAAGATCGAAGCGCGCTTCGCCAAGCGCAGCATGAAGATGACCACCAACAATGCCAAGCAGGCCGACATCCTGTCCAGCGCCACGGTATTGCCGAATACGCTCGGCAGCGCGCCCGGCCAGTGGATCGCCGGAAAGTATGACGGGCAGGAGCGGCTGCTGATGCTGCTTCCCGGCCCTCCCTACGAAATGAAGGCGCTGTTCGAAGCCGAATGCATTCCGCGACTGCGGGCCCGAATTCCCGTGCAGCATATCGCGACGCGCACGCTCAAGATGGCGATGATGCCGGAATCGCAAGTGGACGCGCGGGTCGCCCCGATCTACAAGCTTTATACCGACGTCGAGACCACCATCCTGGCGGGCGCGGGCGAGATTCAACTCCACCTGCGCTGCCGCAAGGAGTCGCAACCAGATGCCGAAGCGCGTGTCCAGGAGCTCGCCGACAAAATCGAGGACGAACTCGGTGATGCCATCTTTTCGCGCAAAGGCGAAACCATCGAGCAGATCGTCAGCTACCTGCTGCAGATGCGCGGCATGACGCTGGCCGTGGCGGAATCCTGTACCGGTGGCCTGCTGGCCGAACGCATCACTTCGCTCAGCGGCAGCTCGCGCTATTTTCTGGGCGGCGCCGTGGTTTACTCGAACGAACTCAAGACGCAATTTGCCAACGTTCCCAAGGCTCTGATCGATCAGCACGGAGCGGTCAGCCGCGAAGTGGCTGCTTCTATGGCTGAGGGCATCCGCAAGCGCTGCCTGGCGAGCTATGGAATCGGAATTACCGGAGTCGCCGGTCCGAGCGGCGGCACCGAGCAGAAACCAGTCGGCTTGGTCTACATCGCGCTCGCGGGAGAAGAAGGCACACAAGTTGTCGAGCGGAACTTCCCGGGCGATAGAAAGCGCATTCGTCAGTTTGCAACGCAACAGGCGCTGGAGATGACCCGCAGGGCGCTGCTATAGAAAGCTTATATTAATTGTGTGGTGACGGGGCTGCGCCCCGTGGACGGGCCAGAAGCCCGTCACCACACAAGCAGAACAATGCGAATATTCATCGGCATCGATCTTGATTCTGAAGTCCGCGGCCGGATCGCACGCTTCCTCGAAGGCGTCGAGAGTTTTGCGCCCGACGCGCGCTGGGTGCGGCCGGAGTCGCTGCACATTACGTTGAAATTCATCGGAGAACAAACGGCCGAGCGGGTCGAGGCCATTGCCCAACGTTTGCGGCGGGTGGGGGGCAGCGCGTTCGAGATTCGCACCGGCGGATGCGGATTCTTCCCCACGGCCAAGGCTCCACGCGTATTCTGGATCGGGATCCACGCCGGACCGCAACTAGCCGAACTGGCCAGAAGCATCGACACGGCCACCGCCGAACTCGGCATCCCGCGCGAAGACCGGCCTTACAGTCCGCATCTGACTCTGGCGCGCGGCGGCGGAAGAAGTTCGGGTTCGCCGAAATGGCGCGAAGGTGACGGCCCTAACTCAGTGTTCGCAATGCTCGAAAAGCGGCTCGCCGCAATGTCCGAGCTTGAATTCGGGACCATGACAGCCCACGAGTTTATTCTCTATCAGAGCCAGCTTTCACGGGGAGGATCGAAGTACACGAAGTTGCAGCGCTTTCCGCTAAAAGCGTGAGAGTAGCGCCGCCGTCCCCGGCGGCTGTCCGGCGGGCACCCTCGCCCGCCGAGCCGAGGGCGAGACGCCCTCGGGACAGCCGGCAGGATGCCGGCGCTACAGTCGACACCGATTGTCCAGAAGAACATGACGCCCTATCTCATCATCGCCGCCGTGAGCTACCTGCTGGGATCGATCCCGTTCGGTTATCTCCTCGTGCGGATTTTCAAAGGCGAGGACGTACGCGCGAGCGGCAGCGGTAACATAGGCGCGACCAACGTGGCGCGTAAGTCTCCGGCACTCGGGGCCGCGACTCTGCTGCTCGACGCCGCCAAGGGCCTGGCGGCCGTTCTGGTGGCGCGGGTGCTATTCAGCGGACCGGATCAGCAACTCATCATGACCACGGCGGCCTTCTTCGCCGTGCTTGGCCATCTGTTCCCGGTCTGGCTCAAATTCCGCGGCGGCAAGGGAGTCGCCACCAGCTTCGGAGCTTTTATTTTGCTCACCCCGAAATCGATTTTGTGCATGGTGGTCCTGTTCTTGCTGATCGCCGTCGCCTTTCGCTACGTCTCGCTCGGGTCGGTAGCCGTAGCGGCGGCTTTTCCGCTGCTGGCTTGGGCATTCCACGAATACGCCGACTCGCGGCAATTGATCTTGATCGCTGCGGTAGCGGCGCTCGTCATTTGGAGGCACCGCCGGAACATCGGCCGTCTCGCCAACGGAACGGAATCCAAGTTCGGAGCCAAGTCAGAAGCAGGGTCAGACGACTCAGGAGCACCCGGCAAATGAGCCGCATCGCCATCATCGGAGCCGGCGCCTGGGGCACCGGACTGGCCATGGTCCTCGGACGCAAAGGGATACATCAAGTCAGGCTCTGGGCCAACGAGCCCGAAGTTGTCGAGAGCATCACAAACGCGCATATCAACGAGCGCTTCCTGCCCGGGTTCATCCTGCCCGAATCGATTGCGGCGACCAGCGATCTGCCGACCGCGCTCGAAGCCGCGGAGATCGTAGTCAGCGTTATGCCCTCGCAGCATTGTCGGGCTCTATTCGAACGCATGGCGCCGGCGCTCCGCCCGGAGACGCTTTTCGTAAGTTGCACCAAGGGGCTCGAAGACGGGACTTTACTGCGCATGACCGAAGTGATCGCCGACGTCTTGCGAAACCGCAGGGTCACGGCTCGCGTGGCGGCGCTCAGCGGCCCGTCCTTTGCCAGAGAGGTGGCGCGCGGCGATCCGACGGCGGTGACCGTGGCATCCATCGACGGAGGAATTACGCGTGCTGTGCAGCAGGCGTTCAACGATTCCCGCTTTCGCGTCTATACCAACGACGACGTGATCGGCGTGGAACTGGGCGGCGCGCTGAAAAACATCATCGCCATCGCCGCCGGCGTTTGCGATGGCTTGGGCCTCGGCCACAATTCGGTAGCGGCGCTGATCACGCGAGGCCTGGCCGAAGTGGCACGCCTGGTCGTGGCCTGCGGTGGCCGCCTCGATACCATGGCTGGACTCGCCGGCTTGGGCGATCTGGTACTAACCTGCACCGGAGATCTTTCGCGTAACCGCAGCGTCGGCGTTGAACTGGGCAAAGGCCGCAAACTGCCCGACATCATCGCCGGCATGCACGGAGCCGTCGCCGAAGGAGTTTTCACCACCAAGGCCGCAGTCGGCTTAGCGCGCAAGAAAAACGTTGAGATGCCGATTACCGAACAGATGTTCGCCATTCTCGAAAACGGCAAGCCGCCACAACAGGCCATTGAAGAACTGATGACGCGCGCGGCGCGGGCGGAAATCTATTGAGTGTGGACTGAAGTAAGCCGTCAAACCCCGCTGTCCGCGTGACTTTCGGCACCCTCCGACTATCCCTTCGGTAATCTCGTAGCCGCTGTCGGCCGCAGCATCGCCGGCAGTCCGGCGTATGCTGGTGTTAAGGGAGCCCTACCGTCCCACGCATCCAAAGGGGGGACTTGTCATGCATGGATTCTCGCTAAGACTGACGTTCCTGGCGCTGCTGGCTTCCGCCGCTCTCGCCCAACAAGCTCCGGAAAACACGCCCGCCGGGGACACCGTCAACGAGCAGCAGAAAACGACGCAGACAAAGAAGGTCGCGACCAAGAAGAAGATCTACCACAATGCCGACTTAGCTTCTCCCGGGACCAAACCGGAGGCAGACAGCCCCACCAACCTAGTCTCGGGTAGCGCCGCCGTGAACACCGGTGACGCTTCGACTCCCGTCGCGCCAGCCGCCGGAAGCTCCGAGAAAACGAACCGTCCGGAAGCCGAGACCATCCGTTTGTCGGTGTTGGATGCTCCCAAAGACAATGCACCTGACGTCATCGTGGTTCCGGCAGGCACGCGCATTCAAGTGAATATCTTAGACGGCAAAGTTACGGTGCCGGTACGAATCGGATGGGCGACGGCAATTCCAGCATTGACAAAAGTCGCGGTCGAGATCTCCGTGCCTTACTACCCGGTCTACGGGCCGTACTACCCGGCCTCCGAGCCATACTACAACAACCTGTATTCTGCACAGGTCGCGCAACTGACGGCAGTGACCCTGGACGGCACACGTTACGATCTGCAGACCGACCAGATTCCCGTGATGGCTGGCTCCGAAGCGACGTTTACTTTGCTGAATGACCTCACGCTGAAACGCTGAGCCGACTGCTCCTCCCACTGCGGGTAGCAGGAGTTGAGTGGTGCCCGGAGACGGAATCGAACCGTCACGTCCTGTTAGGGACCCGGGATTTTAAGTCCCGTGCGTCTGCCAGTTTCGCCATCCGGGCAACTCGATGCGACTACTGAATTCTACGATAATCGCCTGCGAGCTCCCGGAACATTCGATACAACTATTTAAGAACTTCCGGGTTCCATAATATGTAGGGGTGTGATTACCGGGAGGATATCTTGAACGCATCACGTCGGTTTCATAAAGCAATCGGTTCCGCGTTAACAGCGAGAACCGCTCTTTTGTCTCTGGTAGCGGTGTTCTTTGTGGTGGGCGCGGCAGCATTGGCTTGCGCCCAGGGTGGCGCCATGACTCCTTATCAGGGCGAATCGGACGGGGTCAGCGCCGGCGGTAAGTGGCTGGAGTTCAACTCCACCGTCAAGATGACGGGCGAGAAGCAAGTGCGCTTTGAGCTCCAGTCGGATAATTATTTTCGCGAAGACCCGCAATACAAGCCCAGAGTGAACCTGGTTTGCCGTGACGGCAAGCTCAAGTTTGCCGACTTTAATCCCGGAGTCCGGCTGGCTCCGCCCAACCGCCCCGGCTTCTGGGGACAACCCCAATTGAGAGTGGAGGTCCGCGTCGACGACACCCACTACTTCAAGTTCTGGAACTGGGAGCGTGGACGCTTCCTTTCCATGGACAAAGGCACGGTGCGGGGCTTGATCGGGGCCCAGATCTTCAAGGTGGAACTGCGAACTAGAAGCGGCCGGCAGATCGCGGAGTTCTCTCCCGGCGGGCTGAATCTGGATCAAGTCAAACAAGCCTGCGACCTGACCCCGAAAAAGCCGAGCAAGGACTGAGCGCATCACCATTCTTTTCGCAAAGTGCACGAAAAGGATGGGGCACCCACCCAGAATGCCTTCGACCACGGCAATTGCCGAGCTTCGCTCGGCCCGGACGGGCGAGGGCGCCCGTCCCCACACGAACCTTCCCCCCTTCTGCATCCCCAGCCCTTCCCGCGAATCCAATGATGGTATCTTTGGAGTCGCATCGGGAGTCGCATGAAGATTGGCATCACCTGTTATCCGACCTACGGCGGTAGCGGAGTTGTGGCCACCGAACTGGGTCTTGAGCTGGCTCGCCGCGGCCATGAGATTCATTTCATCTCCTATTCGCAGCCCATTCGCCTGACCGGGCCGGAACCTAACATTCATTATCACGAGGTCGAGGTCACGCGCTATCCGCTGTTTGAATATCCTCCGTACGACTTGGCGCTGGCGACGCGCATGGCCGAGGTGTCGCAACTCTACGAACTCGATCTGCTGCACGTGCACTACGCCATCCCGCACTCGGTGAGCGCAATGCTGGCCAAACAGATGCTGGCTGCGACTCCGCCGCGTAAGCATTTGCCCTTTGTCACCACCCTGCACGGCACCGACATCACGCTGGTCGGACTCGACCGCTCTTATCTTCCGATTACGCGTTTTTCCATCGAGCAGAGCGACGGCGTGACCGCCATCTCGCAGTATTTGCGCGCCCGCACGCTTAAGATTTTCGATATCAAGAACCACATCGAAGTCATCCCCAACTTCGTCAACTGCGACGAGTATCTCCGCAAGCCGGAATGGCTGGAAAAGCGCAGCGAGTATGTCCGGAACGACGAGCGGCTGCTGGTGCACCTTTCCAACTTCCGGCCGGTGAAACGTATCCTCGATGTGATCGAAATCTTCGACCGCGTCCGCAAGAAAATTCCATCCAAGCTGCTGCTGATTGGCGACGGGCCCGACCGTTCCCAGGCGGAATGGCTGGCGGTGCAGAAAGGCATTCACGAGCACGTGCTGTTTCTTGGGAAACAGGATCAGATCCGGGAAAAACTGGCCATTTCAGACGTGTTGCTAATGCCGAGCGAGCTGGAAACTTTCGGACTGGCAGCCCTCGAGGGAATGGCCTGCGAGGTCGTCCCGATTGCCACCCGCACCGGCGGAGTGCCGGAATTGATTGAGCACGGCGTAACCGGATTCCTGGCCG
>Ga0074046_10003937_pt1 | contig 12235 bp, 17 predicted proteins | sample BogForMeECP23OM3_FD_94441 | JGI IMG/M metagenome (GOLD analysis project Ga0074046, IMG submission 94441) | Bog forest soil microbial communities from Calvert Island, British Columbia, Canada - Bog Forest MetaG ECP23OM3 | ecosystem: Environmental > Terrestrial > Soil > Wetlands ...
ATTTTCAAGGCGCCGAAAAACGGCGGCTTCGGCCGGATGACTTTGCTGGCGCGCTTCGAAGAGGTGCGGTGCGCTGAACAGCTGGACGAAAGCGCCGCCTAGATGCTAGCCGAACAGTACATTTGAGCATTTGAGCGTTGTTGCGATCGGTCGCGTGGGTATCTTGGCCATCAGCCCGGCCTTTGTCGCTCAATGGTGCGCACCGATACGACGATTCTGGATGGGTGGTCGGCCAAAGTCTCCGCAAGCTGTGGTTTGGCGAGTCATGTCTGGGAAAGGCCCAGCGCGTGTGGTGGGTAGTTACTCTAAAGTTGGCGATACCGTGGCGGGGGGAAGAACGTTAACTAGCCTCGGCTGCCCTAGAATCCGTACTGGTTGTCACTTCGGGGACCACACCCTTCTTAGGGGTGAGAGCACGATCCAGCGCGTCCGCAAGGACGACCGAGAAAACCGAGGTCAACAGATTGGCGTCCACGAGAAGAGAGCGATCCGTGTAGAATCGGTAGATTTTCATCGAGCCGAGTCGGCGATTGGAGGTGGTAACCAACTCCAGCCCAAGGGTCCAAGCCGCCGAGTCATCGCGAAACTTCGGAGCGCCGGGCTTGCTCCATTCGAAATGTAACCTCTCTCCTGGTCTCACCCACAGGCGTTTTCCGTCGATAGTTGGAGGTTCTTCCGCCTGGGCTTTGATGGTCAATTCGAACCCGTCAAAATCATTAGCAGAAAAAGCGGATTTCAGGATATGACACACCTGAGCGTAATCGCTAGCGCCTTTCAACTCCTCGATGGCCCGGCGAATTGCAAGGTCATTGACAAATATGCCTCTCTGTTCGATTGTGCGTTGCGCGACACGCCGGATTTCCAAAAACTCCAGATACCCCAAATGCTGAACGCCAAACCAGACGCACGTGCCTATAACCACCAGCACCAGGCCCAGCGTGTTTCTCCCAGGCCACAGCAGAAACAGACTGAGCAGGGCGAATAGAGCCGACACCGCATAGAGCGCGATCACAACTTGCCGGGGCGACATGCCGTGTTGCAGCAACTTGTGGTGAATGTGCTCACGATCCGCCGTGAATAGGGGCTGACCGCTAATCAAGCGCCGCAGGACGGACAGAGCGGTCTCAAGAATCGGCAGACCGAAGGAGACAACCGGAATGGCGACGGCAATGACCGTAGGTGCCTTTTGAGCGCCCTCCAATGCCAAGGCACTCAGCATGAATCCGATGAACAAACTCCCGCAGTCACCCAGAAAGATGGTCGCCGGATTGAAATTAAACCGCAGAAACCCCAGGATGGCTCCAGCCAGGGCAATGGTCAGCAGCGACACCGGTGACGAACCACTGAAGACTGCCACCACAAAAACGACGAAAGTAGAGAATAGCGCAGAACCGGCGGCCAGTCCGTCCAGACCGTCGATCAGGTTGAATGCATTCGTAATCCCAATGACCCACAGCACCGTAATGGGAAGCCCAATGTACCAAGCAAAATGCCGCGCACCAAACAACACGGGCAGGTCGAGAATCCTCAAACCGCCAGCAAATAGCATGATGGCAGCAACACTTTGAACCGCAAACTTCGTGTACGGACCGACGGAATAGATGTCGTGGTAGAGGCCGAGCAGAAAAACAAGAGCACCCGACACAAGAACGGTCAGAAAGGTCCGAATTGAGAGGCCAGCAGCCAATCCCGGAAAATGCAGACTGGCCAATAACGCAACCGCAACGCCAATCAGAAAGGACAGGAAGACAGGAACTCCGCCTAACCGCGGCAAAGGAGTTTCAAGTAGGTCGCGTTCCTGAATCGGGGGCGCTGCCCAGCCGCGGCCCATTGCGAGATTGCGCACGCCCCAGGTAAGGACGAACGAGAACAACAACGACACTCCGAAAGCGATCAGATAGAACAGGGTCAACCAAACTCTCCACATCTAGAGCCGAGAGAGGCGAACACACGAACTGGTTCGCCGAAGCAAACAGCTTGTTCGAGTACGACTGCACAGATCAAAGTTTGCGCGACGTAGAATTTATAGTGGAGAACTATAGCAACTCTCAACCCAGACTTGCAATCCGCTTTCTCGACACTATGGAGGAAAAATCAACACGAGTTTCGAAACGGACCTCGCGCGGGCCCAAGAAAGAAGAGTGTGTGTCTGCGCCAACGGTGTAACCCTCAAAAGCGTTCGGATGCGTCACGTCAATCGGCAGCAGCGGGAACGACGCCAAGCGACCAAAGGAACAAACAGCAACACTGTTATGCACTGGCGATGCGAAAGATTCGCGGAATTGCTTGTCAAAAGGTCTCTGTCGAAAGGGTCGGAAAAGCTGCTCGACATAAACGGTCGTTCAAGGTAAGAAGCCGGCAATCATTCGAGACCGCGTGAGTTCCAATCAAGAAGTCGGCAAGAATACGGCGAGTGCCCACGTCGCGCTGTTTACGATGACGTCCTGCATAGGCCTGGAACGCTCGCCCCGCAGATCGCCATACCTGCTCTCCCAACTCCCAGTCAATCGCAATTCCAGTGTCTTCGAAAAATGATCCGACAAACGTCTCGGTCCGACCGGGCGCCGCGATCAATTCCGCGAACACAGGAGCAGCGGCGACCAAGTTTCCACGATGGAACGCCGCTTCTAGAACATTCTGTGCGGCCAAGCTAAGTGCGGAATCCTTATCCCACAACCCAAATGACCACATTAGTGTCAACCGCTGTGGTCATTGTCCACGCATCCCGCGCAACCATTTTGTAATGCTCTTTCTGCCCGGCGGGACTCCGGCGCACCACGAGTGCACAGATCTGGTGGGTCTTCGGCTGATCGGCCGATCGGCCGCCAGTTGTACGAGGCAAGATTGATGCGGAGATTGTCCAAGCGCGTTCAGAAAACCCTGGGCACTGAGGACAATACTTTCCTTCGGGATAGTCCACGCCTTCTTCGTGGGGGCAGCCGATGATGCCGTCGGCGACTACGGCGGAGCGGACCGCGTGGGTCTTGAGGAAGGCCACGACCTGCTCGCCGATGGCCGGATCATGGCCAACTTGTCGGTCGGCCCATAAAAGGCGATCGTGGCGATGGGATGGCCGTGAAAACCGCGCTCGGCTTTCTTGGGGAGCCAGGGCCGAAATGGTTGTCTTCTCTTCCGCATTCTCATGGTGCCAGTGCCCTCCACTCGCGCCGCCGTCAAGGGTTCGAGACCGCTGGCGCGACTCGCTCCGCTCGCCCTGTGACAGCGGCTCCGCTGACCATGTGATCCACATCTCGGAAGCGGAATCTGCCAGCGACTTCGCTGGGTTGCCGCCCTCCAGCTGGAAACAGCCGACCTTGCGGGTGTATGCGGAAGACCGATTCAGGGTTGCTGCTGCCGGTCGCCGCTAGCCTGGGGGACAGCCCTTGTCAACAACCGCTTAATCATCTATACTGGTAGACTGGTAGATGCTTATATGACTATAAACACCGTGTCCGAGCCAGAAACCACCCGTCTGACCATTACCTGGTCCAAAGAGGCCGATCATGCCTTGCGCACCTTTCTGGGCGCCCAAGGCATGAAAAAGGGCGACCTCTCGAAATTCATCGAGGAGGCTGTACGCTGGCGCATTTTTCATCAGACCGTCCGCGAAGCCCGCGAAGCTTTCGCCGACGTTTCCCCGGACGAGCTTCAGAAGATGATTGACGAAGCTACCGAAGACGTCCGCGCGAAACACTACCGGGAGCGCGCCAAACGGTCCTGATGCGCCTCATCCTCGACACCAACATCCTGCTCTCCGCGCTTCTGTCTCCTCTGGGCGCGCCAGCCAAGCTTCTCGACGCTTGGGAGCGCAAGACGTTCACGCTTGTCGCCTGTGACGCGCTCATTGCGGAACTCCGCGACGTTGCCGGGCGGCCGTTCTTCCGGGCGAGACTTCGCGCCAGTGTGGCCGAACTGCTCGCCGCCGGCCTTCGTGACTTCTCTTTTTTTTGCCGGGACCTGCCCTCCAGCGCCATCGCTCCGGACCCCAAGGACAGCTATCTGCTCGCGCTGGCTGAAGCCAGCCAGTCCGAGTTCCTCGTGACCGGCGATAAGGAACTCCTCTCCCTAGAACGGCACAAATCCACCCGGATTATTACTCCTGCCGCGATGATCGAGCTCCTGCAGGAAGCTGAGCGCGGCGAGCACCGAAATGACAAGTGAAGCGATGGCCAAAGAGTCGTTCCGAGCTTACTTGTTGGCTTCGTTTGGAAAAAATGGTGGTCCTGAGAGACTGGCGATCGCTTTCACGACAGCACAGCGCGCCATCGAACGACTAGGACGGGCGGGTATTGTCAAACGGGTAGGCGATGCGAAGCGCGACCGAGTCTGTTGCGCGAGCGCGTCCTCCACCCGTATCGAAGGGGCTAAGCTCAGCGACAGGGAAGTGGAAAAGTTGCTCTCCGGCGTGAAGGCCAAGTCATTCGCGAGCCGCGACGAGCAGGAAGTGGCCGGCTACGCCGATGCGATGGATATGATTTTCGAGAGTTTCGAGTCCATCACGCTCACGGAAAATCACATCAAGCAGCTCCACGGCGTTCTTTTCAAATACAGCAGCAAGGATCAGGACCATCGGGGCCACTACAAGAAACTGCCGAACCATGTCGAGGCCTTTGGGCCCAGTGGCAAGAGTCTGGGCGTTGTGTTTGAAACGGCTACGCCATTTGAAACGCGAGGCTGGATTGGGGAACTCGTCGATTGGTTCAACAAGTCCGTCAGCGAGGAAACGCACCATCCCTTGATACTGATTGGGATCTTCATTGTCGTATTCCTTGCGATCCACCCCTTCAGAGACGGCAACGGTAGGCTTTCGCGGATCCTCACGACACTCGTTCTGCTGCGTGCCGGGTATGCATACGTTCCCTACAGCTCGATGGAGAGCGTGATCGAGGCCAACAAGGACAACTATTATCTCGCGTTGCGCCGCACCCAGCAGACCATCCGCAAGCAAAAGCAGAACTGGGAATACTGGCTGGTGTTTTTCCTTAAGACAATGGCAAAGCAAAAAGACAACCTTGCCGCCAAGGTTAAAGAAGAGCAAGCTCTGCGTTTGTCCCTGCCCGCGCTTTCTCGCCAGATACTGGAGCTCGCCAAAACACGTGGTGAAATCACCGTCAAGGAAATCGAGGAATCCACGGGTGCGAACCGCAACACCATCAAGGTACATGTAAAGAAGCTGGCCAAGGATAGCTACCTGGCCCAAGTCGGCAAAGGCCGTGGGGCACGCTACACCGTGAAGTAGACTCAGCCCTTAACCAGAAGGAACTGAGCATACCACGGTGATCTGCTGGAAGGCTGGAGGCACCGGCTTCTTGTGAAGCAAAATCGGTTCGATTCGTCCATGTTTTCTCTCAGGAGAACGTTCCCGACTGGTTCATCGTACTGGGTAATGGTTTGCTTACGGGCTTGCGACACCTGTGAAAGATGTATCCGATGAGGTGACGATGCGTCCCAAAGACGGTGTCCAATACGCTGAGTTGGTCAACGGCACTCCGCCTGAATAGTTCTTGGGTATTTCCTGTTGCCTTGAAACGTGACCACTCTTCATCCCGCCATAAAGAGAAACAGCAGCACTAACTGCTTTCCCGGTTTTTCTCACCAAATGGTGTGAAGAGCCCGTGACCGTCGAATCGCGTGGTCCGCAGTAAGCAGAGACAATCCCTCGACGAGCGCGGTGGCTGCTATGATGCGATCCGCTGGATCCTTAGGATAGGTTGCCGGAAGTCCGAGGGCTCGCACGCATGCGCGGCCGCTGATCGGTAGGATGATGAAGCGCGCCTCGACCTCCCGCAGGAAAGATTCGAGGCTGATGTCGAGACGGATGCGTCCTTTGCTCGAGAGCGTGGCCAACTCCAAGAGAGTAATGTCGGAGATGGCTAATCCGTCCCCGTTCCGACGCGCATCGTCGATGGCTGCTCTTGCGTTTTTGGAGAGCTGGGTTTGGTCGAGCGCCAGCCAAACGACAACATGCGTATCGACGAGAATCACCGGAGTTCCCCCCACTCTTCCTGCGACATCGCCGGGGAAACGACATCGCCTGTAATCGCACCCTTGCCAGCAAGAAAATTGTAGATGTCGTCTGCGTCTTTCTCGACCGGGATAAGCTTCGCCACTGGTCTGCCATGTTTTGTGATCACCACGGTCTCGCGCTTAGCCTGAACTTCATCCATGACCGCAAGACAATGGACCTTAAAAGAACCGGCAGCCATTTTCTTCATTCCGAGGCTCCATAATCATGGTCATTATACCATGGTCGTAATGGGAGACCATCCTCCGGATTCGACACCTGCGGCATGGTCGGCGACGAACCCCATCATCGCCTCGCGTCGGGATTCATCCAGTGCCGGGGGTGTGCAGCATCGAATCTCGATCCAGACGATCCCGCGATCAAAGTAAGGATGGGGATTCGGTCTGGCGTCCCTGTGCACCCGAGGCGCCATAGAGCAGCTCGCCATAGGTAATAACCGAAAGGGCGGCCTCCCCGGGACGGAGCCTGCGGAACCGGCGCAAAACTTCCTCCGGCCTCTTCTGCCGGATGTAAATACAGATGTTCGTGTCCAGCAGATAGCGAGGCTCCATTAGAGTCCCTTGCGTTTCTGCGGTTGATCCTTCGCGCGTGCAACAACGACAAGATCATCCGGCAAAGAAGCCAGCAGATCGAAGGCTCGCTCCATGGTTCCGTCCTTTTCCCGCAGGACGATCTCATCCCCTCGCCGAAAGATCTCCACTTCCTTGCTCTTCAGTCGAAATTGCTTCGGCAGCCGGACCGCCTGACTGTCTCCGGAACGAAAAACCCGCGCCGTGCCCATGCACCAACCTCCAACAATGTATATACGCCGAGTATACCTTCAACTGTTGACCTTGCTCAGATTGTCCTGGGACCGATGGATTTCAGAGGGTTGTGCCGGCTGTACCGCCCTGCTCCGTTATTCTCTAGGCTGGGTGCACAGTCGTTCACACTGATAAGTGGATTACAACAACAGTGTGGACTGAATGTGGTTCCTTGCGGTCAATCCGCATTTGCGTCAGGTGGTTCTAGCGAATAGGGACCTAGTTCCTAGCTTCACTCCATCGCAACCCACAGCGATCAAAGACCAACGCCCTTCCACCCCGCACACGGCAAAACGACAGCCACTCCGGAACCCGCGAGTATCTCAACTAGCCCGCGCGCCGCGCGATTGCGCGCGCACGGGCCGCTTTTGTTCGCCGAGCGCCGCACGTACCATATAAGCTGATCGCGTCATGCCGGCCGCTTCGGCTAACGCATCGATTTTTTCAATCTGGCTTTCCCGCGCCGTGATGTTGACGCGCACCGTTGCATTGGGACTGTCCACGCTCACCATGAAAGCGATGGCGCCGTGCTTGGCCGCGTCCTCCGCGATAGCATCGAGCTTCGACGGCTCCGGCACTGCGTCGCCGTCCTCGATCATGCCCTGGATATGGAGCGCCAGCGCCTCCGCCGCCATCCGGCTCGCTTCATCGAGGGTCTTTCCGGCCGTAATGCAGCCGGGAAAATCGGGAAAGCTCACGCCGTAATCCGAATCCCGGTCCTTATGAAGATAGGCGATATATTCCATGACTTCGCTCCTTTGCTCCGGGGATCAACTCAGTTTGATGCCCGCCTGTTTCTCGATACTTTTGAGGGTTCCTATCGGTATGTCCCGGTTCTGGTGCGGCACCGTCACCCTCCCCTTTTTCGTCGGGTGTTTGAATTGCTTGTGGCTCCCAACTTGATTCACCTCATCCCAGCCGTCTTTCTGTAACTGCTTTATGACGTCCCGGCTGTGCATGTTTCCTCGCGTTCTCTACATAAATACAATACGCACGTTGTACACACCAGTCAACACACAAATACACATACATCCACACTCGGGTCAGAATCATTCTGGGCGCTGCGCCGGTTCTCATGTTGCTATGTTATTGATTTCCTTATCCTTAATTGTGGCAGCACCCCGGGCGCGGTGGCGAACATAGAGAAGTTTCTGCGTCCGCCACTACTCAGCCCGCGGCCGCCTCCAAGTAACCATGCCCGAAGACACCCCCCCGATTGATCGGCAGATTGGCCCAAGAAGACCAGCTCTGCCTCCTGATCTCCCGCGGGCAGCTTACCGCGGACGAGCAAGTCCATGCTCGCGAATTCCTCGGCGCTCCCGTTCAGTGCCCTCTGCTTCTTGAACGCGGCCTACACTCACCAGGCTTATCCGCTCGTCTATCGCAACGTGCGCGAGCTCCGATTGCCCGCCGTCCCGGACGCGGTGCAAACCAGCCTCAAAGGCGCGTATTGGCCAACGCGCTGCGCAACCATGGCACATTTCCTGCGATGCCGCAAGAAAGTGAAAATGTGGCGGACAAGTTCGGGTTGTACGTCTGCACCGCGCAGCATTAGAATCGTATAGAGTTATGCAGCGTTTTCCGAATTTCCTCCCGCCCCTCTCGAACCCAATGGTTGTTGTGCTTCTCATCGTTGGGTTGCTCCAAGTGGCCCTGGCACAGAACAGCGACCCTGTGCAAGACGCTACCCATCCAGGCGACGTAACCACAGAACCATCGAGAATTGCTGCTCAGTCTCCGGCTGGATCCTCAGAACAAAAGAACGCTCCTCCGGCCAATTCTTCCGCGCTCGTCATCGGTCCTGGAGATGAGGTAGAGATCACAGTGTACGGCACGCCTGATCTCTCCGGGCACACTCGCGTGAGCGCCGACGGAAACATCTCGATGCCGCTGATCGACTATGTTCGAATAGCGGGCCTCAGCAGCAGTGAAGCGGAAGCGGCCATCGAGGCGAAGTTGCGCCAAAACAACATTCTTAACGATCCCCAAGTCTCGGTATACGTCAAGGAGTACAACAGCAGCGGGATTTCTGTCGCCGGCGAGGTCGCCAAGCCCGGGTTTTATTCCGCTCTTGGCCCGCACCGCTTGTTTGATGTGTTGCAGGCGGCTGGCGGGCCCACCGATAGAGCTGCGAATAAGGTCGTAATCAGCCACCGCGACCAAAAAGACACGACGACTCTCTCCATCTCGAAGGATCCGACCGAAATGGCCGCCAGCAATGTCGCCCTACAGCCGGGCGACACCGTTGTGGTTCCGAAAGCGGGTATCGTCTACGTGCTCGGAGAGGTAACTCGGCCCGGTGGATACGTGCTAAATTCCACGGGAGGAATCACGGTCTTGCAGGTCGTAGCTGTCGCCGGAGGGACGACTCACGTGGCTTCTGCCGGAAAAACCAGATTGCTTCGTAAAACTGAGAATGGGTTTCAAGAGCAACAGATAGATTTGAAGAAGCTGCTCCGTGGCCAGATTCATGATGTTCCCGTCCGGGACGAGGACATATTGTTCGTTCCGGCCAGTGGGATCAAGAGCGCGATGAATGCTGGTGCGCTCCTCGCCACTGCTACAACTGTCGCGATATATCGTGTTCCCTTCTAGTCGTTCACGGTGCATGGGTGTGCGAACAGCCCGTGGTTGCGTTGGATAGTTGGTCCATGCGATCTTTTCTTTCCCCGTTCGACGGGCTCAGGTGAGAGTTCGCCGTGTTCTGATTCATCTAACATTGTGTTCTCGCTGACACTGCTTAGATCCGATAGACTAGCTGACATTTTTCCCCCTAGTACCGATAACGTTAATACCCTAAGCATAACCCATTTGGAGGAGCGTCGCGTCTCGAGACAAGGTGTTTTAAGTTACCTTGGTACATCAAGTGGGCGAGGAACCGGACGGGACAAGGGAATGAGTAAGATTAACTGTTAGTTCATATTTCTCGGGTTGAACCCTCTGCTGCATCCCCCACACAAATTACTCAACCGGATCTAGATTCTCTTTTTCTTCGCCTCTATATCTCACCATATAGCCTCAAGGAAGAAAAGACACGAAGGTTAGAGTAGTTTCCACCTGCATCGCGTAGTTGAACTTTGCTTTTGGTGCTCCTTTGCGAAGCAAGATTTCCACAAGTGGCGGATGTCGGGTAGGAAGCTGCCCAAGTTGGCTTCGGCTCAATTTTGAGGGAATCTCATCAGATCAGGATCTGTCTTGCCCCCGGCGGATCTTCTATAGAGGGTGCCGATACGCGAAGTTACGCACAGCTAATTTGAAGTCTTCTTCTTTCTTGCCTTCGACCAACGGGCACGAATTGCTTTCTGGGCAATAGCTCGCCGCTGTTCCGGAGTCAGCTTCTCCTGTCGCGCTTTTGCACCTAAGCGACCCAAGGCTACAGCATTAGGATTTTTCTCTTTCTTGTCGGACATTTGGCAGGTTCAAACTTAGCCTTACTCCCACAAAAAAATCAAATCGGCTGTTGACATTTGTACTCAGCGCTGAGTATACTAAGCGCTGAGTATGATGGGGTACAGGGTTATGAAAATGAAAAACGCCGCAGTCCAGACGAGCATCCGCAGGGCTCGAAGGATCTGGAAGAATCTCTCTCGGGAAGCTCTCATCCGGCTCAGGGAGATAGCAACCCAACACGATTTCTCAGTGGGTGCCGGTGAGCTGATCTACCTAAACAATGGTTGGTACGTCACTCACACAGGCTTGTTGGGGTTGGCGCGTCGCAATCGTTGCGCCGGCATTCACGTGCGGCCTGTCTCCGGCTTTTGTGATCCTTCCTCACAGCGTTGGGCATTCGAGGCGACTGTCTACAAGAGCAAAGCCTGTCGAGGTTTTGTCGGTTACGGTGACGCAGATCCTTCGAATGTTTCTTTCCTTGTCCACGGCGCCGAGATGCGTGTGGCGGAAACCAGAGCCGTCAATCGTGCCTTACGCAAGGCCTACGGCATCGGCATCTGCTCGGTTGAGGAAATCGGGTCCTTCGCCGAATCACCGCAATCCTCCCGAGAGTCGAAGAAGCTCCCACCGCAGCCTGCAAATGGCAACGGGAACTACGGCGGCCCGAAGGTTCGCGACCGCCTTTGCCAGATTATTCGCCAGCATCAACTCGATCCCAACTTGGTCAAGGCCTACGCGACGGATTTCTGCGCGGTCAAGGCGCTTCGCGATGCTACCCGTGAGCAAATAGAAAACTTCGTTGCCCACCTGGCCGACTGGGCCGAGAAAGACCGCAATGCCCTCCTCTGCCAGCTCAACAGCTACCTCGGCCAGAAAGCAGGTGCCGCTTGAAACGCCAGATCAACGGTCTGCACGCCGCCGATCGCTGTTCCACTGACCAGGTACCAGACGGGGTCTTCCTCGTTCGGGTGCAACGAGTCAGGTTTCAGCGGCAGGCACAGAAGCCCTATTACATCCTGGCTCTGGCCATTCTGGAGCCCGACCGGTTTTCTGGCCACATCCTTTCGAGCCGGCTCTATTGCACCCCGAAAACCCTGTGGAAGCTGAACTGGTTCCTGCGCGACTTTGGCTATGACACCGAACTGCTCGGACGCGACGAGGTGGACGAGACCGAACTTGTCGGTCTGAAGGGAGTGGTCAAGATCAGCCACATCGACTTTAACGGCGCTTCCCTGCTCCGCCTCGACGGCTTTGCTCCCGCCGGTCGTTGGGAAGAACTTTCACCCGCAAACCTGGACAATCCGCAGGTGGCCTGATGACCTACAGCTACACCCAGATTAGCCAATACCTCACCTGCCCGCGGCGGTATCGGCATCGCTATCTCGATGGCTGGAAGGAGAAGGACACGCGGGCGGCGATGCTCTTCGGTCGCGCCTTCGAACGAGCCCTGGGTGCCCTCTTTCGCCGGGAGGATCCCGGAGCAGTCCTGTTTGCCGAGTGGTCTGCCTGCCAGAGCCAGGATCTGCACTACTCCAACCGGGATTCCTGGGAGCGCATGCTCCGGCAAGGAATCATGCTGCTGACCCGGTTCTGCCAGGACAATCGTGTCGAGGTCCGTCAGCCTCAACGGAATCTGCAGATCAAGTTCACCCGGCAGCTTGCCGGCAGCAACGACTTCGTTGCTTATATCGATGCCATAGGTAGCCTTGACGGCAAGCGCTGCCTGCTGGAGTGGAAAACGTTTTCAATCCGATATCCGGAAGAGCCTGAGGGATTGCTTTCTCTGGATCCGCAACTGGTTTGTTATTCGTGGATGACGGGCATTGCGGAAGTCGCCCAGGTCGTCTTCGTCCGCAAGAGCCTGGTTGAGGTTCAGTACTTGCGCACCACCATCACCGACGAGCAACGCCAAGAGTTTGGCCGCCTGGTGGAAGGCACGATCCGCCGCATCGAGTCGGCGGACTTTCTGCCGCACAGCGGCATCCGCTTTCCGCAGAACCCCTGCAGCAGTTGTCCC
>Ga0074046_10003940_pt1 | contig 12226 bp, 6 predicted proteins | sample BogForMeECP23OM3_FD_94441 | JGI IMG/M metagenome (GOLD analysis project Ga0074046, IMG submission 94441) | Bog forest soil microbial communities from Calvert Island, British Columbia, Canada - Bog Forest MetaG ECP23OM3 | ecosystem: Environmental > Terrestrial > Soil > Wetlands ...
AAGGATCGGCGTCCACGACGACTTTTTGGGCGTGGGCTGCGTCTACCGACCAAATTAAAACGATGGCGACTGTACAAACCGCAACAAATTTGTCCCGAATGAAGAACGTCATGATGCCTCCTGGAGCTTCGCCGCTCGCTTGAACTTTTCGCTTCGCGGCAGAACGACTCGGATTCTGGATGAAGCAGACAAGGATACACCGAACGACTCCTGGCTGTTATTGAAAAGGGAAATTGACTTTGCGCGATATGCCCGTTGACCCCCCTCCCTTGCCCCTGCTACCGTCATTTGTTTGCCCTGCGGCGTGCAGCCGGCCTGTGGGCAGTTCACTCTGCTGGGTCTGGGGCCCAGTTCACAGTCATGGAGACCTCTCATGCCTGCTATCAAGTTTCGCGGCGTTGACTTTATGCAGTTCGACTCGCTGCTCACGGACGAGGAGCGACTGGTCCGCGACACGACACGCCAGTTCATTGAAGACAATCTCGTTCCTATCATCGAGGAGTGCAACCGCGCCGGGCGCTTTCCGCGGGAACTGGTCAAGCCGATGGGCGAACTGGGCTTCTTTGGCGCGTCGCTCAAAGGCTACGGCTGCGCGGGCATGGGCAACGTCGAGTATGGACTGATGAACCAGGAACTGGAGCGCGGAGACTCGGGCGTGCGCAGTTTTGTGAGCGTGCAATCGGGGTTGTGCATGTACCCGATTTACGAATTTGGCAGCGAAGAACAGAAACACAAATGGCTGCCCGCGATGCAGAAAGGCGAAAAGCTCGGCTGCTTTGGTTTGACCGAGCCCGATTTTGGTTCGAATCCTGGTGGCATGCGCACCCGCGCGCGCAAAATCGGCAATGAATACGTGATCAACGGCGAGAAAATGTGGATCACTTCCGGCTCGATCGCCGACGTGGCCATCATCTGGGCGAAGGTCGAGAGCGAGAACGACCGCATCCGCGGATTTCTAGTGGAAACCGACCGCCCCGGATTCACCGCCGACGACATTCACGGCAAGTGGTCGCTGCGGGCCTCGGTCACCTCCGGACTGTCGCTGCAGGATGTGCACGTGCCCGAGTCGAATCTGCTGCCGAAAAGCGGCGGGCTGAAGTCGCCGCTGATGTGCCTGAACCAAGCGCGTTACGGCATCGCGTGGGGAGCCGTCGGCGCCGCCATGGCTTGCTACGACTGCGCGCTGCAATATTCGCTGCTGCGCAAACAATGGCGTGATCAGCCGATCGCTTCCCATCAACTGGTGCAGGACAAGCTCACGTGGATGATCAGCGAGATTACCAAGGCGCAACTGCTCGTGCTGCAAGTGGGTCGGCTGAAGGATGCGGGCAAGGTCGAACCTCAGCACATTTCGATGGCGAAGCGCAACAACGTCTGGATGGCGCTGGAGTGCGCGCGCCTGTCGCGCGACATTCTGGGCGCGAATGGCATCGCGGACGACTACCCGGTCATGCGCCACCTGATGAACCTGGAGTCGGTCAAGACCTACGAAGGCACGCACGACATACACTCGCTGATCATCGCGCAGAGCGTAACGGGGATTGACGGATTCTAGGAGACTACACTGAATTCTTTTCGGATTTCGGCTACGGATCCAGGCCAGAATTCGACAGCGAACGTTTGGTCAGAAGGGGCGAGGGCGCACCCGATTCGAAGATGCGCTAAGTCTGGATTGACGCCGATTATTCGCACTGCCGGGCTGCGCCCGGCCGGACAGCCGGGGGCGGCTGTCCCCACATGTTCAGCCGTACAACTCCTCCAGCAACTCGTAGGCACGCCGGAAATGCGGGATGACGATGCTGCCACCGATCACCAAAGCGACGTTGAGCGACTCTTCCTGCTCGGCGCGGGTCACGCCCAAGCGGTAGGCGTGGATAGCGTGGTAGACGATGCAATCGTCACAGCGCAGACACGCCGAGGCAACCAGTCCCATCAGTTCCTTCGTCTTAGCTGGTAGCACGCCTTCCAGGTACGCGTTGTGATCGAGGTTATAGAAGCGCTTTACCAGGAAGTTGTTGGCCCTTTCTACGTTGGCGTTGAGACGCGCCCGGGTCTCGAGGAAGCGGCGCGCAATTTCGCTTTTCTCGGCCACCTGCTTCTCGGTAAACACGTAAGTCGGCTCTTTGCGTTCTGGAGCAGGACGCTCGGGGGTTGCCTGCTCTGACAGGGAGTGTTCGCCAATCGTTGTGCTCATGGGCAAATAGTAGCAGAGGAGGGAGTCGGTCATCGCAGGAAACTCGAGGCGCGGTTGACACCCGCCCCGTCGCGGCTTCAATATGCTTTCAGAAGCCCAGAAACAATCTAGTGTCGGTAAGATTCTCAGTTCCTGGAACGGGGGAATCCTGCTGACCATGATGAGATCCCGGAATGCGGGTTTTCGATCGCCCGGATTTCATCCCGAACGGCGATCTCTCGAGGAGAACTACATGGCTCGTCGCTGGTTGCTATTCTCGTCGCTGGGACTTGTTCTTATTCTGACTACTACTGTCTTCGCCAGCGGTCCCACGGGGACGATCACAGGAACCGTCACGGATCCATCCGGGGCGGTTGTTCCAAAGGCGCGAGTCACCGTGGTCAATGAGGCGACCAACGCCATCCGCGATGCGGAAAGCAACGGCGATGGCGATTACACGGTCGCGTTGCTCCCGGCGGGCCGGTATCGCGTAACGGCTGAAAGTGCAGGCTTCCGGAAAAGCATCTTTAGCGATGTTGTCGTGGATGTGGACCAGACCGCGCGGGTGGACTTCGCGCTTGTTATCGGCGCTGCGACCGAGGAGGTAAGAGTCAAAGACACGCCTCCGGCGATCCAGACTGACACCTCGACCCTGGGCCAGGTGGTCAACAATCGGTTGGTGCAAGAGTTGCCGCTGAACGCACGGAACTTCCTGAGTTTCGCGTTGCTGGTTCCGGGAAGCCAACTGCCGGCCCAAGGGTCGGAGAACTCGACCGAGGGGGGATCACTCAGCGTCAACGGCGCCCGCGAGCAATCGAACAATTTCCTGCTCGACGGTGTGGACAATAACGATCCCTACATCAACCAATACGTGGCTCTGCCCTCGGTGGATGCGATTCAGGAGTTCAAGGTTGAATCCAGCGATTACTCGGCAGAGTATGGCCGGGGCGGCGGAGCTCAAATCAACGTCGTGTTGAAAAGCGGCACCAACGCGTTCCACGGCACGCTGTTCGAGTACTTCCGCAACCGGAGCATGGATGCCAAGAATTATTTCGACTTCCCCTATTGCACTGCCGATTCGGTGCCCGGTACATGCGGGGGCGTTCCTGCTCTGCAGCGCAACCAGTTCGGGGGAACGCTGGGCGGTCCGATTGTCAAAGATCGGATTTTCTTTTTCATCTCCTATGAGGGACTGCGCCTGCGGCAGGCGAACACTCGAGAAGCCACCGTGCCCTCGGTCAACGAATGGGCGGCGGTCGACAACCCCGCGACGAATCAGGTGCTGGCCATCCTGACAGAGGTGGCGGGGTGCGGCCCGAATTCCTCAGACCCATCCTGCCGGGCGGGCCAAAACGTACGCAACCTGTATCCGCGAGCCAACGTCGGTACGGATCTTGCGAATTCGAACACGTTTCTCTCGGCTCCGGTGATTCGCCAGTCGGAGAATTACTATTCGGCAAAGCTGGATCAGCATTTCAGTGCGACCGACACCGTGTCGGCACACTACTCGCTGGTCGACGACAACATCTTCAGCCCTTTCGATCCGGTCAACGCTTTCAGCTCGCTGCCGGGTTATGGCAGCTATACGCTGAATCACGGCCAGAACGCGGGTTTGGAATGGACACGGGTTTTCCACTCCAAATTGCTCAACGAGTTGCGCCTGGGCTTCGCCGGGATGCGCGCGAACGTGCTGCAGCAGAATCATGGCACGGACTATAATGCGCGACTGGGTTTCCCGGACGTTCTGACCAGGCCAGTGGATTTGGGGTATCCCGACGTTGCCCTGCAAGGTTTTGACGGCATCGGCGAACCAGTCAATTACCCGCAGGACCGTCACGACACCACGCTTCAGGTGGCCGATAACGTAGCCTGGACGGTAGGCCGCAATCAGTTCAAGATCGGAGTTGATCTTCACCACCTCCGTCTTGACAACTATCTCGATTTCCTGGCGCGGGGCGAGTGGCTTTTTCTGGGGGACGTCGCACAGGGCGCGTCAAAACCCAAAGGCCCACTCAACCCACCCTGCGCCCAGGGGACTGAAGGCTGTGACGCGTCGGAATACGCTTTGACCGAGTTGCTGGCCAGCGTTCCAGACGCCGCTACGGCTCCGGGTAAGGGCGACAACACCTTTAACAGCCTGCACAGCCACGGGGTGAGTTCGTATGTCCAGGACGACATCCACGTGGTTCCGCGCCTCCTGCTCAATGTTGGGCTGCGCTATGAATACGACAGCCCGCCGGTCGAAGCACTGAACCGTTTTAGCGTGCCGGATCTCAGCTCGAACTCCGCCACTTGCACACCCGTTCCCGACTGCCAGTTCATCCAGGCCGGCACGGCTGGAGTTCCCCGGGCCACATACTCGCCAACCTATACCAACTTTGGGCCCCGCATCGGCGTCGCTTGGCGGCCGCTCAGGACGGAGCGCTGGGTGGTCCGTTCCGCATACGGTATTTTCTACGATTCTTCCATTGGCCAGATCAATTTGTTCCCGCGCATCAATCCGCCGTATTACGACTTGGGGCTTTATGAACAGAACTCGAACGCCCCGCCTCTCTGGACACCGCAGACGATGCTTGCTCAGACCGGCGCGGTGGTCCAGGACGAAATGATTTCGCCCAAGTTCCGCAACGGATACATGCAGCAGTGGAACGCTGACCTGCAATATGAGGTGCTGCCCGACTGGATGGTGGACGCGGCCTATGTCGGGTCGAAGGGGACGCATCTGAGCGACGTGATTGATTTGAACCAGCAGGATCCCGCGACCGGCCTGTACCCCTACCCCCAGTTTGCTTCGATCCTCTATGTGGGATCGGACGCGGCCAGTTCGTACAACTCGTTGCAACTACGCTCCGAGAAGCGAACCCGCAGCGGGCTGTCGCTGCTACTGGCGTACACGTACTCCAAGTCCTTTGACGACATTTCGTCGGTCTTTGGCGGCAGCGTGGGTTCCGGCTTGCCGCAGAACTCGTATTATCTGCCGGCGGACCGCGGACCATCCGACTTCAACGCCGTGCACCGCTTCATCGGCAGCTTCGTCTATGACCTGCCTCTGCAGAAGCTATGGGCCCATGGTCCAGGGTGGAGCGCAAGAATTCTGGGCAACTGGCAGGCGAGCGGAATCGTAACCGCCCAGACGGGATCGCCGTTTACCGTGGTTCTTGCTGGCGGGGCTTCGTCCGCTGACGCGGCGTTTGGCAATCCGGCTCGGCCCGACCTGGTCGGCAATCCGTTTGAACCTGGAACCGTGGCGGCGAATGCTGGCTGCCCGGCGCCTAGTCACGTGAAGGTGCCGCAAAGCTGGTTCAATCCGTGCGCTTTCGTGAATCCTCCGGCGGGCGCGGTCGGCGGAACATTCTTATACGGGAATGAGGGCAGGAACATTCTCACTGGCCCGGGATTCACAAATCTTGATTTCGGTTTGGCCAAGAGCATGGCGCTGCGCTCCGAAAACCACCGTCTCATGTTCCGGGGAGATTTCTTCAACCTGTTCAATCATCCAAATTTCGATATTCCCGGGCACGTTTTCAATTGTCCCGTCACCTCACAGAACTGCGGCCAACCCTATGGCGGAGGGAGCTTCGGAAAGGTGCTCTCTGCGAATGGCTACGGCGATAAGCCGCCGCGGCAGATTCAGTTGAGCATGAGGTACATTTTCTGATTAGTAACGTGTGGCGCGGGCGCTCTCGCCCGGGCTTGCAGTCTGCCGTTAAGCAGTAGGCTTGTCGCGCGGGGGTTCGACGGCGAGGAATTCTTCGGCGAAGCGTCGCGCGTAATCGGCGAGCAGCGCGGGAATCCGTTCTGGATCGGCTGACCGCAACACCAGCCCGGCGTGATGATGGCGCCTGATCCGCAGGCAGACTTCCGGATCGTTGTAGCCTGATGTATCGGGATCTTCCTGCCGCGCCAGCGAAAGAATCACTCCGGCATACTCCTCGCGCGCCGGTGGCAATTTATAGCTGCCGTCGCCGCCGGCGATTTCGATGCGCGCCCACTCGCGCCACAGATTGATGCCGGTCGCAGCCTCGACCATCTCGTTGATGTAGGCTCCGCCCACGCGCGCGGCGCATTCCAGAAAGTAGAAATTGCCGTCGTCATGTGCCTGGATGAATTCTGCATGCGCGACTCCGCGCACCAGGCCCAGCGCTGCAATCAGATCGCGATTCATCGCCCGCAGTCCGGTGTCTGCATCACTTCCCCGGGGCACGGTCAAAGTGGTGAAGACTCCTCCGTGCGCCACGTTCATCGGCGGCTGACCGTATTTGCTGACGTTGGCAAAGACGATCTCGTTTTCTGATACCACCGAATCGACGTGATAGATCTCGCCGGGGACGAACTTCTCGATCAGGAACGAAGACTGCTTGTCGCCCAGTTGATCGAGCACTGGCCACAGCTGGTCAGCGGCGTGAATTTTCCTGATTCCGATTGCCGACGCCTCCTGCCGCGGCTTGAGCACCCAGGGTCCGGGCACGTGCTCGAGGTAGTAGCGGATGTCATCGTGATTCACGACAGGCACAAAGTCCGGCACGCGGACGTGGCGGTCGAGCGCCCGCATGCGCATGGCCAGCTTGTCGCGGAAATAGCGCATGGTGGTCAAGCCCATGCCCGGGACGCGCAGATGTTCCCGCAGCGTCGCCGCGGTTTCCATGTCGTATTCGTCGAGCGCGACAATGCGGTCTAGCTTGCGCGTGCGGGCAAGGTGCGCCACCGCCTTCACGATGTCGGCAAGAGGAATTTCAGCCGGGAGGTAGAAGCTATCCTCGAGGCTCTCGCGGGGCCAGTTGGCATCGCGCAGTTTCTCTGCCGTCAGCAAAATCACGCGGCAGCCCTGGCGCTTGCACTCGCGCATGAACTCCTGCCCTTTCTCGTAGGTCGTGATACAGAGAAAGGTCAGCGGGCGAGGGTCGGCCATGGAGGATGAGTTCTGGATCAGGGCTAGGAGAATACCACGGAAGACGCGGACGATGGTATCGGCGATTCCGACGAACCGAAACGGTTCTTTTCATTCATCGTCAAACTGCGCTATAGTCTCAACCCGGCGCGCCCGCCAATCAACCGCGCCTGGGGGGAATACCTCATGGGGACTCGTCCCGAAGGCAAAGCCCGCAGTTTCGGAGAAAACATTGAGAGCGACCTGTCGCCACGCTTCCTGCGGGTGGTGGAAGTGGCCGCCATCGCCTCGGCCCGCACTATGGGGCAAGGCGAGCGCAAGTTGAGCGACCAGGTGGCGACCGAAGCGATGCGAAAGATCATGGAGTCCATCCCCATGCGCGGCACCATAGTGATCGGCGAGGGCGAACGTGACGAGGCGCCCATGCTCTACATCGGGGAACGAGTGGGCGCGGAATTTCCCGACGGCTCCGACGTTCCGGAAGTGGACATTGCCGTCGATCCGCTGGAGGGCACAAACCTGTGCGCTACCGGTGCGCCCGGGTCCATCACCGTGCTCGCCGCTTCCGAGCGAGGAGGCCTGCTCAACGCTCCCGACTGCTACATGGAAAAGATCGTCGTAGGCCCGTCATGCAAGAACGCGGTCGAACTCGACGCTCCTGTTGCCGACAATCTGAAGAACATCGCGAAGCGTCTGGAGCGCGATGTGGAAGATCTGGTCGTAATCGTGCTCGACCGCCCACGGCACGAAAAGCTGATTGCCGACATTCGCGCGGCCGGAGCGCGCATTCGCCTGATTGGAGACGGCGACCTTTCGGCTGGGATCGCCGCGGCCGTCATCGGCACCGGCGTGCACGCAGTCATGGGTTCAGGCGGCGCCCCCGAGGGTGTGATCACGGCCGCTGCCATCCGCTGCCTTAACGGGTTCATGCTCGGGCGCCTGGTGGTGAAGCCGGAGCAGGAAGAGCGCCTCGCCCGCATGGGCATTCGAGACAAAAGCCGCATTTACAAAGCCGAAGATCTTGCCCCCGGCAGTCAATTGATCTTCGCCGCTACCGGCGTCACCGACGGCGCACTACTCAAGGGCGTGCGTTTCTTCGGCGAGGGCACGCGAACCTCATCTGTCATCATGACCCTGCGCACGGGGAAAGTGCGCTTCGTGGAAAGCATCCACCTGGAGAAAAAACCGGACGTGAAGGTAAGGTTCTCCTAAGCAGCCGGGTCGGAGGTCACTTCTTCAACTCCGACACCCAGTTCAGGACCAGGCTGATCGGCGCTGGGGTCTCATCGGTTGACAACGAATCCACTACGAACCTGCTTGCGTCTGGAGAGACATCGTAGGTGTCGTTGAACCAGCTGATCTTTGTTTGGAACAAAGTTCGAAGCGACACCACCTGCAGCGAACCATTCAACTCCTTCAATTCGGCGGCTGTTAGTTTCCCGTCGGGCGTAACATAGTAGAGAACTTTTCCGTCGTGCCGCCAGCGCGGTTCTTTGCCACCCGCCAGCGAAATCTGCAGCCTTCCCACCAGCTTGGGGAAGGGCGAAATGTAAATTTCGTACTTGCCCGATTCGTCAGACTGGTAGGCAATCCATCGTCCATCCGCAGAAATCTCGGCAGAGTATATGCTGGCATTCGGCGCCTCGAGCAGAGGGGTGGGTTCTTTGCCATCCAACGGAAGCAGCTTGAGACCAGTTCTTCCGGTCGCTGCGGAACGATCCTCCAAAACCAGAGCCTTCGAGTCCGGCGTCCAATCACAGACGGCGATGGCTGCAGATCCCTCCCAGAGCCTCTGCTCCACGCCCATCCCATTCGCCGCCTTGATGTACACGGTCGGCTTTCCGGAACGCGTCGAATAGTAGGCCACTTGCGACCCATCGCGGGACCATATCGGCCGATAGCTGCGTACCGGATCCACGGTCAGCCGGATGCGGCTGCCAGTGGCGATGTCCTGAATCCAGACATCGGCCTTCCCATTGGTCGTGTCAATCAACGTGTAGGCGAGGCGTTTGCCATCGGGAGAAAATCGGGGGAAGTACGTGCCCCCTGTGGTTACGCTCTGCAGCGCCTTGCCGTCCGGGCTGAACAGCGTCACGGTGCGCGCGCTGAAAGAAGTGCCGGTCTGGTAGAGCAGCGCGCCATTTTCAGAAACCGAGAACACAGCGTCGCTGAAAATCGGATCGAACTGCACGCTCTCCGCGATCGGGACCGCGTCTCCGGTGAATTCCAGCTTTCCCGCATCAAACGGACGTGCCAGCAGGGTTTTGTCGACAGCATAGACCAGATGCCCATCACCGTAGGCAATGTTGGAGCTGCCATGAAACAGGATGCGATTGACTTTTCCGTCCAGCGAACCCAGAACGAAAACATTGTCCTCGTTGGCCGATCCGAACACCGAAGCCATGTAAAGGAAGTGGTTTCCGTCCGGAAGAAAATACGGCCAGCGGTGGGTTGTGTCATGGCGTGCTGGATCGAATGAGGTGAGCTTTTGCGGCGTGCCCCCGGACGCCGGGACACGATAAATCTCGCCCGGATACTTGGCGAAAATGATCACGTCCTGACTGCTCCAACTCCCACCCCTAGCCTGCTCTACGTCGCAGATAGTCAAAGGCGGCCCTCCTGCCGCCGCCACCCGCTTCAGCCTGCCTTGCGAGAAGTATCCCAGGTTGCGGCTGTCGGCGGACCAGAACACGCCGTAAGCGTCCTCTGTACCCGCCAGGGGACGCGCGACAAAGTCATTCAACGGACGCACCCACAGCCGCTGGATGCCTTCCAGCCTGGCCGAAAAGGCGACATTCCGCCCATCCGGCGAGAGCACAGCCGAACCGTTGGGTCCCAGAAAAGCAAAAGTCGCCTTTTCTGGCGGAAGAATACTGGAACGCACAGGTCGCGCCTCGGGACGCGGCACCCGCCAGTACAGGAAACCCAGCGCTACAGCACCCAACAGCGCCAGCCCAGCCAGGGCCCAAGCCCACTGCTCGCGGCTCTTTCTGCGCGCAGCCAGGGGGGCGGGCACGCCAGCCTGCGATCCGCCTTCCACGATCCACCTCAACTGCAGTTTCAGATCGTGAACGGTTTGGAAGCGTTCGTCTGGATCCTTCGCCAGGCAAACTTTCACCACACGATCCAGCGCCGGCGGCGACATCGGCTGCACCACCGAGATCGGCTGTGGTTCCGACGCCAGAATCGCCGCCACGATGCTGGCCTGCGTCTTCCCCGTGAACGCCCGCTTCCCCGTCGCCATCTCATACAGCACCGCGCCCAGCGCGAAAATATCCGAGCGTGCGTCCGCTTCCTTTCCTTCCACCTGCTCCGGCGACATGTACTGGAACGTCCCCACCACCATGCCGTGCGCCGTCAGCGGCTGATCAGCCGAGGGACCGGAAAGCGTGGCCGTCAAACTGGAAGACGGCGGCACACCCGCCGTCGCCGCCTTCGCCAGGCCGAAGTCCATCAGCTTCGCGCCGGTTTTCGTCAGCATGATGTTGCCCGGCTTCAGATCACGATGCGTCACCCCGCCGCGATGCGCTCTCTCCAATCCCTCACAAATCTCAATGCCGTACTTCAATACCTGCTCCGGCGGCAGCGGACCTTTAGCCAGCCGGTCGGCCAGCGTCTCGCCCTCCAGATACTCCATGACCAGAAAATCGGCGCCATCCTGGTGGCCGACGTCGTACAGCGTGCAGATGTTGGGGTGATTCAACGATGAGATGGCACGCGCCTCGCGCTCTAAGCGTTGTTTGGCTTCGGCGTTTGAAGAAAGATGCGCCGGCAGGATCTTGATCGCGACAGTGCGCCCCAGCCGCGCGTCGCGCGCCCGATACACTTCACCCATTCCCCCGGCGCCGAGGGGTGATTCAATCTCATACGGCCCGAGTTTGGTGCCCGTGGTCAGAGCCATGCGTGCGCGCAATTATAGCCTGTGCAGCGCTATGGCGCTGAACCCGTGGGCAATCCCCTATTTCAGATACTCCGAATCCTTCTTCAATTCTTCCGGAATGCGCGGGAACGGCGGCCATTCCTGCGCCTCGCCTTTGAGCAACCCGACGGCAGGCTCAAAGCGGGCGGTACCGTCGTGCACCACAAAGCGGTGGGGATGTCCTTCGGCGCCTTGCCAGAGCGAAACCCCGGCGTAGGCTCCATCCTTGCGCAGGATGTAGTAGGTCATGGAGACGAAGTGCAGCCGGTCCATGTCGTTGTTGTAGTTGCGCACGATGCGCTTAAGCGCATCCATTCCTGCTTCCTGAGGAGACATGCCGTGGCGCAGGTTCTCGACAATCGTATGGGCACCGGCGACTTTGATGTTCTCTTCCCCGCTGCCGGTCGCGCCGGCCGAACCTACATCCTGGTCGGTATAACAGCCGGCGCCGATGATGGGCGAATCACCGCAACGGCCGGGCAGTTTGAAGGCCAGGCCGCTGGTCGTGGTAACGCCGGAGATTTCTCCCTTCTCATTCAGCGCCGAACAATGGATCGTGCCGGTAGGCGGAAACAGCACGCGGCGGACAGCCGCGAGTTGGAACTCAGGTTCAATGCCGAGATCGGCGGCGTGCTGCCGGAGTTGCTCAATGCGATCCTGCCACAACCCGGATTGCGGCTTGGACTCCGGAGCGGGCGGACGCCAGCGCGGATCGGCAAGGCTCGGCCCCCACCAGTCGCGATCCGAATGAAATTCCTTCCATAGCAGCCAGATCTTGCGCGAATGTTCGGTCAGCAGATTTTCGCGGGGAAATCCCACCGCCACCGCAAACCGCTCAGCGCCTTCGCCGACCAGCATGACGTGGCCGGTGTGCTCCATCACGGCCTTCGACGCCAGCGACACGTTCTTGATGTTGCGAACCGCCCCCACGGAACCGGCTCGCCGCGTGGGCCCGTGCATGCAACAGGCATCGAGTTCGACCACGCCGTCTTCGTTGGGCAAACCGCCCAGGCCGACGGAATCGTCGTTGGGATCGTCCTCGGGGCCCTTGACCACTCGGATGGCGGCGTCCAGCGTATCGCCGCCGCCCTTGAGGAAATCGTAGGCCGCCTCGATGTAAGCACGCCCGTTGTGTGCGCAGATGATGACCGGACGCTTCGGGGAACTCGCCGGAGACGCCTGTTCTGTTGCAGCGCTGAGCGCCGCTGGTCCGCCAACTCCGGCGGCGACAGCACCGAGAACTGAC
>Ga0074046_10003941_pt1 | contig 12223 bp, 10 predicted proteins | sample BogForMeECP23OM3_FD_94441 | JGI IMG/M metagenome (GOLD analysis project Ga0074046, IMG submission 94441) | Bog forest soil microbial communities from Calvert Island, British Columbia, Canada - Bog Forest MetaG ECP23OM3 | ecosystem: Environmental > Terrestrial > Soil > Wetlands ...
CGTGCCCTTTCAAAGCCGGATTTATGCAACCAGTCCAGACGGCGGCGGCTCACCGGTCTGATCACTGAGCACTGATCACTGACAACTGGTTACTGCTTTCCGAAGCGGTAGACGATTCCGCCCGTAAAGCCAAAACTGCCCTGTACGGTCGAGCCAAAACCGGTGGCGAAATACTCCGGCGCGAGTTTGAAGGCGACGCTTGGGGTCAGATTGTATTCGCCAATGACGCTGGCGCTCGCGGCGAAGGTGCTGCCAGTGGAATAGAGCAGGCAGTTGCCGGGAGTAGCACAAAGGGAGCCCTCGCCATTGGTGTCGCCGGTGAAGTTGCCATAGGCCCAGCCGCCCATCACACGTCCCGCAATGGAGTACTTGGGCTGCAGGTAGAAGCGGTAGGTGGGGCCGAAGAGCACGTTGTACATGCTGATCTGTGGCCGGGTGAAACCGCCCTGGCTCAACGGAGTGATGCCGACATAGGCGATTCCGGTGTAACCCCGGCCGTCGAGCGTGTAACCCAGCCGCTCGCTGGAGAAGCGGGTCAGGCCCGTTTCCCAAGCGTAAAAAGTGGTGCGCTGCAGCGAGGGACCGGGCGTGAAGCGCAGGTAGCCCCCGTCCAGGTAGGTCTCCCATTTGTGATCGTAGGCGTCATGAATGGCCGTGGCGCGGCGCTGTTCGCGGCGCTGGCGAATGCGTGCCTGGACGTTCAACTGCCCCTGGGATTCTGTGGCGGATTGCTGACTGGAGCTTGTCTGATCTCCGGATTGGCTTTGGTCCGGCGTGGTGCTCGATGATGAACTGCCTGAGCTTTGTGCGAATACGGCTGGCATGGCCGGCAATGCGAGCGCCAGCAAAAAGGCGAGACGGCGAAAAGATTGCATCGGTATCGGGATTCCTCCACGGGAGTACGAGAGCGGAACCAAACGGCAGATTTGCTCCCCCCATTGGTATTAAAACATCTTGAAACCAGTTAGGGGGATCATCGCGCCGGGTTTGTCCGTTGACCTGCTCTGTTTTGACGCGCGGAGAAGTGAAGCGACACTGTGGAGCCCTTGTCCGCAGGGCTCCCTGGCATCGAGATTTCATTTTCCCCGGTCCCCAAAAGCGGGGGACCGGGGCACTCTTACTTGATGGCGCCGAGGTCGGCCAGCAACTGGGCCTGATCGAAGCCGCCGGGCGAGCCTTTGGCAGCCAGCCAGTCCTGACTGAGCAGGGTATGCGCCTCGTCGCAGTACTCGTTCCAGAAGGCCAGGGTCATGGTCTTCGGTTGTCCCCAGGTAATGCAGGTAAAGCCGTTCTGGTCGTATTTGGGCACGTACACGCAATGGCCACCCCAACTGCCGGGCGCGACATTGGAGCCGCCGTTCGGCACCACGTCCCAAACATCCTGCTTTTGCGCTGTCACAGGCAGCGACAGGCCGATGTAGACGCCACCAAAGAGGGCAATCGACTGTTGCACCTCGGTGAGGCTGGCGGGCTTGGGGTCGGCGAAGGCCGTGAGTTTGTGACCGGCAAAGCCCTGCTTCTTCCAGTCGTTGAGAACGTCGAGTTCGATGCCGCCGTTGTCGGTGCTGGGATCGCCGGGCTTGTAGCCGTCCCACTTTTCGTAGTACTTTTCGATGGTTGCGTCGGGGATGGTCACTTCCTTGCCGACATTCGCGGTCCAAACCTGTACAGCGTGTCCGCAGCCGGCGATGGTGCAGTCGCCCAGGGTATCGTTCAGCATCATGCCCCAGGCGGTGATGCCCTTGGTCCAGTCGGCCGAGGGCGGTGGTGGCGGCAGGCTGGGCGTTAGATAGTCGCCCAGCATCAGCGTACGGGTGTCGGTCTTGATGGCCTTGCGGCCGAGTTTCATCATCGAGTGATCTGCCATGGGAGAGGTCCTTTCGTGCGCATGGATTTAGGAGTGAACTGTGGGTGGAAGGCGATCGGGAAGCGATGCGCCCACTCAGTCTAGCTCCATTTCCGGATGCGTACCTGTTATTGTTGCGTAAACCGCAGAAATGATCTGCAAAATGAGCAAAAGATAAAATTGGGGCACGGAGGGAACAAAGAACCATGGGTCGCATTGTATTCGGAGTCATTTTAGGGCTGATTCTGGCGCCTTTGGCGCTCCTGGCGTGGTTTCACTGGGGGCAAGTGCCGGTGGCTGTGGCCGATCCGCCGCTGCCGATGGAAAAGCAGATTACGCATGTGGCGCTCAATGCGCGCATTGCCCGCGAGATGCAGGGAAATCCTCCCATTCAGGCCGACCAGGACAATCTCACGGCCGGGGCGGAGGTTTACCGCGACCAATGCGCGGCCTGTCATGGGTTTTATGGCAAGCCATCGAGCTTTGCTGCGCATATGTATCCCAGCGCCCCGGCGCTGTGGCAGCAGCACAAGAACAGCAACGTGGTGGGCGTGAGCGACGACCCGCCGGGTGAGACCTATTGGAAGGTTGCGAACGGCATCCGGCTCACCGGCATGCCGTCTTTCAAGGACACGCTCACCGACACGCAGATGTGGCAGGTGAGCTTATTGCTGGCCAACGCGAACAGGCCATTGCCGCCAGCGGCGGTCGCCATCGTGCACGGCGGGCAGACGGCGGCGCCGGCTGTCGTTGCTCCACCCGCTGCAAACCACTAATGCGCGCGCGGCCAGTTGGGCAGACGGTCTCGCAGAAAAATGGAAGGGAAGTAGAGTCATGAGCTTGGTCGATACGCTGAAAAAGGGCTTTGGGTTCGTTTTGCTCAGCATGGGCGTTTCGCGGCCAACACCAAAGCCCAAACCCGAGACAAAGCCCGCGGCGAAGGCGGGATCCGGCGAATAATGCATTGACCGCGTGACTTCGTAATGGGTTATGAACATGTGCGGGCGAGGACGCCCGCACTACAGCCGGTCTGGAGACCGGCGCTACATTCGCCGCACTCCTCGTACAATGAGAGAGGAAGCCCACCTACCCGGCCGATGGCGGAAATAGAATACAACAAATCTGAATCCGGCACCAAGCCTGAGGTAAAGCCCGGCTTGGGCGAAGCCCGTCGCAAGCCGGACGAGGACCACGTAGCCGGCAAGGTCTACGACGCTCACCTGATGCGGCGGCTGGGTCACTACGTGCGATCCTACTGGCTGCAGGCCGGCATCGCCTCGCTCGCCGTCACGCTGAAGTCACTTTGCGACGTATCCGGACCGATCCTCGTGATGGTGGCCGTCGACCGCTATCTCGCGCCCGATCTGGCCGCAAAAGATCCCTCGAACGCTGTGGCGCATTGGGTGGAAAACGCCAGCCCCCTCGCCCGCCTGCTTCCTGCGGGAGCCGTCGCAGGCGTGACGCGACTCGCCGCCATTTACCTGACGATGCTGGTTTCCGCCTATCTTTTCCAGTTCGTCCAGGTGTACCTGATGCAATGGACCGGCCAGAAAATCATGTTCGATCTGCGCCGCGATATTTTCCGGCACATGCAGCGCATGCACGTGGGCTTCTTCGACGTGAATCCGGTGGGGCGGCTGGTCACGCGGATCACTTCGGACGTCGACGCCGTCAACGACATGTTCACCGACGGCGTGCTGGCCATCGTCAACGACTTCTTCATGCTCACCATCATGGCCGCCGTTATGCTCGCCATCAGCTGGTGGCTTTCGCTGCTGGCCTTCGCGGTGCTGCCGCTGATCTGGATCGTCACGCGCATCTTCCGCGACCACGTGCGCGAGAGCTTCCGGCGCGTGAGGACAGCCATCGCGCGCATCAATAGTTTCACTCAGGAGCACATTTCGGGCATGAGCGTGGTGCAGCTCTTCAATCGCGAAGAGCGCGCCTACAGGGACTTCGAAGCCGTAAACCGGCAGCACATGATTGCCTTCAAGGACACGATCCTTGCTTACGCGCTTTATTACCCGGCCGTAGATTTTCTCTCGTCGGTGGCAATCGCGCTTGTGGTGTGGCGCGGCGGATTCGGCGTCCTGCATCTGCCGCCCACGGTCACCATCGGCGTGCTCATCATGTTCACGCAATTCTCGTTGCGCTTCTGGCGGCCCATCCAGGACCTGAGCGACAAGTACAACATCCTGCAATCCGCCATGGCCGCCTGCGAACGCATCTTCAAACTGATGGATTCGGCGCCGGAGATCGTCAGCCCCGCGCATCCTGTGGCCGGTGACGGGTCGAATCGTATTGAATTCCGGCACGTCTGGTTCACCTATCAGAAACTCACGGATGCGCAGAAGGCCGCTGTGGCAGAGGCCGAGCAAGCGGCGGCGGACGGCGCGGAACTGGCCGGTCTCGACAACATCGAGTGGATTCTCAAAGATGTTTCCTTCACCATCGAGCCGGGGCAGACGGTAGCGATTGTCGGTCACACCGGCGCGGGCAAAACCACGCTCACCAGCCTGATGATGCGCTTTTACGAGGTCACGGCGGGGCGCATCCTCATCGATGGCGTGGACCTTCGCGATCACGATCTGACGGCGCTGCGCCGCCACTTCGCCGTAGTGTTGCAGGATCCGTTTCTCTTTTCGGGAACCATCGGCGAAAACATCCGCCTCGGCAACGAAGAAATCTCCGACGCCACCATGCGCCGCGCGGCGAGGGACGTCAACGTGCTCGACTTCATTGAGTCGCTTCCCAGTGGCTTCGACGAGCCGGTGCGCGAACGGGGCAACTCGCTCTCCACGGGGCAAAAACAGCTCATCAATTTTGCCCGCGCGCTGGCCTACAACCCACGCATTCTCATCCTTGACGAAGCAACTTCGAGCGTCGACACGGACACGGAGCTGCGCATTCGCGGGGCGCTCGAACGGATGGTGGAAGGGCGCACCAGTGTGCTGATCGCACACCGGTTGTCAACAGTGCAAAGGGCCGAAACCATTCTGGTGATGCACAAGGGACAGTTGCGTGAGATGGGCTCGCACCAGGAGTTGCTCGCGCACCGGGGTCTCTACTGGAAGCTCTACCAGTTGCAGTACAAGGACCAAGAGACCGGCGCTCTGGCGCCGCCTGCGCGCGAGCCCTCGGCCGCGTCAGCGATATAAAGGCAGGCGATAGGGAGTAGTGGGTTCGATTTGAAGAGATATTCCTCAGGGGCTCAAGCCCGCCTCCGCTTTTTGGGGCCTTTGCGGCACGACTGAAGTCGTGCCCTTTCAAAACTGCATCCCCCACCTCCGCATCGCTATGGGTTTGCCGAGGACGTTGAAGTGCCCGAAATCTTGAGCCACGATATGATGGTAACGTGAGGGTTTTCTCGTCCAACGAAAGAAAAACTTGAGGGAACGCAATCGATTGCAGGAAGCGATGAGGGAAAAGACTATCAGAAAAGTCGAGATCTTCGACACCAGCCTCCGCGACGGCATGCAGCAGCCGAATCTGGAGATCTCTGTGCCCAATGCCGTGCTCCTGCTCCAGCATATGGCGGCGTTCGGCGTGCATTATGCCGAGATCGGATTCGCCGGTGCCAATCAGTTTGTCAGCGATCTGACCAGCGCTCTCGCCAATAACGCCGTCGGCAATGGAAATATCGATACTGGCGCCATGAAGCTGGCCTTGTTCGGGCGCACGCGTGGCCGCGGCGCCAAGGTTGAAGATTGGCCGGATGTGCAATTCATCCTGCGCCACAAGCGGCGCGTTCCCGTTGCGGTGATTGTGGTCAAGTCGCGGCTCCTCGACGTGGAGCGCTCGCTCGGCGTCAGCGCGGAAGAAAACTTACGCATGACATGGGAGACCATCGAATGCCTGCAAGCGCACGGCATGGAAGTGATTGTCGACCTGGAACACGCCATGGATGCGCAGTTTGGCCGGTGTGAAAACGGCAATCCGTGCAACGGCGACTTTGCGCAGCGCAGCCTCGACCACTTTCGCCACCTCACCGAACAGTGCGTTCGCCAGAACGTAAGCCGCATCGTGGTGTGCGACACCAATGGTGGGTCGAATCCCGAAGAAGTGGAGCAAGTGATCGGCGGCCTCATCCGCGACTTTCCCAGCGCGGGCTTTGGATTCCACGGTCACACCGATCGCGGCCTGGGCGTTGCCAACACGCGCGCTGCCATCATGGCCGGCGCCGTCCAGGTGCAGGGAACGCTCATCGGCACCGGCGAGCGCTGCGGCAACGTGAATCTGACCACGGTCATCGGGGCCATGCAGCTCCGCGGAGAAGCGGAGTTTGTAGCGCCGCAGGCGCTTACGGGATTGACCAGCCTGGCGCATTCGGCCTACGCGGCCTTCGCTCTCGATCCACCGCACGGCGCGCCCATCGTCGGTCCCGGCGCGTTCGGCACCTGGGCCGGCATGCATGGCTCCAGTGAGCGCAAAAATCCTGGCGCTTACCTGTGGTGCGATCCCGCGCGCGTGGGCGCCAGCCCGGTCATCGGCGTGAACGCGCAGTCGGGCAAGGCCAACATCATGTTGCTGGCGGAGTCGATGGGCTTGCCGCTCAACTCCGCACAGGCGCAGACGCTGATGGACTCGAATGCGGCGATGATCGAGGGCGGTGGCTTTACGGCCAGCGAAGTTTCTTTCCGCCTGGCTTGCATGAGAACCCTGGGAACATTACCGAATTGGTTCTCCGTGAGAAGCTGGCGCATCTTCGACGAGTGCGACGACGTCGGTGACCACTATGCCCTCGCCTTTATGACGCTCATGCTCGGCGAATCGAAAGTCGCGACCACGCGGGCCGAAGGCGCCGGTCCTGTGGACGCGCTCACCAAGGCCCTGCGCCGCGAACTCGAAAAGCCATTCCCATCCCTGGCCGACATGCATCTGGGAACCTTCACCGTTACCGCACTCGACGTCAAGGCGTACGATTCCGCCGCTCATGTGCGGGTCGCGGTGAGCTTTAATGCCGACGGTCACGAGCCGTGGACAACCGCGGGCGTGAGCAGCGACCTGAATCAGGCCGCGCTGATGGCTATTGTGGATGGCTTTCACTACTGGCTCCTGATGCAGCCGGGCGAATCGAGTGGAGGGAGGGGTGTGACCGCTGCGCCCATCTCCACTGAAGTGGCCTAAGCCCGTTACAAAAGTTACAACGCGAAAGCTTGCTTCCTCCTGCACGTCTAGTGTTGGATCGAAGCGCTTTAGCGCAAAGGCAATGTCTCTTTTGGAACTCCCTCCCAACATCAAGTGACTTAGCTCACAGCGCACTCCAATTCATGCCCGCACACTATGGCCATTCCAGCCGAAGAATGGGGCAGCGGGCCGGTGCTCTCGAAGCTGGTAGTTTCCGGCTGATCGCTCGAGATCATCCCCGCGGGAAATCCGCGGAGGGAGGACTACCGTGTCCACGGAATTGCTTCATGCTCCGCTTCATTCATCGCTGATGGGCCCTGCTTCGCGCTATGTCAAAGAAAGCCGCGAGGCGATGCTGGCTTACGAAATCGAAGAGCTCGGCGCACTGCGCTTCTCCATCATTCTCACTGCAAGATGGGAAGCCTCGGACGACGAGGACCCCCAGCAACGCGCCGAGCTGCGCGCCGACCTCTCGCTCCTGCGCCGCCACTTCAGCGACAAGATAGACGAAATCGCCATGACCTTCGGCGTGGAAGAGGCGATGAAGGCGAAAGACACGGTGGAGCGGACCGTCGTGGTGCCGCGCGACTTGAAGCCGCTGAATATTCAGCACCACGAGGAAGTGCCCAGCGAAGAAAGCGACGATCCCGGCTACGGGCTCTGATCGAGGCGCTGGCGGGAAATCAATGAAGCAAGAAAAATGCGCCACCCGCAATCGCGGCGTGGCGCATTCGTTTTTAATCATTTAGCCGTAGCTAGTGGGCAGCAACCGAGGGGCGCGTGTCGAGCTTGCCGCTCTTGTAACCCTCTGCCATTTCGCTGATCGGGATCGGCGTGTAGTCGCCGGCGTGGCCGGCCTGGCCGAATTCGGTCATGCGCTCCGCCACAACCTTCGCCATGGCCTCGCGCGCCGGCTTCATGTAGTCGCGCGGGTCGAACTTCTCCGGTGTCTCCGCAAAGACCTTGCGGATGGCGCCGGTAATCGCCAGGCGATTGTCGGTGTCCACGTTGACCTTGCGCACGCCGTTGCGGATCCCGAGTTGAATTTCCTCGACGGGCACGCCCCATGTGGGCTTGAGATTGCCGCCGTATTTGTTCACGATGTCCTGTAAGTCCTTCGGCACCGAGGAACTGCCATGCATCACCAGGTGCGTGTAGGGCAAACGTTTGTGGATCGCGATGAGCACGTCCATCTTGAGCACAGAACCGTCGGGCTTTTTGTTGAACTTGTACGCGCCGTGGCTGGTGCCGATGGCGATGGCCAGCGCGTCCACGCCGGTGCGCTCCGCAAATTCGACAGCCTGATCGGGATCGGTGATGTGCTCCAGTCCCGAGCCGCCTGCGCCATGGCCGTCTTCCACGCCGCCCAGCACGCCAATCTCGCCTTCCACGGTCACGCCGCGCTCGTGCGCGTAGTCGACCACGCGGCGCGTCACTTCCACATTTTCGTCGAACGTCGACGGTGTTTTGCCGTCTTCCTTCAACGAGCCGTCCATCATCACCGAGGTGTAGCCCAGTGCGATGGCGCTCTTGCAGGTTTCAAAACTGTTGCCGTGATCCTGGTGCATGGCGATGGGAATATCGGGATTCAGTTCCGCTGCCGCCTGGATCAGCTTGAAGAGGTAGAGGTCCTCGGCAAACGCGCGCGCGCCGCGGCTGGCCTGGACAATGACCGGCGACTTGGTCTGTCGGGCGGCCATCATGATGGCTTGAATTTGCTCCATGTCGTTCACGTTGAACGCGCCGACACCGTATCCGCCCTTGGCAGCCTCGTCGAGGAGCTGCCGCATGGAAACTAGAGGCATAAAAATTCTCCTTTGGATGGCTCAAGCCGCCGTAGTGCTCAGATCCTGGGATGGCGGGAAATCAGCACGGCGCCGGGAGCCACAATCACCTTAATGGTAGCAGAGGAGTGCCTGAACATTGGGGGACTGGAATCACATTCGCAGCGAATTACACCGGGGCAGTTTTTGCTTGAGTTCTGCCGTCTCAAGGAAGGTGTAACTTCCTGAAGCTGATGGAACCACGTGGGTTAACCGCCGGTTGTATACGACGAGCGTATCTCTGTATCAGAGATTCACGGCCGGCAGATCGCGCGCCAGAAGCTGTTGCGCCGCCGACGCCGCGAGCGCAAGCGCTCTACGGGTAGGTCACTTGTCCGAGAATCGCGGCGCGCTTTGCTCCCGTGGCGCTGGGTACATTGCCCGGCAGCCGATGCCATGTGCACCACGCGAGCAGCGCAAATGCCGCCGCTTCCTTGGCTTCGGCAGGCAATCCGAAGGCATCGCTGTCGCGCAACACGCAACCCTGTGGCTGGAGCTTTTCAGCCAGCATCTTCATCAGCGTCCGGTTGCGCGCGCCGCCGCCGGAGACGATGAAATCCACGGCGCGGCCTTTCATGCGCGGCTCGACATCGCGCGCGTAGCTCCGCGCGATCGTCTCCGGGGTCAACGCCGTCGCTGTCGCGAGCGCATCGTTGGGGCTCCTGGATTGTCCAAGACACTTCTGCAAGAATTCCGCCGCATAAGTCTGGCCGAACTCTTCGCGTCCAGCGGTCTTCGGCGGGCGCAGTTTGAAATATGGATGGCGCAACGCGCCTTTCAGCACGGACTCAATTACTGCTCCGCGCGCCGCCAGCTCGCCGTTGCGGTCAAAAGGTTTGCCGAACAGTTTTTGCGTCAGCCAGTCGATGATCATGTTACCCGGCCCGGTATCGAAGGCGAGCACTGCGTGCGGCGGAGCTTTTGGAGGAATACCAGTCAGATTGGCGATTCCGCCGATGTTCTGCAAAACGCGCCCGCGCTTTGCATCGGCGAAGAGCACATAATCCAAAAGCGGAACGAGCGGCGCTCCCTGGCCGCCAGCCAGCATGTCGGCGGGGCGGAAGTTCGAGATGACCGGAACTCCCAGTTCTGCCGCGATCGCTTGCGCCTCGCCTGCCTGCCACGTACACGCAAATTTAAGGCCCGCATACTGGGCCGGGCGCGCCTGGTGGTAGAGCGTCTGGCCGTGGCAGCCGACGAGATCTAGATGCAGATTGTGCCTTTCGGTGGTTTGCTTCACCGCATCCGCATACGCGAGGCCGAGACGCCAGTTGAGCCGAGCCAATTCGGCCGTTGAAGTCGAAGAGGCATTCATGGCAGCGAGCACGGCTCGCCGCAGCGCAGCAGGATAAGCGAAGTGCTCATGCGCCAAGAGTGTAAGGTTCGGTCGGGCCGGTCCCTGGAAAAGCAACCGCAGATCCTTCGACTGCGCTTGCCGCAACAGGCGCGGCAAGCTTCGCTCAGGATGACAAGATGAAAGTATTGCAGACGTCTGATTCAGCGCACCAGGTTGGGCTTGCGCGATCCGCACCACCGACACATCGATACCGTCGGCCGAGGTGCCGCTCATCACGCCAGCCACTGTCATGACGCGTGCGCTCACTGCAACACCTTCCGTACCCCATCCTTTCGCGTCTTCTGCGAAAGGGTGGGAGAACTCGCCTTCGTCACGATCTCACCGAAGCGCAAAATCCGCGCGCGCAGCGCTTCAAATTGTTTCGGGTTGAGCGCAGCGGGCATCTTTGCCGGGAATGTGATGACCCGTTTTCGTGCCGACTCCCTCGCGCGCGTGAGCAAAATCGTATGGAACGCCGCCGAGCGCTCGCCTTCACGAATCAGCGCTTCGTACACCTGCAAAATTGGTTCAGGGTGATGGCAGATTAAAGCCAGGTCTGAGCCCATTCGCACCGTGGCAACCGCGGCCTCGGCAATGGGCATGAATTTGGTCACGCCGCCCATCTCGAGATCGTCCGAGACGACCATGCCGCGATAGCCGATGCGCCTGCGCAGGACGTTTTGCATCCAGAACTTCGACACCGTTGCCGGGCGCACCGGGTCGGCGGTCAGTGGATAGGCTGCGTGGTTCACCATCACCATCGGCAACGTGTCGCGCAGGGCGCGGTAGGGTTCCAGATCCTCTTGCCACAATTGCTGCCACGTGCGCTCGATCTTCGGAGTCTCCAGGTGCGAATCGAGTGTACCTCCTCCGAGACCGGGAAAATGCTTGCCGCATCCCGCCACCCCTTGTGCGGCCAGCCCTGCGAGAAACTCGCGCGCGTAAGCCGAAACGCCCGCGCCGGTTTCGGCGGCGCAGCGCGTCTCCATCACCTTGCGCGACTCCGGCAGCGCCAGATCGAGCACCGGCGCGAAAGACGAATTGAACCCGAAAGCCTGTGCGGCCCGCGCTACCAGCTCTCCGTGCTCGCGCTGCAGTTCGGTGCGGCCGGTTGCGCGCGCGGCCTGCGCCACGGCATGCACCGAGGGAATCGGAGCCAGCACGTCGCGCAGCCGGTCCACCGTGCCGCCTTCCACATCAACAAAGGCGCCGCTATGCGGCGGGCAGAAGCTGGTTGCCTCGGCGAGCAATGCGCGCGTTTGCTCGCGGTCGACAATGTTTCGCCGAAAGAGAATGATGCCCGCAGGCCGAACCAGCTTGAGCCACGCCCGCTCCATTGCGGTGAGCTCTTTGTCGCCCAGCCCCACCACCAGCAAACTTCCCGCAGCCTGACGCAAACTTTCTTTCATAATCCCCCATTGCCTTGGTACCAAAGTTCTGTTTGGCCTGAGGATAGAGGCCCGGGCCTCAAGGCCGTTTCTCTTTGCCCTGTTTTCAGGAGCCTGAAGGCCCCTGCTCCCTCCGAAATTCTTAGCTCCAACTGTGGTATTTGTCCCTGACCCTCAGTCCCTGCTCTTCTTCAACTCCTGTTGCAGCTCTTCCAGCAAGTTCAGCGCTTGCAGCGGCGTCAGTGAGTTCACATCGGTGGCTTCAATCCGGTCCACAATCCTCTGCGACAGCGGTGTGAAGATCGTCATCTGCATTGGATCCGGCTCCGTTTCCACCTGCACACTCTGCCGCTCCTGCTTCTCGTGCTGGCGCAACACGTGCTTGGCGCGCTCGATCACCGCCGGCGGCAATCCGGCCAGCCGGGCCACTTCAATTCCGTAGCTCTTGCTGGCCGCGCCGGGCTCAATGTTGTGCAGAAACACGATGCCGCTCGCCGACTCCTTGACGCCCACGCGCAAATTGCGCACACGCGGCAGTTTCTCGGCCAGCATGGTCAGCTCGTGATAGTGCGTGGCAAACAGCGTGCGCGCGCCCACTTCGGCATGCAGAAACTCTACAGTCGCCCAGGCCAGCGAGAGTCCGTCGAAAGTCGCCGTGCCGCGGCCCATCTCATCGAGGAGAATCAGCGAGCGACTGGTCGCC
>Ga0074046_10003942_pt1 | contig 12223 bp, 14 predicted proteins | sample BogForMeECP23OM3_FD_94441 | JGI IMG/M metagenome (GOLD analysis project Ga0074046, IMG submission 94441) | Bog forest soil microbial communities from Calvert Island, British Columbia, Canada - Bog Forest MetaG ECP23OM3 | ecosystem: Environmental > Terrestrial > Soil > Wetlands ...
CACGCCGAAGAGCGCGCCGAAACCGAAAAGGCGAATCAGCCCTACAAATGGTATCCGCAGCGCGCCGGCCGCGTTGACCTCATCATCGATCGCGCGAAGGAGACGGGCGCGAACAAGGATCCTTACGTCCGCCAGGAGATAGCCAGGCTGATGATCCTGGCCAAGTGCGCCGAGTGGACCGCGCGCCGCGCGCGCGCCGCTCAGCAACAGGGGCGGCCGCAAGGTCCGGAAGGCTCGCTCGGAAAGCTCGCAGCCAGTCACGTCGCGCGAGCCTGCTCCCGCGTACATACGCTGATTACGGGCACAGAAGCGATGCTCACTGGACGCGAGAGCCCGCGGGAAGGAATCATCGCCGAAATTCTGGTCTCGGTGCCCGCCGTTTCCATCGCGGGGGGCACCGACGAAATCCAGCGCAACATCATTGCCGAGCGTGTGCTTGAGCTACCGAAAGAACCCCGGTTCGACACCGGCCCATTCCGGAACGTGCGAAAGAACTAGGGGGCTAAGGGGTGCAGTTCCTGTCGCTACTAAAATGCAATAAACCCGACTTCGAGTTGTCTAGCGAGAATAGCGCATTATTCTCGGACCTCTCCCAGTTTTCAGTGGGCACATCATCGTGTGGCTGACTGACATCTCGGAATCGTCGCAAACGCCGCGGGCGGTCTCGGTGACCAATGCGTCTCGGTTCGCGCGGACTAGGTTTCGAGAAGCGGGCCGGCGAATTCGTGTCTCGTGGTGGGGTCAGTCTCAGACGCTTTCGAACACCCGCACCCAGTCTTCCAGCGCGGACTCGTGTCCCGGCACGAGTTGAACGACGAATTGATCATATCCACTTTCGCCGAGCGCGCGAATCCGATCGCGCAGTTCGGGCGCGGTCGCGGTAAAGGTAGTTGCCGCGATAAACTCCGGGGAAAGGAATCTCTCCTCTTCCGGCCGCACGCCGAGTAAATGCATAGTGTGCATCTGCAGGTAGCGCGCATCAGCCGGCTGATATGTAGCGTACTGCTTGCGATAACTCTCTAGCACCGGCTGAATTTCGGGCGGCAGATTCAGTCCGAGCGTGGCTTCGACCAATCCATGCAGGAAAACTACGGACATCGGACCCGCCTGAGCCCTGGCTCGCGCACTCGCCGCAGATTCTTTTTCGCCCAGCACGCACCCAAGCGCAAACACCGTTCGGTAGAGACTCCTGGGAGCACGCCCAAGAGCCTCGCACGATTTCGCGAGCTCTGCAGCTTCGTGGATCGCACGCGGTACCGAGGAGGAAAACGTCATCCATCCGTCTGCGATCTCCGCGGTGAGTTTGCGCGCCTTGGGCGCGAAAGCCGAAATATGCAGCGGAATCCTGTCGGTAATATTGATAAAACCCTCCGGATTCAGAAAACGGACCTTGCGGCGCGCGCCCTCACACTCCCATTCGACCATGTTGCCGGACAACAACTCGCGAACGACGCGAATATACTCACTCATCTCTGTGAGCCGCATCGGTCCCAGCCCCATCGTATTACGCGCAGTGAAACCGGAACCTACGCCGAAAATAATCCGGCCGGGCGCGAGCTTGTTGAGCGACGCGAGTCCATTGGCGGCCACCGGCGCGATGCGGTTGGTCGGCACCATGACTCCCATGCCGAGCTTTATTCGGGAGGTTCTGTCCGCCGCGAGAGCCATCGTGACGAAAATATCCGGGGACAACATCTGGGTGTCGTAGAACCATGCGTGTGAGAGACCAAACTCCTCGGCGCGTTTGACCGTCTTCCACGAATCGAGCATCGAGGGTAACGCAATTCCAAAATCCATGGTTATTCTCTTGGAGCCGCTGACTTGTGACTTATAGCCTGCAACGCGACGAGCGCGATTTGTCTGAGTCTGAGCCACAATGGGAGAACTCTCCTGTCAGCGGCCGTTGAATTGGGGCTTGCGCTTTTGGGCTTTGGCCGCAAATGCCTCACGAGTGTCTTCGGTTTCGAACATCCTGAAGTGGCGTTCGCTTTCGAGCGCAACGTACCCTGCAAAGTCCATCCGTTCCGAGTCGACGAAGTTCGCCTTCAGTGTGCGGAGTGCGATCGGCGCGCAATCGGTAAGCCTGTTCACGATCGCATCGACTTCATCGCGAAATCGAACATCGGGGAAAACACGCGTGACCAGTCCAATCCTTAGCGCCTCCGCGGCGTCGAACTTGCCGGGCAGGAAATAGAGTTCGCGGGCGCGCGCTGAACCGACGATTCGCGAGAGGCTCCATGGTCCACCCATGTCGCCCGCAACGCCTACATCCAGAAACGCGACATTGAAACGCGCCGACTCTGCAGCAAATCTGAAGTCGCAAGCAAGCGCCCATCCGAGACCCGCTCCCGCACAAGCGCCGTTGACCGCTGCGATCGTTACGGCCGGCATGCTGTGTAACAGAATCGGTACGCGGAAATCGTCCGCCGTAAGAGGATCATCTGGCGCCGCCGACGCGACCTGGCTGATGTCGGCTCCGGGACAGAAGCCCTTGCCCGCGCCGGTTAGGACGAGCACTCTGAGCTCGCGATCCTCGGCGGCGGCCGCGAGCGCATTGCGCGTCTCGACCAACATTCGATTGGTCATTCCGTTGAGCCGGTCGGGACGGTTCATCGTAAGCCGCGCGACCGGGCCTGACTTCTGATAGACGATCGTTTCGCGGCGAGTGCTGCTCACGGGTTTTCTCCTCTAATTCGCCTGAATCGCGGTGCGCGGCGCTCGACGAAAGACTTGACGCCCTCCTCCGCGTCGGGATGCATGAGCGCGACTTGCATAAGGCCATCGGCGTCGCGAAACGCGGCTTCCATTGCGAGCGACAAGTGCCGATAGACCTCGGATTTGATCACAGCGAGCGAGTTCGGCGAGACGTTCGCAGCCAGTTCGCGCAGATAAGCCTTGGTCTCATCGAGTAGGGTTTCGTGCGGCACCAGGCGATCGACAAACCCAATTCGATACCCCTCGGCGGCATCGAAGCGCCGCGAGCTCCACAGCAGATCGAGTGCGCGACTCGTGCCGACAATCCGCGGTAACAGCCACGCCGTGCCATGCTCGGCTATCAGCCCGCGCTTGGAGAATACCGTCGTGAAGCTCGCGTCGGACGACGCGAACCGCAGATCGCACATCATCGCCAGCACGAAGCCGCCTCCCGCAGTGACGCCGTTGACGGCCGCGATGACCGGCTTCGGCACGCGAAGCAAATAGCTGAACAGCGCGGGCACTTCATCCGGGGCAGTATCGCGAGCACTGGGCGGCGCACCTCCCTCAGTCGAGCGCGCGAGATCTCCTGCGTCGAGCCCTGCGGAAAAGGCGCGACCGGTTCCCGTAATAACGATTGCGATGACGCCTTCGTCCGCGACGGCGCGCTCCACCGCATCGCGAATCTGATCGATCATCGCGAACGTGAAAGCGTTGAGCTTTTCGGGCCGATTCAGCCGCACCGTAGCGATTGAACCGTCAAGCTCATATTCGATGTCGATCCTTCGGAATTCATGCCGACGCCGATGCTTTTTGGATACGTACTCGGCTTTGACGCATAGCGAGAGTCTGTCCCCGAACGCAACCGCTCCGACTGACCGTCACGATCGTTGCGAGGTCGAGAGCAGGCTAGAACTCTGAACCTGATAAGTGCCGGCGTACTGATGGAACACGTCGGCGTCTGCGACGATCGTGTAGATGCCCATCACGCCATTAGTTGGAACCGTTCAGCTACTCGGTATCCGTCTCCTCGCAACATCGAAGGCGAGAGAAGATCCGCAGCCTTGACGACGCGTGGCCCTTCGACCCGAGAACTCGGTTCGGCCAACGCCGATCGCACTGCGAGCGACAGCAGTGCGAGAATGATCGCACTGCAAACTGATAGTCGTCCTGGAATCAATTTCTCTCTTTGCATCTGTCTCATAGACCTCTTCGTGCTATTCCTTCGAAATTGCGGCCAAACACACGAGCGACGACCTTCGCCGATACCGCTTGTGCCTCGTTCCATTTCATTCCGAGCGCTCTGAGCACCAACCCGGAGAGTGCCAACGCGAGCTTCCGCACGGCGTTCCATTCAGCCAGCTCCAAAGCTCGCATCATTCCCGCCTGTCCGACGCCCACGATCATGACGAGAGCGACCGGCAGCTCAGCGGTAGAGAAGCGTCCGACGCGATAGCCGTCTTCCAAATCCTTGCGCAGCCTCAGGTTTCCGGCGGCCTCAGGACGGAGCCATAGACCGTACATATTTGCCACGACAGCGGCGCGGGTGGGCGCGGTCACCGCAGTTCTGAGAAAAACGCAAATTCCGGCTGCGACTCGTCCGGCAGGGTCGTCAACACCTGCCTGCGCAACTCCCACTTCGGCCGCGAGTTCCTGGCGAATTGTAAGCGCGAGCTCTTTTGCGATTTGGTTCTTGTCGTCGAAATAGTTGTAAAAGGTCCCTTTCGCCAGGTCCGCGGTCTCGGCGATTTCATCTATCGTCACCCTCTCGAAACCTTTCTCTGCGATGAGCTTTTCCGCGGCGTTCAAGAGCGCCTTGCGATTTCGAACCATCCGCCGGTCGGATCGCGTCGGCTTCGCTTTAGCCACGCTCGCCGGTTCGGTCATTCTGGTCGCTCTGGTCATAATTAGTCTTGATAGTCATTTCTATCCGATATAGTCATTTTAAGCAAGGCGAAATCTGAAGCCCCACCGGAAGCGGGATTCGAGTAACCAGGAGTTGGAAGCACAAGCCAAGTTGCGAGCGATGCATGAACGAAAAGTGATGACGGGAGAACTCAGACAGCGGGTTGTATTGCGAGCGCTGTGGGTTGCATTGGCCATCGCGCTTCCGTCAGTTGCTGCGCGAGCCGAAGAGGCCGGGACGGGACACTATATTCCGGGTGCTACCAGCTCTTTTATCGATATGTTACCCGATCGCGATACATCGTCGGTCGTCTATGCCAACGCATTCACCTACTACGAGGGCACCGGCGGCGCTAACAAGGATTTGGAATTTGGCGGGCTGCTGACTGCGGATGCGAAAGGCACGGTCTATTCAGATACATCGCTATTCCTGTACCAAGCCCCCTGGAAAATATTGGGCGGACAATACGCGGTGCATCTTATTGTACCTTACGTCTGGCTGAAGGTTCAGGGAGACGTGATGTTGAGCGGCAGGCGTTTGGCGCCGAGCGTTCATAAGGAAGACACGGCCAACGGGTTCGGTGATGTAGAAATGTTCCCGGTGATGATGGGGTGGAAGTCGGGAGATTTTAAGTGGCAGGGCCAATTTGGCGTATACGCCCCGAGCGGCACCTTCAACAAAGGCGACCTGGCAAACATCGGCAGAAATTACTGGACTTTTGAACCGGCCGCCGCAGTCAGCTACCTGAGCAGCAAGATAGGCGTGGAAGTCACCGCCTTCGCCGGATTTGATTTCAACACCAAAAACGACACTACCGAATATCAAACTGGAGACCAGTTCCATCTGGATGGTGCTATCGCGGAACATCTACCACTCTTTGGCGGCTTCATAGGCGGAGGTGTCAACGGATACTTCTACCAGCAGATTACAGGAGATAGCGGCAGCGGCGCGCGACTTGGCGGCTTCGAGGGTATGACGGCGGGCATCGGACCTGATTTCTCGTATGCATACAAGATCGGTGATTTCGACCTGGCTGGCGAAGTGAAATGGTTACCCGAGCTAGGTGTGGACAACCGGCTCAACGGCAACACCGTATGGGTTAAGCTCGGCGTAAGTTGGGGTCCGAAACCCGAAGGCCCGCTTGAATCGATGTAAGAGGCGTGGCTGCGAGATTACTTCAGAGTGTGCTCGCTCGCCGCGATCGCAATTAAGTCAGAGCCTGAATTAAGGCAGGAGTACGAGATGACGCGCACAGTATGGAAGTTCCGGACGGCAGCGGTAGGCATGCAGTCGCAGATTTTGTTTTTCGTCTTGGTCCTTTTCGTTCCCGCAACTGCCTCAGCGCAAAGTGGGGAAATGTTCATATACCCCAAGAAGAATCAGAGTCAGGCGCAGCAGGACAAGGATCGCTACGAATGCCACAGATGGGCGGTTCAACAAACCGGTTTCGACCCGAGCGTATCCTACCCGAGCAACCCCAACGCTCTTGATCCCCAGCCATATCGACCCTCGCAGCCTCACGTTCTTAAGGGCGCAGCGCGCGGGGCCACACTTGGCGTCGTCGGCGGTGCAATTGGGGGGAATGCGGGGAAAGGAGCTGCCGCGGGAGCCGCGATGGGTGGCATGGCCGGCGGATTCCGGCGCAGGGACGAACGAAGAGAGCAGGAGGCCACACAACAGCAACAGGCACAATCACAGGCTTCTCAAGCGGCGGCCGGATATCAACGCGCGATGGGCGCATGTCTAGATGGCCGCGGGTATAGCGTAAAGTAATGAATTTCCAGAGCAGGCACCGCCTCGTCAGTCTGCCAATTATCGTTGTTCTCGCAATCATTGCGATGACTTCTGCGCACCTTCACGCGCAGGCTGTGGATCGCAGTGTGCTGCCTATACCCGATCCGAGTTACCCCCCAATTGCGGAGCTCGATGCTCGCAACGCGACGCCGCCACGGCGTTTTGAAGTGAAAGCGCCTTCTGGCGCTCCGAACGTACTAATCATACTGCTCGACGATATGGGCTTCGGACAGCCGAGCACGTTCGGCGGCCCAATCAATATGCCGACGCTCGATCGTCTGGCTAAAGGCGGCCTGCGCTACAACGAGTTTCACGTGACGGCGCTATGTTCACCAACGCGCGCGGCGCTGCTCACCGGACGCAACCATCACATGGTGAACACCGGCGCGGTGATGGACGTCGCGACGGCTTTCCCTGGAAACACCGGCGTGCGTCCAAACACTATCGCACCGCTCGCGGAGATTCTGCGGCTCAACGGCTACAGCACAGCCGCATTCGGGAAGTGGCACCAGACTCCGGGCTGGGAGGTGAGCCCGTCGGGACCGACCGACCGCTGGCCTACACGGGAGGGTTTCGACAAGTTTTATGGCTTCATGGGTGGCGAGACGAACCAATGGGCGCCGCTGCTATACGACGGAATGACCCAGGTCGAGCCATCGCACGACCCTAAGTACCACTTCATGACCGATATGACAGACCACGCCATCTCATGGATGCGATTTGAAAAGGCGCTGACTCCCGACAAGCCCTTCTTCATCTACTTCGCGCCCGGTGCAACGCATGCACCACATCAGGTGCCCAAGGACTGGATCGCCAAGTACAGGGGCAAGTTCGACTCAGGATGGGATCAACTGCGTGAGGAAACGCTCGCGCGGCAGAAGAAGTTGGGCGTCATTCCACCGGGCACGAAGCTGGCGCCGAAGCCACAGGCAATCAAAGACTGGAACTCCCTGACGCCTGACGAAAAGAAGCTGTTTGCTCGACAAATGGAGGTGTACGCCGGCTTCGGCGAGATGGCTGATTATGAAATCGGACGGCTTATCGACGCTGTTCAGGCTATGGGCCAATTGGACAATACGATCGTCTTCTACATCGCAGGGGATAATGGTTCGAGTGCTGAGGGCGGAATGAATGGTGTTTTCAACGAAAATACTTTTTTCAACGGCGTGCCGGAACCAATCGAAGCGCAACTCAAGCAAATTGACCAGCTCGGTGGCCCAATGGCTTACAGCCACTACGCGGCCGGCTGGGCCGTGGCAGGGGACACTCCCTTCACCTGGACGAAGCAGGTTGCATCCAACTTCGGTGGCACTCGTGACGGAATGGTTGTGTATTGGCCAAAGAGGATCAAAGCGAAAGGTGAGTTACGGTCTCAGTTCCATCATGTGATTGACGTCGCACCAACCATTCTCGAAGCAGCTGGACTGCCCGAACCCAAGATGGTTGACGGCGTCGCCCAGACTCCTATCCAGGGCGTGAGCATGGTTTATTCGTTTGATGATGCTCAAGCGAAGAGCAGGCATGGGACGCAATATTTCGAGATCGCGGGGAATCGCGCGATCTATCGCGACGGATGGCTGGCAGGCACTGTTCACCGGGCTCCGTGGGAAAAACAGCCACGCGCGATGCTTGAGAACGATAAGTGGGAACTCTACAACACGGATGAGGATTTCAGCCTCGCAAGCGATCTAGCTTCGAGCAATCCAACCAAGCTCAAGGAAATGCAGGACCTGTTTCTTCAGGAAGCAATAAAGAACCATGTCCTGCCCATCGACGATCGTGGGGTCGAACGGCTGAACCCTTCGCTGGCCGGCCGGCCTGACCTGATGGCGGGTCGCACATCGCTTACCGTCTACAGCGGTATGACAGGCATGATGGAGAGCGCCTTTATCAATATCAAGAACCGCTCCTACAGCATCACTGCCGACGTGGAGGTCCCAAAGAAAAACGCCAACGGCGTAGTCATTTGTCAGGGCGGGCGCTTCGGTGGCTGGACGCTCTATCTTAAGAACGCGCGGCCGACTTTCACTTACAACTGGGTCGGGCTGAACCGTTACACTATTTCCGGAAAGCAGCCAGTACCCGCGGGGAAGGCCACAATTCGGTTCGAGTTCGCGACCGACGGCGGCAAGTTGGGCGCCGGCGGAACTGGCTCGATCTTCGTAAACGGCGCAAATGTCGCCACGGGCCGAATCGAAAATACCAACGGTCTTCTATTCTCAGCGGACGAGGGCGCCGACGTTGGTGTCGACGAGGGCACGCCGGTAACGGAAGACTATGCGGGACCCGACAACAAATTTACCGGCAATATCAATCGCGTGACGATCGATCTGAAACCCATAGGACCTGACATCAAGGACAAAGTCGACAAGGCAACGCAGGAAATGATGATGGATAAGGCTGCCGAGGACTAGCCCGTTCCTAATGAGAGCGGCGAGCACCGCTAGCGTCACCCGAAGCTTATTCAGCCAAAGATTTACCGAGTTCTAAACGACAGGGATTCCGGTATCAGGCTCATTCGAGGCAAAATCGGAGGCGTGCGTTACAGGTTCCGGCCGCCAGCCGCGTCAGTGAAACCCCTGATGCCGATACCACCTTCGCATAGGATTACCCCACCGGTCGCGGTGGAGGAGTTTTCCGCCGATGCCAGCAGGACATACGATCCGGTGTAATCGCGCGGCTCGGGCAGCTTGCCGAGCGGAATTCCGCGCTCGACCGCAGCCTTAAGCGGTATGGCAGCGATCGATTGTTCTCCCATGTCGAGCGAACGTGGGCCGCGTAAGTCGGTTGGGATGGCGCCGGGCGCCACGCCGTTTACGCGAATCTTAGCGCCAGCTCGTAGGCCAACTGGCGAATCAACCCGACGACGGCGTGCTTCGAAGCCGTATAAAGAGGACCGCCGCCGCATGGATAAAACCCGGCGTTGGAGACGGTAAAGATGATGCAGCCGTTCGTCTTCGCCAGTTCGCGGTAAGCCGCCTTCGCGCCGAGCAGATAGCCTTTCACGTTCACGCCGAACAATTCATCGAAGGCGGCGCCGATTCGATCATCGGGCAATGCTGCAAGCGAAATCGAGAAGTCCCAGATTCCGGCGTTGCCCACGAAGCAGTCAAGTTGCCCGAACTTCTGGACTGTCTCCGCGACAGCTCGCTGATTGTCGCTCAATACGGTGACGTCGCCGGCGATCGGTGCGACGCGCTCGCCGAGCCGCTTCGCCAGTTCCTCGGCGCGCTCGCGCGCTCGATCCAGGATCGCGACTCGTGCGCCCTCGTCGACAAATCGCTCGACAATTGCCCGTCCAAGCCCCGATGCGCCGCCGGTTACGAGCGCTACTTTGTTTTCCAGCCAGCCCATTTCAGAAGAAGTTGCTCAAGTTGCGCGACAGCAACACGGTCTGCTCAAGAAAAATCTTGCGATCCGCGATCTGAAACGATCCCTCGATCCGCCGCAACAGGTCTCGCCGCGAGCCGATCCAAGAACTTTCCTCCGAGTTAAGCCGAGTGCGGTAAACGTGGAAGTTGGACTCGACTTCGAGCTCGCGGCCGTTGTCGCAGACAACTCTCACATTGGTTATCAGATGACGCGTGCGCGAGGGCGGATCTTCCGCCCACGAGCGGCCGGACTTGAGCTTCGCCACACGTCCGGCGAGGAGAGTCTTGTCGTCATGGAAGAAGGCCATCTCGCCGGGCTGCGTGAATTCCTTGTTCAGCTCGCGTTGCATGCGAGTGCGGCGTATCGGCATGAAGTAGTGCGCGTCGTCGCTGAACAGTGCGAGCCACTCGTCGTATCGATGCGCGTCGAGCAACGCCGCCTCGTCGTAGTAGAAGCGCTCGACCTCGTACTGGCGGACCATCGCCGCTATTTGGTCCTCGCTGGGACGCAAGCCTGTATCGGCGGACATCTTTATAGCTCGCTAGATATACTCGCCCGGCGTGGTCGCTTTGAGCAGCTCGTCCCAACTCAGGCCCTTCATCCATTGCGCCCACGAATGATACGTCCACAACTGGGCGTGCTCGCTGGTGAACCCCTCGATGCGTGCGAGTCCGCCCTCCTTGATAATCTTGCCCCGGCCCAGACCCATGGTGAGGAGGTGCTTGACCCGTCTGCTCGCGACGCCGCGCGTCTGCGCCGTTGCTTGCGACCAGTTCTCACCGTCGTCCTGCTCGAGCACGCCCGCCGGCCCGAAAACGCGGCATGCGATGGTGATCATGAAGTCGCGCATTTCGCGCGGCAAGTTGCGATCGATCAAGGTGAACCACCAGATCTCGGTTCGACTCGGGCTGCGCAGTATTCGTAGGGATAGCTGTCCGATAGCCGAGGTCACCCATGCGGTGGGAAAGATGTTCGGATGCCCGCCGACTTCAAGTCCGACCGACCCTAGAGCGGCCCGTGCCTGGGGTGTGGAGCGCCAGGTTTTGTCGAACTCAGGATTGCCCAAAGAGGACGCGGTGGGACCGCCGATCGCATGGCCATACTCGCCGAGCACGACCACCTGGTCGAATTTCGTTCCGCTGATTCCCGTGACAGGCATGTCGAGGGCGGCCCCGTTATCCATGTTCACGCCGCTCATATCGATTTCTTCATTCGCGCGGCCACCTACACGTGCTGGGCCGAGCGCGCCGGACTGGAATGCCGACGCATGAGTAACTTGCGGATGATACCAATCGAAGAGGTTGTCGACTGCGATTTTCCAGTTGCAATCGATGACAAACTTCTGAACGCCGGGCACGACAACCATGTCGCCGCGCGCTGCGATCAGATCGAGTCCGAGCCGCCCGGTAGCGCCCAGGAACTGCTCCAGCGGTGGTGCGGTAACGTCGTGCGTACCGAATATGAATCCGTTGTAGCTTGCTACTTGCGCTACCTGTGTCAGCCCGTGCCGCGATTTGTCGAGTTGACCGTCATAGAATGTCTTAATTCCCGGCACGCCGAGAAGTTGCCCGTCGATGCCATACGACCATCCGTGGTACGTGCACAGGAAGCTCTTGGCGTTGCCTTCCTCGGCGCGACAGACGGCGTTACCCCGATGCGCGCAGGTGTTGAGCATGGCTTTGACCGTGTGGTCTTTCTGCCGGACTACCAACACATTGTCGCGGCCCATGACTGATTGGAAAAAGTCACCCGGCTCGGGAATCTGTGATTCGTGGCAGAGGAACAGCTACGAACGGGCGAACCCGCTCCATCTCAAGTTCGAAGATTGCAGGATCACCGTAGATGCGGCGATCAATCTCGCCCCGCTCAAGCGAAACCATCTCCTCGATCTCAATGGTCTGCAACGTCATGCGGAGATCTCCTCGAGGAACGCGCCGCGACGAGGAATCCGGCGCTCCACGCCAGGCCGAATCGATAACATAAATTGGAATTGTAGTGGTAGCGCGTGGCGAGATCTGGGCTGTGATACAGGCACGCAAAGTAGGGACAATGGAATGAAGTTCGGAAAGCTTCGATTTGGCTCAATCACGATAGATGGCGCCACATACGAACACGATGTGGTCATCGATCGCGGCAGAATTCGCAAGCGCGAGAAGAAGTAAACGACCGGCCTTATCGGGGCTGGAACAAGACTGAAGACAAACTCGGCGAACTTCGAGAACTGCTTGGACTGCTCGCCTCATCTTCTCAGAGGCGATTGCCTGGCGGAACCGCATGCGACTTTAGAGGTTTCGATGTCCTAGCGAACACGCAATACGGTCGGCGCTCGCAGCATCAGCTTGGGAACTCCTTGAACTGTGGCTGCTTGTCGGCGATGTCGTACCAAGGGGCCTTAGAGCCGACGAACATGTGGCTCGAGGGCTTGACCCCCGGATCGTCTTCAAGCGTGCCCATTGC
>Ga0074046_10003943_pt1 | contig 12221 bp, 9 predicted proteins | sample BogForMeECP23OM3_FD_94441 | JGI IMG/M metagenome (GOLD analysis project Ga0074046, IMG submission 94441) | Bog forest soil microbial communities from Calvert Island, British Columbia, Canada - Bog Forest MetaG ECP23OM3 | ecosystem: Environmental > Terrestrial > Soil > Wetlands ...
ATCGTTTCAATCCGCTCCCGGCGATGAAGCCGGGAGGAACCTTCAGGATGCATTGGCATCATCGTCGTCTTGGGTGTTTCAATCCGCTCCCGGCGATGAAGCCGGGAGGAACACCGTCGCCCCGATGTGGTATCTAGCGCTTGAACAGTTTCAATCCGCTCCCGGCGATGAAGCCGGGAGGAACTCCTGTCCGCCCTGAACGATGCCCATTCCGCAGAGTTTCAATCCGCTCCCGGCGATGAAGCCGGGAGGAACTTTCAGTGCCGGCTGCGGATTCGCTGCTACTACAGTTTCAATCCGCTCCCGGCGATGAAGCCGGGAGGAACGTGGAGCGCAGCAAGAGGAAGTCGAGCTGATGAAGTTTCAATCCGCTCCCGGCGATGAAGCCGGGAGGAACTCGAGCGATGGCTTCCCCAGACCGGAAGTGAATGTTTCAATCCGCTCCCGGCGATGAAGCCGGGAGGAACGTGTTTTGGGACCGCGATGACTCCATTCAAGATTGTTTCAATCCGCTCCCGGCGATGAAGCCGGGAGGAACCGCCTTCGCGAGCGGAGAAATGCATCAGCTTTAAAGTTTCAATCCGCTCCCGGCGATGAAGCCGGGAGGAACGCCTGGGATCGTCTCAACAAGCAGGACCTGGACGAGTTTCAATCCGCTCCCGGCGATGAAGCCGGGAGGAACCGGGTGTCGGCGCCTTCGCAGCATCGGCCAGCGGGTTTCAATCCGCTCCCGGCGATGAAGCCGGGAGGAACGGGCGATCGGGGGGCGGAGTGGATCCGCCGGCTAGTTTCAATCCGCTCCCGGCGATGAAGCCGGGAGGAACCCCCCGCCGGCGGGGGCTTCGCCAGGTGCGGACAGTTTCAATCCGCTCCCGGCGATGAAGCCGGGAGGAACGCTGTTTTCGCAGCCGGCGTTTGATCCTGGACCGGTTTCAATCCGCTCCCGGCGATGAAGCCGGGAGGAACGACTCTCTTTCACGAGGCGGGACACGGTCTTGATGTTTCAATCCGCTCCCGGCGATGAAGCCGGGAGGAACACGTCCGGACGGCGTCCTGGTACGGGCCCTGGGTGTTTCAATCCGCTCCCGGCGATGAAGCCGGGAGGAACCGCCAATCGCTCGTGGTTCAAAGTGCACTCATCGGTTTCAATCCGCTCCCGGCGATGAAGCCGGGAGGAACGCGCGCCGTCCGATCGTTCCGTCTCCGGATCAGCAACGTTTCAATCCGCTCCCGGCGATGAAGCCGGGAGGAACGCTCAAACCTGATCGCTACCGACTCGGGAAGAATGTTTCAATCCGCTCCCGGCGATGAAGCCGGGAGGAACATACAACCCTGGCCCTGTGCGCACCGTTGTTGGAGTTTCAATCCGCTCCCGGCGATGAAGCCGGGAGGAACGAAGGCCTCGACGCAGGAACTGCTACCTATGTGAGTTTCAATCCGCTCCCGGCGATGAAGCCGGGAGGAACGGATGACGCTCTCGGGCGGGCATCCGTGAAACAGGTTTCAATCCGCTCCCGGCGATGAAGCCGGGAGGAACTGCAAACTCCCTCTCTTGGTAAACGGGATGAATGGGTTTCAATCCGCTCCCGGCGATGAAGCCGGGAGGAACTTCGCCGGTGGTCCGGCGGGCATCGGCATCGCGATGTTTCAATCCGCTCCCGGCGATGAAGCCGGGAGGAACACAGCGCTGAGTTTTGGTGGGGATTCGATTCAGTGTTTCAATCCGCTCCCGGCGATGAAGCCGGGAGGAACGTCCTGATCAGGCCGACCGGCTGCTCTTACCAGGTGTTTCAATCCGCTCCCGGCGATGAAGCCGGGAGGAACGCTTCGTCTTGGACATGGCCGGAGTCGAGCACATGTTTCAATCCGCTCCCGGCGATGAAGCCGGGAGGAACGTGGGGCGACTTCGATCGCCTACACCCATACGGGGTTTCAATCCGCTCCCGGCGATGAAGCCGGGAGGAACAGCACCTCGGCGCGCTCCTCGCCGCGGGCATGCTGTTTCAATCCGCTCCCGGCGATGAAGCCGGGAGGAACCTCAGCACCGTGGCGGCTCCACGCCCACAAAAGGAGTTTCAATCCGCTCCCGGCGATGAAGCCGGGAGGAACAGCCGGCGCGCCACCTGGCGCGCCGAGCTGGGGAGTTTCAATCCGCTCCCGGCGATGAAGCCGGGAGGAACACCAATGGTCACAGTCATCGCCGGGATACCACCCGTTTCAATCCGCTCCCGGCGATGAAGCCGGGAGGAACGGCGACGGCCTGGTCACCGAGCGGGAGGAGACAGGTTTCAATCCGCTCCCGGCGATGAAGCCGGGAGGAACACGGCCAGCGCGTGAGCGCCAACGGCTCACCAATAGTTTCAATCCGCTCCCGGCGATGAAGCCGGGAGGAACGCGGATTTGATCCAACCCTTACGACTCTTCCCGACGGTTTCAATCCGCTCCCGGCGATGAAGCCGGGAGGAACGCCGTTTGATCGAAACGCCTCGGCGTGTACAATTGTTTCAATCCGCTCCCGGCGATGAAGCCGGGAGGAACCCGCCTTGCTGAACGTGGGACCAGCTCATTTGAGAGTTTCAATCCGCTCCCGGCGATGAAGCCGGGAGGAACCGAGCGTTTCCTCAGAGCAGGAAAGAGCCAACAGTGTTTCAATCCGCTCCCGGCGATGAAGCCGGGAGGAACGGGGCGGTTTTGCTTCCCGTTTGCTGCCTTGTTTGTTTCAATCCGCTCCCGGCGATGAAGCCGGGAGGAACAGCCCTGAATATGGGAAGCCCCTGATGTACGACCCGTTTCAATCCGCTCCCGGCGATGAAGCCGGGAGGAACGCACGCCGGTCGAGGCCGCGGGCCACGCCAAGAAGTTTCAATCCGCTCCCGGCGATGAAGCCGGGAGGAACGGCCTCGCCTCAAGTCGCTTCGCTGTAGGATGTTGCAGACCTGGATTCGCGAACCCTGTGCAACAAGAGTCTCGGCGCTAGCGAGCAAGCGACAAGGCCGAACGTAAGTCATTTCGAGGCCACCTCCTTTGGAAATCGCGAAACCCCCGGCTTTGGGACGAAGCGGTGGGTTCGCGGCGAGAAAGAGCCGTAAGGGGAATGGTTCACCTTCGATATTCTACCGAGAACAAATTGCCAAGGAGCTAATTTCCTACGCCCCGACCGACGGCCCCTACCCTGTTCTCACGCGTGGCCTCAAGTCAACTTCAAAAGATCAAGGGTCCCTCGAGATCGATGGGGGCCTTGACTCCGAAGTGCTCAATCCCGCGTCTGACGGTTTCGTCCAGTGGATAGAAACGCAGGCTGTCCTCATCGGGGTTGATGATGGCGAGAAGGTCGTTTCGAAGGACGACCCAGTGCTCCGCTTCTACCAGACACTCGAAGACCGATTTCTGGACGCGCTGGCCGTAGTTCTTGCAAGCCTGGGCCATTTTGCGCAGGCGACGCCGGCCCTCCTTGCTCGTGGTCGACACATCGTACGTGATCAGAACGAGCATGGACGTATAACACTCAGTGTAAATTGGAGAGTAGCCACGAGGCATCAGGCTCGGGAACTAGGGCCGAGGCGCTTCCCCAGCCCTCAACGCAAGATGCACGGTAGATAGGTGTCGGAATCTCCCCGAAGGTGTCGGGCAAGGAGCTTAGCCTGGAGAAACGGTAGCTGCCCGACCCGAACATTGGTGTCAAGAAGGGGGTGGGCGACCTCGTCACGCTTACGCGCCACAAAGGCCTGGACCAGCGCCTTGCGTCCGGTTGAAGTCAGCTCGACCGACCCGCCGTCTCGGTCGATAAAATCGCCGGGTGTGATTTGCTGGCGGTTGATCAGCGCCAGGACCAGTCGGTCCGCAACCAGGGTGCGAAACTCTTCGAGTAGGTCCAGCGCGAGGCTGGGCCGGCCGGGGCGGTCGCTGTGCAGAAAACCGACGTCGGGGTCCAGTCCGGCCGCGGTCAGCGCGGCGGTGCAGTCATTGAGCATCAAGGCGTACGTGAACGATAGGAGAGCGTTGACGCGATCCAGGGGAGGACGGCGCGACCGGCCGTTCATGGGGAACTCTGCTCGTCGGGCAGGCCGGATCAGGCGGGGTAACACATCGAAGTGGACCCGAGCGGAGTCGCCTTCATGACCTCGAACGGAATCGCAGTTCGTCGCCCCTTCCAGGTCCTTGATGTGCTCCCCCAGACGAGAGGCTGCTCGCTCCAGCGCGGCGCGGTCGTCGGGATCGTCGGTTTCGCGAGCCCCGCGCAGTTGCGCGTTTCGCGCGTTGTGCAGCTTGCCCGCAACAAACGTGCGGGCCAGCCTGGCGCAGGCATCCGGATTGTCAGCCCGGCGGAACTGTTCGCGCCGCAAGAGAACATTGCCCGAGCGTGGGGCATCGATCCGCGCGATCAAGCGGCCGGATTCCGTGAGGTAGGTCAGGGCGACCTTGGACTCGGCGCAGATCTCGACCACGCCCGGACTGACGGTGACGGGGCCAAAGACGGCGATCCCGTCGAGGTGATGGATCGGCACCGAAGCGCGGGTTTCCCTCTCAACCGTCACCACGACGTTTTGATGATCGCGCTTGAGGTAGGCACCAATCGTGAAAACGTAAAGCGTGTTGAGTGCGATGTTCATCGTCACTGCCTGTTGGTCTGAGGCGTATGGCCGGTTCAACGGCCGGGGAGCGGGTCCGAGAATTGAGGGTCGAACAAATGACGGGCCATGGTATCCACGCGGCGAGAATTGCCGACAATTTCGGGAAGGCAATGGCCGCGAAGGGAGCAGCCGCGGCATCGTGGTTTCAGGACGGCCTGGGGCACTCGTCCCGATTCGAGCAGCTCATGGAGCCGGACGACCGCGGCCTCGGTCTTGGCGCGGAGGTCGGGTGTGAACTCCACTGTACGTCGGGCCTTGCTCTTGGCATGGTAGATCGCTCCTTGGGGAATATCGCGCCCAAGCATCTCCTCGAGGCAGAGCGCCTGGGCGCAGAGCTGGACGTCATCGTTATCCCACCGTCGCTTTCGGCCCTGCTTGTATTCCACGGGGAGCGCGGTCTCAACCAGGGGTTGGCCGCGTGGACGACGTCCTGGGGGCCTATGAAACTCGACCAGATCAGCGCGGCCGTAGAGGCGCAGCCGCCGCGAGGCGATCCAAAGCCCGCGTTCCGTGCGCACGCCGCTGCGGCGCTCAAACCCGGGCCGGTCTGCCCGCTGGTGCAAGATGTCGCCCCGGCGCGTGTGCTCGTTGTGAACGTACAGCCCGTCCAGATGCCGCAACGCCGCGCGACGTTCACAGTAGAGCAGAGTATTCAGCGCTGAGAGGGGGACGAGGTCATCGTCATTACCGGGGCCCATGGATTTTGCGTCCCGAACACGAAGGAGCGTGAACCTCAAATAATAAAACTGTTGAATGTGCCATCGTCAACCAATGGCAGGGCGCCCGCCATGTATCCGAGGAATTCGTCGTAGGGCAAAGTCCAGAGATGAACCCCAGGAAGTTCCGGCGAATCGACGACCCCAAGTCCCTCTAGGCGATTCGCATAAATCTGAACGCTGTGTCGCTGGATCTCCCTCCAGTCGACTGGGCTTCCCTTCTTGAGTTTCTCCTGGAGCGTTCGAGACACGATCGCCGTGACAGTCTTTTGGTCAATCACTCGAAAGAGCTCTTCGACCTTCGGGAAATCATAGCTGGCTTCGGCCTCGCGAAGTTCTTTGTGCAGGTCGGCCCTGCGACCCAAGCGAATCTCCCTCTCCAAGGCTTCCGTGCAATACGCCGGATCAATCTTCCCTTCAACCCAGAGTTCACCGAGCACCTGAGCGGCATCGACCAAACCGGGATTCACGTTGACGAGTCCACCCGTGACCAATTCAAAGTCCCAAACCGCGGCGGAGTCGAACTCGCCATGACGGTTCACACGGCCGAGAATCTGAAGCAAGCTGGTCAAACTCGCACGCTGGCGCAGACCGTTGCGGAAGGACAAATCCACGCCGGCCTCGACGCAAGAGGTCGCGACTAAAGTCCAATTCGAGCCTGTGCGATACGCGAGTCGAGTTTTCACACGCTCTAACGTAATACCGCGATGATGCGGTGTAAGGGCGGTTGAAAGGTGCATGACAGCATCCGGCCCCTTCTTGACCCTGAGCAGGTCCGCCAATGCAGCGGCGATTTGCACCGTGTTGACGATGACCAGACGTGGACCTTCGATGTCGTCGATCAGTTCGACGAGCCCATCCATTGAAATCGGGCTGTCCTGTGTTTTTGCTGCGACGCGCTTGCGTTCGGCATCGGCGGCCGCCGTCCTGACCGTTGGTGTCACAATCTTTGGTAATTCCTGAGAGGCCTTCGTGATCTCGGGAATTGTCCAGATGCGATTGAGCGATCCAGAGCCCAGAACGAAATGGCAACCCCACTCCGTGGCCAGCTTTCGTATCCACTGCCAGGCCTGAGGCCATAGCTTCGCAGGGAGCGATGCGTGAGACTCGTCTATGAAAATACCAGAGCCCACGAGTTCATGGAGCTTCCGCAAACCACCCGTTGAGCGTGCCGCAAGAGTCTCAAAGAATTGCACGGCAGTGGTGACGACGATGGGCGCCCTCCACATGGCGGCGAGGTGACGGGTTGACGGGTCTCCGTACTCAGCCTTGTGGTGATGGGCCGCGACGACATCCTCGGGGTCCTCCCCGGGCAGCACCAAGGATTGCCGATAGACATCGACTGCCTGGTCGATGATATTCGTGAAAGGTAGCACTACGAACAGCCGGCGTAGCCCTGGTTTCTTGCTTTCGGCGGCTCGAAGGAGGTGAGCCATCACTGCGGTGGTCTTACCGGTACCCACCGGACTGTCGCACTCCCAGAGCGAAGAAACTGTGGGGTCCACAGCGCGACATTGCTTATAGATCTCCTGCCGAACTCGCGTACGCTCGTCCGTCTTGCCGTGGGCCAGATTCGCCACAAAATCGTCAAGCCGCCTCAGTCGTTTGGCGGCGTTTAGTGGCGGCACAGTCCTTGCATGGTCCTCCCCATAGTGGCGCGCGGTATCACTGTGATCGGCATCGACCAGGCACGATAGGGCGATACGGCATTGAACCTGGCCGATACCCTTGGAGGGAAGCGTGGGGCCAATCTCCATCAATTCATGTACCGCTTCCTCGTGGATCCTCAAGTACGAGGCGAGCCTCTCGTCGACCAGGTCACGCAATGGGCGGCCATCCGATAAGGGCAGGCAGTCTCGCAAGGAGTTTTCCCCTCGAATGCTCTCCTCGGGCAAGGAAGGCAGCCCCCTGTGATGGGCATAGATGAGCATCGCCGCCAGTTGGCCGTCATGACTTGCAACTCGATTGCTCAGCAGATGGGCGACACCCGCGTCCTCGTGCCTGGGGTCTAGTTTTTCCGTGCTCGAACTCGCGAGAATGCGCTGATTCTTGGGGTCCAGCTTCCCCAGGTCGTGGAACTCGGCTGACGTACGCGCCGCGGCAACCACCAGCGATCCACTGGCGGGCGAAAACCGAGCCGCGTCAGTGGCACGGCAGACAGCTCCGTCCGTCACGTTCTTGATGTGCTCGTGATATGGCTGCGCGGCGATGCCCTTGTTTGGGCGAGCGCTATGAGCCAGTGGTGCTGGAGTCAAGGCCATTTTCAAACTCCTCGACAAGGTCGCGGATTGGTTTGACTTTTGCAGCAAGTTCCTCGGGAAGTTTCGCCGGAACGTCGTAGTCATCCCAGGAGTTGGAGGGTTGACCAGGCTGTTGCTTTTTCCGAGGACGTAACGCGTCGAGAACGGCAAAGTCGGAGCACGAGCCCAGTGGGTTATTGTGCTCGATTACCCAGGCGTGCCGTATCCCGACGAGAGGCCGAACATACGACGCCGTGTGCGAGTAGGCCAGCGGAATAAGACGGTAGAGCAGTTCAATGTCTGTGGATGTGCAGCCCGACTTGACGGCCGCAGTCGGGTTAACAAAGAAAGGCATGCAATAGACGCCGTGCTGAACGATACGGTAGCCCAGCGGCGCCATGCCGCGATCCTTGCCCCCTTGAACCCCCGCCTTGTTGGTATTGGTCATTCGTTCGATCGCGATCGGCGCCACGGAAAGACCCAAGGCAAACTGTGCAACCCCAGACTTGACTGTGTCCGAACCACCTTCCTCAAGGAATGTGTTCCCGAAGACGCGGCCGTCCCAGTACTTCTCTTTGAAAGTCCCGTTTCCCAGCTCGGCTTCGATGGTCTTGCGATCTCGCCCCCGTCGTTCCAGGATCTCGCACGCCTCGTTCCTCAGGTCGAGCTTCCTGCTCAGCACTTCCCAAACAGGGCCGCTCTTTTCCTCAACGAGATCTCGTAGCTTCCGCTTGAACGAAACCGGTGAGATCTCCCCGCGTCCGTCGGGCCGTTGTCGCGGGTCGCTTTCTCGGTCCGGATCACCATTGGGATTTGAGTTGACGACTTCGATGATGAGAAGCCCAGTTGCTCGCGCGATCGGGGCCTTGCCGTTTTTCGCACTCATGATTTGATCTCCTTGGTGGACTCGGGAACAACGGTCTGGATATTCGCCGTCTCCGGGCTGGCCAGGTAACCCAGCAGCATCTGAGCCTTCTCCTCGTCGTTGCAGGCACCCGGCAAGGCGCTTTTGTTAATGTCACGCTCAATGTCCGCGGCCGCCTTCCGAAGCTCGACAGGAGCAACACTCAGGTACAACAGCACCCGGTCAGCGAGCCGAGCAAGTCCCTCCGTGGGGTTTTCGAGCGCCGTGGGCATCAGTGAATTCCCTATCAATCTCGGGGGAAATTGCCCTTCCCTAACGACCTGGCAGTAGTTGCGGTGAAGCCTGTCGGCCGTGTTCATTAGCTTCCCGATCAGGTATGGATTACTTTCCATATATGCTCCCTTTTCATGGTTGGCCTTTGAGAGCACCAGTCCTAGCGTGGCCGGAACTAACAAAGGGATCTCCCGGAAAGTCTTCGGAACTGGAAATACCTTGCCCTCGATGTGTGACCTTGCCAGTGCGAGCACGATGGGGGTCGCGCTACACACAAGGACACGCAAGGCATCGCGCGCTGCCTCGGCGCAGGCCGGTCCGGTTTCGAGCAACAATGCCATACCAAGACCAAGTCGTGCGTTGGACACACGCTTTGGCCTTTCTCCATTGGATTCCCACCAAGTATTGAGGACGCGAACGACGCCGTCCGGACGCGGCATGCGAGGTGAGACCCACTGGGGCTTGCCCGCAGAATCGAAAGCTCTGAGGCGAATGTTCGGAATGTTCCGAGCGGCGCGTTGCCATTCGTCGGCCGCTGCGATCAGCCGTTTGGCGGCGAACTGTCTGCTGAACAGGAGCTTCTTGCGCGCCGTATCTGCTTTCGCGACCACCAGGACTGAAATAACGAGTTTCGGGTTACTAGACACCGCTCCCCGGAGCGTCTGGATGAGCGACTCTGTACTTGCCGCGAAGCGGGCCTCCGCAGAGGGCCCGCTCGATTCCGTGTCGCCCTCATTGCTCACGAAGAATCCTGTCAAGTGAAGCGGGGTCGCGGGCATCTTGTCGGCATAAGCGATAAGAACGGCCGACTGCTTGTTGTAGCCGCAAGAATTCGAGACATCCGCCCACGTCTGGTTCTCTCGATCTTTGTCGGTAATCCATTGGAGAGCGGAAGAAAGCCGGGCCTGGATCCCCGGTCCGACGGGACAAGCATCCGACTCAACCAGGCCATAGCGATGCTGGCAGGGTATGTCCGCCAAGCTGAAGAGCTTCACCTTTCCGAGTCTGGGCAGATTGCGCTCTGGCATGGTCCCCAGCGGCCCTCGGATAGGTTCACCGAAGATCCCAACACGCTCCTCTCCAGGCGCGGAGCTCGCGTTGCACGCCCCCGACGACAGATCAATGGGTTGCAGTGCAACAAGACGCTCGTTAACAGCGTCCCAGACGGCCTCGTGATTTGCCGGGTAGCCGCCGTGTGCATTCCAGTCAGCAAGCTCGAGGATGAGGGAAAATGACTCGTTACTGGCCTTCTGGTTGATCCCCGGGTTGCGGCTCGAAAACAGCATCTTCAGGCAGTCGTCGGTGGGGATATCTCCGCTCCCTGAGGCGAACTCTTGAAGAACGGCTGCCCCGAGCCGCTGATGGAGGATTTCCACGCTGAGCGATTGAGAGCGCCTCAAGAGCTCCAGGAGTGGCCTGAGCCGAGCATCCGCGCTCACCATCTCCTCCAGAAGGGCCCGAGGGGCCTCTGTCTCGAGGTGCATATCTGGGATCGCGAGAAGCGAGCGGGCCAGGTCCTTTAGAAGCACCCACGCGGCTTCCTTGAGGCAGAGGGAGACCTTGGACTTCGCGGAGAAATCCCAATTCACTTCGCACACAAGGTGCGCCTGCTCGGCCAGCCTCTTACGCTGCTCAGGCTGAAGCTTGGCCCCCTTCCTCCTGGCCAGCCTGACTTGCTCATGGAAGGTCTTCGCCTCATCTCCCGACTTGAGGCGGAAGAGTGGGTCTACATTGAAGCCCGGCGAGGATTCGCGAAGGCCACCGGTACTTCGCTCAAACTTGCGCATCGCGCCTAGCTGATCGCTGGGGATCATTCGTGGGCTCACGATCTGACCCTGGGCATCGATCCGCGCTTCCAGCGCCGGGCGATTCGGGTAGGGCTGGATTCGCTTGTCGGATATCCCCACTACGACGCCCGCGGAGCGCAAGCTACGGTCAACGTCATGAAGTTCAAGGAGCATAGACAAGCACCCCTTTCTCGATCTTGACGTTTTGGCGAAATGTGGGTTTGCGAAGGGGGTCGTTTTGTCGTGGGAAGACGCTCTCGAGCATGCTCGGCAGTACAAAGTTCAGCTCATCCTGGACCTGGGTCCCGGCACGAAATGAGCCCAGATAATCTGGAACGAATTCCTGCCAGCCAAGGCAGGGAGTTCTGTGAAACTGACCCCGATGGAGGCGCCTTGCGAACATTTCCAGATACGCGTGGGCTCCATTGACCCTCCCCCAGACCCGTGCTCGTGCGCTTATTCGCTCCGAGGGGGCGCCCGCCGCCCTTACTTCGGCATAAATGCGGTAACACACATTGATGAGGACCGTTGCAACAAGCTGGAAACTTGTCCCGCCACGAACTTGCTCGCTTTTCCGCATTGGGCCCCCGTAATTCGTCGTGTAGGTGTGATAGATGATGGGCGAGCATATCTCGACACGGGTTGGGAGAACTTCGGCGCTCTGAAGCCACAACACCGATTCAAAGATCCCTTTAGCAGCGCTTCGAGTAGGGGCAGGGTAACTCGTAGGCGTGTCGCCGCTGTCTGGACGAGTCCAGAGAGCAGTCGGCCCAGATACCTCCAGGTTGAGTTCGTATTTGCTCATGTTGGCCGCTCTTGTTGACCGGCTTGCTCTGGATGGAGCACAGCACGGACTTGTAATGACCTTGACGCTTTAGGTTTTCCCCGCCCCTTTCCTTCGCCAGATACTGGCGAAGGAAAGGGGATGGGCTCTCTTCCTCGGCGCCTGGCTGCCGAGGTCGAGAGCCGCCCTGTGAGATGGCGTCGCCCTGACGATTACCGCAGCCCAGTCGCGCGAGGTCGGTCCACTCCAGAACAACCCGGCTTGGCCGCAGGCCCCGAAGCGGTTGCGCCGCGGTTTTTAGGTCGCCGTGCAGGCCAGGGACAACGCGACATATTGCCGAGAACAGACTGTAACCGTCGTCGAGAGGAAACGTCGTCCCGACCAGAACGAACGATAAATCAGTAATGGGCATCTTCCCGAATCTCCTCGTCGATCCTGAACGCGTGGCCACCTTGACGGTATACCGCGCGCATGATTGTGAGTCAACAACCAAACCGGGGTCGTCTTGGCATTTCCTGATCACGGCTGTCCGAGTTCCGGGGACACCATGCCTAACTGCTTGGGCGGATTCCGGGAAATCAGGGAGGGCAACGAGAGAACGGGCATTGCGGCTGATGGGCATCAGGCAGGCACGCCTCGAGCCGCTGGCGTGGAGCGCCTCCGGCCACGAGAGAACGGTGAACGGGTGAGCGGCGGCGAGTGGGAAGGAACCGATTGATTTTTCCGAAAGACTTGCCTGTTTCGGTGACATACTGAATAGAGAGGGGCCGCTCGTCGGCATGGTTCAAATCCTGGGTTTTTCGGCATGGTTCAAAAACGCCCGTTTTCGGGTAACACTTGGGCTCTCAGCGCGCACCCTGATCGGTCCCGCATTGGAGCGGGTGTACGTGAGTCCCTGGCTGCCGTGCCGGGGCTTCAGCTCCGC
>Ga0074046_10003944_pt1 | contig 12219 bp, 8 predicted proteins | sample BogForMeECP23OM3_FD_94441 | JGI IMG/M metagenome (GOLD analysis project Ga0074046, IMG submission 94441) | Bog forest soil microbial communities from Calvert Island, British Columbia, Canada - Bog Forest MetaG ECP23OM3 | ecosystem: Environmental > Terrestrial > Soil > Wetlands ...
AGCAGAACCGCGGCCTTGACCCGGTGGGCCGCTGCGATCTCCGCGATCCTCCCGTCGCCTGTAATGCTGGCAAGGACGCGAATTTTCAGCTTCGAAAGCAGCCGCCTGATGCGATCAAGTTCTCCTGCCAGGTTGAACTCCCCAATTAGCGCGATATCGGCGGGCGTTGTGTAATCCGGTTCGCGGCTGCCTATAACATGGCGGAGCAAAGCCTCTGCGGCCAGGTGGCCGCCAAAGGGGCGGCTGCCTGCCAGGCCTGGAGCGCCTATGGGGATTACCGGCCTGAACCAGCGGGCCGAAGCCGTCCGGCACACGGCAACGATGTCATCGCCGGTCATTGCCGGAAGGCAGGTCTGGTAGACGAACACAGCGGGTGCGCCGTATCGCTCGATGACGCCTCCGATTGCGGCGAGCAATTTGCGTTCCCCGCCGTGCACAAGGCTCATTTCATCCAAATCGCTGGTGAAGCTGTGACGGTGCAGGGCCGGGCCGGAAGAATGGACAGGGCGGAAAGCCCAAGAGCCGGTTTCGCAGGAAGCCGGTCCGTGGACCAGATGGGCCGCATCGGCGATGGGCTGCAGGGCCATCTTCGCGCCGCGGAAGGCGCAACCTGGCTGCCCCTTGCCGGGAGGCCTGCGCTTGCCGCAACCCGGACCTTTGCCGCAAGCGGAGGAAGCGCCGGACGCGCAGGGGGTGACGGCTGTTTCAAGCATCGTTTTCTCAATTGTTCATGGGGTTGAAGCGGCTGCCATCGGGAGACCGGCCTTGCAGCAGCAACGCCGCTTGCTCCCCGGACAGGCGGTAGCTGTAGAAGCGGGCGTAATAGTCTTGCACCTCGGCAGTTAGATCGAGACCGGCGAAACGATCTGGGTAGAGCAGCTTGGCTACGAATTCCATAAGCAGCACGCCCTCGGGGCCGCCGTCCCAATAGAAGACACCTTCGGGCGTGGGGTGGACCCGGCCGTTTTTGACGGCGGCGATGCCGGCCCAACGCTCGTCCTTGAGCACGAGGTCGAGCGGATATTGCCGTCCAACCAGAACAACGTCCGGGTTCCAGCGGACGAGGTCCTCCATCGAAACGGAGCCCCTGCCGGCCAGCGGCTGGTTTTCGATCACCATGTTTGCGCCGCCCAGCCTGCTGTACCAGAAGGTGTTGCTGCCCGTGCCCTGGGTGTTCAAAGCGCTGGGACCGCGCACGTAATACACCTTCAGGCGCCGCTCCGCCGGCAGCCCGGCCAGCCGCTCAGAGACGAAAGCAACCCGGCGGTCGAGATCGCGGCGCCAATCCTCCGAGCGCTGCTCCGCCTCGCCGCCCAGAGCCTCACCGAACAGGCGCACCGAGCGCTTCGCATCGTCAAGGAATTCTTCCGCAGTCTTCGGCGTCCGGCCTACGGGCTGCGAGACCAGCCCGGCAATCCCCAGGGATTCGAGCTTCTTCAGCGTCCGGTCTGCGTTGTAGGCAAAGAAGGCAACGTCCACATGCTTAAGTAGCAGATCCTCGAAGTCAGGTTCGGGCGGGATCATCTCGATGGCGCGGACACCGGGATTGGTGAGGAGCATCCAGGGCGCGCTGGTCTTGGTCATCACAACGGCGCGGGCTGCGGCGCCAAGCATGAACAGCTTTTGGTAGCAAAGCACTTCGAGGCAGGCCACGCGCTCCACTTTTGCGGGCAATTCCACGCTACGCCCGGTCATGTCCGTTATGGTTCGCTGGGCCGGAGCGCCGCTTGCTCTGGCATCTCCCATAATGCCGCCGCTGGCAATCGCGAGACACGAAAGCACCACGGCCGCGCACCTTGCCAGTGTTCTGCGAATGCCGGGGCACTCCCCGCCCTTGTGGATTGGCAGAAAGACTTGCACCTTCCGCCCGTCCTCCAGGCCCGTTTGGACCGGATGCGGGTTTATGCCATAGGTATCGCGAAGATAGTCTTCCGTAACCACCTGCTCTGGCGCCCCCAGCGAGACCCTCCCCTCCGGGCCAATGGCTAGAACCGCCGAGGCATGAAACAGGGCGTGGTTGGGATCGTGAGTGGTCATGACGATGCCGATCCTCCCTTCCTTGGCGAGGCGGGCGGCATGGCCCAGCACGGCGATCTGATTGCCGAAATCGAGGTTCGAGGTGGGCTCGTCCATGATGAGGAAATCGGGCTGTTGCGCAAGCGCGCGTGCGATGAGCGCAAGCTGGCGCTCGCCGCCGCTGATTTCCGTGCAAGCGGCGTTCTTCAAATGAGCAATCGACAGCGTCGCAAGCGCCTCTTCCGCGACCGCGATATCCCGGCGGAAGGGCGCCCCCAGAAAGCCCTGCCTGCTTGTCCGCCCCATCGCCACCATATCCAGCACGCTATAGGGAAACGGCGGCGTGTGGGCCTGTGGAACATAGGCGATGCGGGACGCGAACTGGCGGGCGGAATAGCGCGAAACGTCCTGGCCATCGAGCAGAATGCGGCCTGCCTTCGGCTTGAGGAAGCGCAGCAGGGTCTTGAGCAGGGTTGTCTTGCCCGCGCCGTTCGGGCCGAGGAGGAAGAAAAAGTCCCCGCTCCCGACGGTGAAGGTCAGGCCCTTGAGCACCGTCCGGGCGCCGTAGCCGCAGCTGAGGTTTTCTAACGTCAATTCCGCCATAAGGGTTTCCCTCAACGCCAGGCTTTCCGGGTGTTCAGCAACAGGTAGAGAAAGAACGGCGCGCCGGTCAGCGAGGTGAGGATGCCGAGCGGGATTTCCGCCGCCAGGAGTGATCGCGCGAGATCGTCAGCCGCCAGCAGATACGCCGCGCCGAGCAGCATGGATGCGGGCAGGACGAAGGCATGGTTCGGGCCAACGAGCAGGCGGGCGAGATAGGGCACAACCAGCCCAATCAGGCCGATGATGCCTGCGATTGCAACGCCTGCGGCAGTGATAAGAGTGGCGCTAGCAATGATCGTCAGGCGCGTTTGCTGCACATTCACGCCGAGCGCCCGCGCCTCCTCTCCCCCGAAAGAAAGCACGTTGAGCTTCCAGCGGAACAAGAACAACGTCGCCATCCCCACACAAATCGGCCAGGCGGCGAAATAAAGGTCGCGGGCTGAAACCGAAGCCAAGCTCCCCATGAGCCAAAAAGTGATCGCGGGCAGAACGTTGGTGGGATCGGCGGCGAATTTGAGCAGCGAGATAAGGGAGGTGAAGACCGAGCCGGTGACGACCCCGGCCAGGACGATTGCGAGCGTGCTATCCTCGCCCTCTCCGCCCCAAGACGCGATCAGATAGGCTGCGGCGACGGCCAAAAGGCCGAAGCCGAAGGCTGCCGTTTGAATGGAAGCCGCGGGCCATCCCAGCAGGATGCCCAGCGCAGCACCGAAGCCGGCGCCGGCGCTAACGCCCAGAATATCGGGCGAAACCAGGGGATTGCGAAACATGCCCTGATAGGCCGCGCCGGAAACGGACAGCGCCGCTCCGATCCCGGCCGCGGCAACGATGCGCGGAAGGCGGATTTTCAAAATAACTGCCTCCAGCTCCGGCCTCCAAAACGGATCGATGTGCACGAGTTTGGAGGCCATGACCGCGAGCGCCACATGCGGCGGCACGGGGTAGCGCCCGATGAGAAAGGAAGCGAGGATGACGCAGGCCAAAAGTACGGCCAGCGCCAGTAGGCTTAACCGGAGTCTGGACCGGGCTGAAATTTCGTGCGCCATCGCCGTTTTGTCCCCGCGCTGCTAGAAGCCGACCCTGACCGTCAAAGCGACGGTACGGGATTCGCCCAGGAACAGGTTTCCGCTGGTGGAGTTCAGCCAGTAGTGCTCGTCTAAAAGGTTGTAGACATTGAGCGACGTTGTGATCTTGGGGCCGAGTTCCTCCGTTATATAGCGCACACCCGTATCGTACCGGACAGAACCGGCGATGAAGCCCGTATTGGCGCTATCGACTGGGCGCCTGCCATCGTAGTTGGCACCGAAGGAAAAAATCAGGTTCGGCATCCAGGGCGTATATTCGAAATAGCCGCGCGCCTGGACTTCGGGCACGTTGACCGGGATCTTGCCGTCATATTGCGGGGAATCTTCCACCGTTGCCCGCATCGCGACGAAACCGCCGGTGAAGGTGAGTTCATCGGTCACTTTACCCGTGCCTGTCACCTCCAACCCCTCGTGAATCTCCCGTCCATCGTAGGCGTAGACCGCGGTTGTGGCGCTGAGCGGCTCCGCCACCGCGTTGATTTTGTTGATGTAGAACAGGGCCGCGCTGATATCCACGCGCCCGAGCGTGGTTTTTACCCCGGTTTCCCATTGGTCGCTGATCGAGGCCGGCAAGACCTGATTGGCGTTGACAATTGTCAGGCCACTTGAAGTCGTGGGGGCCGCAACGCCTGCCGCAAGCCCCTGCATGTAGGTGACATAAGTAGTTACGGAGGGGATCGGCTTGAATAGCAGGGAAACGCCCGGCGTTAGCGCCGCATCGGAGGTATTGCTGGCGGCGAGTGTGTAGTTCCCCGTAACACCCCAAGTCCGGACGATGTTTTCGCTATAAGCTGCGCCTGCTATGACCGACCAATGCTTATCGAAGACGATATTGTCGCCGATGACGTAATTATTCTGGTTCTGCCACTGCGTGGTGACATCGGCATTGGGATTGACAACGATCTGCGAGGGGACCGCGAAATGTGCAGGATCGCCAACCGTGGACAGGCCCAGCACATAGCCGGTTGTGGGGCCGGTTCCATCGTTGTCGAGGCCGCGCCGGTAGGTGAATTGCGTCCCCGTATAGCCGAATGTGAGCTTGTTCGCGAAATCGAACGTGGCGAATTTCGCGTCGATCAGGGCATATCCCGAATCCGTCACCTCCGTCTGCCGCGGCGATAAGATATAGCGCTCATTGTATGTGCCGGGCGTCGCGGTAAACGCATCCGTGATCTGCGCATACTCCCGCCACATGTTGCCGTAGCGGTAGGCCGCGCGGAGGGTAAACATATCGCTGAGCTGCGAGTCGATCGACGTGCCGATCAGGTCTTTCTCCGACTTCGTATAGGTCCAGTTCTGTCCGTATTGCTTGCTCGCATCGAAGGCGTTGGGAACGATAACCCGCCCCCCCGATGTATAAGGCGTGAACGAAACTTCCTGGCCATGCAGATCGTAATCCTGGTGCGAGAAGTCCACCTTGACCACGGTGCCAGGAGCGGCCTGATAGCTCAGCACGCCCGACACCAGATCGCGCTTCTGGTTGCTGCCTTGAACGTAAGTGCTTCCGTCCTCGTCGTAGAGGTTCACGCGTAGCAGCCAGCGCTTCGCCTCGTCGAGCGGGGTATTAATGTCCGCCTGCATGAAGGCGATGCCGCCGCCGTAAACTCCGGACGATATCACGGTGCGCTGTTCCGGAGTTGGCTGCTTCGTGACGTAGTTGATTGTTCCGCCGGGATTGGTGAAGCCGTAAAGGAAACCCGAGAGCCCGTTGAGCACCTCGATGCGTTGTACGTTTTCAATCGGCGGGATGGTGAAGCTGCGGTCCACCAGCCCGTCGCGCAGTTCGTCCTGGTCCGAAGCATTGAAGCCGCGGATATACACGCGCGAAAGTGACGCCGACGGCGCGTTGGGAGCCACAGAGACCGACACGGACGGATTGGTCATAAGGGCATCGCCCTCGGTATGCGCATCCCGGTTTTCGATCAGTTCGCCGGACGTGACGTTGAGCGAATAGGGCGTGTCCTGGAGCGGCATCCGGCCGAGCGGCCCGGCTACACCGGTGCTGTTGCGGTAGCCGCTTTCAACCGTGCCTTCCCTGGCGGGACCGGGTAGCCCCGCTGGCGCACCTGCCTGTGCCGGACCGTTCTGGCTGCCTGCATGGGGCTTTGCCTTAGCCTTGGTTTGCGGCTTGGCCGTTTGGGTCACGGTGACGGGAGGGAGTTCCGCGGGTGCAGGAGCGCTCGCACCGCTGGCTGCGAGCCTTGCGTCCTGAGCGTGAACGGCAGTGGCAAATGCCAAGAGCGCCGTCATCGAAACTTGGGCTACCCAACAATAGCCGTTGCTCCGGTGTAGGCGCGGGAGCTGTGCGGCATCGGCAGCATGGATAAGACGATGTGCTGAACGATGAGCGGTCTTGAGTACAAGCATTGCGGCCTCTGCAACAGACTTGACCGCCCGGCGAAACCCGGAGGCCAAAGGTCGTCAACTTCGTTGCCGGCTCATGCCGTACTCCGGCACCTTTAAATTACAGGTGCCAATCTGCGGGACTTCGATCCAATCGATACGAAGTCTGTAAGGGCAATATTAGCGCTCCGCCAAAGGGTCGTCAATAACAAGGCAACACGAGGACAGCTATTATCGGCACGATCAAATACACATTTTGCAGTGACTGTATCTGCACCGCAACGATACTAGCGCAAGTGCTTATTCATCGAACATTTTGTGTTTTTTTGTGTCGCAGATATGAACGAAGCGCCCGAATTTTCCGAACTCGCGCGGCAGGGCTCCGGCTTGGACGGCGCGGGCCAGCCCCGGAACGTTCTCGACAATGAGCCCGCCGAGAACCTCGATGCCGTAAGAGTGAAGCCGTGGCGTCAGCGGCGTCGACGGCCCGATTAAAGCCGTGCGCGCATCCTGGCCCAAGCGCAGAATGCGCGGAAGGCTGCGGTTGATGAGTGCCGAGGAATTGATTATGGCCGCGCCGCAACCGGGCAAGAGCGTGTCCATCGCGACGAGCGGAAATTCGCCAGGGCGTGGCTCGGCCTCGATCACGATGCAGTCCGGCAGGATGCCGGAAAGGCCCGGAAAGCCGCCGATGGCGACGAGCCTACCGTCAAGCTGCCGGAACAGCGTTGCACCATTGCCTGCCCGCGCCGCCAGGCCGGAGCGATTATAATGCGCATTGATCGCGGCGATGCCGAGCGCCATCTCCAGCGGGTCCCAGGATTGCGTCAAGGCGGCAAGCGCACGGAGGCTTTGACGCCGCAGATGCGGCAGGCGGGGCAGAAGCTGCTGGGGGCTGCGGGGAAGATAGGCGAGCCCCGCGCCGCAAGGCCCCTCAACCATGATCCAGCGCGGCCCGCAAACGATCTGCCGGACTTCATCGCTGGCCACGCCAAGAGCGAGGTCGCGGTAAAGCCGTTCGGGCCCCCACCATCGCCAAAGCGCTTCTATATTCGGATGCAGCATGGCCGCGCTCTGGCCGATCCATTTCTCGCTGCGGCTGGCGCATCGCCCCGCGATCGAGGTCAAAAAAGGAGTGCCCCGCGATACCCTTTCGCTGGCCACAGTCTTGGCGCCGGCAAAGGCCTTTTCGAAGGCGGAGAACCGGCTGACGGCAATCAGATCCGCGTCCTCGCGCATGGCTTTGGCAAGATTGCGGACGGCCTCGTCAAGCGTGCAATCGCTGTTACCAGCCCCGCCGCTCAGATCGAAGAGCACAACCTTGGATGCGCAGCCGCAGCCGGGCACGGCTCCGCCTTCATTGTTGCGCTGGACATAGCCAGACACCTTAAAGCCGCGGCCCTTCAAAGTGAGCGCGAATTCTGCCAGCAGGCCGTCGATACCCAGGCCGGGCTCGTGGACAACCACACCCCAACGTATCCGCGGCGCTTGTACTGGCTCTTGGCCGGAAATTGCCGCCCCACTCCCGCGCCCAGCAAGCGGGGAGAAAGTGATCCGGCTGGTGGGCGCGGCGTTTATCATGCTTGAGGCTTAGCAAGCTGTGGGCCAATCCCGTGTTCCAGTACCAGAAAGCGGTCCCGATTGTTCAATCCAGCATCAGAGCAAGCTTTTTCGCTGCGCTGTTCAAGCATTTGCGGGGCGCTGAAAAGAAATCGTAGGGACAAGCCCCGGCGTTTTTGAGGGTGGCTGCACCATCGTAATGGTGTGAGTTTGTACGAAAATGTGCGTTTGAAAGGAAATTTGTTCACGCGCGAAGCTTGCCCAACCGGTTTGCGCGTTCCGCCGCAGCGAAGAGTGCGGACATGGCCCAGCTGATGGCGGGCCCTTAGCTATATCCCGTAGGATACAACTCATAACAGCCGCCTCCAAAGCAAATCCGGCGCCTGCGCCATCAATGCAAATTCGCGGCAAGATACCGGTTGGCCGCGAAGCTGCCGGCCTGCGCCAAGGCGGCGAATACATTATGGCCGGGGCGGTTGCGCTGAACGAGCGAGATCCAGCCGTCGTAGCTGATGGCGGCCAAATGGCGCCGCACATCGGCATGGTCGACCTGGCCGGAACTGCCGGGAGGAGCGAAGCCCGGCTCGTCGGCGTGGAAATGCTCAAGCCGCCCGCGGACCGAAGCGAAAGGAGCGTGCCCCGTCTCGCCATTTGCAGCCAGTCCGGCCGCGCTCAGGTGCAGCCCGAAGGCGGGATGATCGATGGCGTTGACGAGCATGTAGCATTCGCGCGCCGTCGTGCAGAAATCGCCTTCTCCCGGCGCAAGCTGGTTAAAGCAAAGCACCGTGCCGTGCGTCTCGATGCGCTCCAGCAGAAGTTCCAGGAAGGCCCGGCCTTGCACCCAAGCCAGCCTTTCGGTCAGGCGCCGCCGCCATCGGGGGCCGAAAATCAGCGTCTTGCCGCCAAGGTCGCGGCAAATTGCCGACAACTGCACAAGGTAATTGATCGTGCGGCCGCCCATGCCGGGCAAATCGAACAAACCGAGGTCGGGCCGGCCCGACAGTAAGCAATGCAGTCCGGTGATTTTCAGGCCCGCAGCTTTCGCCGCCTTGCGGTAGGCTCTGACCTCGGCCGATGGGACGCCATCCCAAGGGTCGAGCCAGGTATGGGCGGGAGCCACTTCTAAGCCTTCGATGCCAAGCTCGGGCAGAACCGGCAGCAAATCGATGTGCTTGAAAGCAGGAAAAATGAGGTTGGAGGCAGCGATTTTCATAGCGGTCTCATTCCAGCTCGCTGGCATCGCTGATAAGGCGATGGCTTGTTGTGGGGAGGGAAGCGGTTTGCTCTGGCGATTGCTCTGCTTTGGCCTTGGCACGGTCGACCCAGGCCAAGCCGCCATAAACAAGCGCAAGGCTGACTTCGTTCAAAAGGTCCAGGATTTCGTGGCTAGGCTCGACGATAATTGGCTGAACGCCCAACGCCATCAGCCGCCGGATGGAGTTTGCACCTATGGAAGCGGCATAGACCGCCGCGCACTCCTTTACGAAGTCGAGCTTGGGGATCACCTTGTCCTTGACCGTGCCGGTCAATCCCGCGCGGCCGTCGCTGCCAGCCTGTTCGGCTTTGGCAAATTCGCTGAACCCGATCAGATCGGCACGCCCCGGCGCAACGTCGAAGAGGACGAGGCTCTCCGCCCCGCCGAAATGCATGTCCACATGCACGCGGTCGGTAGACGCGAACGCGATTTTCAACATGACCCGCTCCTTTGCGTTTCAAGCTCGCGCGGCGTTCCTTGCCAGTACCGGGAGCGGTAGGGCGCGATTTCGCGGTAATGCGCCGCCAGCAGGTTGGCGATGCCGAAGAGCGTCTGGCGGCTGCCGCCATAGCCGCTGAAGCTTTGCGTGTGGGCGCCATAGGCATCGTAGATGGGAAAACCGGCGCGCAGGAAAGCCGTGCCGAGCCGCGCGGCGATCTCCGCGCCATGCGAGTTGGTGACGATCAGCTCCGCCCCCTGCTCGCGGGCGAGCCATTCGAAGTCCTCCAGATCGCCGATGACAACGCTATCGGCGGGCAATTGCGATAGGTGATCGGCACGCGCGGAGGCAACGGCCGCGACAACTTCCGCGCCGAGGGATGTGAGAAAGCCCACCATCGCCGCCAGCAAATCGGGATCGGCGGCCACACCGACGCGCGCGCCGCCGAGCTGGAACTGGCAATCGACCATCGCGTCTTCGAGCTGCGCGCGCTTCCGCAAAATGCCGGCCGGGACCGCGGCGCCCGAGATTTCCGCAAGCGCGGCAGTGAAAGCGTCGCATTCCGCAAGCCCTAAAAGGCTTGGAAAGCGGTAATCGGGGATGCCGGTTCTGGTTTGCAGCAAATCGGCGGCGCGGCCGATGGAGCGTCCAATCGCAAGTGTTGCGATGCTGGCGCCCATATCCGCGATGCTAGAGCGTGGCGTTCCGCCGTAAGTCAACGTCGAAAAGCCGGCTTCGATCAAGTGGCCGTCGAGCGAATCCGCGATGTTTGGCAATACGATAGGTGTTAGGCTGAAAGCGCCGGTCCAGTCTTTGATCGCCTCGATATCGCCCGGCGTCAGCATCGCGGAGGTCAGGACGTTGACCGTGCGCGGCGACCGGGCGGCTGAGGGAGCAGATGGCGTCAGCGCCGCGATTATGGCTTCAAGCGCCAGCGCGAAGCCCGTTTCCAGATTGCCGAGCGTATCGGTGGCGCTCACCGGGATGATCGAAACGCCGTCATATTGGGGATAAGCCCTCCGGAATGCCTGGATCGTTGGCGGAATGTCGGCGCCCTGGCTTTCGGAGAGGCCGGTCGTTATGAGGCCGATGACGGCGGGCAGGTTCTTGGCGCAAATGGTGGCGAGCGCTTCCACGACGTTGCCGTCCGCGCCGAGAACGGTTGTCAGCTGCTCCATTGCCGTGGTTTGCAGCGCGATGGGCTCGCGGAAATGCCGCATAAAGAACAGCTTGTTGAAGGACGTGCAGCCGCGTGCACCGTGCTCCAGCGGCATCGAATCGGCGAGCCCCAGAAAGGCAAGCGACGCGCCTATCGGCTGGCTGGCCTTCAGCGGGTTTACGGCGAGCGCCTTGGTAGGAAGAACGATTTCAGCCATCGGAGCACCCAAAAGCCGCCTGGCGCGCCCAGGCGGGCGGGGTGCGAACCTGCTCCCACACGGGCGAGTGCACCGCGCGGTCGAGGTTCTTTGCCAGCTCGATCAGGCCGTTATAACCGGCGTAGCCGATGCGGCGGACGTGATCTATGTCGAGGAAGGGGATGCGCGACTTGAGCGTGGGATAGATATAGCGGTCCCCGGCGATCAGAATGTCTGCCTCGCAATCGTGGAAGGTTTTTATGAGAGCGGTTTGATCGTTATCGGAGATCATGAGCGCGTTAGCCCCCATCAGTGCGCGGATGCGTGCCTTGTCCTCCTCGGTCGATTTCTCGGTGCCTGTGGCAGCCACAACCATGCCGAGATCCCGCATAGCCGATACAACAGACCAGGATTTGTAGCCGCCAGTGAAGATCAGCACGCGCTTGCCGGCGAGGCGCTGGCGCAGCGGTGCCAGCTCTGCCTCGACCCTGCCCTCCTCGCGGGCGATGACCGCTTCAGTGCGCGCGCTAAGGTCCGGATCGCCGAGAGCCTTTGCGAAGTCGCGGAAGGCTTGTGAGGTGTCGGCCGCGCCGTAGAAACTGCCCTCGAAGAATGGCGTGCCGTAATCCTCTTGCAACTTACGCGCGACATGCAGCATGGCCTTGGAGCACACCACCATGTTGGCCTTGCCGCTATGCATGGTCTGCACCTCGCGGAACCGGGAGTCGCCCGAGAAGGTGCAGAGGATGCGCAGGCCCAGCTCGTCGAACAGCGCGGCAACGTTCCAGAATTCGCCGCCGACGTTCCATTCGCCAATGAGATTGACGTCGTGGGTTTGAATTCCGGCCCGCATAGCGGAAGATGGCACCGGGTCCGGCTCGCGAGTCCCGATGACATGCTTGTAGATGACGTCGCCAGCAATGCGGTTGCCGAGGTTCTTGTTGCCGTAGAAGCCGGCGCAATCCACGGGCACGACGGGGACGCCGAACTTCTGCGCGGCGGCCTTGGCCACGGCCTCAATATCGTCGCCCTGAAGGCCGGGGACGCAAGTGTTGTAGACGAACACGGCAGCTGGCTTATAGGTCTCGACGGCTTGCCTGATCGCTTGGTAGAGGCGCTTCTCGCCGCGCCCCATGATCACGTCCATCTCGGAAAGATCGGTCGTCATGCCGATGCGGTAGGTTTCCGCGCCGCTCGACCGGGTGCCGCGATTATCCCAGGACGAGCCGGCGCAGCCGATAGGGCCATGCACGATGTGAGCGGCGTCCGCGATGGGCAGCAGCGCGTTGCGCGCGCCATCGAAGCAGCAGCCGCCCTGGGTCGAGCCCGGCTGCGGCTTGGCGCAACCGGATTTCGACTTGTTGTTGTGCGCGCAGCCCGGCTCGTTCAGCAGAGCGAGTACGTCCTCGTGTTTCATCGCGGTCTCTCCTGTATCGCATGTAATACAGCAAGAGGCGTGCCAGATGCAGGTTCCAGAAGGTTTGGATCGGCGCGCGAACGCGCCAGCGCACGGGCTTTCTCAAGCTCTTCCGGCGTCAGCAGCGAGTCGCGGACGCGGTTGAA
>Ga0074046_10003945_pt1 | contig 12219 bp, 9 predicted proteins | sample BogForMeECP23OM3_FD_94441 | JGI IMG/M metagenome (GOLD analysis project Ga0074046, IMG submission 94441) | Bog forest soil microbial communities from Calvert Island, British Columbia, Canada - Bog Forest MetaG ECP23OM3 | ecosystem: Environmental > Terrestrial > Soil > Wetlands ...
CTCTCTTCCGGGCGTCCGGGTCGCCAACAGGCGCGCTTGCTTGGGAGCTTCACACAAGTCTCAGTTAAACGGTTTCAACCAGCGAGGAACGTGAACCTGAACCACCACCGCCCTGCAGTGGGTGAGCCTTATCCAGCCGAGCGCGACAGAGTTTTGCCCGTCCGCCGAACCAGACCGTGCCTGGCCTTGGTCATGCTCGCGGGGCTGGGCGCAGCGGCCTGGGCGGCGCCGTCATCGCCTGGCTCGCACGCTGGCGGACGCCAGACGGGCACGGCTGAGGGTCTACGTACTGCCGAGGCGGTTCGTGTCGATCAGGCCCCGAAGCTCGACGGCACCCTCGACGATCCTCTCTGGCAGCAGGCTTCTCCCCTCGACAACTTCCTGCAACGCGAGCCCTACGAAGGAACACCGCCGACCGAGCGCACCGAAGTCCGCATCCTCTACACCAAGCGCGACGTGTACTTCGGCATCCGCTGTTTCGACTCTGCCCCACAGGGCATCGTGGCCACCGAACTGCGCCGCGACGTCAGCCAGGGACTCGACGATTCCTTCGAAATCATCATTGATTCCGCCCACGACCGCCGCAACGCCTACGTCTTCCAGATCAACCCCCTGGGCACGCAACGCGATGCGTTGATCACCGAGGAGCAGCACGCCGACTTTGGCGATGGCGATCCCGGCTGGGACGGGGTCTGGACGTCCGAGGCCCGCATCACGCCTGAGGGCTGGACGGCCACGGTCGGGATTCCTTTTTCGACGCTGAACTTCATGCAGTCCGACGACGTGGTCTGGGGAATAAACTTCAAACGCTTTATCCGACGCAAGAATGAAGAAGATCTCTGGTCCGCATGGCGGCGCGTGGACGGTGCCACCCGCATCAGCCGGGCGGGCGAGTTGCACGGTATTTCCGGCATTGACAGCGGACGGCTGTTCATCGTCAAGCCCTACGGACTGACCGGCTTCAGCCACTTTCCCCCCAGCGTGGCCGGCACCGGCTACACTCCCGGAACCAGCGCGCTCTACACCGGCGGCCTCGACGTCAAGCTCGGCCTGCGCTCCAACCTCGTCGCCAACTTCACTGCCAACACCGATTTTGCCGACTCCGACGTGGACATGCAGACCTTCAACCTTACGCCCTACAAACTTTTCTATCCGGAAAAGCGGCAATTCTTTCTGGAGAATGCCGGCGTCTTCAGCTTCCCTTTGGGCGGGGAACAGGACTCATTGTTTTTCAGCCGGGAGATAGGAATTGACCCCAACACGGGCGAGGAGGTCCCAGTCAACGGCGGGGCCAAAGTCACTGGCGCGATCGGTAAGTTCGAACTGGGTGTGATGGACGTGGACACGCGTCATTCTGGACCGAATCCCTTTGCCAACTATGCTGTCCTGCGGGTGAAGCGCGCGCTGTGGGGGGGCTCCTACTTCGGCGTGATGGGCATTGACAAGCGCTCGGGCAACCCCTCTGACCCATTTAACCAGACCGAGGGCGCCGATACCCGGCTGGTCTTCTTCCGCGACTTGACTGTCACCGCGTTTGCCGCCGAGTCCCGCTCGCCGGGCATCTCTTCAGGACAGACCGATTGGGGCGGCAGCTTCCACTATCGCAGCAACTGGCTCGACCTGATGGGAGACCACCGCCGGATCGGGCCGAATTTCAACCCCGAGGTCGGCTTTCTCGAGCGCCAGGACTGCATCTGCGATTTTCTCGACGCCGACTTCAAGGCTCGGCCTTCGATCGAAGGCGTGCGCGAGCTTAACTTCGAGGGCTCCCTGTTCCACGCTCCGGATACGCAACACGTTCTGCAGTCCCAGGAATGGCAGAGCACATTCCGCATGGAGATGAACAACGGTTCCTTCACCGACGACAACATCGTGGACGTCAACGCGCAGCTTCTGACTTCACCGTTCAACCTTTACAAGAATGTCTCGATTCCGGTCGGGGAGTACACCTGGACCCGCCACCAGCTCAGCTATGGCTCCCCCAGGGACCAGCGCCTGACGTTCAGCGCTTTTGAGCGATTCGGCGGCTATTACAACGGGCGCCTGAACGAAGCGCGAGCACGCGCAACTTACCGCGCCAGCGAGAAGTTGTCGTTCAGCCTCGGCCAACAATGGAACCGGTTCCGTTTGGGCGCGACCACTGATCCCACGGGAACCACGATCCTGCCTGCCAGTGCCGGAGACTTCTCGGTCGTCGTCGGCAGTTTCCAGACCAACTATTCGTTTTCGCGCTTCCTGACGCTCTCCGGCCTGGTTCAGATGGATACCGCGAACGATCAGGCCGTCAGCGCCAACATTCGCCTGCGCTGGAACTACCGTCCCGACAGCGATCTCTACGTCATCTACACCGCCGGCCAGCGCTTCGCCAGCCTGACGGCGGCGAACCCTCCCCAGTACTATGAGAACCGCTTCGTGATGAAGTTCACGTATTCCTGGCAACCGTGAAGAACCCGCGACTCGCAGTTTCGCGGCGGATTGAGCTCTGTCGTCTCCATGGAGTTTGTCACCTCGAGCAAAGGAGGATTGCCTCTTTTATGGGCAATCTCGCGAGGTTGAGAAACCTGTTTTGATCCTGGAGCGGTTAAGAAAATTCTCAGTGCCCCTCAAGTGGGCGATCAATGGTCGAGACGAGGCAGCGAGCCACGGGGCAGCAGGTCGGGCGTATGTTTGACCGAGTTCCACAATTCATCCACGACACGATGCAGCGACTGAAGCTTGTGGCCCGCGGAGAGGATCTCGCCCAATAACTCGTCCAGCATGTTAGCCGTGCCGTGCCCTTTCCAGACCACACCTTCAGCCGGTTCGGAGGTGCCAAACACCTTGCCCCGCACCGAATTGTAGTGTGCCAGCGACGGGGTATTGCACCCCACGAACGTCGGATGGAAGTTGAGGATCTTAAGCCCCGGAGTGAAGAGAGACTTCCGAAACACGTTCACCCTGAACGAAGAGTCTTGCGCGTCAAACGCGCAATCGTCCTCGAAGTAGACAGGCAGCCGCAAAATCCCTGAAACATGAATCATCGGCAACAGGTACCCCTCACACGGAGTCGGGTTCTGCGAGTCCGCAACAATACCTGCTCTAGCCAGTGCCCGCATACGGAAGGAATCCTCTGCGAAGCAATGCGCCCGTGTCGTCCGCGCTCCGGGAAACAATCGCTGGCAGTGAAGCACGACTTCGTCAACGGTGGCCCCATGCGACGAGCCCGGCATGAAATTCGGATGCCAGCCTTGTTCGATCGCTCCATTCTTCACGGCTTCATCGAGCAGAGCTGACGGGCTGGTTCGGAAGATGTGTAAAGGTTGACCCCACTTGCCAACTCTTTTCAGAAAAGCCGCAATCGCCCACTCCGGCGCCCAGTCCTGATCGGCGGTTAGAACGAACACAGGTTCAGTCGCCACCCGGCCCCACAATCGGCTCATTTCAGGCATGCTGAACCTGGCCCTCGGCGTTCAACCTGTAGCTTTTCCCGCATATATCGCAGGCGGCAACCCCATTCTCGAATTGCAGTTTGGTCCGGCAAACGCACACTTGCGCCATAACCTTGGCGGGGGAACCATAGGCCAGCGAGTGGGGCGGAAGGTTGCGCGTGACCACCGCGCCTGTGCCGACGTAGCAGTGATCACCGATGGTCAGGCTTTGGTTCACAGAAACGTTCGGTCCTAACCACACACCGTCGCCCAACACCACAGCCCCGGAAATCTCAGAGCAGGCAACCAGCGAGCAGTTCTTGCCGGTCCGGACAGAATGGGCAAAATGCACCAGATTATCGATGGTCGTATGCGCCCCGACGAAGGAGAAATTGCCGAACAGTCCCTTGTCGACGCAGGTCGCAGAACCAACTTGCGCTCCTTCGCTGAGCCAGGCGCCGCCCGCATGGGGAACAATCGCGCGGTGGCCGCGGATGATCGCATTCTCAAAGCCGTCTCCTCCTACCGTGGCGTTTGGCTTAATCACCACGTCGACCCCCACGTAGGAGTTAGGCAGGACTACGGCACCTGCACCGATCACGGCGCCAGCTTCAATATGGACATTGTCGGAGATCACCGCCGTCGGATGGATTTCCGCGGCCGGGCTGACAAACGGCTTCAGCTTCTCGAAGTTTCCGCCTTGCACTGCACCCACGAAGGCAGTGTAAAAAACATCATGCGGATCCCCATTGGCGATCAAGCCGATGTTGCCTGCCTTGAGATGCTGGCGGAGTTCTGGTCGCGTTACCACGGCCACGTCATCGCCGCTTCGCACCAGGCCCGCAAATCGGGGTGAGGTGAGATACGTAACAGCGATACCGCCCGACTCAGCCAAGTCCGACAACGTGGTAAATCGTTGAATCTCTCCGTCGTGGCCCTCGAGCACCATCCCATGCCGGCTGGCGATTTGGCCGAGCGTTAGAGAATGACAACGCAGCCGGCGAGGGAATTCGCCTCCTGAGAGAAGTTCATGGGCCGATATTGTCATGGGGAGTGACGGCATCGCAGTCACATTTGGCCGCGATTATACAGCAGCCTCGAGAACCAGACCGGACCTCGAGCTGTTGGCTCGCTTCACTTGGGGATGGGAACGTCCGTAAACGCGATGCCGCGCCTGCGGTTGATGCGGCAAATGATGTTCTCCAGCATTTTGGGCAGCAGGTTCATTCCGGGCAGCGGCATCAGCGTGTTTTTCTCCAGATACTCCTCAGCCCCTTCATCCATCAATTTCTGCCGGTTTTTCTCTGTGAGGCTGCTCAGCACGACGACGGGAATCGCCGCCGTTCCCGGCTCATTCTTCAGATGGCGCAGTACGTCCGGCCCGCTCATCTTGGGCAGAATCATATCCAGCAGAATCAAGTCCGGCTTTTGCTGTTGGGCCACTTGCAGCGCGGTTTCTCCATCCTCGGCGCAGGTCACCTCGTACCCTGCTTTCAGCAGGGCCGACTCGTTTGCCCGCCGGATGGCCAGGCTGTCCTCGACTAAGAGAATTCTCACGCAACGTCCTCCTCGCTACCTTTCCTATCGGCAGCGCTGCGGAGCGCATTAGACGCGGGAAAATTGCGAGAAAAAGCCGCCTGCACTCGCAGGCGGCCGGTTGAAAGCACTCCATTCGGAGCTCTGCCTACTTTTTCTGCTCCCCGATCGACAGCAACTCAATTTCAAAGACCAGCGTGGAGCCCGGGGCAATGTCGGGGCCTGCGCCGCGGTCGCCGTACGCCAGATCGGCGGGAATAAACAGCTGCCACTTGGATCCCACGGGCATCAGTTGCAGCGCCTCCGTCCAGCCCTTGATCACACCGCTTACCGGAAACGAGGCCGGCCCGCCGTGTTTCGTGGAGCTGTCGAATTCCTTGCCGTTAGTCAGCGTGCCGCGATAATTGCAGCTCACCGTGTCGCTGGCGGTGGGCTTGGGCCCGGTGCCTTCCTTCAGGATCTTGTACTGCAGCCCGCTGGGCAGCGTGACCACGCCTTCCTTGGTCTTGTTGGCCGCGAGAAAGGCCTCGCCTTCCTGGCGGGCTTTCGCTCCCATCTTCTGCTGGACGTCTTGCCGCAACTGCGCCAGCGCCGCCCGGGCTTCCTCTTCCGTCATCGCAGTCTTGGCGCCACTCTGCGCGTCCTTGAGACCACGCGCCATCAGGGCAGGATCAAGCGACAATCCCTGATTGTGCAGGCCCATGCCCAGGCTCATTCCCTCAGCGTAGCTTTCTTTGTCGCGTTGTGTCTTGAGCACGACTGGCGCCGCGGTCGTGGAGGCAGCAGACGGCGTCTTCTTCGTTGCCGTGCCAGTCTGCGTCTTGGCCGGAGCACCGGCCTGAGTGGAAGGAGATGGAGTGGAAGGAGTTTGGGCTGAAGACGCTGGTTGGGAGTTTGTGGCCGGAGCCTGTTGCGCCAAGGCGGAGCCGGCGAGCATCATCCCAGCCACCAGGAGTCGAATCACAAATGCGGTCAGCGATTCTTGCATATATGTATTGTCCCATTGTGAGGGAGAGATGAGCAAACCGGTGGCACGAGGGCGGGGCGGGAACGTGGGTGCCTTAGTGCGCGTGCGATCGCCGCAGCGTCTTCCACACCGCTCTTGACCCCAGCGTCTCCGCGCCCAGCGGCGATCGAATCTCGTAAGGCCCCAGTTTCGTGCCGCTTGCCAGTGTCATTTCTTCAGCTCCGCCTGCCAATTCGTGACCAGCGTCAGCGGGGCGTGGATGGCTTCTGGTTTGACGGCGGCCATGATGAAACGCTGGCCGTCGGGGAAAACGTCGTAGGTCGCGGAGTAGAAGGTTTGGAATATGCGCCTCTCCGAAAGCGCCTTGACGGACCCAACCGCGAAGGAATCCTTCTCCGCCGTGACCTCCGCCGACATCAGGATCCCATCCGTCCGGCAGAAGAAGAGTTCGCGCCCGTCGTGCCGCCAGCGCGGCGTATTCGCCCCTGTGGAGGAGACCTGCCACTTCCCTTTGGCCTGGGGGAAGGCAGTCACGTAAACCTCGGGCCGGCCGGACTCGTAGGAAACATAAGCCAGCCAGCGTCCGTCAGGGGAAAGTTGTCCACCGGAGTTCGCGTAGGACGCGTTCAGGTACGAAAAAGGTTTGCCATCTCCAGCCAGCGGAAGTACGGCGATTTCTGGAGTGCTTTGCCGGGACCGAGGGCGGCTGTCCATCACCAGAAACCGCCCGTCGGCGGACCACGACTGCGGGCGCTCGTCCTCGGGACTTGGGTGCAGCGCCTTTTCTTCGGCGGCGCCGGTGATGGGCTTGACGTACACGTTGAATGCGCCGCCGCGAGTGGAGCCTAGGGCGACTTGGGAACCGTCCGGAGACCAGGTGGGACTGCTAGCCAGCCCAGCGCCAAAAGTAAAGCGGGAGCGGATTTTACTGCGCAGATCGTAGATCCAGATCGCACCTCCGGCATTGAGCGCGTCGGTTTCTGAAACCGCCAACTTTTCCCCATCCGGAGAAAGCCGGAGGTTATTAGATTTTTCCGCAGCCTCCATAGCCGAAAGCTCCTTGCCGGAACGGTCGGTCACGATCAGTTCGATATCCGAGGCACCGCCGGTACTGAAATAGAGAAGCTGGCCCGCCTGGGACACGGCGAAGCCCGTGCGCAGCATATTGATCTGTACATTCACGTCTCCCGCGATGGGTTCCGCTTCCCCCACCACACTCAAGCTGCTTACATCAAACCGCTGGGCAAACAATGCGGTATTCCGCCCAAACACCAGATACCCTGGCGCGGCATACTGCGCCTCGCTGAAAACATCGAGAATCTTCTTGTGTGCAAAGGAATCCAGCGAACCCACGTAAACCGCCGACGGCTGGTTGGGTGAAACTTGCCGGCCCACATACAGGAAATGCACTCCGTCGGGTAGAAAATCAGGCCAGCGATTCGTGGTATCGCCAGCCGAAGCGTCCAGTTGGGTCACGGGCGTGGGAACTCCCCCGTTAGCCGAAACCCGAAACAGAGGGCCGCCAATCGTAGGCGCAAACACGATTACGCCCTGGGCATTCCAGGTGCCGCCCCGGCCCACCGGCGCGTCACAGATCACCTGCGCCGAGCCGCCAGCAGCGGGTACCTTCTTCAGTTTGCCGTCGGCAAAAAAACCAACCCACTGGCCGTCCGGGGACCAGAAGGGGAGAGCACCGTTTTCGGTACCACTCAGTTCCTGTGCTGAGAGAGAATTCAGCGGGCGCATCCACAGTCCGCTCTTGCCCTCAACCGACTGGGCCGAAAACACCAGGCGCGTACCATCTGGAGAGAACGCATAGCCCGAGGCGGCGACGCCACCCGCGAACGATGTGTTTTCCGGCGGCAAGATGCTGGAACGCACCGAAGGCGCCTCGCTCACCGGATGGTGAAAGTAGGCAAAGCCGAAAACCAGAGCCGCAACTGCAAACACGACCGCGGCTGCCGCTAGGGCCCGCTCACGGTTCTTCCGCCTTGCTGCCACCGGCGCCGGAACTCCGCTCTGCGATCCTCCCTCCGCAATCCACTTCAATTGCAGCTTCACATCGTGCACCGTCTGGAAGCGCTCGTCGGGCTCCTTGGCCAGACAGGTTTTCACTACGCGGTCCAGCGCCGGTGGCGACATCGGCTGTGTCGCGCTGATCGGCGCCGGATCTCGCTCCAGGACCGCCGCGATTACGCTCGCTGTCGTCTTGCCTTCGAATGCCCGTTTCCCCGTCGCCATTTCGTAGACCACCGCACCCAAAGCAAAAATGTCGCTGCGGGCATCGGCCTCTTGCCCCTCGAGTTGCTCCGGGGACATATATTGGAACGTCCCCACCAGCGTGCCTCGCGCCGTGAGCGGCCGATCGGCCGATGGACCCGAGATCGTCACGGTCACGCTGGAAGCCGGTGGCGCGCTCGTCGTTACCGCCTTCGCCAGACCGAAGTCCATAAGTTTCGCCGCCGTTTTGGTCAGCATGACGTTGCTTGGCTTCAGATCGCGGTGGATGACTCCTGTCTTGTGTGCCTTCTCCAACCCTTCGCAAATGTCTATTCCGTATTTCAACACCAGCTCCGGAGGGATGAGCCCCTTCGCCAGCCGCTCCGCCAGCGTCTCGCCCTCCAGAAACTCCATCACCAGAAAATCGGTTCCGTCCTGGTGGCCTATGTCATAGAGCGTGCAGATGTTGGGATGATTCAGCGACGAGATGGCACGGGCCTCGCGCTCGAAACGCTGCTTTGCTTCCGGATTGGAAGACAGATGCGCTGGCAAAATCTTGATCGCAACCGCGCGGTCGAGGCGCGTGTCGCGCGCGCGATACACCTCGCCCATGCCGCCCGCGCCCAGCGGCGATTGAATTTCGTAAGGCCCTAGTTTGGTCCCAGACGTAAGCCCCATCGGTGCGGGTCATTATATGCCATAGCCACCGCGGGCAGCTGATCCCGCGATGTGGACGAGCGGCCAAACTGCGGACCGCTGCCGCTCCCCGATTGCTGGCCACCATCCCGCATTGCAAATCACACGCCGAGACGCCAGAATCAAATAAATGCGATCGCTTTACCAGTGTGATCTGGCGTATGTGCACGCCACAGCATTTGAATCGCTTGCCCGGGGCGCGGCAGGCGAGATTGTGCGGCGCCTGCAAGGTTCCAGCGCTCAAATCCGAAGAGTACTGGACGTGGGCTGCGGCGCCGGACCCTTGACGAAAGCGCTCGTCGCCGCCGGGTTTGACGTAACTGCTATAGACACTTCTGCCGACCTGCTGGAACTTGCGCGCGCGCATGTTCCCACGGCGCACTTCGTTCATGCCTCCGTCTACGACGTCTCTATCCGCGGCTTTGACGCGGTTGTTGCTCTGGGTGAACCGCTGGCTTATCACCCCGAGGGCGCCGATGCCGATCAACTCGTCAGCCGCTTCTTTCAACGCGTCGCCGAAGCCCTGCCGCCGGGAGGCATGCTCATCTTCGATGTGATTGGACTAGGAGAGCCGCCTCTGTCTAGCCGCACCTGGAGGTCAGGGGAAGATTGGGCCGTGCTCGTCGAGACCACAGAGAACCAGACTGAGCGAACCTTGGTGAGGAATATAGAAACCTTCCGCCGCGTCGGCGAGGGTTACCGGCGAAGCCGTGAGGTCCACAGAGTGCGGCTTTTCGACATCCGGTCGCTATGCCATCAGCTTGCTTCTTGCGGGTTTGCGGTCGAAACCGCGCAGTCCTATGGTGACCAGCAACTCCCTCCTCGCCGTCACGCCTTCTTTGCCACGCGGCAGGCCGCCGGAGGAGGCTCCGCATCACCGCGCTAACCGGGAAAGTCCCGGTCCTTGCCGCTACCACACTCCCGGCAGCAGGCGGAAGCGGGTATGCGCACAGTATTCCGCGTAGCCCGGCAAATCGCGGCGGAGAACTTTTTCCTCACCCAGCAGCCGCAACGCCAGCACCGGAATGATCAACCCAAACAATGGCAAGGTAATGTACGATCCCAGCGCCAGCGGCGTCGCCAGCACCATCAGAACAATTCCGGAATACATGGGATGCCGCACGGCGGCATAGGGACCGGCCGAGATGACCTTCTGTCCTGCCTCGACCTCAATCGTGCGCGCCGCGAAGCTGTTCACCTTCATCACCCAGATGATCAGGCTCATGGCGGCCAGAATTGCCGCCTGGCCCGCCAGTGTCACCCAGAGCGGCACCGTCCCCAGCCGCGCCCGGGTCCAGCCCAGCCGGAAGTCCAGGGCGGCCAGTGAGATCGCTGAAAAAATGATCAGGCTGGCCAACACCTTGAAGAGCGTCTGCCTGGGATCTTTTTCCTTCATCCGCATCCTGCGTTCCAGCAACTGGGGATCGTGCTTGACCGCATAGAGCGCGAACAAAAAAGGAGGTCCCCACGCCAAGGCCAGAAAGCACCATCCCTGCCAGAAGCGCAGCGAACCTGCGAGCGCAAACAGAATGGGGGCGATCACGAGCACTCCAACCCCGAATCGCCGGATCACTTGCCCTCTGAGCGTCACGATGCGCGCCCTCTGACCCTCTTTTATCACCGTTAATCCACAGGCCGCTGTGACATCCATCACTGACTTACTTCTGCCCGCGAGACTAGTCTGTGACGTTTCCCGGCATTTCCCTCCGAGCAGACGCCGCACCCTAGAGGTCTCCCTATGCACGGGAGCACTTGTTCGTGTCTGCTCACCTTGTCGTTCGTGATTCTGCCCTCTGGAATTCTGCCAGCCCAGTCGGATCAGGGTAGTCGCATTTCTGATCTCGTTCCTGATTCCGCGTTCGCCCCACAGCACGTGGTTCAGTTTCCCCGCGCAGGGCCAATCCATCCGTGGCCAATCTCTCCGTGGCCACACGGGCCGGCGGCGGCTCCCGGCACGTTCGATCTGCCTTGGCTGGCGCGTTCCGCAGGGATGATTTTCTCCGCCACGGTCACCGGCATCGCGCGCCGTCCCGCAACCAGCGGGCAGGCCTTCGAAACCGTCGCCATCACGTTTCGCGTGGAGAACTCCATCCGTGGAGCCACGCCCGGCGAGGATTTGACCGTCATGCAATGGATGGGTCTGTGGTCGAGCGGACAGCGCTATCGCATCGGCGAGCGAGCCCTTCTGTTTCTTTATCCCCCGAGCAAGCTTGGGCTGACCAGTTGCGTCGGTGGACCGCTGGGCCGCTTCGCCGTCGATCCTCGAGGCCGCGTCTTGCTCTCTGCGCAACAGCTTTCCGCTTTCCGGCAAGATTCCGTCGTGGGCGGGAAGTCGCGGGTAAGTTTCCGCAACTTCGCCCTGGCGGTTCGGCAGGCCGCCGGAGAGGAATGGACGAGCACCACCATAAGGAGGTGACCATGATCAGCATGGCATTTACCGCTCGCTCATTCCTCTTCCGGCTGGCCGTAGCCGTGGCCGTTGTTTTCCTCTTTGCCATGCTTTCCCGCGCCGGCGGTCCCGAATCCATCGCGGGCACCAGCTACTTCGATGCCTCAGCCACCGGCCAGCCGCTCGTCTGGCCTCAGGGACAGATCACCTATTACACCGATCAGGGCGATCTCAGCCCCGTCCTGCCCAACGCGTCGGCCAACTCCTTCGTTGCTAATGCCTTCAGTCAGTGGACCGCTGTCCCGACCGCGGCCCTCGCCGCAACCTGGGGTGGCCAGCTCGCCGAGGACGTAACCGGCTCGAATATCACGGTTTCCAACGGCGTCATCACCGGACCGGCCGACATCACGCCTTCGGCTACCGGCACACCCATCGGCGTCGTTTACGACTACGACGGCTCAGTCACCGACGCCTTGCTGGGAAGCGGCGCGGGCGACTCCAGCCAGTGCTTTTTCAACGCCGCTTACGGCGGCAACGACAATTTCGGATCAGCCGCCACCTACCAGCACGCCCTCATCGTGATTAACGGCCAGTGCGCTTTCGAATCTTCTCAACTCGTGGATGTCGAATACCGCCTGGTCCGCGTCATTGGCAATGTGCTGGGCCTGGGCTGGTCGCAGTTGAATCTCAACGTGATCACCGGCAATCCTCGGCCCACCGCGGCCGATTACGCGGGCTTCCCCGTCATGCACTACACCGACCCGGTGAGCTGCGTGCCCATCACGAACTGTTATCCCAATCCCTACCAGCTGGCGATGGATGACATCGCGGCCATCTCCCGCCTATATCCCGTAACCACGCAGAATCAGTCAAACTTCCCGGGCAAACAGGTTCTCTCTTCGGCCACGGCGCGCATCTATGGCTCGGTGTGGTTCACCGGTCCATCGGGAAACTCTACGCAGCCCATGCAGGGAGTGAACGTCGTCGCGCGCTGGGTCGATCCC
>Ga0074046_10003946_pt1 | contig 12217 bp, 8 predicted proteins | sample BogForMeECP23OM3_FD_94441 | JGI IMG/M metagenome (GOLD analysis project Ga0074046, IMG submission 94441) | Bog forest soil microbial communities from Calvert Island, British Columbia, Canada - Bog Forest MetaG ECP23OM3 | ecosystem: Environmental > Terrestrial > Soil > Wetlands ...
CGACCTGGACGGCTCGCTCCTAAACGACCGCCGAGCACAATAATTATGAAAGAACCTCTCAATCACTCAATCGTTTACGTGCGTCGTGCTGGCAACCGCATCGTGGGAGTTGCCGCCCTATCGCTGATGGGCGTTCTGGTTTTGTGGGCACAGGATGCGAAAAAACCCCAGGCGCCGAAACCTCCGGTACAAGAAGACGCGCAACCCTCGCCCAATCTGTTGCCTCCGGTTCAACTCGACGGTGACGCCGCGCTGCATCACTTGAACCAGCTCATTAGTTGGTATCGGCATTCCACCACCGGGATTCAGACAGTAGGACTGCCCACCGACGCTATTTATCAGGACAATATGCAGAGTCTCGCGGCCGAGGCCGTGCGCCTGGCATTTCAATCCGCGAAAGCCGAGGCTGCGCTGATTGCGGTTCAACAGAAAAGCAACGGTACAAACCCGTCATCCGGCGATACAACCCAGCAGCAGAAACTGGCCCAGCTGCAGGCCAGAACTTCTTCCCAGATTGATCAATTGCAGTCGCAGATCGAGACTCTGACTGCGCAAGTCGCGAAAGCTCCGTCTGCCCGCCGAGAAAATCTGATTTCACAGCGTGATGCTCTTCAAGGGGAGTTGGACCTGCAAAAGGCTCTCCTCGACGCCATTCAGAAAATGGCGGCCTTCGTGGAAAGCAACGGTGAACTCTCCGGCGGCCTTGAAGGCAGCATCAATCACCTGGCACGATCGATTCCCGAAGTTCTGGCTTCGAATGCAACCGCCAAGAAAACTGTAGGGACGCCCACGCCGGCCAAACCGTCGCTAACCAACTCTGGGGGCCTGATTAGCGAAGCCGCTACCCTGTACGACTACATGAGCGCCATGCACCAGCTCGACAAAATCAGCGAGGAAACCACCTACACCCGCGACACGGCAGACCAACTGTGTGCGCCGCTCCGAGATGCTCTCCGGGCAACGATTCAAGAGAGCCAGACACTGGCCAATCAGCCACCCGCCACCGATCCGCAACAGCTCCAGGCGGAGAAGCAGAATTTCCGGGAACTCACCGAGCGCTTCAAGCAGCTTTCTGGCGCGCTTCTTCCGCTGAGAGAGGAAATCATCGTTCTCAATGACAGCAAGGCGAATTTCGAGGAGTGGCACAACTCGATTTCCCGTGAATCCAAGTACGTTCTTCGTTCCGTGCTCGCCCGGGTATTCGCGATTCTGCTGGCGCTGGCCGTGATTCTGGTTCTCTCAGAGGTGTGGCGTCGTATTACCTTCCGTTACATCGGCGACCCGCGCCGCCGCCGCCAGTTTCTGGTCATGCGTCGCGTCGTGATCGGCTTCTTGATCGTCATCGTCCTGACTCTGGGCTTCGTTAGCGAGTTCAGTTCTCTGGCAACGTTTGCCGGATTCATCACCGCCGGCATCGCGGTTGGATTACAAGCCGTTCTTCTTTCCGTGGCCGCCTATTTCTTCATTATCGGGCGCTATGGAATCCGGGTCGGGGATCGGATCAGCGTGGCTGGCATCACGGGCGACGTTGTCGATATCGGTCTCGTCCGCATGTACCTGATGGAGCTGGGCGGTAGCGGATTGGATTTCTATCCTACCGGACGCATCGTGGTGTTCTCGAACTCGGTTCTCTTCCAGACGGGCACACCCCTCTTTAAACAGATCCCTGGAACCGAGTACGCGTGGCACGAAGTCGTGGTGATGATTGCTCCCGACGGAAATCATAAGGCGGCGCAGGAGAAGCTGGTAGCCGCTGTGCAGGCTGTCTATTCGCAATACCAGAAAGAGATCGAACGCCAGCACACCGAGATCGAACGCCGCGTCGACATCCAAGTGGACGCGCCCCGGCCGGAGGCACGCCTTCAATTTGTCGATGCTGGCCTGGAGCTTCTGGTGCGCTATCCGGTAGAGCTCCGGAGGGCGCCGGACATTGATGAGGAGATGACAAGAAAAGTTCTGGATCTAATCGAAACCGACGCGGCGCTGAAAGCCGCCGTATCAGGTACTCCAAAGATCCGCTCGGCAGTGAAGGGATGAGCAGCACCAACGAGCGCAAGGGCGACCAGCAACCTGCGGAACCGAAGGGAGTATTATGCGGATAACAAAATAGCTGGTTGAAACGGAGTTGAGTAATGCCCCAGTCGATTGACTGGCCGCCGCCGCGTTCGGGGCCGCCTCGCCGTCGCCGTCGCTTCCTCCTCATTATTCTTGTCGTCCTCGCCGTCATCTTCTTCGCCGCTCGAGCGGCATTCTCCTATTACGTGGATTTACTCTGGTTCGAGTCCCTTGGCTATGCGCAAGTATTCTGGAAGGCACTGAACCTTCAGTGGGAAGTCTTCGCGGTTTGTGCAGCGGTCACATTTCTCATTCTTTACGGATCGTTTCTCGCTCTTAAGCGAGCGCATCTTCCTGATTTGCCGGAAGGCCACACGATTTTCATCGGCGGACAGCCAGTGAAGCTTCCGGTAGAACCTGTCCTTCGATTGATCGCCCTGGGCGTGTCGCTCGCTATTGCTGCTGCCACTGGCGCCGCCATGATGGGAGAATGGCCGACGCTCGCGCTCTTCTGGTACGCGCCTGGCGCTGCCGGTGAGGTAGTCGACCCGATCTTCGGCAAGCCGCTGAACTTCTTTTTGTTCGCCCTGCCTGCCTGGCAACTGATCGCTGGCTGGCTGCTTACGCTAGCTGTGATTCTCTGTGCGCTCGCCGTCTTTTTTATTCTCATTAGTGGCGGAGCGCGGGTGCTCGCCGGGCGCCTTAGTCGCCACGTCACCCTTCCCTGGCGGGGGTTGTCGATCGCGTTTGCGTTTCTGTTGCTGGTCCTCGCTGCCCGTGAATACATCGGCCGCTTCGAACTCTTGCTCGAGGACCATACGATCTTCGGCGGTGTCACGTATACGGATGCCCACATCACGCTCACTGGGATGCTCGTGGTCTGCGCTGCGCTCGTCCTGGGAGCAGCAATCGCTGCTGTGAACGCCGTGCGACTGCCGCGTGGCCGCTGGTTGCTCGCGGCCATTGTTCCAGCCGCGATCTGTTTCTTCGCCCTCCAGGCGGTCGGTTGGTACGTCAGCAGCTTCATCGTCAAGCCCAATGAACTGGTTCGCGAGAAACCGTATATCGTCTTTAACACGGAGTTGACGCGGCAGGCTTACGGACTAAACCGGGTCACGCAGCGCGAGTTTCCCGCCGAAACGACGGTCGAGGCGGCGGATGCGGCCAACAATCAGGCCACGCTTCAGAACATCCGGCTGTGGGACTGGCGCGCGCTGCAGGATACGCTGCGTCAGATTCAGGAAATCCGCACTTACTATGATTTTCCTGACATCGATATTGATCGATATGACATCCAGGGCACGACTCGCGAGGTGATGCTCGCCGCGCGCGAGTTGAACGTCGACAAGCTCCCGGAGAGCAGCCGCAACTGGATCAACGAGAAGCTCATTTATACCCACGGCTATGGCATTACGATGAATCCAGTGAATGGTTTCACCGCTGAAGGCCTGCCCACGCTGATTCTCAGCAATATGCCGGTCCAGAGCACAGTGCCGGGTCTCAGCGTGACCCGCCCGGAGGTCTACTTCGGCGAGTTGACCAATACCGACGTCTACGTAAAGACGCGCCAAAAAGAATTCAACTATCCGCAAGGCGAGAGCAACAACCTCACGTCATACGAAGGCAGCGGAGGCATTGTCCTCGGCAGCTTTCTGCGTCGCATGATCATCGCGCTCAACCAGGACGATCTTGCTAAGCTACCGTTCAGCGACGACGTGAATAACGGCAGCCGGTTGCTGATGCGCCGCAATATACGCGATCGGGTAGCGGCGCTGGCGCCATTCCTCACTTACGATCCCGACGCTTACATCGTTCTCGGCGACGACGGCCGGCTGTCCTGGATCATGGATGCGTTCACGGTTTCCGACAGCTATCCCTACTCGACCCACTATCGTCTCGGCAACAACTCCATTAACTACATGCGGAACAGCGTCAAAGTGGTCCTCGACGCCTACGATGGCACGACAACGTTCTACGTATTCGACACCGATGATCCGATCATCGCAGCCTACCGTCGCATCTTTCCAGACCTGTTCAAGGATGCTGCCATGATGCCTCCGGGACTGCGCAGGCACGTGCGCTACCCCGAGCTGCTCCTCAAGCTCCAGGCTGAGGTTTACGGTCTTTATCACATGACGGACCCCGAGGCGTTCTACAACCGCGAGGATCTGTGGACGGTCGCTACTGAAGTTGGCATGAGCGAGGGCGGGGAGCAAACGACCCAGCCGATGCAGCCTAATTTCGTGCTGATGAAACTGCCGGGCGAAACGGGCGTGGAGTTCGCAGAGATTCTGCCCTTCACGCCAGCGAATCGCAACAATCTGATTGGCTGGATCGCGGGGCGCAGCGACGGCGCACAGTACGGCACATCAGTCGTCTACAACTTCCCGAAGACGAAGCTGGTGGATGGGCCCCTGCAAATTGAAGCGCGAATCGATCAGAATGCTCAGCTCTCGGGACAATTGACGCTGTGGAATCAGCAAGGCTCGCATGTGCGGCGGGGAGCCCTGCTGGTGATTCCCACGGGGCGCGCGCTGTTGTACGCGGAGCCAATCTATTTGCAGGCGGAGCGAAGCCCAATGCCCGAGCTGCGCCTGGTCGTACTCGCGCTGCAGGATCGGCTGGCGTATGGGCCAACCTTCGAATCGGCAATGGCTTCTCTTTTCGGCGGAACAGTTTCGTCGCTGACCGCTGCGTCGCCGGCCGTGGCGCCCGCAGAGGCGCAGCGTGGGCCCACGCCCTCCGCCCACCCCGCAGCGGATCTTAACTCGCTCATCGCCGCCGCAGCCCGGGACTTGGCCGATTACCAGCGACTGACCGCGGAAGGTAAGCTTGGCGAAGCTGGACAGAAACTGGAGGAGTTGAAGCGCACGCTCGATAAGTTGAATGCAGGGCAAAAATAATCTTGCTCGTAAAAGTCGTATTCTTTAGAGTGTGGAGTCTTTCACCGGATCATCAGAAATCTTTCCAGAGGCGATTTCACGCGTATCGGCAAGGCGGCGAGCCGAGCATCGTGCGCGATTCATCGAATGAAACTGCGGTCGACAGACCAGCGCGGCAGAAGAGCACGCACTCGGGCGTTTGCTGTGGTCGTGGCCCTTGCTGTGATCGGCGTGCTGCCGAGCGGCTGCACAGGCCGAGTTAGCTCCCATTCAGTTGAAGCTCAGCAGCCAGAACATCGTGCCACGTCCACAAGCGACCCTCACGAAGCACGTCCTCGCGAGTGCCCTTTTCTGGGACCACCTAGGTCGGCCGCGACCCCGCAGATGAAAGGAAGCCACATGGTGATCCTTTCGTGGACCGCCAGCGCTTCCGACTCCATGCACGCCGATGCTGCAGGGTATTGCATCTATCGCAGCACAGGACGAAAGGACTCGCCACCCGAGCGCGTAAACCGCATGCCCCTTCCGGTCACCAGCTGCGCGGATGATGTGGTGGAAGACGGGGAGAAGTTTTACTACGTGGTGCGCGCCATCAGCGCCAACGGAGTAATCAGCGTCGGCTCGAACACCGTGCTGGCCCGGATTCCAAATGGGAAACCGATCAATCCCGCCAAGATCACGGCGCCACTCTGTCGGGACTCTGCCGATCACAAGTAGGTTCGAGTCCAGACAACCACGCAGAACCAGAGTGTGCCGTCATTTGTTCCCTGGCGTACGATTACATGGTGCTGAGCCCAACTCGAGAATCCACTTCCACATTGCCGCCGCTACTGCGCTTTGTCGTTCTGGGGCTGATCGCGATAGCCGTTTGGCTTCGTCCCCTGATATCTTCATTCGCTTTGGCTCTTAGCGATGAGCAGTACACGCACATACTGTTGATCCTTCCTATCAGCGCAGCCCTGATCTTTCTTGAGTGGAAGTCGGCTGAGCTCTCGTCTGCGTGGGATAGGAGAATCGCTTGGGGACTCCTGACCATTGCTGTTTTCGTAACTGCTGCGGTGAGATTAAATGCATTCCCGCTGTCTCCCGATGTGCAGCTCGGGGTCAACATGCTGGCATTCGTGGTGTGTTGGATTGCCGCATTCCTTTTTTGTTTCGGCAGCCGTGCTGTCCGCCGATCGCTATTCGCTCTTTGTTTCTTGCTCTGGATGGTTCCTCTTCCGCAGTTCGTGATGAATCCGATCGTAACCCTGCTGCAGCGAGGCTCCGCTGCCTCCGCTCATTTGCTCTTCACCGCAGTTGGCATTCCTGTGGCGCAGCGAGGGATGCTTGTGCATATTCCCGGGTTAACTCTGGAAGTTGCTCCCGAGTGCAGCAGCATCCGTTCGAGTTCGATGCTCGTGGTCACAACCATGGTGCTGGCCCACCTGCTTTTGCGCTCATTCTGGCGAAAAGCTTTGGTCGTTGCGGTATCGATCCCACTTTCGGTTGCGAAAAACGGACTTCGCATCTTTGTCCTGGCAATCCTGGGAACACGCGTCGACCCGGGCTTCCTGACCGGCAGGCTCCACCGCCAGGGCGGAGCTATTTACTTCCTTATCGCGTTATCGCTGATATTCCTGCTGGTTTGGATTTTGGGCCGCCGTGAAGAAAAACAGCATTCTCCACCCGCGCTCATTTGAACGAAGATCTATAGTGACCGGTTTTGAATCAATCCAAACCTATCGGTGGGCTAAGCCAAAAGATACGGCTGCTGCCGAGCTGCCAATGTTCACGGCGGAAACAGCCCGCTCCAGTTTGTGATGTCCGGTCTTGTGGAAGAAATAGCTGAGTCCAACCACGCCCACAGCCTCACCGGCAAAGTTCAGCGCCAGCCCGGTAGTACTGCCGCTGACCAGACGTGTGATTGGATTCAATTCCTGTCCTCCACTTCGGAGGTTGTCGCGGGTCACCACGAAGTCGGCTGCGCTGAAGGCAGCGTTTGCCGCAAATAGGATGCTGTTGTCGCGGTCCCAGAATCGGTGATCCCCAGGAGCTTCGGGCAGCGTCGCGGGTTGCGTGGACCTCACCACCGGGACAGGTTCGATCGCTCCGGGCTCAATCGCCAGGGGTTTCAGCAACGCAAGAGAGACCTGCTGTTGCGCGAACCCCGGCCGGCAGAGACTCAGAACTGCTAGCAAAATGGCCGCTTTCGGCGTCTGAATTTGGCGAAGCCAGCTTGTCCGCATCACTTTAGTGAGCCCCCAGTATTGGCCGTCTGTACTAGTACTAACGCATGTGCCGGGCCAAGCGATATGGCCCCTGAGTGCCACTAAGGCCTGCAGAATGATTACTTTCTGTCCAATCGGTGTTACGGAAGTTCGCGCCGGGTGCAGGCTCTTGCACACAATCCCCCGTTAGCCGGGAGAAAACGCGATTCAGGCCCCGACAGGCAGTGGACCTTGCTTCAGGAGGCAGCCTAGCGGCGGAGTGCATCGTGGCCGCTAGGCGATAAGTAGTAGCTGCTTCCCTAATCAAGAGTCCCGATTCAAAGCCCCCACCTACGGGATCGTCGCTTTGACCGGAGGCGTCGAGCGCGCGCTCTCCTGTCCGCCGGAAGTCACCGAAGTGGCTTCGTAGTAATACGTCTGGCCGGAGATGACTGTGCCGTCGGTGTACGCGGTGTTCGCGTCCAGGCTGGAATTGATTTTGCTATAGGTTCCGGTCGCGCTGGTGCTCCGATAGACATTGTAGCCGGCTACATCGGAACTCGAGTTCCAACTTAGATTAACGCTGTACGCTGCCACCGTGCCGGTCCCGCTCAGAGATTCGGTTGCCTGCGCGTTGGAAGCGTTGCTGGAAAACGACAGCGAACCAGATTGTGCGCCGCTGCTTTTTGGAGTGAAAGCCACGTTGAAGGACAAGCTCTGTCCGGCGCTGATGGTCAGGGGAAGCGTGACTCCGTCCAGGACGAATTGCGAATTGCTGCTGCTATCCGACGTTACCATCACCGTTGCCCCAGAAGCACTCATGGTGATGGATTGAGTCTGTGTTGTCCCGACCGGCACGCCACCGAAGTTCAGCGGTGCCGGAGTGATGCTCAGTTGGCCAGGCACAGCGGCACTCTTCTGCCCCGTTCCAGTCAGCTCAAACGGAAGGTCTGAGTTGGAAGCGTTGCTGGTGAACCCGGCCAATCCTCCCGCCCAACCGGGGGCGGTCGGAGCGAACTTGACGCTGAGGGCGCGGCTCGCCCCTGCGGATAGTGTAAACGGCAGCTTCTGGGAGACGCTGAATTCAGGCCCGATGAGATTGATCGCTGAAATCTTAACTGCGGTCGACCCGTTGTTCGTCAAAGTGATGCTTTGAGTCTTCGTTTCTCCGATTTCGACCGTGCCATAGCGAAGAGTGCACGGGCTGCAGGTTAATTGTTGCGTGGCCGCTTGAGCATTGATGGGTAAACTTGCGGCAAATGCTGTCAACATTATGACGAAGAAACCACGGGCAGAAAGAGAGCTGGTAATGGACTGGGGGAGTCTCATACCGACATTCTCAAATCAGCCGGTAACTATGGGTAGGTCTCACTAGGGCAAGCTAAGTAGCCGAAAGGGCAGACTTCGCCACACACGGACTCATTAGGGCAAGTATAGGGCAGGGAGCGAGCTAAAGCCGGTAGCTCTCAGGGGGCGGGTATCTGAACATTTGAAACGATATTGGAGTACCCGCTCTCCTCGTTGCTGGAATTCACTGCGGTGGTTGCGTAGCAATAATTCTTACCGTCGGCAACCGAAGAATCGGAATACGTCGTGGCGGTGTCCGGAGAGGAACCGTTGATCTTTGAATAGGACCCGCAGGAAGTCGTATAGACCGCGCGATAGATATTGTATCCCGAGATGTTCAGCGAAGTGCTGGCGCCCCACGACAAATCAACAATATGTGCCGGCACCGCCATACCTGTGCCAGTGGCCGCATCTGTAGTCGTGGAAGGCTGGGCATCGCTGGTAAATGTAAGCGTCGCACTTTCCCCGCCGGTTGCCTGCGGACTGAAACTTACGGTAAAGGGCGCGCTCTGGCCCGCCGGAACGACCACCGGCAGTGACAAGCCACTCACCGTGAACTGTGCGTTGTTCGAGCTCACCGCGGTGATGATTACATTTGCTCCGCTGGCGCTGAGGCTTCCTGAAGCTGTTCCGTTCGATCCAACAAATACACTGCCAATTCCTAGAGTTGCCGGAGAAGCTGTCAGCTGCGCGGTTGCGGTCGTTCCCGTGCCCGAAACGGGGATGACCAAGGACGGATCGGATCCGTTCGAAGTGATCGTGACGCTGCCGCTGGAGGCGCCAGCCGCCTGCGGCGTGAAGGTCACGCTGAAAGCTAGAGTTTGTCCTGCCGTAAGCGTCAGCGGTGTGGAAATTGCACTCAGGGTAAAACCCGTGCCGCTGATGGCAACCTGAGAAACCGTTAACGAGGTACCGCCAGTATTCGTGACGCTCTCTGGCAATTGTTGGCCCTTGCCCACCTGGACGGTCCCTGCGCTCAGGCTGGTGGAACTGGCTGTCAGGGCTCCCTGCGCAGCCGGAGTGTCTGTGGCCGGCTTACTGGAACTGAACCCTTGACAACCGACCATGACCGCGAGGGCCAGAAGAAGTACTCCCGCGTACGCACAATTTGCCACAGTTCGAGATGTCAGAAAGCATCTACGCATAGTCGAGTCCCTGCAGCTTGAACGCGCAAAACTCTGCACTTCCGTGTTCCTGAGGTACATGCTGAGTCTGAGCCCCCGGAGAGACTTCGAGTAGATTTCGGAGGTACATACGAGAAAACGCCAGAGGGCCAGCCTCGGGGCGCCAAAAGAGCAACCGCTTTTACCTCATCACTTCAACTAATCATTGTGTTTGGAGATACTTACGGCATTCGACAGCGGACATGGCCCGTCGGACTTGCAGTATCAAGGCAGAGCCCCGTTAGAATCTATCAATCCGGCTGCTCCGGAAACGCACGAATTAGGCTGAGGGAAGCCGGGACCCCATGATTGACAGTTTTCGCGAGTTCCGTTTCAATTAAGAAATCGGTTTTCAGTAATGACGCGATTTTAGAGACATAGCCGCCCGATGATCGTCAATTTTGCTGAGCGGGCGCACAACCACAACTGGGAGCTGGACCCGGTAATCCGGTCATTGCTGGATACTGATTTCTACAAGCTGCTGATGCTGCAGTTTGTGTGGAAGCATTTCCCCAAAACTCGCGTATCCTTTTGCCTGCTCAATCGCAGCTCCTCGGTTCGCCTGGCAGACCTTTTCCCGACCCACGAAATCGCCCAGCAGATGGAGCACGTTCGAAGACTTCAGTTTCGAAAATCTGAACTGGTGTGGCTCGCAGGTAATACCTTCTACGGCCGCCGCGGTATTTTCGAACCCGCTTTCTTGGAGTGGCTGGAAAGCGACTTCAAGCTATCGGAATATACCCTGTCGGTCAAGGAAGGTCAGTTCGATCTTTCTTTTGAAGGCCTATGGACCGAAACGACGATGTGGGAACTCTACGCGCTTTCCATCCTTGATGAGCTGAGAACCCGCGCCAACTTGAAGAGACTGAGCGAGTTTCATCTCGATGTCCTCTACGCCCAGGCGAAGACCAAGCTATGGAGCAAGATCGAACGCCTGCGCGGCATACCCGGTCTCAGCGTGGCGGACTTCGGTACCCGTCGCCGCCACAGTTTTCTGTGGCAGGAATACGTTGTGAAAGCCATGGCGTCCAATCTTGGCCGCGGCTTCATCGGAACCTCGAATGCCTTCCTGGCCCACAAACACGATCTTGAGGCGATTGGCACCAATGCCCATGAAATCCCCATGGTTCTCGCCGCCCTTGCTCGGGATGACGAAGCTCTGAAGCCTTCCCAATACCGGGTTCTCAAGCTCTGGCAGGAAACTTACGAGGGCGCACTCCGCATCATGCTGCCTGACACCTTCGGCACAACCCAATTCCTCGAAGGCGCGCCGGACTGGGCCGGCGATTGGACCGGCCAGCGCATCGACAGCAAAAATCCTTACGTGGCTGGGGACGAATACATCGCCTGGCTCAAAGCGCGCGGCCGAGACTCCAAGGACAAACTCATCATCGCATCCGACGCACTCGACGTGGATGACATCATCGGCTTGCATGCCTATTTTGGAGGCGCGCTTCAGGTGGGCGCGACTCCCGCAGATTTCCGTAGTGCGGACGACTTTCTGGATCGGCGAAAGTGGACGCCCGGCCGCCGCATTCGTTTCAGCGCCGGCTGGGGCACACTTCTCACCAACGATTTCCGCGGATGTGATCCCACCGGCGGCACTGGTTTTGATCCCATTAGCCTGATCTGCAAAGTCTCCGACGCTGAAGGCAGGCCTGCGGTCAAGCTCTCCGACAATTACGCCAAGGCGCTCGGTCCGCCCGAGGAAATCGAACGCTATCGGCGTGTGTTCGGTACCGCAGGAGTTACAAATATTCCGCTGGTAGCGTGAGGTTCGTTCACCTCCTAACGCGCCTTCCAGCGTCAGCCGCCAGACCTCTGACGCATTAATTCGAAGTCAGCGGCTACCTGCAAAGCTCTCGCAGTCGTTCAGCGGCTGCCTCCGGCGTGATATCGCGTTGCGGGGTGCCTAACAATTCGAAGCCAACCATAAACTTTCGTATGTTTGCAGAGCGCAACAGAGGCGGGAAAAAATGTGCGTGCAGGTGCCATTCCGGATGCGCTTCCCCATCCGTGGGTTGCTGATGAAAACCCATCGAATAGGGAAACGGAATGTTGAATAAGCGATCGTAGCCGGCCGTCAGCTTTTGCAAGACATCAGCCAGTTGCCGGCTTTGGTCGCCGGTCATTCCAGAAAGATCTGCCATGTGTCGCAGAGGAAGAATCAGAGTCTCAAAAGGCCAGACCGCCCAGAAAGGCACAACCACAAGGAACTCCTCGTTCTGGAAAATCACGCGGTCGCCGGAGGACCGCTCGAGCTCCGCATACTCACAGAGCAGACATCGCTGGCGCGATTGCAGGTAATCTCGCTGCGCTCTTTGTTCTTTCGCCGGTTCGTTGGGAATGGAGGAAGATCCCCACATTTGGCAATGCGGATGCGGATTGCTCGCTCCCATCATGGCGCCACGATTTTCGAAAATTTGTACGTAGTTGATAAAATCGCGCGCTCCGAGATCGGCGAGCTGTTCACCCCACATCTCGATCACAGCAATAATTTCAGCCTGCCCCATGCCGGCTAGCGTGAGATCGTGGCGCGGCGAAAAACATCCTACGCGGCAGATTCCCCGTTCTCCCGCAG
>Ga0074046_10003947_pt1 | contig 12216 bp, 9 predicted proteins | sample BogForMeECP23OM3_FD_94441 | JGI IMG/M metagenome (GOLD analysis project Ga0074046, IMG submission 94441) | Bog forest soil microbial communities from Calvert Island, British Columbia, Canada - Bog Forest MetaG ECP23OM3 | ecosystem: Environmental > Terrestrial > Soil > Wetlands ...
CGTGTTCCCAGGATTGTTCGGTTTTTGCCACGTAGTCAGATACACTCTCCCTGGCTATCTGGAGAAGCATCTCCCGCGCAAAAACGTGATCGCTGTCCAACGTAAAGCGGACCTTAATTTCATCCCATACAAAGCGAAACCCTTGTGAGTAGTTAAAGGTCGGCCCCTTTATGACTGCGCCGTTAGGTACACTGGCAATTCGACCGCTGTACAGGTCGCCGCTCACCCCGTGTCCGGTCTCCATTAGGGTCGTTCGCAACGGCGAGATGTCGATCACCTCGCCCTTTGTATCCCCAATCTGAATTCGATCTCCCACCGCGTATAGCTTCCCAACGCCAATCGCAATCCAGCCCGCGATTCCTGCGATGACCTCCTGCAAGGCCACCGCAACCCCTGCGCCGGCAATCCCTAATGCGAAACTCAGACGCCCAAGGCGGTCCCCGAAAAGGATCGCCATAAAGAGAATTCCGATTACGTATCCAAGAAAGACAACGAACTTGCGCACACGATAGCGTGCGTCGCCCCGACTGAAATGACGAGGCAGTCTTTTCTCCAATGAGCGGAAAGTTACGTGAATAACAACAATGCCGAGGACGGCCGCCAAAAGCTTGACTGCCAAGGGCAGCGAAACGAGGCGGTGTATAGATTCTTCCACCATGCAAGTCGCCGAGGACGGTAGTCATCATACCCCAGACAGGCAGATGCCGTGCATGAATTCCACCTTGTTCACCGTCCTGGCCTCTGTTGCCGGCAGCATCGAATGTAAGGTTACTTCTAATCCAATCCGGGGCGCACGATGCCGAGCTTTTTCATGCGGAACTGCAGGGTCGAGCGGTTTAGCCCCAGCTTTATCGCGGCACCGTTCGGTCCGGCCAGCACCCAGCGAGTCTTCTTCAGAGTCGCCAGAATGTGCGCCCGTTCGGCCTCTTCCAGAGTCTGCGGCTTCCAACCATCGGCAGCGGGAGCCAGCCGGGATAGTTCCCCGACCGGAACTTTCAACTCTGGACCGGAACTGAGAATGACCGCCCGCTCGATCACGTTCTCCAGCTCCCGGACGTTGCCGGGCCAACTGTAGTTGATGAGAGCATCCATACTCTGCTTGGGAACGCTTTCGATGTTTCGGTTCATGCGCTTGGAGAAGCGCTCGACGAAATGCTGTACGAGCAGCGGGATGTCCTCGCGCCGTTCCCGCAGTGCGGGAACCCGGACCGGAAAGACATTCAACCGGTAAAAAAGATCGGAACGAAACTTCTGCTCTTGTACCAGAGCGCCAAGGTCTCGATTGGTGGCGGCGATTAGACGCGCGTCCGTGGTGAGGGTGCGAGAACTTCCCAAGCGTTCGAACTCGCGCTCCTGCAATACGCGCAGCAGTTTGGGCTGGAGCTCAAGCGGAATCTCGCCAATCTCATCCAGGAATATGGTCCCCCGATTGGCCAGCTCGAAGCGGCCGATGCGTTGCGCGATGGCGCTGGTGAAAGCGCCCCGCTCATGTCCGAACAGTTCACTTTCCAACAGGCCCGTCGGTATGGCGGCGCAGTTCAGTTTGACGAAGGGACACGCATGCCGCGCGCTCAGCTTATGCAGAGCTCGGGCAACCAGTTCTTTTCCCGTCCCGGTCTCGCCATAAATAAGGACCGTGGAATCGGTGGGAGCAACGGTTTCGACCTGTCTTAACAGCGAGCGTAGCGCCGCACTTCTGCCGACGATTTCCTCGAAGTTGGTCTCGTTGAGGATCTCATCTTCAAAATAGATGTTCTCCGGAGTGAGTCTTTCCGTGAGATGCGCGATATGACGGTAGGCCATAGAATTGTCGATGAAGATCGCGACTTGGCCTGCCACCTGGGTGAGAAACTCGACGTCATCTTCGCCGAAATCGTTCCTGTCAAATCGTCCGACAACGAAGAAACCCAGCTTGGAACTGCGGCTGAGCAAGGGAAGAGAGCATTGGCTCTTCACCTCTTGGCAAGGCGGAAGCAGTCGATTGCTTTCCGAAATGCATATGACCTCTGCGGCCTTCCCCCGGTGGGTACCTTCCGAAGCAGAGTGACTCTGGCCCCCAGACAACGACTGCTCTGCTCCATCGGAAGCATGACTGACGTCGCGCCTAACATCCGGGTTGAGAATGACGTCGAGGAGATCGAAGTCGACGACCGGGCGCAGCTCGGCTGCAATGCGGGTTACCAGGTCTTCCGGTTGCGCCGACGTCAGACACTTCGACACGCGCAGCAAGGCTTCATAGCGTTTCATGAGCCCATCCGACCGCTTCCTATCTGATTGCTGCCGAGCTGCGGATTCCTGCCAAAAGTTTGGGGGCGCGAACGTGAATTCAGCTAAGCTTGCCATGTCGATTCCTCACTGACAACGTCTTTCGTCCGACTAGAAACCGGCATCAAAAGTGGTGCGGAACTACCAATCTTGATGCGACTACACTACCTTGTAACCAGGGTCAGATCACGCTTCCATTCTCGGACTTCAAGGAACCTGGGCTTCCACTCCTGCTGCCGAGACACATCTCCAACGAGCACTTCGGTGGCCAAATACTTGTGTGGGGAAAGAGCCGGCTAATCCAAGCAGGTGTAAGTAGTTAGGGCTGGGCCGTCCGATTTTTGCCGGATGTCAAATCTTTGACGTCGAGGCCAATTACCGACGTCCAATCCGTCACTCGCTAATGCCAGTTCTAGCTGCTGCTCCCAGTGCTCTACGTGGTCGAGGTTCCGACCGGCCGCCCAAGAAAGGAAATCACCAAGTCACTTAGGGCCACCCGCCGAATCTAACTGCGAGCGTGCTGCTGCTCCCTCCAACGCAGGACTTGGTCGCGCAGAGTATTAAGGCTGTTTACGATGGTGTCGCCTTCGACGGCCTCCATGGCCTTCGAATGGAAGTATTGGTCGTCTGCCTTGAGCAACACGCGAAAATCGTTTCGCAGACCCGGCATTTCGGCTGAGCTGGTCTTCTGTCCCTGAAGCACGTGCTCCAGACCCAACAGTGTCGTTTGGACGTCTGCGACAAATCTTTGCAGTTCGGGGGAGCCGGCGGTAGTAGTGTTCTTGGTTTCAACTGCTTCGAGGGCCATGATCGCATGTACGAAACGACGCGAACTTGCGATCATCGAGAGAACAGTTTCAACCTTATTCGCGTCGGTCGAAGGTTCCGCCGCGAGCCGTTCCAGGGAAGCTTCCAGATTGGAGCGTGCCAACCTGGATGCCAGCCTTTCTCGGCTGACCAGGGCTTCATCAGTTGTCGACCCTAAATAGCGCTGCGCAACCGCGCAAAAGTATTCACGATAGGCCGCCAATAGATTTGCAACGGCGCCTTCCACCGGTTCCCCCGTTGCCGGGGAAATCCGACAGCGGCAGGTCGCTGCCAATCGTTGCGTCAACGATCTCGTTCTGAAACTTCAGATCGCTGAAGCGAAAACTGTGCGTCCAGGACCCCGTCGTGAAGTCGGCTCCGCCCACGTAGTTACGCGAGTAATTCTTCGACTGGTAAACCTGCAGGCCGTCGGAGAAGAACGTTCCGTCGGCCTAGATCTGCGAGTAGTTGTAGCGGAAGAACAGCTTCAAATTATGAGGGGCAACACAATTCAGGCGTCATTCCAGCGAAACATCGGCCACTTCTTCCGGGAGGCGTTTTGGACCCTTCGCGATTTTCGATCGGTAGCGGGCTCAGAAATGGCTGCACCAGGCCGTCCTGGTCTTCCAAGGGTTTCAAGCTTCTGCATCCACTCCCAAACGTACATAACATCCGAAGGCTCTTATTAGTAGAGGTAAATGCCAACGTGTTGGCAACAGCTCACAATCGCGGCAGAGTTCGGCATCATTGCGTTTCATTAGGTCGGCTAAGCGTCTTACTGCTCAGGCACTTGCGATCCAAGATGCCTCGTCGTCATCGGTACGTCGTTTGCAACTAGGTAGAAGCTGGCCAACGGACTCTGAGCCGGTGGCCAGGGTTTGCCATCAGAGCGGCAGAAAGTGGGAGTGCGGTACTTGGGCCAAATAATAGGTCCGTGTTCTGAATTCTTACGGTACGACAAGCGCAGTTTTAGCAGTTTCCGCCCGGTCGCGTGACCGGTACGAGGCTTTAATCCCTGGGAAAACGCAGCGATGGCAAGTCGTTCCGAGGCGAAATGAAATGAAGGCGGGAGATCGAAATTTCAATGAACTTACAGGAGATCAGTCAGTGAAACAGAAATTGATTCTTGTTCTTGGCTTCGTGTTCTTGCTCACCATGACTGCGTTCGCGCAGGACTTTCCGAAGTTTGAAGCGGATTTTGGCTACTCACTCATCAACTTTCACCCCAATGCTGCTGCAATCACCAGCTTCAACTTGAATGGCGGCGGTGGTGGCTTTGTTTATAACATCACTCCCATGATTGGCATTAAGGCCGACCTCATGGGGTATACCACCTCCAGCGGTTTTAAGGACGCCCTCAAGAACCTTCCGGGATTTTCCGGCGCGGCAAGTGGCAACCTGTTCACTTACATGTTCGGTCCCCAGATCAAGAAACACTCTGGCAAGCTGCAGCCCTTCGGAGAGGCCCTGTTCGGCGGCGCGCACACCAACGCTTACGCCACGATTTTGAAGGACCAGGGACAGCCGGTTAGCGGTAACGGTAGCAACAACGGGTTCGCCATGGAGTTCGGCGGCGGCATGGATTGGGCCATCAACAAGACGATTCAGATCCGGCCCGTAGAAGTGGACTATCTGTACACCCACTTTGGGTCGAATCACGTCGTTGGCTACTCGGCCAGCCAGAACAACTTCAAGTACGTGGCTGGCGTTAACTTCACCTTCGGCTACAAATAAGCAAGACCGCGCAACACAACTCTCTACCTCGAGGAGGAATTTGCATGTTCCGCGCGCCCCATAGGTTTCTGGTTGGCCTCATGTGCGCAAGTTTTCTCGTCTCGCCGGCCGCTTCCTATGGGGCGGAGTTGAAGGAAGAGACCCTGAAGACTTGGGATGCGTATATCCAGACGGTAAATTCACAGATGCGCGACCACCTTCAGGGCTCCTTCCTCTGGGTTGACGAAGATCCGGAGCGCGTCGATCGCGTTCGCGCAGGTCAGATTCTGGTATCGTCCGTGGGTCACAAAAACCCCAAGCCCGTACCTTCCGGATTAATCCATGATTGGATAGGGGCGATGTTCATCCCGGACGCCCGGCTTGGAGACGTTCTGTCTGCGGTTCGTGATTACAGTCATTACAAGGAGTTTTACAAACCTACGGTTGTCGACGCCAAGTTGCTCGGCACCGACCGTGGCTGCGACAAGTACTCGATGCGCATGGTGAACAAGGAGACCGCAGCCGAGGCTGCCTTCGACAGCGAATACGAAGCCTGCTACCTGCAAGTCGACGACCTGCGTTGGTACAGCAACGCGCACACCACGCGCGTGCAGGAGATTCGGCACTACGGCCAGCCTGACGAGCAGGACCTTCCGCCGAACCAGGGCAACGGCTACATCTGGCGCCTTTTCACCCTTGGCAGGTTCGAGGAGAGAGACGGTGGCGTCTATATTGAGCTGGAGGCGATCGCCCTCAGCCGGGACATCCCAGTCGCGCTTCGCTGGGTAGTCGATCCTATTGTGCGCAGGGTCTCGAAGAGCACGCTGCTAACCACTCTTCAACAGATGAAAGAGGCCGTGCGTTCAACACAAGAAACTGCGAAGCGAACAGCCAAACCACCCACCGTTGCCGCCAGCCGTTCTGAAGGCGCAGTCGCTTCGGCGAACGGGACAGCAAACCGCTTTGCCTCACGCCAGAAGCCTTGATTGCCAATGGGATTGGACTTCCAGTGCTTTTTCCGAACCAGCAATGGATGTCAACGTGTCAGCATTTGCCGGGCCCCTAGCAAGCTAAAAGCGCTGGTTTGGAGGAACAGTCGACTTAACACGTAGGCATACGTCCTAGCGTGAACAGTTTACGAGATTCCTGGTTTCTATTAGGACTTGGCCTCTCACTTGCGAGTTGTACGATGTGCGTCGAGTCTGTATATTCGCCAGGCGATCGTTGCTGATGTTCGCAGCTTCCGTGGTCTGCTGCGGGAGCGTGTTCGCTTCGGGTCCGAAAGATGTCAAGACCTTTTCCGTCGCCGTGACCGTTATCGACGAGAAGAACCAACCGGTACCGGATGCTACTGTGGAAGTCCGCACCGGCGACAAATCCCTCAGCACATCGGCAACTGACGGTTTCGGTAAGGTCAATCTGAGCCTTCCGGGTGTGGGAGTCTATGCGCTGACCGTTAGCAGGGAGGGTTACCTCAATAACGGGACGACGGTCGAAGTTAGTGGTGACAACCCGGTTCAGGATATAGACGTTGTCATGAGCAGTGCCATTCTTAGTCGGCAGAGCGTCACGGTGACGGGTGAGTCGTCCAATCCGGTCACAGAAACAGAGGGTAGCCAGAAGACTTTGCCTCTGGAACAGGCAAAGATTAGTTCGACCCGCCCCGCAACTCTGATCGATACATTGCCCCTAATACCAGGGATCGTGCGTGCTAAAGACGGCAGCGTGCGCATAGCGGGCTTCGGAGAGGATCACAGTGCACTGCTGGTCAATTCCGTAGATGTCACTGATCCTGCCACCGGCAGTTTCGGCCTCAGTGTGCCCATCGACACAGTGCAGACCGTTCAAGTCTCCGAGATGCCTTACCTTGCTCAGTATGGGAAGTTCACGGCCGGTGTAGTTTCGGCCGAGACGCGTCGTGGCGGCGATAAATGGGCCTACAGCCTGAACGATCCTTTTCCGGATTTCCGCATCCGTAGCGGTCACATGGAGGGCGTCGTCGATGCGTCTCCGCGGTTCAATCTGAGCGGACCTCTGGTCGAGAACAAGCTTTATTTCGTTGAAGGCGCGGAGTATCTGTTCAGCAACCAGGAAGTGCGGACGCTGCCGTATCCGGAGAATCTGACCAGGTCGACCGCCTTCAATTCTTTCACCCAGCTTGACGCCATTTTGACTCCGAAGCAGACGCTGACCGCGAGCTTCCATTTCGCTCCTCACAGTTTGCGGTACGCCGGTCTCGACTACTTCAATCCCCAGCCATTGACGCCGGATGCGAACTTCCACGAATCCACGGCGATGCTTACTCATCATTTGGCGATTGGCGCCGGACTGCTGCAAAGTACGGTCGCGGGTACGGCCGTTTCCAGTGAAGTTTGGCCCCAGAGCGCCGCGAACATGGTTCTAACTCCAGTGGGCAACCAGGGAAACTACTTCAACTACAATTCACGCAGCGCCACCCGCTTTGCATGGATTGAGCAGTGGACGCCGGGCACCCTGCACTTCCACGGTCAACACATTTTCCAGATCGGTTCTGTAATCGGACACAGTGAAAACGAGGGCCACTTCCTGGGCGATCCGGTGACGTTACAGAATGCCAACGGCCAGCTCATCCAACAGATTCGTTACGTCGGGGGAAAGCCATACCACGTTTCCGATACCGAGCCCGCCATTTATGTACAAGACCACTGGATACTGAACCAGCACCTGGCCCTCGATGCCGGAATTCGTCTCGAAGGACAGACCGTTACTTCGGCGACGCGCCTCGCACCGCGCACCGGTTTCGTGTGGTCACCGGGCGACTCCGGCTCAACCAGCGTCCGGGGTGGAATCGGCATCTTCTATGACTCGGTGCCGCTGGATGTCTACGCCTTCAACAGCTATCCGAATCAGGTCATCACCACCTACAATGCGCAGGGTCTGCCTGTCGGACCGCCAGTTCGCTATCTCAACATAACCGCCGAGGCCACACAATCGACTTTCCCGTTTATCGACCGGAAGCCACACAGTGGGAACTTCGCTCCGTACAGCACGGCGTGGAACGTCGAATTTGAACGGACGGTCAAGCGGTGGTTGATGGTCCGCGTCAAGTACCTCCAGAGCCACGAGCATGACATGATTACGCTGCAGCCCGAGGTCATCCAGAACAGTCCCGCCTTCGTGCTGGGCTCTTCAGGATGGGCGCAAACCCGGCAGACTGAATTCACGGCTCGCATCGGATCCACCTCGCCGCGCCAGTTCTTCTTCTCCTACGTGCGGCAGTATGCTTACGGTAATATCAACGACGCTGGCTCCTACCTGGGAAATTTTCCTTCGCCGGTAATTCAACCGAACCATGTCGCCAGCTTGCCCAGCGAAATACCCAACCGCTTCCTGTTTTGGGGGACCTACGGTAATCTGCCCAGGAAGATCACTCTGTCTCCGCATGTCGACTACCGCAACGGATTCCCTTACCAGCCAACAAATGTTTACCAGCAATGGGCGCCTACGTCCGGGCCTCAACCCCGCTTCCCGAGATACTTTTCTCTGGACATTCGCGTGTCCAAGGATGTGCAGGTGGACATGCAGCACGCGGTGCGGTTCTCTTTGACGGTGCGCAACTTGACAAACCACTTCAATCCGCTGGAAGTGCATTCCAACCTTGCCGATCCCCAGTACGGAAGGTTCTTCGGCAACTATGATCGCAAGTTCCTGTTCGACTTCGACTTCCTGTTCTAAGTGAGTATCTTTATAGTATTGCGATTGATATCCTGTTGTGTTGTGAGGAGGAAGAGTCATGAAAATCCTAGTGGGAATTGACGATTCGAAGTTCTCCGCTGATGTTGGACGGGCTATTGTCATGCAGTTTCGGACTGAGAATACTGAAGTCCGGGTCTTGCATGTGTTGGAGCCGATTGCGCCGGCTCCCCCGCAAATGTCGGCTGGCTACGCTCCCGAGTTGGAAGATCAGAAAAAGCCAGCCCGTGAACTGGTCGAGCGAATTGAGAACGAACTGCGTAGTGCAGGATTCAAGGTGGCCACTGCCGTCGAGGTAGGTGACATCCGAGAGACAATCATCGATTCAGCGGCAGAGTGGCGTGCGGATCTGATCGTGGTTGGTTCGCATGGGCAGAGAGGCATCCAGCGTTTCTTGCTTGGCAGTGTGGCCGAATTCGTCGCTCGCCATGCCAAGTGCTCCGTAGAAATCGTTCGGACGCCGATGGGTATCTGAGGTAGTATTGCTGATTCGACCTTGTGGAATGCAGGAGCAAACAGGGAGGCTACTCAACTTTCGCCCCTTTTGGGCGAATTCGACGGATTCCGGATCAGGGGTGCTGGGACCAAGCCGCCTGACTGGTCGGCCAGAGGGTTCCGCCCCGGACTATTCTCGGGCATGGTAACGTCCTCTTCGTGGGACCAGCATGGCCGCGGCGCAAGTCATCCCCGAGGTATTCGCACAGCGCAGGACGCCGAGCATTTCGCCTTCGACAGAGCAGCTCCATCTTAAGCCCAGGACAGGCTGGGGAGCAGAATGTACAGCGCTACCGCAATCGCCAGAACCAGCATCGCAATTTTCGTTATCTTCATAATTTGTCCTAGGTGGCTGTTGCCGCAGAACTTGCGGCCCGCACTTCCGTCATGTTCTTCGCCGGCTCATTCGCGGGAGTAGCCGGTTGCTGTGGTGCGTACTTGGAAGCGCACTTCGCCTGCAACTGCTTAGCGTGGAAGACACCGTCGTGACCGAAGCTGCCCTCGGCCAGCGCTTGAGACTTGTCCTTGAACGTATCTGGCGGCGCTTCCGTCCCGCTGTACACCACGTTCAGGAGTTGATCGTTTTCCACCAGGACAAATTCGACTTTGCTACCGGTACGCTTGATCGAACCTGCCTGGACGTTGCCACCTACCCGTAGCCGCTTGGTATAAGCGGAATCGCCCATGCCACGCAGTTCCTTGATGGTGACATAGTAACTTTTGCTTTCCTGGACGCCGGTGTATGCCAGGTACCCCATGGCAAGGAGTATGACAACGGTTGCGCTTCCGAACTTGAGATACTTGCTGGTGTCGCGCGACATAAGAATTTCCTGGTCCTGGCGAACTGTCTTCCTCAACCGGCCGCGGTGAAGCGGTGGGCATCAGACTGGCCTTCCAACGCCAGGTCCTGGCTCAGGCCATGGGACCTGATTTCAAGGTATAGGCGCTTGGCTGGGAAGTCTGCACCAGCACAGACTTGATATAGTTTTCGCCCGCGTACATCATCTGCTTCCACATGACGTAGGCTCGATCCCCTTCGTTCAAGAAGGTAACGGCTTGTTGCTGATCCAGAAGCCTTCCTTGTTCCTGCATGAACTGGATCAGGTGGGTGGTTGTAATCTCAGCGACAACCTTTTCGCGTTGCCTTTTTGGCGTCATTGGCTCCCCCATGGTTCTGCGATGCAGAAAGGCAAGTGAGTGATTGCATTAGGGCACCTGCCGGATCTAAGGCAGTCAATGCGACTTCCGAATTACCTGGTTTTTCAGTAACTGTCTGCAGCACAAACGCTTCACTCAGCGTCTTTCATCGGCGACTAGTTGCATTTCATGGGCCCGATTAGCGAATGCGATGTCGCTGAAGCAGAACGGCTTACGGCTGGGGCTCGATTCTGTGCCAGAGGGTCCAGTGGGGACAGGTTGACACTTGCCAGATATTGTCAAGGTTGCCTCGCCGATACCCCCGCCAGGTGCATCCTGTGGATGGCAATTCGATTGCCTTATTTCATATGTGCAGGCATAGAACATGAACATTTTCGGACGTGTGACAAGGTTCTCAAAGCCTCGATTGGGCAAGCAGATATTGGTTTCCCTGTTGTCGTTGGCCCTGTTGTTCGCGACTTGGCCTCAGAAGCTGTGGGCCTATCAAGACGCGCAAGCCCCGGCGCAGGCCGCGCAGGCGCCGCGATACGCGCAACAGACTCCCGAGCAGTTGCAGCAGTTGGTAGCGCCGATTGCGCTGTATCCGGATTCGCTGGTGGCGCAGGTCCTGGCGGCGGCCACGTTTCCCGAGCAAGTCGTGGTGGCCGACAGATGGCTGCAAGCGCATCCCGACTTGAAGGGCGACGCTTTGGGCCAAGCTGTGGACCAACAACCCTGGGACCCCAGCGTCAAGGCGCTCACTGCATTTCCATCCGTCCTGGGGAATATGGACAAGAACCTCTCCTGGACGTCATCTCTAGGCGACGCTTACTACAACCAGGGACAGGATGTGATGGATGCCATACAGGTGATGCGCCAGCGGGCGCAAGAATCCGGCAATCTCAAGACCACGCCGCAGCAAACCGTAACCACGCAAGACTCGACAATCATCGTTGAGCCTGCTAACCCCGAGGTGGTTTACGTCCCCGCGTACGATCCGTGGGTGGTTTATGGAGATCCCATCGTGGCGTGGCCGGGTTGGTACCCTTATCCCGGAATCTGGTATGACGGCGCCTCCCTCTGGTTCGGAGTCGGCTTTGGAATCGGTTGGTTCGGAGGTTGGGGATGGGGCTGGGATCATTGGGGATGCGATTGGCACGACCGAAACGTAAACTATAACCACAACCACTACTACTCCCGGAGCAGCACGTTTTACAACCGGAACAACTACTACCGAGGCGGGGGAGGAACGGGCGGAGTTAACGGCGACCACGGCGGTGCCCCCAACAACGCGGGGAACAGGCCTTCCAACGGGGACATCGGCGGGCGCGGCGGAGCTAACGGCGACCGCGGAGGTGCCCCCAACAACGCGGGAAATAGGCCTTCCAACGGGGACACCGGAGCGGGCGGAGGAGTTTACAACCGTCCTGGCGCGACGCCCCATCCTTTCGGCGGAAACCCCGAGGCGGCTCGGGGATACGGTGAACCACACGGTCAGAGCGGCGTCCACTCTGGCGCCTTTAGCGGCTACGACCATGGCGGAGAGGCCAGGAGCTATTCATCGCGCGGAAGCTCCAGCTTCGGTGGCGGCGCGCCGCGTGGCGGCGGTGGCTTTGGCGGCGGAGGACTTCATGGCGGTGGTGGCGGAGGAGGATTTCACGGTGGCGGGGGCGGGCATCGGTAATCGAGTTTCGTTATGTTTCTGGTAGCTTGTAAGAATTTGGAAATGGAGCGTATGCGGCGAATGAAGCTGAACTTTGACAAATTTTGTTGGGCCAATCTTACGAAATTAGCCGCGGTCGCTATCCTCCTGGTGGGGTGCTTTCCCACCCGGTCCATGGCGCAGCAACCGGGCCAGAGAACATTTTCATCGCCGGAAGACGCGAGCAACGCACTGGTCACGGCAGTGCAGAGTAATGACGAAAGCGCGATGCTCGATATCCTCGGACCAGACGGGGAGCAAATCGTCTCCTCTGGAGACGAAACCGAGGACGCCCAGAACCGCGCTAATTTCGTACAGAAATATCGGGAAATGCATCGTCTGGTGAGAGAACCGGATGGAACCAC
>Ga0074046_10003948_pt1 | contig 12213 bp, 7 predicted proteins | sample BogForMeECP23OM3_FD_94441 | JGI IMG/M metagenome (GOLD analysis project Ga0074046, IMG submission 94441) | Bog forest soil microbial communities from Calvert Island, British Columbia, Canada - Bog Forest MetaG ECP23OM3 | ecosystem: Environmental > Terrestrial > Soil > Wetlands ...
GCCCCGGTCAGAAAATGCATCAAAACGTGCAGATGAACCCCCAAATCGAGCGACAAGGTTGGAATAGGTCCGTCATGCAACCGCCAATCCTGTGGCACAATCGGCTGGCCCCGCGAATCGCGCTTAACAAAGCCTTCCTGCGGCATCTCCGCCCGGAATTGCAAGATTTCGCCGAACTCGCCAGCGGCAATCGCCGCTCTAAGCTCCCGCACCATAGGGTAGCCAGTATAATTGTAAGTGACGGCCAGGAATTCCTTGCGTCTGTCAAATTCCCGCTTGAGCTGGCGCGCCTGCGCCAACATCGTCACCATAGCCTTTTCACAAACAATCGGAACGCCTGCCAGCCGGCACTGTTGAATTTGCTCGAAATGCTGATCGGTGGGGGTCAACAAGATGATGGCGTCGATCTTCTTTCGCTCGGCCTGCAGCAGATCGGTTAAGTTGGCATGGAGGCGGGACGGGCTCACGCCATAGGACTGTGCCGACCGGCGGTTGACATCTGCACGCCGGCTGAAACAGCCAGCGGCAAGTTCGAAACGGCCGTCAAGATCGATGGCGTCGAAATGGGTTCGCCCAACCGCCGAGTGGCAGGCACCACCCAGAAATGCCACCTTGAGTTTTGTTGGCGCGAGCTCGCCGCCTGACTGATTGATCATACTAGATTCCAGTTTCCGTCAACCGGTTCCAGATCCACAAGCCCAGCCATGTGCGGGACGGTCGCTACCATATCATCGTAGCTGTCAAATTGGTTAAAGACGATTGCGAGTTTGTCGTGCGGCGCAGGCTGGAGAACTTCGCCGCTGTTTTTTAGTGCGATGAGCGCCATCAAGGATCCAGGAAACCGGGTCGAATAGGCGTGGACGGCGATGGGCGACGCAACCGAGATGGTGTGCCGGCCGATGAATTTAGCCGGACCGGAGACGGGTGCAGGCTTGGGCGGTTCCCCGAGAAAACCGGAAACATAGCGATCAGTGTAATCGATGCCGAGGGAACGCTCGATCAAGCCGCCGTATAGATCGCCAGGACAGCGCCGCATCGTCTCGATGATCCAGTACTCGTCACCGCGGCAGAGGAACTGCGTGTGCATCAGCCCGTCAACTAGGCCTAGATGCTCAACAATCCGGCTTACTGCGGCCCGCACGCCAGTACGAACCACTTCGGAAAGGCAAGACGGATGATGAGAACAGTCCACTTGATAAGCATAGACGGTGCAGAACTCGTCGACAAACCAGTCGGCGACGATGGTGCCGTTGGCGATGAACGCCGAATTGCTGTGCAAGGCACCTTCGATAAATTCCTCGACGACGATGGCCCCGCTACGCGAATTGGCACGGGCCAGATCAAGCGCCGCGGGCAGCCCCTTGGGGTGGACAACCTTTGTAACACCGCGCCCGCTGAAACTATCTACCGGCTTAACAAGCAATGGAAGGCGCTGATCGTCAATCGCGACTCCCGCGGGGTTGAACGATTGCGGCGCGGGCAAATCGAGTTCGCACGTCAAAGCACGAAAGTGAGCCTTTGTGTGCAAGACTTCTGCAACGGGAAAGGGATCGAACCCTGCGTGCCCGGTCTGCGTCGCCACCCAAGCGCCGGACATGTAGGCAAAGTCGTTACAGGACGAAACCAAGTAATCAAAATTTCCGGTGCGAACCAGATTTAACAAAGCATCACGATCAGAATAATCTATGAAATGGGATTCGTCAGCATACTGGTGGCAGGGGTCGGTGGGATGCTTGCCACAGACTCCTACTTTAAGCCCTCGCTTCCTCAAGCACGCGAAAATCGGCGCTGCGCTGAAGCTGGAACCGATCAACAGAGCCTTTTGACTCATGGCTCTCAACTCATCGCCTTTTCGTGTTCCAGTTTCACAGCTGTGAAAAATTCGGTGTAATCCCGATAATAATCAGCCTCATCATAGGGGAGGGAGGCTAAAACAAGACAGACCGCGCCAGACGAAAAATTATTGATTACACGCCAAATCATACGCGGGATAAGGAGTCCGATATAGGGTCGATTTAGTGTAATAGTATGTTCCGAGTCCCCGTCGTCGAGGACAACGTCGAATGAGCCGGCGACGGCAATTAGGAGTTGAACCAAATTGCGGTGGGCATGACCACCACGTTCCACCGCGCTAGGCACATCATAAAGATAATATACACGGCGAATGTCGTACGGAATATGCCGGCTACCCTCGACAAAACTCAGAGAGCCGCGGGGATCAATAATTCTCGGCAGCTCAACCAATTGGCAATCCCAAACACTCATGTTCTTATCGCTCGCGACAAAACTCTAACCTTTGACCAACTTAAGAAGCCATATCTGCCGAATGGTACACCCCGGCGCTCTCCAGGGTCACAACTGCTCGTTTGCTGATGGAGGTTTGGATTGCGTCTAAAACCTGCATGTTGAGATATCCGTCGCGCGCGGTCACTTTAGGCTGTGCGTTACCGCGCAGGACTTCGACGAAGTGGCCGAGCTGGAGTTCAAGGGGATTTCTCGGGGTAAAGGCAATGGTGTCACTTTCAAAGGCGTTCCACCAAGAGGGCTCTGTCCCCTCGGCGTAATATCTCGCATGCATGCTTGGAACGTCCAGTGATCCATTCGTACCTGCAAAATGATAACAGTATTCTTCAGGGAAATACGGATAAGCAGGGTTTTCACCGCTCGTCATTTCCCAGCTCTTGCTGCTGGCTGCAGTATCGGAAAGCAGAAAACTCCCCAGCGCTCCGTTCAAGAACTCGAATGTAATAGCAACGGTGTCTTCGACTTCGAAGTTCCTAACGTTGTTCCCAACCAGAGCGAACACATCTTTAATCTTCCCACCGAACTTTCGCATGAGGCCAATTTCATGAATCAAATTTATTAGGGCCGGGCCGCCACCCTTTTTTGTCCGCCACGCCCCTTCTTTAAAATACCCTGCCGGCTTATAGAACAGTGCCGAGCCTTGCACCGCAACCAATCGCCCAAACCGCGGCGAATTCAGAAAGCTGTCCGCGGCATCGAGCAACGGGCTGTACATACGGTGATGTCCGGCAAGAACCGGAACTTCAAGCTCTTGAGCTAGCTCCGCGAGCTTTCGTGCATCAGCAATATCGTCAGTGATCGGCTTCTCGATAAGGACAGGCACGCCTTTCGCAATGCAGCTCTTGGCCTGCTCAAAATGAAACGGGTTCGGAGAGCTTATAATTGCCGCGTCTACGCGCTCCATTTCCAGCGCGTCTTTGATGTCCGTATAGAAGCTCGCATTGAATGCCGATGCGAATCCACTGTCCTGCCCCACTGGTGAACCAACAACTGCCGAGAGTTCACAGTCGGATCGGGAGTTAATCAACTGCGCATGTTGTTTTCCGATCAGCCCCGGCCCTGCGAGCAAGAACCGAAACACGGTGCTCATTGTGCCTGCTCCGTACCTAACCCAAGGCGCCGGGTCTCGTAACCTCTTTCAAGAATGGCGTGCCACCAGGGCCGATTTTCGGTGTACCAGCCGATAGTTTCCATTAACCCGGACTCGAAGGAGTTAAGAGCCCGCCAACCAAGTTCGCGTTCGATTTTCGAGGGATCGATTGCATATCGCCGGTCATGTCCAGGCCGGTCCTTCACAAAGGTGATAAGGTTGCGGCGAGGCCCTTTTTCTGGAGGTAGCAGCTTATCCAGCCCGTCGCAAATCGCTTCGACGACCTGAAGGTTCGTTCGCTCGTTTCTTCCACCTATGGCATAAGTTTCACCTACAGTACCGCTGCTTAGCACGAGAAGCAGCCCGCGGATATGATCGTCGACGAAAAGCCAGTCACGGATATTTTGTCCATCGCCGTACACTGGCAGAGGTTCATTCCCTAGAGCTTTGATAATCATGTGGGGTATAAGCTTCTCCGGAAAATGATACGGCCCGTAGTTATTCGAGCAATTCGTAATCAGAACCGGCAAACCGTAGGTGTGATGCCAGGCGCGCGCGAGGTGGTCAGATGAGGCTTTGCTAGCGGCATAGGGCGAGTTGGGCCGGTAAGGGCTTTCCTCGGAAAAAGCCCCCCCAGTACCCAGCGAGCCGAACACCTCGTCCGTAGAAACATAAAGAAAGCGAAAGCGCTCAGCTTTGTCCGGCGGTAAGCCACGCCGATAGCGCAGGGCTTCCTGCAGGAGCACGTACGTTCCAACGATATTGGTCGAAATAAATTCTCCCGGCCCATCAATCGATCGGTCGACATGGCTCTCGGCCGCCAAATGCATGACAGCATCCGGCTGGAACTCCTCGAACGCTTTGCGCATCGTGGGGGCGTCGGCAATATCCGCCTTCATAAAGCGGTACTTGGAATTGTCTGCCGCTTGCGGGATTGAGGTTAAATTTGCTGCGTAGGTCAGCTTGTCGATGTTTAGAACCGCGCGGTCCGTTTCCGACAACAACAGCCGTATGAGGGCAGAGCCAATGAATCCATATCCGCCTGTGACGAGAATACGATTTGTAGGCATGCTCAGGCCACCCTCGTAATCGGAGATATACTGGATGGAAAAAGTTCGGGGGCTGTTTGTGGCAGCGTCGGTAAGAGACCACCCACCAGAATTACCCCTTTCACAGTACAAACTCTCAACTAGCTGAGGTGGGCCTTGCTTATAGGAAAAATCGAAAAGTTGCAACCCCGACAAGCTGACGCCAGCATAGAGAGACAGAGGCTCACGTTTCTTGTTGTTGGAATATTAACGGATCAACCGTGCCTCCTGGGGGAGGGATGCATGGGATCGGCTCCCAGAAGGACCCGGCGCCTTCGAAATGCGATCGAAGCTGCGCTTACGGCAACTGATCCAGCAAAGTCTAAAAGCCGCTTAAATATTTATGGCTTCCAGCCGCCGGCATAGCCCATAGCGCCATCCGGCTGCAACCTCTTTGAGGACAACGGATGGGGTCACGACCGCGACAGCCCCGTCCTGTGGCGCATAGCCGATCATTACTCTGGTTAGATCGATGTCCCACTGCATGCCAGGGTTATCGCTCATCAGATTGAGCAATGCGAATTTGACGTTTGTACATGTCACCGCGCATTCCATCCCGTGACACAAATCGCGATTGGACAGCCACATGAGCTGGCCCCATCGTCCCATGTCCATATGCGGCCCGGGGCTTATCGCCCGGCTGGCAATATCCGATACGAAGGGCGATGAAGGACAGTCCTTGACCGGCGGCGCTAGCACCTAGCCGCTCGCCGAGCAGTTTGGAGTGTCTATAAGCGGTGAGCGGTTTTGGAGGAATGCCGGTAGTGAGCCGTTCGGAAGAAAAGCGGTAGCCAACCATGACAAAGCTAGAACTCGCGAAAACGACCCGCTTGACGTGACTTTCGAGCGCCGCACGTAACACGTTTTCAGTCGCCACAACATTGTTGCGCCAGATTAATTCTGGCCCAGCAAATTGAGATGCTGTGGCCGCAAGATGTACCACTGCATCTGCGCCGCGGAAAAGCCTCGACCAATTTTCTGCTGACACGGCAAGGTCAGCGGCATCTATCTGCGGATCGTGGTCTGGATTTTCGCCCACCAGCCGCAGCTCCCAGCCAAGCTCTTCGAAGTGCAATCGCAGTTTCCGGCCGATGTTCCCCGCAGCTCCGGTGATGACGACAATTGGAGACATTAGCGAAGTACTCTCAAAAAAACATCCCGCGCAGATTAAGTTTTCATTTAAAGCGGCGAGCGTGCCCGCTTATCCTAATCAGACGTGTACCGGCTCTTTACGGACGGCTTGTTGTTCGGGGTTGAGCAGGTCAGCGGCCTCGTGAGGAAATCCCTGCGAGGTGTGGGCCTTCGCTGATCGCGCGTCCGGCGGACCGGAGCCACGAACTCTGTTGAGCAGCCGCCCCGCCATGCGCATGCCTGGAAGCGGAGCGGCAGCCTGTCAGCGCGCGGGACTACGTTTTGAGGGGATGCCAGCTCGTGCCTGCATTGGGGAGGCCGACCGCCTGGGACAGCTGGCCGTTCTGCATCAGCCATTCGCCGGCGGCACCGGTACTGGTGTTGTAAAACAGGATATCGCTGGTGCCGTTACCGGTATAGTCACCAACTCCAGCAACGGTCCAGCCCGAGCCCACACCGAGCGAGCCGATAGCCTGCGACGAGGCGAGCTGGCCGTTCTGCATCAGCCATTCGCCGACGATGCCGGTGTTGGCATTGTAGAACAGAATATCGTCCGTTCCATTGCCCGTGAAGTCGCCCACTCCGGCAATAGACCACCCCGATCCGGCGCCGAAGGACCCGATCGCCTGTGACGAGGCGAGCTGGCCGTTCTGCATCAGCCATTCGCCGAGGGTGCCGGTGCTGGCATTGTAGAACAGAATATCGTCCGTTCCATTGCCCGTGAAATCGCCCGTTCCGGCAATAGACCACCCCGAGCCGGCGCCGAACGATGCGATCGCCTGCGACGAGGCGATCTGCCCGTTGTGCATCAGCCATTCGCCGACGGTGCCGCTATTGGAGTTGTAGAACAGAATGTCGCTGGTGCCATCGCCATTGAAATCGCCGGTTCCAGCGACGGTCCAGCCCGAGCCCGCGCCAAAGGACCCAACCGCCTGCGACGAGCCGATATTGCCGTTCTGCATCAGCCATTCGCCGAGGGTGCCGGTGCCGGAATTGTAGAACAGAATGTCGCTCGTGCCGTCGCCGTTGAAGTCGCCGGACCCTGCGGCGGACCAGCCGGACCCGGTGCCAAGGGTAGCCAAAGCCTGCGCCGAGGAGAGCTGGCCGTTCTGCAACAGCCACTCGCCCACCTGAGACGTGCTTGCGTTGTAGAACAATATGTCGCTGGTGCCATCGCCGCTGAAGTCGTTCGCGGGCTGATAATACCAGGGGATGGTTTCATTGGCGAATTGCAGACTCTGCACACCTGTCAGCGTGTCCGCCGCGCCCGTTGAGATGTTGGTCACGATGTCTCCGGCTGCGTTGTGCGACACGGTGGAGGCGGAGCGCGCGCCGGAGAAGATCGCCGTGTCCGATCCGCCGCTCGCGGTGACAGCATTGTTGCCGGTGCCCATGATTAGCGAGTCGCTGCCGGTGACTAAGACCTGAGCACTGTTAAGAGTAATGGTGCCGCCCGAGCCGGTTACGCTATCCGGTGCGCCCGCGGTGTTCGAAAGCGTCACCGCGTCGCCGGAGCCGGAGAACAGCACAAACTGCCCGCCGCCCGAAAGCGAGGTGGAGGCGCTGACCAAGTCTACCACACTGTTGGACACACCGGTGCCGCCCAGATTTGTGGCCTGCGCGGTTAGAGTGTGCACGCCGGTGGACGAGACGGTGACGGTCGTGCTCCAGGCGCCAGATGAGTTGGCCGTTGTGCTGCCGAGCAGCGATGTGCCGCCGTCGTAAATCGAAATGGTCAGGCCCGCATCCGCCGCATCGATGGTGCCGGACAGCGAAACCGTCGTCTGATCGCTTTGCAACCCAGCGGCGATTATCGCCACCGTTGGCGCCGGGCCTTTGGTGGTGCCCGCATTGTCGATCGAGACCGTGTCGCCGTCGGCGAGCAGCGTGCTCAGGCTCACCTCGAAGGTCGTATCCCAATTCTGGCCCTGGGTGGTGGTACCCCAGGGGTTGTCCAACTCAAGCTCGCCCGTGCTGCTGTCGTAGCCGTAAATCGCAAATGCGTGGTCAGAAACGAGTGTATAATAGCCCTTGCTGTCATAGGCATTCGTATTCGAGCCTAAAACGAGGTCGTCTCCCGCGGCCAAAGCGGAAACGATTGCGCTGACCACCGATGCGCTGCTCAATCCCTGTGTCTCCGATAGCAGATTGAGCGAGCTGGTGTAATCGCTTGTGTTGGAATAGAGATCTTCCGTCCAGCTCGAGCCGCTGCCATTGAAGTCGGTGACTTGCGTAGCCCCCGTTATTTCTTCGAGAGCGTTTTCCTCATATCCTCCATTTCCGATGGTGGAGAAAGAGTTGCCATCATTGTAATAGGCCGAACCATTTCCAGTAATGTCGCCCCCGGCTTGGATTTGCGCATAGGCTTGCTCGACAAGGCTCGCCCAAATCCCATTGCCCGAATAATTGAATTCCGTGCCGCCGTCGGCCAGCATATTCGAGACGGTCACGTATTCCGGCCCGCCGTTCACGAAGAAGCGTACGCCATAGGTATTGTTACCGTTGCTGGTAATCATCGACCCGATCATCGAGGGGTTCTGATACACCAGTTCCAACAGCGAGGCCTCAAGGTAACAATCGCCGAGATAACCCTGATTGATGTCGCCCACGGCCGGCCCGCCGCTTCCATAGAGCGGTAGGTTATCGGCGGAATAGGTTATTGTAAAAGTCCGCACACCGTCCATCTTAACGGTGTCGCTTGGCAGGTCGGTTCCGAGAAACCATTTGTCCGCGAGATCCAAAACCTGAGTAGCCGTCGCACCTGTGGCGAGATTGCCAAGGCTTACAGGATTGGCCGCGCCGCCCGTAAAGTTTGCGTTCGCCGGGTTACCGAGGATGAGTGCATCGGTGATGTATGTCACATAAGCCGAAGCGGTCTCACCCACGTTTAGGTTGGACGCGATCGTTTGGAGATCGCTAGACTGGCTTGCCGACAGCGTTGTGTTGCCGGCTTTCAGCTCTGCGGCCAAGTCCGTGAAAAGCTTTGCCATTCCGGCTTCGGTGACCGTGCCGCCGGACGAGGCAGCCGTCATGTCTCCCCGGATCACCGCATCCTGGAGCGAGCCAATCCATGAGGGAGGGCTTCCCGATCCTGTGCTTTCCGGAGCCGCAGCGCTGCCGGAAATAGCAGCACCCTGACCATTGCCCGAGGAGCCGGACACCGGCGAGGCGTTCCCGATATCATAGCCTGGGATAGTGAAACCCTGAACCTGCGGGCCATCGGCGCCTGCATCACCAGCGTTGCCAGAAGCCTTCGAGGACCGGCTGTTTGTCAGAAACATTGGCTACCCCCATTTTTGCTCGGTACGGCCTTTGTGCGTTCACTTGGCCCCGCAGCTGACTGGCACTACCGCGTCGAAGGCTTAAGTAGTGACGCACATGCGCCGCTCAACTGCCAAGTTTATAACATATGATGGTTCTCGCTGAAAGGCAGTAATCGCCGGAGGCTGGCCTGCACATTAGTCTGGCCGATCATCGAGTTGGTCCAACACGCACTGGCCGCTGCCGGCCCGGAGCTTTGCCCCTCGCGCGGCAGTGCGGAGGGTCTCCCCTATGACATATGCGTTCCCAGTGCTACTTTCGGAGAACTTTCGCCAGGATGGTGCTAAGGGGCTATGAGGTCGCGGTTGACGCGATCTGCGTTGGTTCACCCGCCGCCCGCGGAGGTTCTGTCCGCTTGCTCTGCCGGTGTCACGCCACGAAATTCCAGCCGCCTGTTAAAGACCCCATATAAGTGAGGACACCGGAGACCGCGCCATTCTTAAATCGACAACGGTGCCGGGGGCCATCACCCCGATAAAACGGTGAAATGAAGATTGGCTCCTGAGCTGACGTCGTCGCTGGCACTGAACGTTAAAGCGTTCTGACCTCAAGCTTGCCGCCGTCCCCCGCCTGGCGAACTTTTACGTCCCTATCCTTGAAGGCCGTGGTGCGAAGCTGCTGGAGAAGACCTTGGGTGACTCTCGGGTCGCCGATGGCTGCGATCACCCACATTCGCTCCCCGGAGCGCCACTCATCGGGCCTTAGACGGATTGGGGCCGTGACGTTTTCCGAAAGCCGCCTATCGACATCCTCCGAGACGCTCGCCCAAAGCACGGCTGCAACCGGAAAACCCGGTCCGTCCGCCTGCGCTTTTGCCTCTGCCAGCGCAAACATACCCGAAGCAAGCGGCGGGATGACAAGCCATTCGAGATCGGCGATGGCGTAGTGCCGGTATAGGGGGGACTGCATGAGGAGGGACACGATCTGAGCAAATGCAAGCGACTGCCGGATGGCGTGGGCAGCCCTGCGCTGTCTCTCTTCTTGGCTTATTTCTTCCGGGGGCGATGGAGGGGAAGCTGGCATCCCGGCGGCAATTCCGGCTGCGTCTGACGGCTGTTTGCGGCTAAACACGGCACCTCGACTCCAAACATTGACGCAAAGGCAAATGCTCAATCCACGGTCAAGCAAGTGTGAAAAAAAACCTGCCTTACCCTGCAGACTTTGACAAGCAGCAACTTGCAACAACAGCGGCAAAATCGCCGGCGAGTATTTTGACAGCGCGGGACACGCCCACGGCTTCGTTCTCAGCAGCGGCGGCCAGTCACCATGATCGGCGATCCAAATGCGGGACCGGGCGGAACGCCCGTCAGCGGGATCAATAATGAGGGCGGGATCGCCGGTTGGTGCCGCTGCCCTAGAAGCTCAAGGCCATCGAGGCGGCCATATTCAAACGCCGGGCCGCACCGCCTCTTGCGGCCTCGCCCTGAAAGCGCCGCGGCACCTAAGGCATTGACTTCTCAACGGCTATTCCGGCTGCTTCTGAGAGCTGTTTGCGGCCAAACACGGCAGCTTCGATCCGCAGATTGACACATAGCCAAAAGCTTAATACACGGTCTAACTTGTGGGAGAAGACTTGCCTTACGCTTCAGACATTGGCAAGTGGGCAATCTGCGCCGCACACAGAATTGCAACCGGCGCGGGGGTCGGCTACATGTTATCGTGGGGCTCCTTTAGTGGTTCAGTATTCTGGCGTTTTACCGGACGGGGCACGCAGCGCGGCTGACGCTGCCATCATCTCAGGCATCGACGGCGGCCTTTTGTCGCTTGCCATGATTGCGGCGCATTACCGGATTGCCTCCGACCCGGCGCAAATGGCGCACGATCTAGGGCTCGGGGCTCGCGCGGCAGAGCCCGAGGATGTTGTACGCGCCGCCAGGCGAATTGGGCTGAAGGCGAGAGTCCTTCGCGGGCAAACGGAAAAGCGCCTGCGATCAGCGCCCTTGCCGGCCATTTTGCGTATGCGCGATGGCAGTTTCGCGATCCTCACCCACCGCTCCGCGGACGGGAAACTACGTCTTGTCCATCCTGTGACCCGGACTCAATCGATCATCCAGGTTGAGAGTATGGGGCAGGCTTGGTCTGGAGAGCTGGTACTCGTAACGAGGCGCTTCGGGGGACCCGGCGCCGATCCCATCACCTTCGACTTCAACTGGTTTCTACCCTCGATATGGCGCTACCGGAAGCCGTTCGGGCATCTTCTTCTCGCCTCGCTTTTCATTCAGCTCTTCGCGCTCGTCACACCGTTATTCTTCCAGATCGTTGTCGACAAGGTTCTCGTTCACAAGGGAGGATCTACGCTTGCCGTTGTCGCCGTGGGCCTGCTTGTCATCGGGCTCTTCGACGTCGTTCTACAGTATCTGAGAACCTACGCTCTCAGTCACACAACCAGCAGGATCGATGTCGAGCTTGGGGCCCGCCTCTTCGAACACCTGCTTCGTTTGCCGCTTGCTTATTTCGAGACGCGCGCTGCCGGCCAAACTGTGGCGCGGATGCGCGAGCTTGAGACGGTCCGCGCCTTTCTGACAGGTCAAGGCCTGTCGGCCATAATCGATCTTGCCTTCGCCATAATCGCTATCGGAGTCATGTGGCTATACTCAAAGCCCCTAACGCTCATCGTTCTGCTGTCAATCCCATGCTACGTGCTGATTGCATTCCTTATCCGGCCCGTGCTCCGGGTCAGGATTAACGAACGGTTCAACCGCAGCGCTCTGACCCAGCAATTCCTGGTGGAATCGGTCGTGGGCATTCAGACACTCAAGGCCGCTGCCGTCGAGCCGATGCTCAGGAACCAATGGGAGGATAAACTCGCCTCCTACGTTAAAACATCCTTCGATGCCGTCATGCTCGCCGCGCTTGGGCAGAACGCCATGCAATATGTCAGCAAGGCAACGACGGCGCTCGTGCTTTATTTTGGCGCTTTGGCCGTCATCGATGGCGACCTCACGGTTGGCGCGCTCATCGCTTTCAACATGATCATGGGGCAGGCCATCGCTCCAATTCTCCGCCTCTCGCAGCTTTGGCAAGATTTTCAGCAGGTGCAGATTTCGGTGGAGCGCCTGGGCGATATCTTGAATGCGGCGCCAGAAAGCCGCCAACTCGCTTATACCTCCCTCCCGCCGGCGCGCGGAGCGATCAGCATCTCCAATATCTATTTCCGTTACCGGATGGACCTTCCAGAGATCTTCAAAGGCCTCTCGCTTGAAATTCCTGAGGGTCAGGTTCTAGGCGTTGTCGGCCCCTCGGGCTGCGGTAAGTCGACGCTGACCAAGCTCATTCAAC
>Ga0074046_10003951_pt1 | contig 12209 bp, 7 predicted proteins | sample BogForMeECP23OM3_FD_94441 | JGI IMG/M metagenome (GOLD analysis project Ga0074046, IMG submission 94441) | Bog forest soil microbial communities from Calvert Island, British Columbia, Canada - Bog Forest MetaG ECP23OM3 | ecosystem: Environmental > Terrestrial > Soil > Wetlands ...
AGCGTTGCTCATTGGATGCGGCCTGCGACGCGCCGAACTGGTAGGACTCGCACTGGAAGATTTTCAGGTCCGCGAGGAGCACTGGGTGATTGCCGACCTAATTGGTAAGGGGAAGCACATTCGCACAGTGCCGGTTCCGATGTGGGCGAAGCTCGCCGTTGATCAGTGGACCGAAGCAGCTAAGATCAATCAAGGTGCAATCTTTCGGCGAGTCAGTAGACAAGGAAAGATCCGGAGCGAGGGCCTTACACCAAAAGCCATCTGGCACGTAGTCAAAGCGGCCGCGAAACGTGCCGAAATCAAGAATCTCGCTCCGCATGACTTGCGCCGCACCTGCGCGCGATTATGTCACTTGGCTGGCGGAGAACTTGAACAGATTCAGTTTTTGCTTGGTCACGCATCGGTTCAGACGACCGAGCATTATCTGGGATGCAAACAGAAACTGCGACACGCGGTGAATGACAACTTGGGACTGGAGGATGTGAGACAGGGCGCTCACTGCCAAGATTAGGATTTCGGGGGAGCGAACCGTTACAGTTCAACGCGCAAGGTACTACATCAGCGACTATAATGAAAACGGCCGAAATCGAAAACGGACGGCTGACGCGGAGATCTTCAGAAATGCCCTCGGGCGATGCGCAGAGAACTTGGTTTCCGGAAATGGTCGTGCAGTTGCGGGCGGAGTGGCGGGCGGGAATGTCAATGCCGGCTCTCATCAGTCTCCGGGACGAGCTCGACGAAATGCTTCACCGCATTCGGGTCGGTCGAAATATCAGAACACCGATTATCACTTGCCACAGATGCGGCATGACGGGGCCCGCAGCGGAGTCCCATGTTAGTGTGCGCGCCTTGATCCTGGCGCTGGCCAGATTCGAAATCGCGCCGAAGGATGAAACCCGCGCTTTGGAAAAAGCATGGGCAACATATCGCAAGCAACACCGCCTGAACATCGAAGGAAAAGTCTCGGCAGGAGACCCGCAAGGCTGCCCTCATTGAAGATTGCGGGGCGGGTTTGCCTATGCGGAGGCCATGATTCGCCTTGCTTCAGACTGCAGCCTATCGGACGATTCTGGAGGAGTGGTCGATCCTGCCCAGTAACTAACCAGAAATGCCAGTGGTGGAAACCGAACCGTGTGCGGCTCTCAGCGTCCCCGAACCAGACTTCTCGCTCGTTTCGCGAAATTCACATCGACGCGTCCTGCAGCTAGAGAGGCGCAGAGATTATTGGGGAAGATTCAGGCGGCGGAGAAGGTCCTGGAAACGAGGGTCGGCGCGGAGGGCGTCCCAGTCCCAGGCGACAGCGAGATGGGTGGTGGGAGTTTCGTTGGCGTCGACGGCCCTCTTGAGCCAAGCTAGGGCAAGGTCGTTTTGGCCAGCGTGCGCGTATAGGCGGGCGATGCGGATGCCGGGAACATGGATATGTTGGGAGCGTGCGGCGAGCACGTCGCCAGCGCGCTTCATGGCTTCGCGGTAGCCCACAGCGGCAAAACCGGCATGGAGCGCGTCAACGGCTTCGTGGTCATTCAATACTTCAAAGAAGCGGACGGCTTCCGCATAGGCTTCCTTGTCCATTCGTTTTTTGAAGTAGGCACCCCAGAGTCCCATGTGTGCGGAAGAGAAATTGGGATTGGAACTGACAATGTCTTGCAGATTTTCGATCGCCTCATCGTAGCGGCCGACGTAGATGAGGTGCCAGCCGTAGAAGGTACGCCAAAAATAGTACATCGGGTCGAGAGCAAGGCACTTGTGGATTTCGACGTCCCATTCGGCATTGCGATGGAGGGAGATCAGAACATCGGCGTACATAAAGTGAGCAATGGCGCTGCTGGGGTTAACCTGAATGGCACGCTTAAAGTGGCCTTCGGCGGCGGCCCAGTCGTGGTCAAGGTCGAGGGAAATATTGGCGAGGCTGACATGAGGCTCGGCCAAAGTAGGATCGAGTTCGAGAGCCTTGAGGGCGTAAACTTTGGCTTTATCGAGAACCTCCGAGGGAGCGAGATAGCCAGTATCACTGCGCATCAGCCAGACATCAGCGAGACCGGAATAGGCGAGGGCGTAGTTGGGATCTTTCTCGAGAGCAAGTTGGAAGTAGTGTTCGGCTTCTTCATAGCCGGGCTTGGAAACCTGGAACCAGTAGGAGCGGCCTTTGAGGTAGGCCTCATAAGCTTCGGGATTGACGGGGCGGGGTGAAGCGAGGCGAGCTTTTTCTTCGGGAGAGAGTGTGAGCTTGATTTCACCGGCGATGGCCTGAGTGACTTCGGCCTGAAGGGTCAGAATATCGCGGAGATCGCGGTCATATTGCTCGACCCACACAGGCTTTTCACTGGAAGCGGGTATGAGGCGCGCGGTCACGCGAACGCGATTGCCAGACTGCAGGACAGAACCCTCAACGACAGCATCGACGTCGAGTTTGCGGGCGATTTCACTCAAAGGGAGTGAAGTGTGTTTGAACTGCATAACGGACTGGCGGGAAATGACGCGGAGGCCGGTGCTTTTGCCGAGCTGCGTGATGAGTTCTTCGGTAACGCCGTCTGCAAAAAATTCGCGCTCGGGATCACCGGAAAGATTTGCCAGCGGGAGAACCGCGATGGATTGCACCCGGGGAGAACGGGAAAGGAGACCGGGCAGAGTGTTGCGCGAGCCGACTCTGAAGAAGATCGCAGCAAAAGCGGTGAGCAGCAGAATAGCCGCGAGAGTAACGAGGAAAGATTTCTTGCGCAAGAGAGAAGGAGCCGAATCCGAAGCAGGAGGGGAGAAATGGATGGTGTCGACAGCGGAATCGCGCTGCAGGCGCCGCAGGTCAACGGCGAGTTCATTGGCGGATTGATAGCGATCGGCAGGATTCTTTTCGAGACACTTGGAAATGATGTGTTCGAGCTCCAAGGAGAGTTTCGGATTGAGCTGGCGCGGCGGAATGGGAGGGCGATGGAGTATGGCGTCGAGCAATTTACCGCTCGGAAGTTCAGTGAATGGTCGTTGACCTGTAGCCATCTCATAGAGGATGAGGCCAGTGGCGTAGAGATCCGTGCGCCCATCGAGATCGCCGCCTAGGAGCTGTTCGGGAGCCATGTAGGGAAATGTGCCGGCGATCGAGTGCGATTCGAGTTGGGACTGCGTGGCCGATTCGGTGAGGGGCAGGCGCAGCTTGGCGAGACCGAAATCCAAAATCTTGAGGCGACTGTCGTCGGTGATGAGGAGATTGGCAGGCTTTAAGTCGCGATGAATGACAGAGTGATCGTGGGCAGCGATGAGTCCCGCGACAAGTTGAAGGGCGAGATCGAGGAGTTCGGATTCAGGGAGAGGACCGGAGGCCAGCTTGGCGCTGAGGGGCCTGCCGGAAATGTATTCCATTACCAAGAAATCGGTGCCGCGGTGAGTATCGAAGTCGTGAATGGTAGCGATGTTGGGATGATTGAGTTTTGAAAGCGCGCGGGCCTCGTTATGGAAACGATGGCGAGCAGATTCATCAGAGATGGTGCCAGGATGGAGAAGCTTAAGAGCAACGTCGCGGTCGAGGTGGGAATCGCGGGCCAGATAAACGACACCCATGCCGCCACTGCCAATTTTGTCGAGGATGTGGTAGTGGCCGAATTCTAGACCGATCAACGAGTCCTGTGATGGGTCCTGGCCTGGCATGGGAAAGTTCTTTCCCGAGCGCCGTCGTTGAGGAAAGCGTAGAACGCGAGCGGGGGGGAAGTCAACTGAAGGAGAGCAGTTCGGCAGGGTAGCGGGGGAGTCCTTCGTTGAGAAGGCAATCGCAATGTTTGGGAGCATTCGACCGCCCATAACTAATGGGATGGTCCGCCGCTTTTACCGAGCCAACGGGGCGGTTATAAGAGGTGGAGGAGGCCTCCCATGGAACTACACACCATCGGCATTGATCTTGGTAAGACAGTCTTTCATCTGGTCGGGCTCGACCTGCGCGGCGAGGTCGTGGTGCGCAAGAAGTTCTCGCGCACACAGCTGCTGCGCTTCACTGCCAACGTACGCGTGGGGTTGATTGGCATGGAAGCCTGCGGAGGTTCGCATTTTCTTGGCCGAGCACTGCGGGAACAGAGACACGAGGTGCGACTGATTCCGGCGCAGTATGTAAAGCCGTACGTGAAAACGAACAAGAGCGACTACATCGGTGCCCAGGCGATCGCTGAGGCTGTCGCACGGCCGACGATGCGTTTCGTGCCGATCAAGACGGATGACCAGCTGGATATGCAGTCCCTGCATCGCGTCCGCGAGCGCTGGGTGATGCGTCGCACGGCAGTCATCAACCAAATTCGTGGATTGCTGCTCGAACGAGGAATAACTCTGCGGAAGGGGCGGCACCACGTGGATGCCGCTTTACCGCTGATACTGGAAGACGCCGACGCTAATCTATCGGGCGCCGTGCGCCTGCTGCTGACCCAACTGAAGCTGGATCTTGATCAGTTGTCGGTGCGGATTGACGAGGCCGATGCGGTGATCCAGAAGACCGCTCATGAGAACGAAGCCTGCCGGCGGCTGGTGGCCATCCCTGGCATCGGACCAGTCACGGCTACCGCACTCATCGCGGCGATCGGCAACGGAGGGGCCTTTCACAAAGGGCGGGAGTTCGCAGCGTGGATGGGGTTGGTTCCTCGCGAACACTCCACCGGTGGCCAGCAGAAGCTGCTCGGTATCAGCAAACGTGGGAACTCTTACTTGCGAAGACTGTTCGTGCAAGGCGCACGTGCGGTCCTGCAACAGCGCACCAAGCAGTCTTCCGGTCTGAGTGCGTGGTTGGCACAGCTCACATCGCGCACGCACCGCAACGTCGCCGCGGTAGCGTTAGCTAACAAACTCGCCCGAATCGCCTGGGCCGTGCTCGCGAAGAATGAACAATATCGACCCTCAGTGGTGGCCGATGTAGCTGCAGCTTAGCGACGACGGCGGAGAACATGATTTCTTACCAGGTCTGCTGGCGAATGAGGAGATGGCACAACGGTCGAACCCGGCGCTCTTTAAACCCGTAACCGGAAGAAGTCTCGTAAGACTGAATAACTAATGGGGAAAAGAGCGCAGCGCATTCCATCCTGGCCAGGAGTGATTCACTCCAACAAAGGCCGTATACATTTGCGCAGACCAACTTGTGACATCCTCACATTTCGCTTGCGGCGAAGCGGCGGACCATACATTCTGGTCAGCGCTCGGGAACGGCATACGAGGATCGCAGTGCGAACAACACTCTGAATCGCGGCATTTCCTCCAACCGAACGGATCCGGAGTTGGCAACGAACAACCAGCCAGATCGGGTCCGACAATTTCTTCGGCGATCCAACTAGACAACGCTCTACGAAGCCGGTGATATTTTCTCAAACAGCAGAATGTGCATTCCCCCGTGCTCAGTCTGCCCGATGAGGGCATACCCTTCGTCCTGGATTTTTTCCGCCTCCTTCTGCCCGCTCGACACACGCATCGTTTCCTTCAATATATACGCATAGTTGAATTTGAACGGCAGCGTGGATTTCTCCATGACCACCACCGGATTGTTGCCCACAACCACCAATGTATCCGGCGACACCCGGAAGCCTTCCGCGGCCAGGTTGCTGATGTCCTTCTGCAAGTTTTTGGACAAAAGCGTCCGCAGCAACTTGTATTCAAACTCGTCGGCGATCGCATTCATTCGGACCATCGCCGCTTGCGCCGTGTGCGTCCCCGTAATCGTGAGCCCGGTCAGGCGGTAGCCATCTCGCGCCTCCTGATTCAGTTTCTGCTCGGAACCCACCCAGTCCTTGTCGGTTAGCGGCACGGTCGTCTGCAGCGGCGCTGAGGACGCCACCTGGCTATCGCTGCTGGCCACGATCGGCGCCCGAACTTCGCCCGGCTCCGGCACGCGCAAGTTTTGCATCAGTCTCACTTTGATCACAACTTGCCGCGCGTAGTCTTTCACTGCGTCTTCAGACTTACCCCCGAAGGCCCCACCCGTAAGCAGTGCACGCAGATCCTGCGACATCAGCGCCTCTCTCGTGGACGAATCCACGAAACTCACCTTCGAATCAATCTCTGCAGCACCGACACCGCCCAGCCCCATATAGCGCACCGCGCGGCTGCCAGGTTTGTAATTGGTGATTAGGCCGGTCAGCCGCAGAACGCGGGCATTCGGTGTCGTCGGGGCCTGCCCCGCCATCACTACTTCTCGAAATACTTTGGCATTCACCAACTGCTTGACGATTTCCTTCTGCAACGGAGCCAGATACTCCGCTGGAAATTGCGAATCCTTCTGGTTTTCGAAAAGGTCGACTTCGATTGTGTTGAACGAATCTTTCACGGTGCGCGGAGTCGTTTGCGACGGTGTGGCCGTCGCAGCCGTTTTCCCGCCTTCCTGTAAACAAGAACTGCCGGGCGCGTGAACGAGAAGCAGGGAAACCAGGACAGCGGAGTACAACGAGGAGGGTCCCATCATGACAATGTACCTCCCTGGGCCCAGGTGTTCGTTAAGTTCTCACCACAAAGGCCACGCACAACTTGTAGCACACCCAACCTCTTTCGTCAGTCATAAGCCAGGCCCAAGGCAATCTCCCCCGCTCCGCCGCCTCTTCCTCGTTTTCGCTTCACCGAAAATCAGAGACACAACGTCCTCACTGATTTTGTTCCGGATCGGCGGATTCAGGCGCTGTTCTCGGATCTGGTGTCTTGACAAGCAGGCTGGCGGTTATCCGGTCACGCGCGGATATCGGGCGCGCACGCCCATCTGGTCCAGATACGGCGTTCGGGTCCGTAGCCTGCTAAGTGGACGACCATACTGAACGCGGCGCAGGAGGCCGCCAGTATGGGACGTCGGAAAAAGACAAGCAAACGCTCACGTGCTAAACAATACTTCGGCTGCCCGACTTGGAACAGTCGCAATCAACGTGCGCTTAGCGGCCGTGAGAAGACTCGCATTCGAGCCGGCGGATACAGGCCTCGAGTCCCGAATTGGCAGCCGGAATCGGTCAAGTTAAAGGCGCAAAACGCTTAGGAGTTCGGATCGGAAACTGGCTGACCGTCGAACAGTCCAGAACCATACCCGCAAAACCGCAGGAAAATGGCGTGCGAGGCAAACGTAATTCGGGCGATTCTTGCTTTGCTCATTGGATGCGGCCTGCGATGGGCTGAATTGGTAGGACTCGGGCTGGAAGATTTTCAGCTCCGCGAGGAGCACTGGGTGATCGCCGATCTGATTGGTAAGGGAAAGCACACATACGTCTCCCTGGATGGCGCTATACGGACTTTGGCTGTATACATAGATATGACCTTCCTGCATCGCGTAATAATGCTCTCTCGCAGCCGCAAGTTTGGCCGGTATCAAGAGGCCACACGGGCGAATTGCGTCTTTGGGACGATTCAAGCGTCCATCGCTTTGCTCGTGCTGTTGTCGCTGGTGCATCCATCGCGGGCCTTCGCGGCGAATCCTGACCAGGATACTGCGCTGACTGGCTCGCGCCAGCGTATTGAGAAATTGGATTACCGCATGACCGGGCGGCTCTCACGGGTGGAAGGCAATGGCAAGCGCACGAACTACAAGTTTGTCGCCAAGGCTCACTGGTTTCCCGATGGTCTGCGTCTGCTATGCGAAATCTCGGGGCCTGGCTCAGAGAAGACGAGCCTTCTTTTGCATATGAGCGTGACTGGGCATGTCACCATCGAGGCGGTACTTCCTGGCGAGAAGACCGCTAGTGCGTTGCCATTCGAACGTTGGAACGACCCACTCGTGGGAACTGACTTCTCCTATGAAGACATGGTGGAGAACCAGTTCTTCTGGAAGTACCAGGAAGTCCTGGCGCCGGAGAAATACGGCGCACGGGATTGCTTTGTCCTCAAGAGCAAGTCCGGCTCTCAAGACCGTACTTACTATGATTCGGTAACATCGTGGATTGACCGCGGCATTTTGTACCCTGTGCATGTGGTGAAGACGCTTCGCGGCACGGGACAGCAGAAGGAGTTCATTTACTATGGGCTGCGGCAGGTCGGCGGCGTTTGGTCTGCGACGCAAGTGGAGGCAAAGCTGCAAGGTAAGCCCGGCTCCTCGATTCTGGTAATCGAAGCGGGCTCGGGAAAGGCAAATCTTGGACGCAAGGACTTTGATATCAGCCAGTCCAGCGCTCAAGGAGAGAAAGTGAAATAAATCGAATCGCGTAATTAGGCTGTTGCAAGGCCCTGCGCTGTCACTGGAGCATCCACGGTGCTCGCCTTCATGGCGTAAGCTCCTTTTCAGAAGTTGCCGGGGCCCCATATAGGCCAAAGGGCCACCAATTCCAGTCGCCGGCAAGTTGCAACAGTGTCGGCCCGACTACCATCCGCACCGCTGTAGCATCGATGAACACCGCCACAGCGAGCGTAAAACCCAGCATTTGGACGACCAGAAAGCCTCCCATGGTGAATGCGGTGAATACGGCAATCATAATTGCCGCGGCGCTCGTAATGAGTCCGGCCGTCCGCGCAAGGCCCTCGATCACCGCTGATCTTTCGGATAGACCGCGCCGCCGCTCCTCGAGGACTCGGGCGACCAGGAAGACCTCATAGTCCATGCTCAATCCGAAGACAATGGCAAACGAGAGAATCGGCACGATCGGATATACGGTGCCGGTCGGGCCGTCGAGCCCAAAGAGTTTGCTACCGTGACCTTCCTGAAAAACGACAACTAACGCACCGAATGAAGCGCCAACAGAGAGCAGATTGAGCAGAATTGCTTTGACAGCCGCAAACAAGGACCGTAACCCGATCAGGAGCGCCAGCAAGCTCCCCAACACAACGCCGAGGACCACACTCGGCAACCGCTCTTTTACTACCGAGTCATAATCTGCGTCGAGTGCGGGTATGCCGCCGACGCGCAGCACCGCGCCGGGCACGCCGGTTATCGCCGCGATATCGGAGGAACGCACCTCTCGTACCCATCGTATCTGTTCGTTGGGCGGAAGACCGGCGGTGGGCAGCAACTCAATCAACGTAGCTTGGCCATCGCTGCGGAGAAAACCTTCGCGGATTGGCTGGGGCACATCGTCAACAGCACCCGCCGTGTCAGACATTCCCGTGAGGGTCGGAAGAGATAAGACCTCTTCCGCTCTAGGATCGCTCTGGAAGCGCTTCGTCAAGCGGCTGACGGCCAGCCAGCCAACCGGCGAGAGCGGCGGAGACTGCGGCGGCAACTCCAGGACCACTCGGAGGGACTGCACAATACCCGATCGCCCCATGCCTTGCAGCGTGTGCAGTGCTCGTACCGACTCGGCTGCGGCCGGGAGCGAGTCATGGTCAGGAATCCCGGGAGAAATTCGCCGCGCCTGGAATGCAAGGATCAGAAGCGGAACCCCGGCGACCAGCAGAGCTGTCCAGGGCCGGCGCGTTATGATGCTGCCCCACCGTACCCACCGCTCACTCGCCGCGCATAGGCTGCCCCGCGTTTTAAATTGTATGCCTGGAAGACGCACTCTGGCGGCATTGATGCGATGCCCTAGCAGACCGAGCACCCAAGGCAAAATGAATGTACACAGTATGACGCTTAGAACGGTTACCAGCAGGCCGGCTATTCCGATGGAGCGCAGTTCGCTGATGGGCACAGTCAGTAGCGCTGAAAATCCTATTGCAACTGTCGTGGCCGAGATTATTAGCGTCCGCCCCGCTTGCCCGGCAGCAATATCGGCAGCCTGACCGGGATCATATCCCTCGGCCAACGCTTCACGAAACCGGCTTACCATCAGCAATGCATAGTCGATGCCCAAGCCAAGGCCGAGCATCGTCGCCAGATTCTGCACCAAAATCGACAGGTGCAGAAAATGCGCGAGCAGCGCAGCCGCACCCAGCGCCATCGAGATGGAGAGCACTCCAATTCCCAGCGGCAATAGCGCGGCCACAAGACTGCCGAAAGCCAGCAACAGCAGCAAGAGAGTCACCGGCATCGCTCGTTCCTCGGCATGTTTGACGTCATCTGCGCTGACCTTGCGAAGATCGAAGGTCAGTGGCGTTTCACCCGTAATCTCCAGTTTGATATTGGGGTATTGCGACCTAAGCTGACCTTCCATCCAGTCTGCTTTTGCCCTCAGTATGGGGACCAACGCCTCGACAGCTTTATCGTGCGGGTTCAACCCGACGATGATCAGGGCTCCGCCATTGTTACCAGTGAACAGAGGATCTGGCCAATCCGGACTCGAGACGGCACCCGACACCCCAGGCACACTACGCAATGCACTGGTTATGAAGCCCAATGCATCTGCGCCTTTTGCCGAATCCGGATCGGGGATACCGCTGATCACCAGAACAAGGCGGTGGGCGTACGGAGACTGGAAACGCTGCGCAAGCTCCAGGTCAACTTTTTCGGATTCTCCGTCCTTGATGTGAGCAGTTGTCTCCAGGCGACGTTCGACTTTGTAGGAAAAGGGCATTAGCGCAAGCGCCATGACAAACCCCGACATCGCCAGCCAGAATCGGCGGCGAGCGGCATCACGGCCAGCCTTCAGGCCTGGCATTACCATGGGAGATCCACGTCGTTTCCTGGTCCGCCTGAGAGCAATGAAACGACTTCAGTGATCGGGCACATCCATAATATAGGATAAACTGGATATTTACTGGGCTTTTGCACGGAACTGCACTGGCTAAGCAAGCGGACTTGGCTACGATCGTTCCGGCACGCTGTTGGTCTGCACCAGATTCGGCCCTTGCCCATCTGATTGAGGCACGAATCCGGGAAGTTTGAAGTGAATTGCCCGACGGCCTTCAGCTTCCAGAGTTTCGGCGACGTGCCGCGCATACCCGATGAAGTGGTGCCCGGAGAGGGCAAGCTCGAACCCAAGCCGCCGCTTCTGTGAGTCCAGTCCCCAGTGAATTGTGAGCCGTCGCAAAAAACGCCAGTAAGCCCGACGATAGCCGGAGAGCACGCCTTGCCTCCACACGGATTTGAATAACACCCTCAACAGATATAACCAAGGAAGCTCCGTCGCTCTCTGTTGCGGTTGAAGTTGCAAGCGTTCCAGGGAATCGAATACACGTTCGTAGAAGCGCGGCGGGTCGTAAAGCGCAAGCAGCATACGCTTCGTGCCGGCGAGTAGTTCAGGCAGGGGCAGCACTGTCCGGAAATTCGGGGAGCTAAAGTTGCTCGGTTCGGAGCTCTCAGGAACGATCCGGCCTTCTCTTTTCATGCGGTCATATAACGGGGTAGTGGGCGGCGCCTGAAGGAGACCCGTCATCGCCCACGGGATAGCGGCGCGCTCCACAAACTCGATGTGCCGGTCAAAAATATCCGGTGGATCGCTATCAAACCCGACGATGAAGCCGCCGCTGACCCAGAGACCATGCTGTTGAATGAAGCGTATGCAGTCCAGTGGGTCCCGGCGGAGATTCTGAAATTTCTTCGCCTCCTTTAGCGACTCTGCTGAGGGCGATTCGATCCCGATGAAGACACGACAGAAATTTGCTTTGACCATCGCATCCAGCAGTCCTGGCCGCGAAGCAAGATCAATCGAAGCTTCTGTGAAAAACCCGAACGGATACCGGTTGCATCGCTGCCATCGTCCCAATTCACAGGCGAGCTCCAAAGCCGCCTTGTGATTTCCAATAAAATTGTCATCGACAATGAATACTTCTTTCCGCCAGCCGAGTTGCAGAAGCGCGTCGAGTTCTCCAATCAATTGTGCCGGAGACTTGGTTCTCGGACGGCGTCCGTAGAGCGTGATGATGTCGCAAAACTCGCATGTAAACGGACAGCCCCGCGAAAATTGTACCGACATTAAAGAGTATCTGTTCAGCGCCAACAGATCGAAACGCGGTACCGGAGTGCGAGTGACATCAGGCTTCTCCGTAACACGGTAAAGCCTGCGTGCTGAGCCGCTCTCGATATCCGTGGCGATTCCCTCAAAGATTTCGTCCGGCTCGCCCACGACCACATGGTCAGCTAGTGGCAGTAATAACTGTGGTTCGCTGCTGGCATAAGGACCTCCGATCATAGTGCGCCGATTGAGCTTGGAGGCGCGTTCGAGCGTTTGACGCACGCCCTCGCGCTGGACCTCCATTGCACTAACCATCACAAGGTTGGCCCAAAGCAGGTCCTCATCGCTCAACTCTTCGAACGCAAGGTCAACCAGGCGGATTTTCCATTGTCTGGGACAGAGTGCGGCCACGGTGATGAGCCCGAGCGGAGGCACGAGGGACCGCTCTGGGACGATTTCCATGACTTCCCCAAGGCTCCAAAACGAGGCAGGAAAGCGCGGCCAAACCATTAGAACTTTGAT
>Ga0074046_10003952_pt1 | contig 12208 bp, 9 predicted proteins | sample BogForMeECP23OM3_FD_94441 | JGI IMG/M metagenome (GOLD analysis project Ga0074046, IMG submission 94441) | Bog forest soil microbial communities from Calvert Island, British Columbia, Canada - Bog Forest MetaG ECP23OM3 | ecosystem: Environmental > Terrestrial > Soil > Wetlands ...
GGCACCGGCTTCGAAAAATTATCGAACTCGTTACAGTAAGTGCAGGCCAGATTGCAGCGCCGGATCGGGATCAGATGCGCCAGCAGTGGATGGTCCGTCGACACCACGGCCTTCAGGATTTGCCACAATCCATGAGCGTTCCGTTCCGCCGCCTTAAGTTTGCGGCGCCATGCCACTGCCCGGGTTGTCATCGTCTGCCTCAACTGGCAAAAATCCGTGTAGCGACGGGGCTTGCCCCGTCTCAGACTGCCTAAGAACTTTCGCCGCGCCGGTCTCGGGAAGGGCACGGCTTCAAGCCGTGCCACCACCGGCCAATAAAAATGCGGGCTTCAGCCCCTGAGGGCCAGGCAGCCTGCACGAAAAACCATTTATGAGACCAGCCCCCATCCCTATCTCACCATAACACTCGGCCCAGCACCCAATTCACCGCAGTATTCGGAGGAAAAGCCGGGTCGAATGGCAATTCGCGCCACTCGCCAAAATGAAATGCGGTCGAAGGCCCGGGCGCCCAGCATCACTTCCCCGCCAGAAAGTCGATTAACTCTTCCCGAGTAAACCCAGCCTCTCGCAGCAACGACATCAGCGTTCCCTTCTGCATGTCACGATTGTGCTGAGGCAAAACGGCGCGGCGGCGGGAAATGGGATTGTAAAAAATGAAGTGGCTGCCCGAGGTGTGATCCAAAATGAAGCCGTTCTGCTCCAGAAACTGCACTACTCGGCGCGGCTTAACCGCAGGAAGTTTTGTCATCATCACTTCCCTGTATATCAAATGCAAAAGCAAGAAAACCAGTAGTAACCGTAGGCAGGTTGGGAAGAGTGGAAAACCCGACTATCGGGTCGCATTTCGCGCCGCATGCGATCTTTAGCGCGAATACTCCAGATCCAAAGAGGCAACCAAAGTATTGTCGTCAGTAGGGACAGGATCTCTATGCTTGCGCAGGCTGGCGATGTAGCCCGAAATGGCGTCCTTGGCCATTTGTCGCGCTTCGTCCACGGTACGGCCGTAGGTGACACAACCCGGTAGCGCCGGCACGAGCGCGGTGTAGCCGCCCTCCGGTTCGGGCCGGAGCATGATGTTGTAGTGGTATCGGGCCTTGGCCATGAAACCGATACTATCTTGCTAGGCAAGCTCGGTCAAACTCACACGGGCGAAGGCCGGGGCGCCCGGCGTTCTTCATAACTCGTTTACCACCTTCAACACGGCAGGATATGATGAGCGACGCCAATGAAAGGCTGGCGCCATGGCGCCCGGCCGCGCTCGCACCTCAACCGGTTTCTTCGTCGACCTTTTCATGCCCCGCAGCTGCCAGCGCCCCCATCGCCCGCTCCAGGTCTTTGAGTTTGATCAACACATAATCCGTATCAAACGTCGAAATCGCGAAGATCGGAATCTGTGCTTCCGCCAGGGGCTGCACAAACGCCGCCAGCACACCAGTCATCGAAAACGGAAACGGCCCTTCGAGCTTCAGCGCCACCCATCCCCGTTCAACGGCTGGGCCGTCTGGGGCACGATCTTCCGCGCAAACAATGGAAAGCTCATCGCGCGTTCGCACCACGCAGAAGAATCCGCCCTCCAGCGCCCAGCCGGGAACACGGGCATCGGAGCCAAGCCGGCAAACCGCCAGCCGCTCCAGCAGAACGCGATATTTCAGATGGTGAGGCAATTAAGCAAAGTGAAGAATACTACAGCGGGGTGGTATCGCCTTCAGTTGATCAGGCGCGTTTGTCCCGCCTTCGCGTACCATGGATCGAGCATGCTCATAGAAATCGGACATGTGGAGGCGATCTTCCGGTATCCCGTGAAGTCCATGAGCGGCGAACGGCTCGAGGTCGCCAATCTGGGCTGGTACGGCCTCGAGGGTGACAGACGCCTGGCATTCCGGCGGATCGATGACCGCAGCGGGATGCCGTGGCTTACAGCAGGCAAGCTTCCCGACATGGTCCTGTTTTCTCCGCAGCGCCGTGGAGAGGGCGCTCAGGGAGACCTTCCTACGCATATTCGCACGCCGGATGGCCAAGAGCTGCCGGTCTTCGGGGAGGAGTTGGCTGCGGAGGTCGGCCGTCGGTATGGCGCTCCCCTGCAGATGATGCAGTTGAATCATGGCATCTTCGATGAAGCGAGCGTCTCCGTGATCGCGTCCGATACGGTCCGCGAGATCGCGCGACTCGCAGGGCGGAGCCCGGACGTGCGACGATTCCGCCCGAATGTTGTGGTTCGTTCAGTGCGATCGGCTCCCTTCCAGGAGGACGAGTGGGTGGGCGGTGCGCTCCAATTCGGCGAGGGGGACGACGCCCCCGCCATCGCCGCCACCATGCGCGACGTCCGCTGCTCGATAGTGAACCTTGATCCCGACTCGGCAAGTCCGGCGCCGGAAGTGCTGAAGGCAGTCGTTCGTGCGAACCAGAACAACGCGGGAATCTACGGCGCGGTCACTCGCATTGGCCGACTGGCGGTCGGACAGACCATACTCCTCCGTGCGGCGACCGGGAAAAGATTGCTTCCGGTTTGTCGATAACACACCAGGAATCGTTGCCTCCGCGTGCAGTGCTGCGCAAGTATAATTACGCGCAGATGGCGCTCACCTCCCGGCGCAAGACTCGGTCCCTGTGAAATCCAGTCACCACTGGGCGCTGGCGGGATGCGTAAGGTGTATCGTGCTCGGGACAACCGTTTCGACGACGGCAACGTCGTAGAAGCCCGGTCTTGCAGGAAAAAGCCTTGCGGCAAAGCTTCTACGGCTGCTTGCCCGGCGCCGGGTACTCCGGCAGCTTCTCTTTGTTTACGTTCGCCCGCTTCACCTCGAGTTCGTCGAACAAAACGGATGGGGCCACGATGCTGTGCGGCACATTCGTGGGGCGGTTGTCCACATAGACGTCGTCGCCGGCGGCGACCAGATCGCTGCGCATGGCGCGCGTATCGAGATCCCCCAAACTTCCGCCGCGTACCAGCTCCTCGTGCGCATCCTTCGTCCACACTTTGTAGAGCAGCCGGGGAGCGAGCTTCGGAGCAAAAGTCTCCACGCGGTAGCAGTAGGGAAGATCCCGCTGGCGGCACAGGTCCAGGAACTTGCTCTTGAGCGCTTCTTTGGACAACGGCTCAGACGAAGTCACGATCAAGTTGCTGTTGTGTGGGCTGGCAGATCCCATCATGGCTGGAGCAGCCGAGGGCAGCGGGGCGCGGCCGTGGCCATTCGAATGTGGGAAGTCCCGGATGGGCTCCCGGCCGATCAGGTAGTTCACCAGAGTGCCTTTTTCGATCAGCGATACGCGCTGCGCCGGAACCCCTTCGTCGTCTATCTCATAATGGCCGAGCAGCGATTGGCCGCGGTAGGACGAAACGGTCGGATCAGCCGTCACGGAAAGAAATTCCGGCAGCACGCGGCTCTTATAGCTCGTAGCAAAGGCTCCGGTGGTCCGTGCGTTCTTGCCCAACTCGGGCCGGCGGCCGAGGACGTTCTCCCCAATCAAGTCGGCAAACACCGACGCCGAAGCGTCGGCTGAAAACAACACCGGTCCCCGATACTCCTCATCCACAACGGGTGCGTCGCGCAGATCTTTCAAAGTCCCGGCGAGCTTCCCGGCGCGCTCCACGAAATCGGCAGCGGACGGCAATTCCTTCATATTCGCCACTACAAAGCCGTTGGTACGTTGAAGGCTCATGCCGTCGGGAGCTTGCGTGCCGCAGGAAATGTACATCTGATAAAGATTTTGTCCGCCGCGTACGACAGTGCCTTCGGAGTTGACAAAGTACTCGTTGACCGCCTGGAACTCAAGATTCGATTCGAAATTCTCGATCTGGGGATCGCTCTTGTACACGTCCGAAGCATCCTGGAGCGGCTTTTTCCAAGCCTCGGGATCGAAATCGAGGATGGCCAGCGGCGCGATGGATTGGATCGGATCAGCGCGGGAAAAATCATCCACCGGCTCGTCAATCGTGAGCTGTTTCAACTGTGCCTGCTTGGCGGTAAGAGATTCAGCGGCAGCTTTGTACGCGCGGTCGGTGGCAAGCCAGAGTTGGACGCGGAGCGCCTGCATGTCGTTGTCGAGCGGCATGACGTCGAGTGTGCCCTGGCCCTGGCCGAAATAGCTGTCCTGCTTGTAATCGCCGATGCGCACGACGACCCGCAGCAGGCGCAGGCGCGTGCGCACATCGCGTCGCAAGGCCCCAAAGGCGGCCTCCGCAGAGTACTGATCCACATCAAAAACTCGATATTCGATGTAATAGGGAACAGCCACCTGCTCCATCTTCAGCTGCGACTTGGAGCGGTTTAACTCGGTGCTCATGGCCGCGAGGACAGCATCGTCATTGGCCAGCTTTTGCCAGTCTTTCTGCTCAGCGAACGCTGGCAGGAGCAGGCTGGGCAGGAGCATAGTCAGCAGGACGCGCCGGATAAGCCGTCTAGTCATGGTCGTGAATTGGGCCGGGGTTGTCATTGTTTTGCCCCCGCATCTTTTCCAGAGTCTTTGCCTTCGGCCAGGGGAGATGGCAGTATAGGCGGGCGGTTGAGGGTATGCACTCGCTTCTGCACTTCGATTTCCGAGAACAGCATGGCGGGCGCCGCAGCCGCGACCGGCACCTGACCAGACTCGGCGCCACAAACGCCGTTAAAGACGTCCGTCTTTTCGCCCGTCATTAGAATTCTATTGAGAGCAGCCAGCGGAGTACCGACGATATCGATGCCTCGGACCAGTTCGTCGGGGCGCCCGTCGGCATATACGCGCCACACCAGAACTGGCAGAACCTGAAAAGCTTGTGGCAGAGCACGCTGGGTGAGGGTGAAGCCCCCCTGGATGTCTTCGAAGTAAAGTCCGTAAAGCTTGCCTTGTTTCTTGACCTCGTCAATCAGTTTTTGCCGCAGTTCCGAGTCTTTGACCGTGCGCGACGAAGTCACGATCAAATTGCCCTGGCGGCCGGTAGGCATGAAGCCGGCCTGTGCGCGGCCGTGTCCGTTGGAGTTTCCGAAATTCCTGATGGGCATGCGCGACATCAGAAAATTCTTCAGGATGCCGTTCTGGATGACCACCACGCGAGTCGCCGGCATTCCCTCATCGTCATATTCGTACCAGCCGCCCAGATCCATCCCGTTGAGGGTGCGCTGGGTTGGGTCATCCACCACGCTCAGGAAATCCGGGAGGACCGGCTGCCCCACCCTCTTCGTGAAGGTCTGTCCCTCTTGTTCGCCCCGCTGGCGGTGGCCTTCGAGCCGGTGGCCCAGAACTTCGTGAAAGAAGACGCCGGCCGCGCGGCCGGAAAGCAGGGCAGGCCCGTCGAAGGGTTCGGCCAGAGGAGCCTCGCGCAGGGCCTTCAAATCCGTTGCCATTTTCTTCACCCGGACGGCAATTTCCGCTCCCTTAGGCAGGTGCTCGACGCTCTCGGCCTGAAAAGTCTCGACGCGTATGAGCTCCATCCCGTCGTCGGCGCGCGTTTCTGCATGAATGGCAACCCGAATGAATGCGCTGGGCGCGACTACATGATTGCCCTCCGTCGAAAGAAAGTGAAACCGGGTCCTTTGGGAGGTGATGATCGCGCCGGAGGAGTAGATATAGGGATACTGGCGAAAATAGGAAGAATATTCCCGCGCTAACCTTTCCAGTGCCCGCTGGTCGGGCGCGGGAGCGACCTCTTTGTAGTCGGCATGGCTCGGAGGCTTTTCCTGTGAGAAATCCGGGGACGTGTCTTCTTCCCGAGCTTGCACCTGAGTGTTGGTCTTCACACTCAGATAGGCCTTGGAGGCCTTGCGATACTCCTCGTAAGTCAGCCGCCACAGTTCGTGAGCAATCGCATCGCGATCGTCTTCCAGCGGGAGCGCTCCGGTGGTGCTCGCGGAAGCGCGGTTCGTCCCGTGAGAGTTGTCGAGAGCTGCGGTTCCGATCCGCATAGTGACTTGGGCCGCGCGGCGCCGAGCCCGCGTGGAGTTCACCAGGCTGCCCTCGCTGCCGAGAACTACGGCCAGGCTGTCGTCGTATACCGAATAGCTCAGAAAGTAGGGCGCAGGATCGAGCTTAGCCAGGCTGGTTTGGGCCCGCTGCAGCTCCGCCTGCATGGTCGAAAGCAGCGCATCGGGTCTTTCGCTGGAGGAAGAAGCCGCCCAGCTTTGGACGCCTGCGGTTAAAGCGAAGACCAGGACGCACCCCAGAGCACGGTACACAAGTCGTTTCTTCATGCGGAGTCGGCCTCTCCCTGCGGGCTCGAATCACTCGTGGGTAGTGGCTCGGTTTGAATAACTGTGCCAAGGCGTCATTCCGAACCCCGGCGTTGTCCAGTCGGGTGGCGAATCTCGCGTGGCCCGGTTACGTCTCCGTTGTGAGTGCTGGATCCTTCACTCCACCTGAAAAACGTCTTCGCTCAGGATGACGAGGTCGGAGAAGGATCGCCAGAGTTCAAACTGAGGTCCTACCAACTCGTAAGCTTAGCAGATCGGTCCGGCGGATGACGGCAAGCCGGAAGTTATCGTTTCGTCCGTCGGATTAGTACCGATAAAACGCGCTAGCAGTCACCGTCGCATTGCCGGCGATAAGCCGACTTGCAGGTACTGATCCGCGAGGTACCCAGCCCGCACCGCTCTACCATCCGTAAGTGCCCGATCTGAGGATGTCGGACCCGTCTCTTTACCAACCCCTTGGCGTTTTCAAGGACTTAGACTGGCCGGTTTATCGCCTTTCCTGCCCGACGGTCACAATCAAACGCCGCCCGGGCCCCTCTTTTCGCCTTTTGTGCGCCCGAGTCGTGTCTCCATCATCCCCGAATATGTACGTACATATTTGTCATGTTTCACGTGGAACACTGTACGCACATGTTTCTGGGAAGTCCTAATCACCGCCCCTGGCTGTCTCCACTGCCCGCAGCACTGCTCGCGCCTTGTTCTCCGTCTCTTCAAACTCGCGCTGCGGATCGGAATCGGCGACGATTCCCGCGCCCGCTTGCAAGTACGCCTTCCTGCCTTTCATGAGCAGAGTTCGGATCGCGATGCACGAATCGAGATTCCCGACGAAATCGGCATAGAGAACTGCTCCCCCATATACGCCGCGGCGCGCCGGTTCCAGTTCTTCGATGATCTGCATGGCGCGGACCTTCGGCGCTCCGCTCAATGTTCCCGCGGGGAAGCACGCGGCAAACGCGTCCATCGCATTCAGTTCAGGACGCAGCCGCCCTTCGAGCGCCGAAACCAGATGCATCACGTGCGAGTAGCGCTCCACGTACATCAGGTCGCGAACCTTTACCGACCCATACTCGCTGACGCGGCCGAGGTCATTGCGGCCAAGATCGACCAGCATCACGTGTTCGGCGCGCTCTTTCTCGTCGGCAAGCATTTTCTGTTCCAGCGCCGCATCTTCCGCTTCGTCGCGGCCGCGCGGATGCGTCCCGGCAATCGGCCGGTATTCCAGCTTCCGTCCTCCTTCCGCGGCGCGCACCAGCATTTCGGGAGACGAACCCAGCACGTGCATTCCCCTCGAATTTTTCTCGCCGGCAAAGCGCAAGAAATACATATACGGCGAAGGATTCACCGTTCGCAGCGCGCGGTACAGATCAAAGGGAGCGACTCCCGGCTCGAAATCCCAGCGCTGCGAAAGCACCACCTGGAAAATGTCTCCAGCGGCGATGTACTCCTTGGCCCGGCGGACGCTTTCGAGAAACTTCGCCTTCGGAGTACGCGCCCGCGGCTTCAGCTCTAACCGGGCCGGCTTTGGCTGCAGAGCCGCTTTGCGCCAGTGTGCCGGCTTCCATCCCGCGGCAAGTCTTTTCTCGATGCGTGCGATGTCCTTCACGGCGCGCTCATAGGCGGCTCTGGGCGCTTCCCGCGTCACGTCCGCTGACGCCACAATGTGGATCTGGTGCCGCAAGTGATCGAAAGCGAGCACGCGGTCGAAAAACATCAGCACGCAGTCGGGAACGTTGAGGTCGTCGGTAGCGTGCTCTCCGATGTTCTCCAGTTGCCGCACAATGTCGTACGCGCAATAACCGACCGCGCCCGCGGTAAATGGCGGCAAGCCTTCCATCGCTGCTGGGCGATGCTGCTGCAGCAATTCCTTGATAACGTCGAAAACATTTCCCGTGCGTCGCGCGACCTTGCCGTCGCGGGCGATCCTGATCTCGGCGCCGCGCGACTCCAGCCGCAGAAACGGACGCACGCCAAGAAACGTATAGCGTCCAATTTTTTCTCCACCTTCGACCGATTCCAGCAGGAAGGCGTCTGGCTCTCCCTCAGCCACTGCAAGAAAGGCGGAAACCGGCGTCAGCAGGTCGGCCGAGATCGACTTCGCCACGGGAACCAGCGTGGCGTCGCGCGACAGCCGGGCGAACTCTTTGTAGTCAGGACGGATCATGCTTCTAGCATCGCATGAATCTCGACGGCCAGCCCCTAAAGGGGCAGTCTGATTTCGAGGACTTATGGTATCGCTAAAGCGATATCCTGATACGAAACCTGAGTCTTTCGCAGCTTGCTACCCGGCTGAGTTTGCGTTTGACTTTAGCCGGCATCATTGCCAACGAACGCCTTCACCGCTTCCGCCAGGGTGATCATCAGCGTCAAGGGATCCATTGGAGACGCAATGAATCCGCAGTCTTCATAGAACTGTCGTGCCCGCTCGGAAATCGCATGTACCAGGATCGCGCGGATGCCGGCAATATCCGCGGCCTGCAACGTGCGCAATACGGCATCGCGCAGAAGCCCCGGGCCGATCCTTCTCCCCTGAAAATCTCTGCGGACAGCCAGCCGGCCGATGATCATGACCGGCACCGGATCCGGCATGTTGCGCCTGACGCGCCCCGGCGCTTCCGCATGCGAGACGGCGCCAACCGCCAGGGCATAATAGCCGACTACGTGCTGCCCCGCGCAGACCACGTACGTACGCGAAGCGCCGCTTTCCTCGTTTTGCAACGCCCGCCGTCGCAGCCAGTCGTCGAGTGCAGGCTCTCCGCATTCGAATTCGGAGAGATCGTGATCCGGGCGCAGCTTCTCGGGCGCGCTTAGCGGCGGGTCGCCCCGGCCCATTCTCATTGCTCCCAAGGCGCTTTCGTCTTCAGCAGCCGCCGCAGTCTCGGGTTGCTTGCCGGAGGCTTGTCAAGCATGGAGGTGAAGCGCTTGAATTCCTCGTTCGACAAGGCAAAATACCGGCGGTCGAGCAGCACGGCCTCCGCTTCCCGGCACGCTGTCTCGAGCATGAAATCCGACCGGTTGCGGCCCAGCGCATCCGCCGCCCGGTCGATCAGCGATTTCTGGCGCTGACTGGCGCGCAGGTTGATGGTTTCATCGCGGGTTCTCCTCGCCCTTGTTCCTGTCGCCGGCATCGACCCACCCTTCGTGTATACACAATAAATATACATCCATGTGCGCACATTGTAAATACATAATTCGCCTCGGCCATCCCCGCGCTTGCCTAGCTTGCGGGCCGGCAATATACTTTGCGAGACTTGCCCGGCGACTTGGGCGGTAATCGCAATCACGCGGAGACTTTTATGACTACTGTGGATCTCGAACAAGAAACTAATCCCTGGCAGGCGCAAGCCGCCCGCTTCGACCTGGCCGCGCGTAAGCTGAATCTTGATGAAGGGCTGTGGAAGGTGCTGCGGAGTCCGAGCCGCGAAATCATCGTCCATATCCCGGTGCAGATGGATGATGGCCGTCTGGAAGTGTTTACCGGATACCGCGTGCAGCACTCCATTGCGCGCGGCCCGGCCAAGGGCGGACTGCGCTACGGGCCCGACGTGAACCTCGATGAAGTCCGCGCGCTGGCCAGTTGGATGACGTGGAAGTGCGCGGTGGTGAACATTCCATTCGGCGGCGCCAAGGGCGGCATTATTTGTGATCCGCACAAAATGTCGCAGGGCGAACTGGAGCGCATGACCCGCCGCTACACCGCCGAACTGTTCGATTTCATCGGGCCCGAGAAGGACGTCCCCGCCCCTGATGTGAACACCAACGAACAGACCATGGCCTGGATCATGGACACCTACTCCATGCATGCGCGCCAGACCGTGACGGCCGTAGTCACGGGCAAGCCGATCAACATTGGCGGATCGCGCGGACGCCGCGAGGCGACGGGGCGCGGCGTCCTCATGGTCTGCGAAAAGGCGATCCAGAAACTGAGTCTCAACCGCGACACCACCCGCGTCATCGTCCAGGGCTTTGGCAACGTCGGTTCCAACGCGGCCCGGCTCATGGCGGGAGCCGGATACAAAATCATCGGCATCGTCGAGGTTGACGGTGGCTTGTACAAGAAGGACGGCATTGACATGGAGGCGCTGTGGGAATTCCGCCAGCGCAATGGCACCATCCACGGCTTCACCGGCGCTGAGAAGTACGATCCGGCCGAGTTGCTGCTGGTCGATTGCGATATTCTGATCCCGGCGGCAACCGAAAACCAGATCACCAGCCAGAATGCGGACCGCGTGAAATGCAAGATCCTGGCCGAAGGCGCGAATGGTCCCACCACCGCGGCCGCCGACGATATCCTCTCCGAGAAAAAAGTCTTCGTGATTCCCGACATCCTGGCGAACGCCGGCGGTGTCACCACTTCCTACTTCGAGTGGGTGCAGGATCGCCAGGGCTACTTCTGGAAGGAATCGGTGGTCAACGAGCATCTGCAGGACATCATGGACACGGCGTTCGACGATGTTGTCCGGTACTCCGACACTCACGGCGTGAACAACCGGATCGCCGCCTACATGCTGGCGATCGACCGCGTGGCCTACACCATCCGCCAGCGCGGAATCTATGCCTAGCCATATTCTCCGGGGCTTCCAGAGGGAGCCCCCTTTTTGGTAGTGGTACAGTTTGCATTTTCCGTAGGGCAGCGCCAAGGTCCAGCCGGTGCGATACTGTGGTTAGGCAGGACGTCAGAGGTTGGCTGCAATGAGATCATGGCAAACAGAGACAGGACACCTCGCATCCCGCTGGTCAGACGTGGGACAGCGTGTTCAATACAATCCGTCTTGGATGCAAGATACTTTAGATATGCAGAGCGGTTATTTGCCTCCCGTTCCGGATTTCGCCGGCCACAGTCCGTTCGGGGGAGCAGCCTCTTGGTTCCAGCTCCATACTGCTGAACGCGATTCCGAGTAGATCGTGGACTCAAACTGAGGAAGTACCCCCTTTTTGTTCTGGTTGACCCGTGGTCCCTCGCGTGTAATCATGCTGGCGTCTCAGCATCGCCTGTGTTTTCGCAGGTGTATCCAGAGTATTAATCCGTAAGTGTTGATCCATAAGAAACGGGGCTTGATGCCTCTTGATCTCCCGAGGAAAGAATGAATCACTCCCAAAGAAGACTCACTCTGTGGATGCTTGCTTTCTGTCTCGTACTTGCGGTTGCCATTTCGCCGGCTTTGGCAAAGGCGCAGGCGGGTTCGAGCAGCACAAGTTCGACCGCCGCAAAACCCGCAACTCCGGCTAGCCCCAGCACGACCGCCGCTGCTCCCAAGGCAGCGACCGGCAAGGCTTCCAGCGAGGAAATTGCCGCCGCTAAGGCCAGCGGCAAGGTCTGGGTCAACACCGAAAGCGGCGTTTATCACAAGAGCGGCCGGTGGTACGGCAAAACCAAGAACGGAAAGTTCATGACCGAAGCCGAAGCGAAGGCGGCCGGCTACAAAGCAGCCCACAGGGAATAGAAGGAATAATAAAGGCGCGGCGTTGGTTCTTAACGCTCGTCGCTTCTTTGTTCATCCTTTGCCCCGGTCCAAAATGGTACGGTTTTGGCGCTGCCATCCCGACTTTTCTGGACCCCGCCCTCCTGTCCGTTGCCTTGGCCTCTCATGTGGAGGATAATCACATTGTCCGCCCCCGCGGCCCTGGCTTAGTCATCGCGTGAATCTCCCGAACTACATCACGCTTACCCGTATTGCCGCGATCCCGCTGCTCATATGGATTCTTTGCACCCCGCGCTTCGCGGGTGAGCAGACCGGGGAAAGAGAAATCCTGGCTTCAGTTGTTTTCATCCTGGCTTCGATCACCGACGGCATTGACGGCTATCTCGCGCGCCGACGCGGCCAAATCACCACCATGGGCATGCTGCTCGATCCGCTGGCCGACAAGATTATGGTCACTGCCGCCCTTGTCGCACTGGTTGCCTACAATCCGCAAGTGGTCAAAGTCTGGATCGTCGTTGTGATAATCGGTCGCGAGTTCCTGATTTCGGGGCTGCGTTCCATTGCCGCATCTGAGGGATTCACCATCACTGCCAGCGAACTCGGCAAATTGAAAACCGTGATCCA